>Ga0123333_10002401_pt1 | contig 19038 bp, 17 predicted proteins | sample BioC12SIPDNA_3_FD_89957 | JGI IMG/M metagenome (GOLD analysis project Ga0123333, IMG submission 89957) | Anaerobic biogas reactor microbial communites from Washington, USA - Biogas_R2_B C12 SIP DNA | ecosystem: Engineered > Bioreactor > Anaerobic > Unclassified | place: Washington, USA... | reverse complement strand
GTGAGAACTGACCTTCGGCCAGACGACAGCTATCCCGGTACCGCACCCCTGGTGCAGGGTCGCCAACCTGACACAGGGTTCGCAGTGAGAAGTAAACCGCTAATGCGAAGTGGCTCACCGGTGGAACAAATGTCAAAACCGGCACCAGGGCCGTTTCTTCGGGCCTTTCACCACGCCACGTCTGGCCCCTCCCGGCCATCATCGCTCTGGGATGTGTTTATCGATCTCGCCCGATGGCGGCTGCTCGGCAGCGGGCGCTTGCGGCGCCTCGGCAGCCGGCGCTTGTGGCGCCTCGGCAGCGGGCGCTTGCGGTTGCTCGGCAGCAGGTGCTTGCGGCTCGCACGGCGGCGGCTCGAACTTCGGAGCCGTCACTTCCGCATGGTCGTCCGAGCTGCCGTAGTTCGCGGACTTGGACTCCGAATACGATGACTTGCTCGTGGTCGAGCTGGTGGTCGTGGAGTAGATATCGTGCACATTCACTTGTGACTGGAGTTCATTGAGGCCTTTACGGAACTCCCGATAGCTCGACCCGAGCGATTTCGCCACTTCCGGCAGTTTGCGGCCGAACAACAACACGGCCACGATGCCAACGATTATCAGTTCTGACGGTCCCATTCCGAACATGGCATTCGTCTCACGCGCAGGAGAAAAGAAATACTGGCCCTCTGACTCGTACCGGGTCGCTGACCCGCACCACGCCGCGCACCCTGAATAGCGCATTTACCAGAGCACGCCGGCACCCAGCCGCCCTCACATTCGGGCGACAGTGGCCCTGCGAGAGATCGCATCGCCATCATCGCCTCGCACGGACCGCACCGGCGGAGACCGCCTGGCGCGCAGCGGGGCCGGCGAGTGATCAGCCCGTGTTGATCTTTTCAGTCTTCTTCGATCTTTTCAGTCTTCTTCGACTTCGACTTCGGCGACTCGATAGCATCATCATCGTCGTCGTCGTCATCCCCGCGCAGACCGGACTTGAACTCCACGACGCCGCGCCCCAGCGATCGCATTAACCCTGGCAAGCGATTGCCAAACAACAACAGGATCACGAAGGCAACGATCAGCAACTCGACGTGCCCAATCCCGAAATACCCAAGCATCACAACGCTCTCGCACAAAAAGAAGGAGGGAACCATGCATCATGTGGGGAGCGCAAAAGCGGCGAAAGCGGGTAAGCGGCCCGGCAGGGCGTCACCTGGACCAACTGTTGCACTTCGAGTCTTCCCCCAACCGACTCAATTCTACTGACCGGCTGGCTGCTGTCAAACCGACTCGCGGCAGACGGCAGCCGATCAGTGGCGGTGCCGGTCACTCCGCAGGGCGGTCAGCGGCAGATAGCGGTAGTAGACTTCGAGGCAGAGCGTGGCAATCGCCGTGGAGTAGACCCGTCCCCCGTAACAGCCCCACAGAGTATCGGGGTTCCAGCTACCGGCCAGATTGCCGTCGGTCCGCTGTAGTTGCAGCAATTGGCGCTGCAGGGCCTCGTTCCAGCGGGTCCATGCCTCCCCCTGGACCTGGAACAGGGCCAGCGTGCCGTAATACCAGTAGTACAGGTTAGGGACGTCCGCCTGCGGCAGCTCGCTCAGCAGGTAATCGGTCGCCTCGGTGACCAGCGTGCGGTCGGGAGCCAGGTCGAGGAAGTATCGGCTGGCCAGCGCCTCGGCCGTCATGGAACGGGTGGGGGGCGTGCCGGGTCGGTAGCAGGACAACCCACCGTGCGTCCCCATCTCGCAGCGTTGCAGGAAGTGCAGCATCCCTTCGCGCGTGTGATGTGGCACGCTGATCCCGGCCAGGGAAGCGCTCTTGAGCGCCATGACCTGCCAGCCGAACTGGCTCATGTCACCCAGATCACCGGGCTGATACCGCCAGCCGCCGGTGGTCGGATGTTGCGCGGTGACGGTGAAACCGACCGCCCGTTCGACGTACGGCCGGATGCGGTCGTCGCCGGTCAGGGCCAGCGCTTCGCTCAGCGCCAGCGTGGCGATGCCGTGGCAGTACATTTTGGCGTACAGGCGTGCCGGGCCGGCCAGACTGCCGTCGGCGCTCTGGCTGCGCAGCAGGTATTCCAGACCGCGTTGGATGTTCTTGCGATAGGTGCCTTCCAAATGGGTCTGGCCGTTGCCCATGAAGGCGAGCACGGCCAGGCCGGTGATGCCCGTATCGGCGTCAGTGCCCGCCCCTTCGCGATCATGGCCGGCGACCTTCAGTTCCAGGCCGCCGCCCCAGCGACTCGCATTCCAACTGCCATCCTGCTCTTGGCTGATGGCCAGCCAGGCGAGCGCCGCTTCGACGGCGGAGGCGGCCGACGTGCTCCCCCCCAGGGCCGCCGCCACTTCGCGCCGGATCGGCAGCGTGCGCAGACGATATGGCTCCGGCAGCGGCTGCCCGTCACCCAGCCGCGGCGTGGCGCGCGCCACCGCCTGTTCGATAATCAACGGAGCCGCCGTCGCCAGCACCCGGGGCAGGTTGGCGCGGGAGGGCAGGGCGACCAGGTTGCCGGCTGCGGTAGATCGAACGCCTTCGTCGAGCATGCCGGGGGCGTCCATGCCCCGGTTCTCCGACTCGGCCAGCTGGTCATGGTGGCCGGCCCGCGCGTCGGCCGTGTCGGAATGCGCGGCGACCTCGACCAGCTCCTGCATGCGCGACCCGAACGTCATCAAGTCGGCCGGTAACTGCGTCTCGCGCTGCGCATCAGCGACCGAACGCGCCGGCGACACCGTCTCCATGCGTGCCGGCACCACCAGTTCGGGAACCGTCACGGCCGGGTCCGCGCGCTGGGGCGGCACGACTTCCTCAATCGCGACCGGCTGGACTGGCGCCGGAACAGGCTTCGGCGCCGCAGGGCGGGGCGGCTCGACCGCTGCCCGGTCCGGTTCGGCCAGTGGCACGTCGGGATGCGGCAGTGTGACCGTGTCGGGAGTCCAGAGCCCGGCGGGCGTGGCGCGCATCACTTCTGCCGCTGCGGTCTCCAGGCGTGGCACCTCGCCCTCCTGCGACGGCACGGCATCCTCTTCCGGCAGCGTCTCCCACGGTTCGGGCACCGGCTGGGGTTCCGTCTCCGCCGCGTCATCCGCGGGGGGCAGTTCCGAGCTGATGAAGGCCAGCTGGATCGTGTCGGTGCCGGGCGGCTGCGGCCCGTAATACATCAGGCGGGTACCGTGGGCGTACAGGAACAACAGCAGGTGGGCAAAGACTGAGAGCGCGACGCACTTGGAGAGCGGCTTTGACTGGCCCCAGCGGGTGCGCATCAGCAGCATCAGCGCGACCACCAGGACCACCACCCCCGTCCAGATGACTATCCCGATCAGCCGGTCGCTGAGGCTCGCCGTAGCAGTCAAGTTGTTGGCCAGAAGCCACACGTGCGGGCTCATGAGTTACCTGCTCTGAATACCATCCGAACCCTGCGCCAAACGCACGGAGATGCCCATGTCGCTGATGCCCGCTTCGCGGCATGCGCTGAGCACCGATGCGACGTTCTGGAACGCGCCGTCCGCGTCTCCCCGCACCACCACACTGATATCGCTGTACCGCTGTTTGACGGTGGCCAGCCGCTGCGTGAGTTCCGGCAGCGACACGATGTCACGGTCCAACACGACGCGCCCGTCGCGCAGCACGTTCACCACTCGTTTCTCCGGGCCCGGCGCCAGAGCCCCCGCCTGTTTGACCTGCGGCACCTTGACCGCCATGCTGCTCTCCCATTCACCGAACGTCGTGGTCACCATGAAGAAGATGATCAGGTTGAACACCACGTCGATCAACGGCGTCAGGTTGATGGAGGGGGGGTCGTCTTGGATCGTTTTCAGAGGCATAGCAGTACATGTAGGTTAGTTGTTAGCAGGTGGTCCACCGGGAAGGACTAGGCCGCTTTGCTGCGACCGCTGACCGGCCGACTCGTTTGCGCTTCGACCGAGATCAGATCCACCACCTGCTGGCCGTACGCGTCAATGGCCATGATCAGGCGGTCCACCCGGCTGACGAAATACAGGTAGGCAATGAGCGCGGGAATCGCCACGCACAGACCGGCCGCGGTGGTCAGCAGGGCCATGGCGATGCCGCCGGCCAGCAGTTCCGCGCGCCCCATGGCCTGCGAATGCACGATGGAGTTGAAGGCGCTGATCATGCCGAAGACGGTGCCGAGCAATCCCAGCAGGGGACTGATGGTCGAGATCGCGTTGAACAGGCGGAGGTAGCGGCGCAGTTCGTTAGTCACCCGCTCGCCCGCGTCAATCACCGCCTGCTCGATCTCCACCGACGGGCGTCCCCACTTGCGTACCGCGGCGCCGAACACCTGCGCCACCGGACTTAGATTCTCCTCGCACAGCCGCACCGCGTCCTCGCGCGTCAGTTGGCCGGCACGGAGCTGTTCCAGAAATCGCCGCACGAAGGGGCGCGGGATCACGCGGCCCCGCCGCAGTGCAATCGAGCGTTCGAACACGAAGACCAGCAGCACAAAAGAGCAGAGGCCGATTGGAACCATCAGGATGCCCCCGTCGCGGAGCATGCCCAGCAGGCTCTTGGTCGGGATCAACTCGTCCTCGGCCGGGCTGTCGGTCGTCCGCGAGACGGTCGGCACGGACACGTCAGGCGGCGTGGCCGGCTGGCCATATAGTCGGTCCGTGCCGCCCAGCCACAAGAGACTTCCGATAGCCAGCATCCAGATCAGTCGCGTCGTCATGGCCCTGCTTTGCATCGTCCTCACCTTGATTCTCTGTACGGGTCTGGCGGGTTGGTTCATCACGTCGTGTTTCCTTCAGCTGTGCCGCTTGGCGGCCGGCTCGAAACGGGGCGTGCCCTACTCTGTTGTCTGGGTGTCTGGGTGTCTGGGTGTCTGGGTGTCTGGCATTAGCGTGGCATCAGCGTGTCCGCCCCCGGTCAGTGCGTTGGCGCGCCATGCGCAGCCGGGCGGCGGCCTTATCCGCCACGCGAGTCGTGGGATAGTCCTGCAGGATCTGGGAGTACAGCTTGACGGCCTCGTCCCATTGGCCGATCAACTCGTGGCACTTGCCGGCCTGCAACAGCGCCGCCGCCTGCCACTGGGGTGATCGGTACAGCGCCAGCACGCGGTAGTAGGCCTTGATCGCCTCGTGGTGCTGTTTCTGCATGAAGTACGTTTCGCCAATCATCCACTGAGCCATCGCCGCGGTATCCGTCGTCCGGCCGGTGGCGGAGTCGATCACCCGCTGGTATGCCTGCCGCGCCGCGTCGAACTCGGCTTCGTTCATCAAGCAGCGGCCCAGCAGGAAATCGACTTCATGCTGCTGGGCGAACTCGGGGAATCGTGCGGTAATCGTGCGGGCGATGTCGTAGGCGGCCTGCCACTCTTGGGCATGGGCCCGGACCTGAGCGCGGCGGAGGGGGATCATGGCCAGCCAAGTGTCGCTGCGCCCCTGCACCGCCTGATCAAGCCGGTCGAAACACACCCGGGCGGCATCGTAGTCCTTCTGCCAGTAGCGCGACTCGGCCAGCCAGTACTGAGCCGGCAAGGCCAGCGTACCTTGCGGATCGCGGGCCACCAGCTGCTGCATCGCGCGATCCACGTCTGTCCACCGCTTCGCGGCCGCCGCGAGCTGGCCGCGCAGGAACAGCGCGTGGTTCGTCAACGGACCTTGCGGATCCGCCGCCACGACCTCGGCCGCCAGCGTGTCGGCACGCTGCGCCGCGCCGGCCCGGGCAGCGCGTTCTGCCAGGCGGTAGGTGGCATCCGCCCAATACCGGCTGCCGCGGCATTGCGTCTGCAGCTCTTCAAACATCTGGTCCGCCTCGTCCTCGCGCCCCTGGTCGCTCAGTACCCAGGCCAGCTGATACAGGGCCGCATCGCGCTGCGGCGCCCCGGGATACTGTGTCAGCCAGGTGCGCAGCAGTGGTTCCGCCTCGCTGTCCTGCTGCAGCCCGTTGTAGATGCGTGCAGCGGACAGCAGGGCCGTGCTGGCGTGTGGCGACTGGGCGTGCCGCTCACAGACCAGACGATACACGGCCGCCGCCTCCACCAGCTGACCCGTCTTTTCCAGGGCCTGGCCGCGCATCATGGCAGCCTCCGCCGCGAGTGGACTGTCGGGGTACCGCGCCAGCAGCTCGGCACATGCCGTGGCCGCCTGGGTGGCGTCGTCTCGGCGCCACGCGAGCCACGCCAGCCCCGAGAGGCCACGGGCGGCCAGTTCCGGCGCACCATCGTGGCCGGCCAACTCCCGGAAGAGCTGCTCCGCCAGCGCGTCCTGTTTCCCCGTGTATGCCGCCTCCGCCAGGTACGCGACCGTCGACCAGTACAGCGCGTCATCCGTGCGCTCCGCGCGCAGCGGCTCCAGCAGCGGTGGCAGCTCCGCCCAGCGTTCCAGCCGCGCCAGCACGACCGCCAGCTGCGCCCGGCACTTCTCGACCTCCGGCCCCTCGGACGCGGAAGCCAGAATCGCCTGCAGCGGCGTCACCGCTTCGGCCAGACGTCCGGACGCGACCAGTGCCGATGCCCGGGCAATACGTATCCCATGGACCAACTCGACTGGGCCCGTCACGCCCGTCAGGCGGTCCAGAGCGTCCAGCGCGTCCTGCGGGCGCCCGGCTCCCAGGTAGGCGAGGGCCAGGTAGTACACGTGGACGTCTGCGTTGTCCGCCAGCGATTCGAACACCGCGATCGCCCGCTCAAAACGCTCCTGCTTCAGGTGCGCCCGGGCTACCGTCTGCTGGACCGCCGCCTTCAGCGCGCTGTCCGGATACTCCGCCACGAAGCGGTCGCCCAGCGCGCACACTTGTTCATACGATCCGGCGTCCCAGGCCAACTGCACCAGCAGCTGGAGGCTGTCGTCCGCCCAGTCGCCGCGCGGCCACTGGGCGAGCGCGCGCTGGCACAGCGCCTCCGCTTTGTCCGGCGCTCCGGCGCGGCAATACGCATCGGCGGCCGCGAACGTCAGGACCGGCGCCAACTCGTGCTGGTCGAATTGGCGATGTGCCGCGTCGAGCGTGGCCGCAGCTGCCGCATAGTCGTGTGCCGCCACCTCACTGATGCCCAGCCAGTACTTGGCATGCGGCAGGACATCACTGCCGGGAAAACGCTCGACCAGCCCCCGCAGCGTCTCGACTGCCACGGCATACTGACCTTGTCCATACTGCAGCATGCCCAGGTGCAGTGCGGCGTCGTCGCTCAGCGGAGATGCCGGCTCCTGCTCGGCGAGGAAACGGTAGAACCGCGCCGCACCGTCGGTGTCGCCCAGCGCCTCGAGCGCCCGCGCCATCCCCCAGCGGCAATCGCCCGACAACGGACCCTGCGGAAACCGCTCGAGGGCGTCCGCAAACGCCTCCCGGGCCCCCGCCGCGTCCTCCCGGGTCAGCGCCAACTCGCCCAGGTAGGGCAACGCATAGGCACACAGTTCGTCCGCCGGGTACTGCTCCCGGAACCGCCGCAGTTCGTCACGCGCTCGTGCGTGGTCTCCGGCCAGGTAGCTGGCCTCCCCCAGGCGAAAGGACGCCTGCCGGACGAACTGGCCCTCCGCACCCAACTCCAGATATTGCGTGAAGCGCGTGCGGGCTGCCTCCCAGTCTCCCACCTGCATCAGCGACTCGGCCAGAAAAAACGTCGCCGGACCGACGTGCGGATGGTCCGGATACGAGGCGAGCAACGCCGTGAACTCTTCGATCGCAAGCTGCCACCGCGCCGCGCTGTAGTGGTGTGCGGCGACCGTGTACTGATCTTCCGCCTGGTCGGCACGCGCCGTCAGCGCATACCACGACAGCAGTAGTGCGCAAGCGACCGGTATTGTTCGCAGCTTCCAGTACATCCGTGTACGCCGTACGACGACGCCTTGGCGCTATCATCAAAAGCCCCCCACGGCCGGGCCGGTGCAAGGCTGATGATCGTGCGTATGGTGGCAGGTCAGTGGTGGGATCGATCCGGACGGGTAATCTATTCATCGGGTCGGCATCGGCGGCACATTCATTCCGCAGGCCAGAATTCATACAACTCCACCAGGACACGCCGGTAAAGTCCTCCCAGACTACCGGCAGACAGGGGCTGCCCATTTCTGGAAAACTGGCGGGGAGCGGCGGTGAGCCCCCCGCGCGGCTATGCCTGGCGGCGCAGTTCGTCCATCACGCGGTCCGTGATGAGTCGAATCAGCGCTTCCTGGTCGGTCGTGCAGCCTGCACCGGACGGGGGTGCGGACGCACCGGGGCGCGGAAAGGCGCGTGGTGCCACGCCACTTTCCTTCCAACTGCTGCGGAAGATATCGTTCCCGCAGATATCGCAGTTCTGGAACTCGGGCGTGTTGCGGGGGTCGGCGAATCCCCACTTGTCTTTCAGCGCCAGCAGTTCGCGCTCCTGACCTGGCGAGAAGTAAGCGACATTGCCGAGGTTTCTGGCCAGCATCAGCACACGGCAGTAGGAATCGAGGATTTCCGTTAACCAGTAGGCGCGTTCCACGCTTTCGCCGTAACTGACCGTGCCGTGGTTGGCCAGCACGATGATGTTCGTCTTCTTGACAAACGGGATGATCGTCTCCGCGAACTTCTGCCCCCCCGGAGTCTCGTATTTCGTGATCGGGACGTCCCCCAGGAACACTTCGACTTCGGGCAGCACGCACTGCGGAATCGGCTCGCGGGCGATCGCGAATGCGGTGGCGTGTGGCGGGTGGCAGTGGACCACGCTCTTGACGTCATCCCGCTGCTTATAGATTTCCAGATGCAGCAGCGCTTCGCTGGACCGTTTCTTCCTCCCCCCAATCTGCTTGCCCGTCATGTCGATCGTGCAGATATCGTCCGGCTTCAGGAAACCTTTGGAGTGCATCGTGGGGGTACACAGCACATGCTGGTCGCTGATCCGCACACTGATGTTGCCGTCGTTGGCTGCCGCAAATCCCTTGTTATAAAGCCTGCGCCCGATGTCGCAGATGTCTTCTTTCACCTTCTGGGCGTTGACCATGACTCACTACTCCAGAATACTCTTCACCAGGTTCGGATCCACTTCCAGTTCGTCGAGGATAGCAGCCACATAGGCATCGACCGGTTTCACAGCAGGACGGAACGGCTGGGCCGCTTCCGACCCCTCCGCGACCGCGACGAAGCTGCCGAGCGCCGCGCCCAGTTCATCCCAGGCCACCAGCGCGTCATCGGATGGCTCAAGACCGCCCGCCAGATCGTGTGTCGCGAGTGGCATCAGGAGCTTCAGGCGCGCTCCCTGGTAACTCGGCAGGCACCGGTTGAGCGTCACAGTTCCCACGACTTTTGCCACGCGCATGGTCTCGTCCGTCCTCAACACTGCCCCGGAGCGGCGATCAGCCGGGGCGGGCAGCGCCGCGGCAGACCCTGCCGGTAGATCGCCAACAGTTCGTGCCACGTCCGCGGGGCCAGCTCCGTGGGGTCCACCACCAGGAAGTTCAGACCGATGGCGGCGATCGCCTCGCGCAACTCCGCTACACTCCGTACCCAGGCCGCGCGCGCCGCCGGCAGCCGATTGGCCAGACAGACGGCCGGCAGCGGATCATCGGTCAGCAGCACCCCCAGCCGGTTGGCGTCGGCGACGATTGCCCCGACCGTCTGGGCGGCGCACCGCAAGTCGTCGAACACGATGCCCCGCGCGCCGGCCGGCGGTTCGAGCCGGGTGGCACCGCGGGCCGCCTCCGGCGTGCGTGTACAGCGTCCGATGGTCAACATGCCTGCCGCCTGGCGTTCGGTTGCCGCCGTGTCCAGGTACTCGAGCCGAATGTGCCGCTTGTGCAGATCGTCCTTGACCGAAGGAGTCACGACAGCCCCCTGCGGAACCAGCACGCGCCGGACGTTGTCCAGCCGGCGCTGGATGTCCGCCAGCGTCACAACGCGGGCCTCGATCACCAGATCGCCGGCCGCCGCAGCCGCAGCCTGGCTCGACCCTCCGGTCGGTTCCGGCGGCACCGGGACCGCGTGCTGGCGGCCGGGCGTGTCCGTGGCGGAGGAGGGCGGTCCGGCGGGTGTCTCCGCGAGCTGCTGCAGCCGCCGCAGCACCTCTGCCACGACCCATTCGATGTTGACCGGTTCCGGCGTCATTCGTCTTCGATCCCCACAGTGGTCCAGCACGCCGGGGTCTGGATAGACCCGATCAGTTCGCGTGCGCCGAGGTTGTCGTTTGTAACCACCACCGTCTGCCCAATCCCCGCGCCCAGCGTGTCGATCACCAGCAGCGGCGGTCCGTCCGGCCGCCGCCTGTCGGCCAGCTGCGGTTGTACCAACAGCAGTCGAAAGCCGCGCAGCGACTCGTGCTTGATCGTGGCAATGGCCCTGCCAATCACTAACGCGCGTTGCATCGCTCGCACTTTCGTGGGGACTATTGCTTTGGCTTGCCGAGGATCCACAGATCGTCGATCATCGAGCAGCGTCGTTCGCGGGTAAAGGTCAACGGGGTGGTAACCCCTTCGCCGGTCGGTCCGGCGATGGAGAAGGACGGGTACCCTTCGCCCCCCAGCCCCAGGGCGGCCATGCACGGGCCGTTCTTGACGTACAGGGTGGTCTCCATGAGCTTGCCCATGCGCGTCATGTTCCGCACATTGTTCGAGTGGATGATACTCGTGTGGCGGAAGCCGTGCTCCCAGCGCTTCGCCTTGTCGATCGCCTCATCGACATTCCGGCAGCGGACGAAGGGGAGGAAGGGCATCATCTGCTCGACCGACACGAACGGGTTCTGTTCGTCGGTTTCGCCGAAGAGCAGTTCTGTTTCCTGCGGCACGCGGCGGCCGGCGCCGCGAGCCAGCACCGCCGCGTCCTGGCCCAGATAGTCCTTGCACGGGACCGCATGCCGCTGGGCGCCTTCCCCGGCCTGGACAATGGCCACTGCGGTGAGCTTGTCGACTTCCGCCGCATTGAGCCGCACAGCTCCGGCACGCTCCATCGCCTGCAGCATCGCGTCGAACACCTGGTCGACGACGAAGACTTCCTTCTCGGCGATGCAGAGCAGGTTATTGTCATAGGCGCCACCCTGAATGATACAGCGTGCGGCCCGATCCAGATCGGCCGTCTCGTCGACCACGACCGGCGGATTGCCCGGGCCCGCCACAATCGCCCGCTTGCCGCTGTTGAGCGCCGCACGGGCGACCGCCGCACCACCTGTAACACAGATGAGTGCAACATCGCGGTGCTTGAAGATCGTCGCCGCCGAATCCAACGTCGGCTCGGCAACCACGCACACGAGATTGTCGATCCCCATGTCCCGGTAGATCGCCTCATTGAACCGCCGCACCCCTTCCACCGCCACCCGCTTGCCGCTCGGGTGCGGGTTGACCACCACCGTGTTCCCGGCGGCGATCATGCTCACGGCGTTGCCCGTGATGGTGGGCAGCGAGTGGGTGACCGGGGTGATCGCGCCGATCACGCCGAAGGGGGCATGTTCGATGATTGCCAGACCGCGATCGCCGCTGAACACCTCGCTGCGGAGGAACTCCACGCCGGGGGCACGCTGCCCGAGCGTCCGCAGCTTGTCGATCTTGTGCGCGAGGCGTCCGATCCGCGTCTCCTCCATCTCCATGGTGCCCAGTTCCACACTCTGATCGATGGCGATCCGCCGGATGTGGCTGACGATGCGCCGGCGGTCTTCCAGGCCGCATTCCGCCAGCCGCTCGTAGGCATCCCGCGCCGCGGCCACCGCTTCATTCGCATCGTGAAAGACACCGTAGCGGCCAGTGAAGCTCGCCGCGGCCACCGGGGCCTTGCGCCCCACCTCCGCCAGAACTTGGGCCACCACGTCACGAATCAGCGTTTCATTGATTTGCATGGATCAGGCTTCTTGTCTTTGTCTCGTATTTCGTCAGTACCGGTGCCTGGCCCCCACCCGAGCGCACCGCATCACCGGCGGGGATCCTCGGTCCGTTCGAACACACACCGGTCCGCCACATGGACGTGATCGACCAGCCCGACAATCAGCGAGTCGATCGGCATCGATCTGGTTTCGGGAGTCAGCCGGGCGCTCGAACCCTGCGCGATCAGCACCAGGTCTCCCTCGCCGGCGCCCAACAGGTCCACCGCGACAAACGTCCGGCCAGTCGTGACCAGCGACTGGCGATGCTCCGACTCCAACCGGTAGGGTTCAACCAGCAACAGTTTGTAGCCGACCATCGAGGGGAGCTTCTGGGTCGACACCAGCGAGCCGGTCACGCGGGCAACAAACATACGTTCATCCTTCCAACAGTTCTCGGGTCTGGCGCGCCACAATCAACTCCTCGTTGGTCGGCACGATCCAGATCTGGGCCGGGCTGTCCGGGGCACTGATCCGCGTCTCGCCACTGGCAGACGCGTTGGCTTCGTCGTTGAGCACGAGCCCCAACGCCTGCAGGTTCGCACACACGCCCGAGCGTACCAGCCGGCTGTTCTCGCCAATGCCGCCCGTGAAGACCAGCGCGTCGAGCCCGCCGAGCTCGATCAGCAGGCCTCCCAGGTGCCGGCGGATCTCGGAGACGAAGACGTCCAACGCCAGTTGTGCTCCGGCATGGCCTCTGGCAGCCGCCTCTTCCAGATCGCGCACATCGCCGCTCAAGCCGCTCAACCCCAACAGGCCGCAGCGTTCAGCCAACTCGTCGAGCACCTGTTCGAGTGTCTTGCCCAGCGCCCGCATGAGCAGCGGGATGGCGAACGGATCGAAATCGCCAACCCGATTGTTGTGCGGCACGCCCGACTGCGGACTCATGCCCATCGACGTGCCCACACTCTGCCGTCCGCGGATCGCGCACAGGCTGTTGGAGCCGCCCAGGTGACACGAGATCACCCGCGCGTCCTCGCGCCCCAGGATCTTCGCCACACGGGTCGCAATATAGCGGTGGCTGGCGCCGTGGAACCCCCACCGCTTGATGTGATACCGGTCGCCCCATTCCCGGGGCACCGCATAGTAGCGCAACCGGTCGGGTACGGTGGCGTGGAAGCCGGTCTCAAAAGCGGCCACCAGCGGCATGCCGGGGAACTGCTCGGCCAGCAACCGCATGGCGGCCAGGTAGGGGGGATTGTGGGCCGGCGCCACGTCGCACATGGCCTCCATCGCCGCCAGCACCTGCGCATCCACGCGCCGCACGCCACTGAGGCTACCCCCGTGGACCGCCTTGAATCCGATCGCCGCCACATCCGCCGCGTCCTGCAAACAGCCGCCGTCCGGGTCGGTCAGCTGCGCCAGACACTGACGCACTGCCACGGCGTGGTCCGGGACCTCCGCGGTCAACTCCCTGCGCCGCCCGGCAACCTCCACACAACAGAGGCTGGCGGATGAACCGATACGTTCCACACTGCCGCGCGCCAGCTGACGCTCGTCGGCCATGTCGAACAAGCGGTACTTGAAGCTCGTCGAACCGAGATTGGCGACCAGGATCTTCATGATCTCTCTTCCTCCGCGAAACTGCGGCTGGCAGAGCCGGTCTCAGGCCAGAAACGCTTCCACCAACCCTTCGGCCGGACGCGGGATCACGTGGCTGCTCACAAGTTCTCCCACCTGCGAGGCAGCATTCGCGCCGGCTTCGACCGCCGCACGCACACTGCCTACATCGCCACTGACAATCGTCGTCACCAGACCGCCGCCGATGCCGACGCGCTTGACGATCTGCACGTTCGCCGCTTTGGCCATCGCGTCCGTCGCTTCCACCAACCCGATCAGTCCGCGGGTTTCAATCATTCCGATCGCATTTGGCATTGTCTGAGTTTCCTTCTGAATTCGGAGGAGCTACTTGGGGGGGTTGAGTTTCTTGAGTGGTGCCGGCAGCACGATCCCCAGCTCATCATGGGGCCGGGGAATCACCTGCACGCTGACCACCTCGCCAATCCGCCCGGCAGCGTTGGCGCCTGCGTCCGTCGCCGCCTTGACGGCCGCCACATCGCCGGTCACGAACGCTGAGACCATGCCGCTGCCGACCTTGTCCCAACCCAGCAGTTGGACGTTGGCCGCCTTCAACATCGCATCGACAGCCTCGAGCAGGGCCACGAAGCCCTTGGTCTCGATCATGCCTAGCGCTTCCATTTGTTTCGCCATAAAGGACGCTCTCCCATGCAAAGAGTGAAGTAACGTATTCGTGTGCGGATCAGGTTCTACGTCTGCATCGTCCGGCCAGGCGCTGTCGCCGACGGCAGCAATTCGACTTTCGTCGCCGCGTCCAGGAAACAGGCGTTCCCTTCGTCCGTGTCCAGGTGCACCTCCAGCTTGCTGGTTTCATCCGCGCGCACCAGCAGGTCTTCAAACACGGTCGTACAGCCAGGCGACTCGACGCGCAAGCGGATGTTCTCGTCGTTGCGGACCCCCAGCAGGGCCGCGTCCCGCAGGTGCATGTGGACATGCCGCGCCGCGCGGATCACCCCCTGCTTCAGCTCCACCACCCCCTGCGGCCCGACCAGCACACAGCCGGGTGTGCCCTCGATCCGGCCACTGTGCCGGACCGGCGCGTCGATCCCCAGAGAAATGGAATCGGTGAAGGCCAGCTCGACCTGGCTGACGCTGCGGGTCGGCCCCAGAATCCGTACCGTCGGGAGCATGCGGCGGCGCGGTCCCACCACCATCACCGTCTCTTCCGCCGCGAAGGAGCCGTCCTGATACAGCGGCTTCATCGGCGTCAGCGTATGCCCCGAGCCGAACAGTATCTCCACATGCTCGTCCGTCAGATGCACGTGCCGCGCCGAGATGCTGATCACGACGTCCGGCCGGACCGCCACATCCGCACCGCGCGCCGGCCCGGCGAGCGGCTGCTGAAGGACAATCTGCCGCACGATCCGCTCGATCGTGCTGCGGTCAATCGAGATAGCTGCAGACATGGATCAAACACCGTCCCCGTGCGTCGTACGAACGTGCTCCTGATGCGACCCGGCACTGGTCGCGCGGATTGGCTCGGACCAGACTTCTCAAACGTACTACACGACGAACGACTCCGGCAGGATTCTCGCCGCCCGGCCGCCAGCCGCCACACGCCCGCCTCCACCCACCACTTCCACCACCGTACCGCATCCCCCGATCCAGCACCGTCGCCTCCGCCCCGGGGATATTCCGCATAACAGCGCCAGACGGGTGTGCCCGAACCTGGAACTGACAGCCATGACGATCAGCCGGCGCGCCGCCGCCCGCTCGATCTCCACCCGCAACCGCGTGCCTTTCGACGACTGGCCGTGAACAGATCCGTTCCAGGCGGCGCATTTGTCACCACCGGCATAGCCCATTCCAGCAGCCGCAGCAGCTCCGTCAGCCCAGGAGAGGCCGAGACCACCCTTCCCTCAACCGCCCACTCGGTACAGGTTCGCGCGTTTGCCGATTATCGCGCATAACCGTGCCTACTTCAAGATGCGTACGCGGCGGCCCACGACGTGGACGCGTCCTTCGGCGATCCACTGCAGGGCCTGCGGGTAGGCCTCGCACTCGGCGTCGAACACGCGGGCGGCCAGGGAACGGGCGTCGTCGTCGTCGTGCACCGGCACGACGCGCTGCAGGATGATTGGTCCGTGGTCGTATTCGTTGTCCGCGAAGTGGACCGTACAGCCGCTCACTTTCGCGCCGTAGTCGAGCACACTCTGGTGCACTCGGGCACCGAAGAACCCGTGCCCGCAGAACGCCGGGATCAGGGCCGGGTGGATGTTCGTCACGCGGTTGACGAAATCGGGGGGCACCAGCAGACGTTTCAGGAAGCCGCCCATCACCGCCAGCTGCACCCGCGCGTCGCGGCAGGCCTGGAAGATGGCGGCGCTGAACGCGGCCTCGGAATCGTACGCGCCCGGGCAGATCACCTGCGCGGGGATGCCGGATTCGGCGGCGAACCGCAACCCTCCTGCCTTGTCGCTACTGGAAATCACCAGCCCGATCGAGGCGTCCAGTTGTCCGGCCGCAATCCGCTCGATCAGGTTGCGGAGCGTGGTACCGCCCCCGGAGATCAGGACGGCGATCGGCAGCGGCTTGTCGGGTTTGGTCATGTTACTGTCCGTCGACCTGCACGTAGATCTGGACCGGGGTGTCCGCCACCACACACTCTATCGGTTCACAGTTGGAAAGCGGGCCGGCGACGATGTGCGTGGCGAGCGTTTCCTGGAGGAGAAAGTCGCGATTCTCTTCGATGGCACGCCACAGTTCCTCGTTGCCGGAGTTCAACCCAAGGCGAATCCGGTCGGTGTACTGGCACTGCAACGCCTTGCGGCGTTCCTGGATCAGGCGTTTGAGATCCTGAGCATACCCTTCGCGGATCAGCTCGGGGGTCAGTTCGGTGGCGAGCACGACGACCACGCGGGGCCCCTGGGCTGCGGTCCAGCCCGCCTTGGCCTGGAGCCGCACCTCGAGGTCTTCGTGATCGAGCGTGAGCGTTTCGCCGTCGACGTCCAGCAGGACATGGCCGGCGCTGCGCAGCTGTTCCAAGAGCGCTGCGCCAGAGGTGGCTGACAGCGCCTGCTTCACAGCCGGCATGAGCCGCCCGACGCGCGGACCGAGACGTTTGAAATTCGGCTGCACGAGGTACGAGATGTACCGGTCCCCTTGCGTCGCGTAGGTGATCTCCTTGACGTTCAATTCCTCCTGCAGCAGTTCGTGGTGCGTTTCCAGCCACGGCTGCTGCCGGTCGCTCGCCAGGATCACCTCCACCCGCGCCAGCGGCTGACGCACTTTCAGCTTGGCGTTCATGCGCGCCGCACGACCCAGGGAGGCGATTTCGCGCAGCAGTGCCATGCGGTCCGACAACTCCGGGTCGATCAGGCCGCTGTCGACCAGCGGATAGTCGCACAGATGCACGCTCTCCACCCCCCGGTCCCCGAACACGCCCGCCAGGTTCTGCCACATCGCCTCGGCCACGAACGGAACGAACGGCGCGATCACCTTGCTGAGCGTGAGCAGGCACTCGTAAAGGGTCCAGTAAGCATCGAACTTGTCGGCCGACTGCTCGTCGCCACTCCAGAACCGGTCGCGGTTGCGGCGCACATACCAGTTGCTCAGCGCGTCGACGAATCCGTTGATGGCGGTGCAGGCGGCGTAGTTGTCGTAGGCGTCCATGCGTTCGACGACCACGGCGATCGTCTGGTGCAGTTCGCTCAGCACCCACTGGTCGATCTCCGGCCGCTGGTTGACCGGCCGATAGTGCCGGCCGCGGGCGAGCGTCGTGCCGTCCAGCTGGCCGACCTCTCCGGCGAGCAACTGGCTGGGATCGAAGCCGTCGATGTTGGCGTAGATGACAAAGAAGCTGTACACGTTCCACAGCCGCAGCAGGAACTCCGGAATGCTCTCCTTGATGGCCCGCTCGCTGTAGATGATCGAGTTCCAGGGGGCCTGGTTGGCGAAGAAGTACCAGCGCAGTGCATCGGCGCCATGCGCGTCGAAGATCTCCTGCGGGCTGCGGTAGTTTCGCAGCGACTTGGACATCTTGCCGACACGCTGCACAAACTTCTTGCCGCACTGCGAACGCGCGTCCGACTCCGACAGGAAGCGGTCCTTCCCATCGGCGCTCTCCCACCATTCGGCCAGCATCAGCCCGAGCACGATGCACGTGCGGTAGGGATGGGGGAACGGGTGGACCGCCTCCGCGCCCGCAGCGTCCGTCTGGTCCGCGGTGTCGCGCGGACCGAACAACAGGGTGCTGATCGCCAGCAGGCTGTAGAACCAGCCTCGCGTCTGATCCAGCGCCTCGCTGATGAAATCGGCCGGGAACTGCGATGCAAACCGCTCCCGGTTCACGTGCGGATAACCCCACTGAGCAAACGGCATCGCGCCGGAGTCGTACCAGCAGTCGATCACTTCCGGCACGCGCCACATGCGACCGCCAGGGACAAACGGCGAGTCGTAGGTAATCGCATCGATATAGGGCTTGTGCACCCGCAAGTCGTCCGGCAGCTCGGGCTTGGCCCGCTTCGCCTGCTCCCATACCTCGGTGCCTGTCGCGCCGGGCTTGGCCAGCAGTTCAGCATAACTGGCCACCGCCTCCATCTTGCCCGACTGGTCGCACACCCAGATCGGCAGCGGCGTGCCCCAGTAGCGTTCGCGGGACAGAGCCCAGTCGACGTTCGTCTCGAGGAAGTTGCCGAACCGCCCCTCACGAATATGCTCGGGCAGCCAGTTGATCTGGCCGTTGTTGGCGAGCATCTGTTCCTTGAAGGCGGTGGTGCGGATGAACCAGCTCCGCCGCGGGTACTGGATCAGCGGATCCTGCTCCGCCCGCCAGCAGAACGGGTACTCGTGCAGGTACTGCTCGCGCATCAACAGCAACCCGGCGGCGCGCAGCTGCTGGATCACGTCCTTGTCGACGTCCTTGACCCACCGCCCCGCATAGTCGGGCACTTCATCCGTGAAACGCCCGTCCGGCCCGACGCCACAGATCAGCGGCGGCCCCTCCTGATCCACGAACCGCGCCTGCTCGGCCAGCAACACCTCGTAGTCCACTTCGCCAAAGGCGGGCGCCTGATGCACCACCCCCGTGCCGCTGTCGACCGTCACGAAGTCGGCCGCGATCACGCGCCAGGCGATGTAGTCGCGTCCGCCGCTGCGCAGCCGCCCCTGCCGCGCGCCGTCCGCGGCGTAATAGTAGTCGAAAGGAGGCCGGTAGCGTTTGCCCAACAGTGCGCTGCCCGGCCGCGTCTCTTCCACGTGGAACGTGCGTTTGGCCTTCTCGGCAATCGTCTGCCAGAGCGCGGCCGCCAGCACCAGCCGCTCCCCCGACTGCTCGTCGCGCACCGTCACGTAGTCCAGATCCGGATGGACGGCGGCAAACTGGTTGTTGGGCAGCGTCCAGGGGGTGGTCGTCCACACCAACAGCGACGTGTTCGCCTCGTCCAGCAACGGAAAGCAGACGTAGACACTCGGGTCCGCCACCTCCCGATAACCCTGTCCGACTTCCCCCGCACTCAGGGCCGTCCCTCCTTGGGCCCACCACCAGACGATCTTGTGCCCCTGATAGAGCAGCCCCCGATCGAACAGCTCCTTGAGCGACCACCAGACGCTCTCCACGTAGCTCTGGTGATAGGTCACGTAGGCTTCGTCCAGGTGGATCCAGAACCCGAGCCGCTCGGTCAGCTGCTCCCACTGCTTCATGTACCGCCAGACACTCTCCTGGCACCGGTGAATGAAGGGCTCCACGCCGTACGCTTCAATCTCCTCCTTCGCGTGAATCC
>Ga0123333_10002399_pt1 | contig 19048 bp, 13 predicted proteins | sample BioC12SIPDNA_3_FD_89957 | JGI IMG/M metagenome (GOLD analysis project Ga0123333, IMG submission 89957) | Anaerobic biogas reactor microbial communites from Washington, USA - Biogas_R2_B C12 SIP DNA | ecosystem: Engineered > Bioreactor > Anaerobic > Unclassified | place: Washington, USA... | reverse complement strand
TTCGCGTCGACCGGTCCCTGGTACGTCGAGGTTGGGGACCAGCTGCGGATCAGCCGCCAGTCCGCGCAGTTCTTCCTGGACTGGGTGAACGAACGGGCCGCGCAACTCAAGCTGGCCGACGCCGAGCAGCAAGCAGAAGTCATGGGGTATCTCGACCAGGCCCGCGCGTTCTGGGAGCAGCGGGTGGCGACGGCCACGGCCGAGTGACCCCGCTCTACTCGATCGACCCGCGATCCGATATACTCGCCGCATGGCAGCGACATCCTCAGCGACATCCTCTTGGCGCGCACTTTACCCGTTTGAATCCCGCTATCTGACGCTCGGTACAGTGCGACTGCACTATGTGGATGAAGGTGCCGGTGCGCCGCTGTTGATGGTCCACGGCAATCCGACCTGGTCGTTCTACTGGCGGCGTCTGATCGACCACTTTCGCCGCACGCATCGGGTGGTAGCGGTTGACCACATCGGGTGTGGATTGAGCGACAAACCGCAGGATCCCGCGTATTATTCGCTGCAGCGCAACACGGACCACCTGGTGACCGTGATCGACCGCCTGGAGCTGCGGGACGCCACGCTGGTGGTGCACGACTGGGGCGGCGCGATCGGGCTGGGGGCGGCGTTAGCGCGTCCCGCTCGCTTTCGCGCGTTCATACTGTTCAACACGGGTGCCTTCCCGCCGCCTTACATCCCCTGGCGGATCCGCGCGTGCCGGATTCCCTGGCTGGGCAGCTGGTGCATCCGGCGGCTGAATCTGTTCGCCCGTGCCGCGCTGTGGATGGCGGTGGCGCGGCACGACCGGATGACGCCCGACATCCGGGCCGGCCTGATGGCTCCCTACGACAGCTGGGCGCACCGGATAGCGATCGACCAGTTCGTGCGGGCGATTCCACGTGGGCCGCATCACGCCAGTTGGCGCATCCTGGAGGAGCTGGAACGCAACCTGACGGCGCTGTCCGATCGGCCGTGTCAGCTTATCTGGGGCATGCGCGACTGGTGTTTTCGCCCGGAGTGCCTGGAGCGGCTGCAGCGGATCTTCCCGCGTGCGGAGGTGCACCGCCTCGAGGACGCCTCGCACTACGTCGTGGAGGACGCGTACGACGAGATCGTGCCACACATGGAACGGTTTCTCGGGGAACTCGCCTGACATGCCGGCCCGCCCGCCCATCGCGATCCCGCTGTCCACCGGCCAGTGTGCGAGTCTCGCCTGCCTGCTCGAATCGGCGGCCCCCAAGCCGGGCAACGTGCAGCCGGGCGTCGACTTCGAGGACACGACCTATGTGGACTTCGCGGTGAGTGCCGTAGCGATCGCGCCGGCGATGGACCGCGCCCGCGACGCCGGGGTGGGGCGAACGGTGCGCGAGGCGGTGCAGGCGACGCGCAGCCTGGTCCGCACCAATACGAACCTGGGGACCATCCTGTTGCTGGCACCTCTGGCGGCGGTGCCGCGGAGCGTGCCGCTGCAGTCAGGGGTCGCGCAGGTGCTGTCCGGTCTGCAGTCGGCGGACAGCGCGGATGTCTACCGCGCAATCCGCCTGGCGCAGCCCGGAGGACTGGGACATGTCGACACGTTGGATGTCGCCGAGGCGGCCCCGCCGGACCTGCTGCTGGCGATGCGCGCGGCCAGCGATCGGGATCTGGTGGCGCTGCAATATGTGACCGGGTTTGCCACCGTGCTGGCGGACGTGCTCCCCTGGCTCGTGGCCGGGCCGAACCGGGGCTGGTCGCTCAACGACACGATCGTGCACACGCACCTGCAGTTGTTGAGTCGTCTCGGGGACAGTCTGATCGCGCGCAAATGCGGCCCGGCGATGTCGCAGCAGGCGGCGGAGCGTGCCAGCCGGGTCCTGGCGGCCGGCGCACCGGGCACGGACGCCTACGCACAGCAGCTCGCCGCGCTCGACGGCTGGCTGCGCAGCGATCATCATCGCCGGAACCCGGGCACGACTGCCGACCTGATCGCCGCCGGTTTGTTTGCCGCCCTGCGGGACGGCCTGTTGCAACCTCCATTTTGAAGGCTGGCACCATCATGTCCGAGTCCTACTCCGTGCGGTTACAGAAAGAGTGTCACGTGTTCAGCGCGGCGCACTTCATCACCTGCGGCGATGGGATCTGCGAGCCGCTGCATGGCCACAACTATCGCGTGTGGGCCGAGGTCGAAGGACCGCTGGACGAGAACCACTACGTGGTCGACTTCATCCTGCTGCGAGATGCACTGCAGACCATCACCCAGACGCTCGACCATCACATGCTGCTGCCCACGTCGCATCCGCGGATCCACGTAGCTGCAAGCGACCAGGAGGTGGAGGTGAGGTTCGCCCAGCGGCGCTGGGTCTTTCCGCGCAGCGAGTGCGCGCTACTGCCTGTGGCCAATACGACGGCCGAGCTGCTCGCGCAGTACATCGGACGCCAGTTGCTGGCAGAACTGGAACGCCGGGCGGGAGTGCGTCCGCGCGTCGTCCGGGTAGGAGTCGACGAGTGCCACGGCCAATGGGGCATCTGCACACTCCGCGACGAAGACGAATAATCGCCTCAATTTTCCCAGCCTCGCGCGACGATATTCTCCGACACATGGGATTGGCGTATGCGCCTGCGCCCGGCAGACGCGTGCGGGACCGGGACCGGCCCCCCCATGTTGCATTGCACCCTGGGAGGTCGCGGCCGTGACGTCCGGTTTGCGAAAAGCTGCAGTCCTGTTGATGAGCCTGCCACAGGATGAAGCTGCGCTGGTGCTCAGCAAGCTCAAAGCCAAGCAGATCGAGGCGGTCTCGATTGAGATTGCCCGGCTGGAAACGGTCACTGGCAACGAGCAGGAGGCGGTGATCTACGAGTTTGCGGAGGCGAACCCCAATGCGCTGCTTGGGAGCGGGGGCGGTCTGGATGTGGCCAAGTCGCTGGTCCAGCAGGCGCTGGGCAAAGACGCCCGTGACACGCTCGACACAGTACAGCAATCGATCGAGGCGCTCCCGTTCGGATTCCTCAAGAAGGTCGACCCGCAGAACGTCGTCACGTACATCAACGACGAACACCCGCAGACAATTGCCCTCATCCTCTCGCACCTGCCGCCGGCCTACGGCGCACAGATCATCGCCGGCCTGACCCCCGAACGCCAGATGTCAGTGATCCAGCGGGTCGCGCACATGGGGCAGACGAACCCGGAAGTCATCAAGCAGGTGGAGGAGGGGCTCGAGTCGCGGATGGTCAGTGTGATGAGTCAGCAGTTCGAGAATGCGGGGGGGGTGGCTTCCGTGGCGGAGATTCTCAACGTGACCGACCGCGCCACCGAACGCAATCTCCTGGAGAACCTGGCCCAGGAGGATCCCGAGCTGGTGGACGAAATCCGCCGCCTGATGTTCGTGTTCGAAGACATCAACAAGCTGCGCGACAAGGACGTGCAGACCGTGTTGAAGAATGTGGAGAGCGCCCAGTGGGCCATGGCGCTCAAGGGCTCGAGCGAAGAGCTGCAGCAGAAGATTCTGGGCAACATGTCACAGCGGGCTTCCCAGATGTTGCGCGAGGAAATGGAGATGCGCGGGTCGGTGCGGCTGTCGGAAGTGGAGGCGGTCCAGCAACAGATCGTCGACATCATCCGGCGTCTGGAAGATGCCGGCGAAATCACGACCCACGCCGATGAAGATACCGAAGAGATGATCCAATAAGCATCCCCCGCCATCCTCCATTCGTCATTCGTCATTCGTCATTCGTCATTCGTCGTCCACTTCTGTCCCGGTGCAGTGCACAGCAAGAAACGCTGCGGGGCCATTCCCACGACCGGCCTGTGGTGCGTATCATACGTGCTGCTCGCACTGTGCCGCTGAGCAGCACGTTGTTCAGTCCGCGCCGTCCGACGGTTGGCGCCCGTCGGCGTGCCGGTTTTTTCGTTATCCCGTTTCGCCGTTACGGACCGCGACCACGCATGGCCACGACGCCGATGATGCAACAGTACCAGGACGCCAAGGCGGCCTGTGGCGATGCACTGTTGCTGTTCCGGATGGGTGACTTCTACGAGCTTTTCTTCGACGATGCGAAGACGGCGGCGCGCGAACTGGGGCTGACGCTTACCAGCCGCGACAAGGGGGAGAACCCGGTCCCCATGGCCGGGTTTCCTTACCACCAGCTGGACAGCTATCTGGGGAAGATCATCACGGCCGGTTATCGCGCCGCGGTGTGCGAGCAGGTGGAGGATCCGAAGCTGGCGAAGGGTCTGGTCAAGCGGGAGGTGACGCGGGTGGTGTCCCCCGGCACGCTGACCGACGACGCGCTGCTGGATCCGCGGGAGAGCAACTTCCTGGCTGCGGTGGCGCACGGCGTGCCGCGGAGCGGGGTGGCGGCGCACGAGGTCGGAATCGCCTGGGCAGAACTCTCCACAGGCCGATTCTTCGCCGCGTGTTTTCCGGCGCAGCAGTTGGCTGACGAGCTGAACCGGATCGGGCCAAGCGAGTGTTTGCTGGCCGACGACGCGCCGCCGTTGCCCGACCATGTAGCCCGCAGTTGCATGATCACGCGGCGTCCCGCCTGGGCATTTGCGTACGACGCCGCGCAGGAGCAGCTGGCCAAATTCTTCGCGACGGCGAGTCTGGAGGGTTTCGGGTTCACCGAGCAGGACACGGCAGGGGTGCGGGCGGCCGGGGCGATCCTCGACTACCTGATGGAGACCCAGCGCACGTCGCTCGATCACTTCGATCGTCTCGTGCCCTACCGGGTGGGCCAGTATCTCGAGATTGACGAGTCCACGCGCCGCAGCCTGGAGATCACGCGTACGATCCGCGACGGCCGCCGCGACGGCTCGCTGCTGGCCGTGATCGATCGGACGACAACGGCCATGGGTTCGCGCCTGTTGTCGGAATGGATCGCCGCGCCACTCACTCAGCGCGAGGCAATCAATCGCCGGCTGGACGCCGTGGAGGAGTTGATGCGGGCGAGCGGCGTCCGGGGCGCGTTGCGCGATGAACTCAAAGGCACGTACGACATCGAGCGGCTGCTGTCCCGCGTCGCCACGGGGCGAGCCAGCCCGCGGGATCTCAGCTGCATCGGGCGCGCGCTGTGGAGCGTGCCGGCAGTCAAGCAGCAGCTGGCGGACAGCAACGCCGAGTTGCTGCAGCAACTGGAGAGGGAGCTGGATCCCTGTGCGGAGCTGCGCGACCAGCTCGCTGCCGCGCTGGTGGACGAATGCCCGCTGACGTCCAAGGACGGCGGGCTGATCCGGACCGGCTACCACGCCGAGCTGGACCGCGTGCGGGAGCTGGCGGCCGGCGGCAAACAGTGGATGGCGCAGTACCAGGCGCGGGAGATCGAACGGACGGGCATCCCCAAACTGAAGGTGGGCTTCAACAAGGTTTTCGGCTACTACATCGAAGTCTCCGCCGCGCAGCAGCAGCGCGTGCCGGACGACTACATCCGCAAACAGACGCTCAAGAACGCCGAACGCTACATCACTCCGGAGTTGAAGGAGTACGAAGAGCAGGTGTTGTCGGCCGACGAGAAGTCGAAACAGCTGGAGTACGAGCTGTTTGTCGCGTTGCGGGAGGCCGTGCATGCCGCGGCGCGGCGACTCCAGGCGACCGCCGCGGCGCTGGCGCAGCTGGATGTGCTGTGCGGCCTGGCCGACCTGGCGGCGCACCAGCGTTACTGCCGGCCGGTGCTCGTCGACGAGCCGGTGTTGAACGTCGTCGACGGCCGCCACCCGGTGCTGGACATAGTGGAGCCGCAAGGCACCTTCACCCCAAACGATACGACCGCCGATCCCCAGCACGGCCGGATCCTGCTGATCACCGGCCCCAACATGGCGGGCAAGAGCACGTACATCCGGCAGGTCGCGCTGCTGACCCTGCTGGCCCAACTGGGCAGCTTCGTGCCGGCCGCCCAGGCGGTGATCGGGATTGCCGATCGGATTTTCGCCCGGGTTGGAGCCAGCGACGAGCTGGCGCGCGGGCAGAGCACGTTCATGGTGGAGATGACGGAGACGGCGCGCATTCTCAATACCGCCTCATCGCGGAGCCTCGTGATCCTCGATGAAATCGGCCGCGGCACCAGCACGTATGACGGCCTGTCGCTGGCGTGGGCCATCGTCGAGCATCTGCACGATCATGTCGGCTGCCGCACGTTGTTCGCCACGCATTATCATGAGCTGACCGACCTGGCCAGCACGCTTTCCGGCGTCGTGAATCTCAACGTATCGGTCCAGGAGTGGGAAGACCAGGTGGTGTTCCTGCACAAGATTGTCCCTGGCGCGGCGGACAAGAGCTACGGCATCCACGTGGCCCGCCTGGCAGGCGTCCCGCGCAGCGTGAATGAACGGGCCAAACAGATTCTGGCGCAGCTGGAAGCCGAACATGTTGACGACCAGGGACGGCCGCGGATCGGCGCAGGGCGAACCCGGCGCCACCGCGGCGATATCCAGCTGACCCTGTTCGCACCGCTGGAGCATCCGCTGCTGGAAACGATCCGGGAAACCGACGTCGATCACCTCACGCCGTTCGATGCGCTCCAGCTGCTGCACCGCTGGCGAAACGAGTTGCGGCAGGAGGACCGGAACTGACCGGCCTGCGCCGGCACGCTCAGTCGCCAGGCGACTGAGCGATCCCCCATTTCTGCCGCCACGTCGCCCAGGTGTTCCTCCACTTCTCGCGCGCCGTGAGGATCTGGAACAGGTTGCTGTACTGATCCGTCCACACATGGATGGCGGGATCGGGGGGATCGAGCGGCCACGATCCGTCGACGACCGCTGGGGTCTGGAGGAATTCCTGGTTGCGGGTGAGCAGCAGCCATTCGGATGCCGAGTCCCCCACGCCTTCGGCGTCCACCACGTTGACCCCCACCGCCTGCATCCGGTAGCACCGCGCGATCAGCGCGACGATCGGCTGCAGATCCAGGTGGCGGTTGCTCGTGTGGACGGCAATGACGCCGGTCGGTTTGAGGTGGCGGAGGTACACCGCGAACGCTTCGACGGTCAACAGGTGCGCGGGGATCGCGTCGCCGCTGAACGCGTCCAGCGCGATGACGTCGTAGTCCTGTGACAGCGCTTCCTGTTCCATCGACAGGCGGGCATCGCCCAGTTTCACTTCGACGGTCGCGGGGCAGTCGGTCAGGTAGGTGAAGAACTGCCGGGCAATCGCCTCCACCTCCGGGTTGATTTCGTAGAAGCAGTAGTAATCGCCCTGCTGGCCATAGGCGGCGATGGTGCCTGTTCCCAGCCCGACGGCAGCCACGCGCAGCGGCCCGGACACGGCCAGGTTCACCAGCGCCAACCCCACGCCGCTCGACGGCACATAGTAGGTTGTCGGCATCCGCCGCCTGTCCGGCGTCATCAGCTGCACACCGTGCAGAATACGGCCGTTGTAGAGATTCCGTCGCAGATCCCCGCTCTCCAGACCGCCATATTCCTTGACACTCAACACTCCATAGAAGTTGCGGCGCGCAACGAGCTGGTTCGAGTAATCCACGTACCGCGGGATGGCGATCACGAGCAGCAAGGCGGCCAGGAAGGGGAGTGGCAGCACCAGGCTCCAGAGCGTCCGCCACTTGCGCCGACGTTGGATGAGATGCAGTTTCCGCACGACCTGCTGTTGCCGCGCCAGCGCGGAGTGCAGATCCCGGCGACGGAATACTGACAGCGTCAGATCGCGACCGATTGTCAGCGGGAGGCTGGCCAGCGCGTACCACCAGCTGGCCCACCGCCGCTCGCGTCCCCACCACGCCTGCAGCAGGATGCAGGCGGCCAGCAGTGCACCGCCGATCAGGCAGATATTCACTTCGATCAGTGCCGTGAAGAGGCGGGGACAGGCCAGGGCGACAAACAGTCCGCCGAGGACACCGCCGGCGGCGATCAGCAGATAGAACAGTGTCAGGTGCTGCGACCCCGGCTTGATGCGTACCAGTTCGCCGTGGCACAGCATGCAGATCAGGAACAGCGCCGCGAGATAGACACTGGACTCCAGTGCCAGGTTGTCCATCACGTCGGGCAATTCGGCCGGCAGGCCGAATCGCCGCAACACCGGCTCGAAGTGGTCCGGTACGAGCAGAGCGGCGATCACAAAGGTCACGGCCAGGGTGAGCACGGAGGTCACGACGCGCCGATACCACCTCTCGGCGTCAAAACAGATGATGTAAGTGATCAGATAGAGGCTCAACGGAGCAATCCACAGGAAAGGGACGACGGCCACGTCCTGGCAGATCTGATTGGTGATCGCCAGGAGACTCATCGTGCTGAAGGCGGGCAGCAACAGCCACAGCAGGAAGTGCCGGACCGGAGTGGGGCGGGCCGGCACCGCCGATCCGGCCTCCACCCGGTGCGCGGCGGGCAGGTTCCACAGGGCCATGATCAGCGCCAGCCCGCCCGTGAGCAGCGCGAAGGCCAGGAAGCCGCAGGACCAGAGCGTGCTCTGGGAACGCAGATCGAACGCCGGTTCGATCAGGAACGGATAGGACAACAGCGCTGACAGGGAACCAAGATTCGACAGGGCGTAGAAGCGGTACGGCACACGGCCGTGAAACGCGCGGCTGTACCAGGCCTGTACCAGCGGCGCGGAGGCGGACAGCAGGAAGTAAGGGAGCCCGACATGGGCGGCCAGCAGCGTCAGGATCCGCAGTTGCGGCCGGGCACTGTCGGGCGGCTTCCAGGCCGGAGCCGGCAGGATCGGCAGGAGCAGCAGGATCACCACGGCGCTGGCCAGCAGCCCCAGATGCACCAGCCCCGCCACGCGCGTGCGCGGCACCCGCTCCAGCGCGTGCGCGTAACTGTAGCCGGCCAGCAAAACCGCCTGAAAGAACAGCATGCACATCGTCCACACCGAGGGGCTCCCGCCAAACCAGGGCAGGATCATCTTGCTGACCATCGGCTGCACCTGAAACAGCAGAAAGGCACTCACCAGCACCGTCGCCGCCGACCAGCCAGCCAGACCACGTCGCGTCTCCCCCATGGTGTCCCCTTTACAGCTCAGGCAATGTCCGGCCGGATCACGCGGCACCCGATATCCCCAAGTGCCTGGGTCAGATCGTGGAACATCGCGTCATCGCGATACACGCCGATAATGGCACCGCCCGAACCGGCAAACTTGGCGCTCGCCCCGACTCGGCGCGCCACCTCGATCATCTCCAGATGCGCTCGGGGCAGACGGCAGATCGAACAGCGCAGGTCGAAGTTCCGGTCGATCAGCGCCGCCAGCCGGTCGGTCTGCCGCTGCACCAGCGCTTCCCGGGCCTGCTGGGCCAGACCGGCAAACTCCCGCATCGCCTCGACCACCGCCGGCTCGCCGGCGTCGTACCGCGCGCGCAGGTTGTTGTGGAACACTTCGGTCGGCTCCCCCGCCTCCTCGCTGTAGGCGAGATACAGCGGGGGCAGCAGCGTGGGATCGAGCGGCTCGTAGCGCCCGCACCAGAGTCCGTGCTTTTCGACCATCGCTGTGCGCGAGAAGTCCATGTACACCAGCCCGCCATACACCTGCACGACGCGATCCTGCAGGCCCGCCGCGATCCCCAGCTCGTCCCGCTCCACGCTCAGTACGAACGACGGCTGCACGTCGAGCGGGATCGCCACCTGATAGAACTCCATCAGCGCGCGGGTTGTCGCCACGATGATCGCGCTCGACCCGGCCAGCCCGACCTGGCGCGGGATGTTGGTGGCATAGCGAATCGAGAAGTTGCGGTCGTGCAGCGCGTGCCGACCGCGGCAGTACTCGACGAACTTCTTGATGGTCGCCTTGACCAGGCGGATCCCGCCATAGTAGCCGTGGAGGTCCACGTCGCGCACCAGCTCCCTGACCGACGGGAACCGGACGCGGTCCTCCTGCGTCAGCACGATCTCGACATCTTCCCATTCATAGAGCACGACCTCGGCCCGGAAATTCCGGACAATCACCGAGAGGGTCTTGCCGTGGTATCCGTCCGAAGGATTCCCCATCAGACCCGCTCGCGCGTAGGCACGTCGACGCAGCAGTTCCATTAGCGCTCCTCGCGTTCGAGTAGTTCGCGTACGAATTGGCGCAATGCCGGGCCGTACTGGACGTCGCTCAAGGCAAACTCGACAAACGTCCGGAAGTAGCTGTCGAAGTTCCCGATGTCGAAACGCCGCTCCTCGTCGGTCAGCGTGACCCCCAGCCCCTTGTGCCCCTGTTTGAGCAGCAGCCGGATGGCGTCCGTCAACTGGATCTCCCCCCCCTTGCCCGGCAGCGTCTTCTCGAGCGCATCGAAGATGGCTGGACTGAAGACGTAGCGCGCCGCCACCGCCAGATCGCTGGGGGCCTCGTCCACCGCCGGCTTCTCGATCACGTCCTCCAGTTCGAACACGGCCGCACCGCCGCAGCGCGGCTTGGCAATCCCGTAATGCACCACTTCCGCGCGCGGCACCCGCTCGAACGCCACGACCACGTCGGCATTGGTGGCGTCGAACCGCTCGATCATGCGGGCCACGATGTCCGACTGGGCGTGCAGCCCGATAATGGAATCGCCCAGGGCGACCACGAACGGCTGATTGCCGACCAGCGACCGGGCGCAGAGCACGGCATGGCCGAGCCCCAGCTGCCGGCGCTGACGCGTGTAGAAGTACTCCATCGCCTGCCGTTCGAACTCGAGATCCATCAGTTGTTCTTCGCGGCCGGTCTCGCGCAGATACGACGTCAGCTGCTCGTCGATATCGAAATGCTGCTCGATCGACGTCTTGCCGCGCGACGTGATGAACAGGATGCGTCGGATGCCGGACAGCCCCAGTTCTTCCACGACATACTGCACGACGGGCTTGCGCCCGACCGACAGCATCTCCTTCGGTTGACTCTTGGTGGCGGGCAAAAGGCGGGTGCCGTGTCCAGCCACCGGAACGATCGCAATATCAATGGTCATTGGCAGGTTCACCTGTTGGTCGCATTACGTTGTTTCTCCGCGATCGCGTCCCGCAGCTGCCGGTAGCGCAGCTCGTCGGGGCGCAGCCCGACCAGCCGGTCGGCGGCTTCGAGCGCCTCATCGTAACGTTCGTACATGTCCAGGAACATCACGAGAAAATGCAGAATGTCGTCGTTCGCCGGTGCCAGCCTGCAGGCGGCGCGCAGGGCCACCTCCGCCCGCTCCGGCTCGCCGTTGAGGTACAGCGACAGACCGTACCGGTACTGCACGGACGGGTTGTCGGGCAGCAGGCGGGCGTCGCGCGCGAGCAGTTCCAGCTCCTCGCGGCGCAACAGCTTGACTTCGGCGTGCAGCTCGGCGTCCCGCACGTCTGGCTGGCCGCCGGGTGACCGCGCGCCGCGCCGGTCACTGATCCGCTCAAGCAACTCCGCCAGGTTCGAGCGGGGCCCGGTCATACCCGGCTCGACGCGGATGGCCGTGCGATAGGCGGCCAGCGCATCGGTTTCGCGCCCCAGCGACTCGTACAGGATGCCCAGTTCCACGTGCGCGCCACTGCGGTCGTTCGCCTCCAGTACGCCGGCGATGTAGGTGTCGATGGCCCGGTCCAGCTTCTCCCGCTGGCTGCCGTTGAGCAGTTCCGAGGTGAGCTGCAGCGGGAGGCGGGCGAGCACCCGCCCGGCTTCCGCGCGCACGCTGCGCAGCGGGTCGTCCAGCAGCGGCACCAGCTGGCGGACGATCGGCGCCACGTGGTCGCGGATCGCCTGGGACTCCTGGCGCCCGAGCAACTGGCCCGCCGCCACCACCGGAATCTGCTCGTAGAAACGGGCGACGGCCGCCCGGCGGACCTGCGGGTCCGGATCGGCCAGCGCCGCCAGCTCCGGCTGCAGGCTACTGAGACGGGGCAGTTGTGCGCGCTGTTGGATCGCCGTAGCGCGCGCGATCCCGGGCTGCCGCCGGTCGGCAGACAGGGCGGCCAGGGCCTGCTCCGCGCCGGCCTCGCCACGCCGGCCGGCCGCCAGCGCCGGCGCGAAACTCTCGCCCCACGCGTCCTTCCGGTACCACTGTTGCATCGACTCCAGCATCCACTGGTCAATCCGCGCCAGTTCCCCCCGGATCTCCTCGTCCCCTGCCCGTGCCGCGTCGAGCCAGTCGCGGTACTGCCGCAACCCGGCACGTTTGTCGTCCGAGATCCGCGCGTCGCTCAGATGGCAGCGGGTACAGGCATTGGGTGTTCCCCACGCCACGCTCAGGTCAGGGCGCGGGATCCGGATGCTGTGATCCCGCCGCGCGTCCACCTCCATGTAGATCGTCTCCGGCATATGGCATTCGGCACAGGACGCGCCGGTGGAATCGGACTTGTGGAAATGATGCTTCGGCGTGTCATACTGCGCCGCCGGATGCTGGTGGCAGGCAGTGCACACCCGGTTTCCCTCCTGCCTGAGCCGCAGCGAGTGCGGATTGTGGCAGTCGGAGCAGCGAATGTTCTGGTGGTACATCCTGCTCTGGATGAACGACCCGAACACGTAGTCCTCGTCCATGATCTGCCCGTCCGCGTAGTACGTCGCCTCCTCGAGCAACTCGTTGTCAAAGTAATCGTAGTACTGGTCACCGGGACGGAAATCGGGGTACACGACGCGCCGCCGCGAGTGGCAGGGGGCGCAGGAGTGGATTTCCGGATGCGTGTCGGCACCTTTGAGTCGTACCAGTCCGTACCCGCGTTTGCGGTCCCAGAACAGACCCGCCTTTGTGGCCAGTTGCACGTGCACGCTGGCCGGGCCATGGCAAGCCTCGCAGCTCACGTCCATCGCCGCGTACGTCGTGTGGTACACCCGCGACTCGACATCATAGTTCTTCCGCAGGTTCGTCGAGTGGCAGTAGGCACACATGTTGTTCCAGCACTGGGAGATGCCCGTCCAGTGCATCGGGTCGTCAGGACCGAGTCGCTCCCGGGCATCCGGCGGCGGACAGTCAAACCACTGCCGCTTCTCGGTGTCCCACGAAATGCGCAGCACCTGCAGCCGGGCAATTTCGGTGTCCGGCATGTCCGCCGGCCGATCGAATTCGACCATGTACTGCTGCAGCGGCCGGACACCGAACGTGTACTTGACCTCGAAATCCCCCATCTGCCCGTCCGGGCCCTCGGTGTGAATCATGAACCTCCGCCCGTCGCGATACATGCGCGACGTCAACCCGTGCTGCGTGAACTGCACGTCGTTGAAGTCACCCAGTACGGACTCGTCCGTGGCCAGTTCCATCGCCCGATCGTGGTCTGATCCGGTCCACTCCTCCACCTCCGCCGCGTGGCATTCGACACAGGTGTGGAGCCCGACGTACGCCGGCTGCACGCTGTCCGGCAAACAGATCCACCAGTCCGCGGCCAGGCAGGTCGCGATCAGCAGCACGGGGACGAGCAGCAGCCACAGCCAGCGGCGGCGGCGCGACGGGGAGCGCGCAGCCGTAACCGCCACGTCCGGCGCACGCGCATCTCGGCCTGCTCGACGACCCATCAAAGCCTCCTCCCCCCCACGGATCCTGCCACCACTGAAGCGTTGATTATCAACACCGGCAGGCGTCTGAACAACTGGCAGTCAGACATCAGGGCGGCATTGCCGCCCGCCGGTTGTCTGCTTGTCCGCCGTTCTTTACCGCGAAGCGGTTACACTCCACAGCCCATCATTGAATGGACTTGGTAGCCTGATGCCGTACAATGTCACACTGCCGATCACGATCCGAATCCGCCGATGTGGGTAGACCCATGACAAGCATTCCTGCATTGCCGATCCGTCCCATGGGTGCCGTCCATGCCACAGTGCGTCCGCCCGGCTCCAAAAGCATCACGAACCGGGCGTTGATCTGCGCGGCGCTGGCCGCGGGACCTTCGACCCTCCACGGAACACTCGACAGCGAAGACACCCGCGTGATGTTCGACGCGCTGACCGCGCTGGGAATCGCACTGGCCTGGAGCGACGACCGGCGCCAGATCCGCGTGGCGGGCTGCGGGGGAGTCTGGCCCTGCCGGGACGCCGACCTGTACGTGGCCAACAGCGGCACGACGATGCGGTTCCTGGCCCCGCTGCTTGCCACCGGCACCGGCCGCTACCGGCTCGATGGCACACCCCGCATGCGGGCGCGGCCGATCGGCGATCTGGTCAGTACGCTGCAGCAGTTGGGAGTTGCCATCGAGAGCGAGGCACACAACGACTGCCCCCCCGTCGCCATCACCGCACAGAGACTGCCTGGCGGAACCGCCACCGTCCGCGGCGACGTGTCCAGCCAGTTTCTCAGCGGCCTGCTGCTGGCCGCCCCCCATGCGCAGCGCCGTGTAGAACTGCTGCTCGACGGACCGCTGGTATCCCAACCCTATGTGCTGATGACGCTGCGGGTCATGCAGGCCTTCGGGGTCGAGGTGCTGAACGACCGGATGCAGCGGTTCGTCGTTGACGCGCCCGCCCACTATCGAGGATGCGAGTACCCGATCGAGCCGGATGCGTCCGCCGCCAGCTACTTCTGGGCTGCCGCCGCCATCACGGGCGGGCAGATCACCGTGACCGGATTGGGCCCCCAGGCCCTGCAGGGGGACGTGGCGTTCTGCGACTGCCTGGAAGACATGGGTTGCCACGTGCGCCGCGACGCCGAGCAGATCACCGTGACGGGCGGACCGTTGCAGGGAATCCAGGCCGACATGAACCACATCAGCGATACCGTCCAGACGCTCGCTGCCGTCGCGCTGTTCGCCAGCGGGCCGACGACGATCACCGGCGTGGCGCACATCCGCCACAAAGAAACCGATCGGATCGGCGACCTGGCCCGCGAACTCCGCAAGCTGGGCGCTGCCGTGGAAGAACTGCCAGACGGACTGCGAATTACGCCGGGACCACTGCGCGGAACGCGCATCAGCACCTACCAGGACCACCGTATGGCGATGAGCCTGGCGCTGGTCGGCCTGCGCGTCCCGGGTGTACTGATCGACAACCCCGGCTGCACGGAGAAAACCTATCCCGACTTCTTCGCCGACCTGGAATCGCTACGGCGTTGAGTCATTTCGGGTGGTCGCGCAACTCGTCAAACGACTCCAACAGCTGATTGGCCCGGTCGAGCAGCGACAGAGGCTGGTTCGCCGGTTCCTTCGACGTCGATGGATCATGAGCCACGAACTGGGCCTCGCAGTGTTTGCACCGCACCATCCGACCCAGATGTTCCACCCGAATCTGTAGACGCCGACCACAGGTGGGACATCCTCGCATGAAAAACGTGGCCCTCGACATGCCGTGGTCTCCTACCCTACCGTGTGCCACTCAAGACAAGTTTCAATGAATAACTAGTGTATTCAAAGACGAATTCGTTTTCAAGAATCCGCACGTTGCGGCAAACTGGGCAAACCGGCATATCCGGTATAACCGGGCAGAACATACACGGCAGCCAACGCGTCGTGCCGATACTAGAGTTGGAAGGACGAGTTGTGTGCTTGCTGCCATCCGAAGAGCCCCGTTATGAATACCGGACTATGCCGCATCGATCGCGTTTGGATCACGTTGACAACCATCGCACTGCTCGTTGTCGGCCTGGCGGCTGACCAGCCCGCGACAGCGCCACCGCCGGCCGTCGGCGCCAGCCTGTCGCCGCAGGACGTTACGCGGATTGTCGCCGACTACTTCAGTCGGCAGGCGGGGCACCAGGCGGGTGACATCATCGCTCAGTCGGACGTGAAGGCCGTCCTACAGGAACTTGCCGCCGCCGGCTGGCGGCCGCCGGACCGCGCGCAACTGCTGGCGGATACACTGCCCGACGACAACACACTGGTCTCCACATTACGTTCCCGGCAGGGACGCCGGTTCATGCACCGGGTGAACACGTACGATTCGATCTACGACCGCCTGGATCGGGTATCACGAGTATCGGGCGGCCAGCGCATGATCAATTCGATCGTGCGGCTGCCCGACGGCGAGAAATACGCGCTGCCCAAGCGTCAGACGCCCCACGGCGTGCCGGACTTCCTCGACCTGCTGCCCAAGAACGCCTCGGGCAAAGTGCGGTCGATCAAGGACTACGACCAACCGACCGGACGTATTTATACGCAAGCCGATCTCCTGGCCCGCCTGATCCACAGCCAGCAGGCGGTCGTGCCGCCTGCTAACGCGCAGCAGTAGGAACAACATCGCCGGCGGCCCGCCGCTCTCGCGCGCCCGCTGGCCGTCCGGCCTGACTACCTGATCCGCGTGATCGATTCGATCACGATCGGCGTGACCGGCGATTTCACAAAGTCTCCGCGATCCTGCACGGCCACACTGGCAATCCTGTCGACCGTGTCCATGCCTTCGATCACCTCCCCAAACACGCAGTATCCGCTGCCCGTCTCGTCATCCGATGGGCGATAATCGAGCGACGGGTTGTCGACCAGATTGATGAAGAACTGTGCCGTGGCACTATGCGCAAAGTCAGGATGGCGGACCATGGCCATAGTGCCCCGCTTGTTGGACAGACCATTATTCGCCTCGCACGGTATGGGCGTGCTGGTCGGCTTCTCGACCAGTTCGGCCGTGTAGCCACCACCCGCGATCAGGTAGTCCTGCTCCACGAAGTGGAACACGGTCTGGTCGTAGTAGCCGTTGGCCACATAGTTGTACAAGAAGTTGTCCACGGTCCGGGGGGATTTCTCGGCGTTCAGACGCACCCGCAGGTCGCCCTGCGACGTCTTGATCACAACTTCCGGATAGTAGTCCTCCATGGCACGCGCCGGCGATTGAAACTCGCGATTGTCGGGGGTCAGCGCATACGGTTCCACGTCGGCCTTGCCCGAGGCCCGCAGCGAGTCGGAACTGCTGGTTGGAGTGGCCGGAATGCTGGCTGTCGGCAGTTCGCCCTGGTCAGCTCCGCATCCCATAATCCAAGGACCGACCGCCATCCAGAGCAGCAACCTGAAGTGAAGGGATTGCACAGCGATCCGCATGCCCGTGTCTCCATACTTGGCTTCTTTTCACCATTCGCCCGAGCAGTTCCAGCCCATCCGTATCAGCTCGCCCCCGGAACCAGTAGCGGCTCCCAGGCGCGATCCTGCAACGCGGCCGCGTATCATCCGCATTTCAGTCGATTGATGCAACCCCGGGTTTCTCAACGGCAGGAGCGCAAAACACACAAAACAACGCTCGAACACACAAACGCCAACACGGGATAGCAGAAGGCAGCACAGCGGGGCGAGGAGCCGTGCGAGGTGCGACGTCGCCATGCCGCCCGACGTCCCACAATGGTCGGCCGGAGCCCGCTCCCAACCGCCCCGACACAGCCGGCAGCCCCGGCACTGTGGTCGAGGGCTCCGTCCGGGGTCCAAGACTTCGCCTGGGGGCTAGGGTTCCGTCTGGCCAATACGGCCGTCATCGACCGATTCGTCGCCGGCCGGCGTCACCAGTGAGAAGTCGGGCAGCGATTCCAGGTCCGCCTCCCGCGCTGTGGAATGGGCATCGGTCCAGCCGCAGGCGTGCGCCAGATCGGCACGCAGGTCATGCCGGCCCGGTTCATCCTCGAGTCCCTTGCGAATCAGCGCGGGACCGGACGGAGCGGCAGCCACGATCCGCTCAGGCGCGACGATGCCCTCAGCCAGCAGGAAACGGGCGTACTCTCCAAAAGAGGCAAAGCAACTGCTGTCCAGGCATGCCAGCATCTCGCTCATCGCGCCGGCCCGGTCGATTACGGCGCTCAGCGCCGAGGTGACCGACAGCATTTCGTAGACGGCCACACGGCCCTGTTCACCCCCGAGCGGGAATTCCGGCGTGCAGGCGCCGCGCAACAGCGTGTTGGGCATCTGGTCATTCCAGATCCCCAGTTCGATGAGTCGTTGAGCGGAGGGATCGTGGAGCGGAACCGATTCCGTGCAGCCGGCCACCAGTCGGGGCACCAATTGCTGTGTGATCACACCTTTGAGTGCGGCTGCAATGAGGTACGGTTCCACGTGCAGGTCCCGCATCCGGATCACAGCCTCGATGGCTGTATAGGTGTGGAGCGAAGACAGCACCAGGTGTCCGGTAGTCGCGGCCTCCGCCGCCATGGCCGCCGACTCGCGATCGCGAATCTCCCCTACCAGAATCACATCCGGATCCTGCCGCAAGACGGACTTGAGTATGGTCGGGAAATCCATCCCCGACTCGGGATGCACCTGGATCTGCGTCGCGAATGGCAGGTCGTACTCCACCGGATCTTCAATCGTGACGACGCTGATCCCGCTGTCGCGCGCCACAATGCTGTTGAGCGCCGCGTACAGGGTGGTCGTCTTGCCGGCGCCGGAGGGGCCGGTAACCAGGATCAGTCCGCTGGGATTGCTGAACAGATCGCGTGCCAGCCGCTGCAGGGGCGGATAGAGGATCAGGTTGGACAGCTCACTCATCTGCCGGCTGGGCGCCACCACCCGCAGCACGATCTTCTCGCCGCCATGGCACGGCGACACGGTCACACGGAATTCCACGCGGCGGTCGTCGAAGTACAGCACGAACCGCCCGTCCTGCGGCCGGCGAATGCGAGTGGTGTCCAACTCGGCCAGCACCTTGATGCGCGACGCCAGCTGCCGATACGTCGCCGCATGAATCATCTCACCAAATACGTACATGCGGCCGTCGACCCGCAGCCGCGCGCGGACCTCACTCCCGTACGGTTCGAAATGCACGTCGCTGGCAGCGCTGCGAATGGTGGCTGTCAGGATGTCCGAGAGCAGATCCTCCTCGTCGGTGACGCCGAGCGGGCGCAGCGTCCCTTCCGGATCCTGAAACAGTATGCGTTCGTAGGATGTTGTCCAGGCCGTGCGCTCCACCGTCTCGCCGAGGATCCGGCGCCCATGGGTTTCGAAATCCTCGTCCGTCACCGCTACGAACTGAACCTGATAGTCGGACAGCACCTGGCGAATAAACGAACGGGTACGCGTATCCGAAGGATTCACCATCGCGACCGTCACGCACTCCAGATTCTGTGCCACCGCGATGGCCCGGCAGATGCTCGACACGCGGCGCGGCATCAGCCGGCAGACGGTCCGCGCATCTGGGAAATCCTCCAGATGCACAAACTGAATCCCGCGATGCTCCCGGATCGCCCGCTGCAGGTCGCTGGCAAACACGCGACATAACGCACGCGCGAATTGCGCCGAAGATGCCAGCAGCTGGAGGACGGTGAGCGCGGGCACAATCAGCACGCGCGTGGCACACAAAGCGCGAACCCGCATGACCGACCGGCCGCCCGC
>Ga0123333_10002396_pt1 | contig 19075 bp, 17 predicted proteins | sample BioC12SIPDNA_3_FD_89957 | JGI IMG/M metagenome (GOLD analysis project Ga0123333, IMG submission 89957) | Anaerobic biogas reactor microbial communites from Washington, USA - Biogas_R2_B C12 SIP DNA | ecosystem: Engineered > Bioreactor > Anaerobic > Unclassified | place: Washington, USA... | reverse complement strand
GGCGGCGGCGATCGCCCCTGCCGCCACGACCGGTGGTATGAGCCTCGGGTCCCGGAACTTGGGGTAGGGGACGGCGCTGACCATCAGGAGGGAGAGAGAGAAGAGGAGGAGGGCGGAGAGGCCGGGGACGCCGAGGAGGACGGTCGCCGCCACCATCCCGCCAGCCCCGGAGATCGGCATCCCCTGGAACGTCTCCTCCCTCGGAGAGATGTTGAACCGTGCGAGGCGGAGGATCCCGCAGGCGAGGTAAAAAACCCCAGGCAACCCGAAGGCGGGTCCAAAGGCGGCGACGGCGAGGAAGGCAGGAGCCGCTCCGAAGGATATGACGTCCGCCAGGGAGTCGATCGGGGTCCCCAGGGGGCCGTCTCCCAGCCGTCGGGCGAGGAAGCCATCTAGGCCGTCGGCGGCCATGGCGAGGAGGATCAAGGCCATAGAGAGGGCGTACCTCCCCTCCGCCGACGCGAGGATGGAGCCGAAGCCGAGGGCGGCGTTGAGGATCGACGCGAAGTCAGGAACCCGGATGAGCCTGAAGATCCCGGTCATCTCTTCTTCACCGCGACGATCGTCTCTCCAGCCCTCACCCTGTCGCCCAAGGCGACCCTGAGGACGTATCCATCAGGGATCGAAAACTCCACCCTGGACCCGAACCTGATCATCCCTATCCTCTCTCCCCTCTCCACCAGGTCCCCGGGGCGGACGTAGCAGACTATCCTCCGGACGAAAAATCCGGTGAGCTGGCACAGCCTCACCTCCCCATCGGGGGTATCGAGGGCTATCAGGTTCCTCTCGTTCTCCGACGCCGACCTGAAGAAGGCCGGCCGGTGGCCGCCGCCCGAATGCTCGACTTTGACCACCCTCCCCTCCAGAGGAGACCTGTTGACGTGGACGTTCAGATGGCTCATGAATATCGCCACCTTCTCATCCGTCGCCTCCACCACCAGGCCGTCGGCGGGGGAGACCATCCCCTCCTCCGGGGGGGCTCGTTCCGGGTCTCGATGGAAGAAGGCCATGAGGACGGCTAGGGCGAGGGCGACGCCCAATAGCGGCCAGATCTTCGCCACCGTCAGAAGGCCGGCGGCGAGGAGGGGGCCTACCACCCAGGGCCGCGAGCTCCTCGCAAGCTTCACGCCGGCTCACCTCCGCCGCGCCTTATATCGGAGGCGAGCCCGTCGATCATATCGAGGAGCTCCGGGAGGAGGAGGAATACGATGTAAGCTATGGCGAAGAGGGCGACGGCGGAGCCCACCTTGGCGATGACGTGGTGGGCCAGGTAGAAGCTCTCGAAGCCAAACCACTCCCCGCCGTAGGCCACCACCACGAAGATATTCCGAAAGAGGTTAAGGCCGTATATCACCGGGACTGAGGCGAGAAGGGCCGCCACCTTTCTTTTTGGGGGAGCCCGGACCGAGAGGACCACCCCTGCGAAGAGGGCCATGCTCTCGATGGCGGTGCAGGCGAGGACGACCTCCACGGAGTGGCCGTAGAGGGTGATGACGCTTCCGCCGCCGGAAGATGCCGGAACTCCAAAGAGGTTCAAGAGTCGGAGGGTCAGTTCGGCGGTCCCGCCGACCAGCCATCCTCTGAGAGGGGCGAGCTCTGCGAAGGGAAAGTAGGCGAAGCCTCCTATCGCCACCGCCGATCCAGCCCAGTCACAGGAGCGGGACCGGCAGCCCCTGAACAGGATCAGCCAGCCCAAGCGGAGGGAGAAGAGGGCCACCACCAGGGTCAGGACGACGTTGAATTGGTCGCCGATGGCCAGATAGTGGGCCGGCTGCTTCAGCCAGTGAATCCCGAAGAGGATCCAGCCGACCCCCGCCAGAGCCCTCCGACCCGATAGGGCCGAGGAAGCTAAGAGGAGGAGCCCGATCCAGAGGACGTTCTCGATCAGCCAGCTGAGGATCATCGAGAATAGAAAATCCACAGGTTTATTTAGCATTATCTACCTATCGGGAGATCTGATACGCCTCAGCCCCTTGAACCGGCCGTCGGCGTAGAGTGGGAGTGGTCATACTTATGGACGGAGATGGATGGAGGCCGATCCTGGCGGTTGGCCTTTTGTTGGCCGTATTAGCCCTGCCAGCGGTCGGGTCCGGAGAGGCTCCGCATGCTGACGAACCGATGGATGAAGCCCTCGGCCTCCTCTTCGGAGACGAGCTGATGGATGGAGAGGAGAAGATCCCGGTGATCGTGGTCTTCAGGGACGGGGCGGTGAAAGGGGTGGACGGGCTGGAGGTGAAGTACACCTACCGCCTGATAAACGCCGTCTCTGGATATGCCGATGCCTCGGTCCTCGGGAGGCTCGCGGAAGAGCCCGACGTCCTGGGGATATATCCCGACGGTCCGGTGGCCGTCGCCCAGCAGGATAACCTGACCAGGGATGCGAAGACCTTCTGTGCCACCGGCAGGGTGAACGCCAAGCCCCTCTGGGACCGCGGGATCAACGGGACCGGGGTGGTGGTGGCGGTCCTGGACTCGGGGATCGACAAGAACCACCCGGACCTGGCGGGGAAGGTGGTGGGGGAGGTGAACTTCGTCGACTCCGAGAGGACGACCGACGACCTCCTCGGCCACGGGACCGCGGTAGCGGGGATCATCGCTGGGTCGGGGACCGCCTCCGGCGGAGAGTACGTGGGGGTCGCCCCGGGGGCCAGCCTCCTGAACGTTAGGGTGATCGACAGCAAGGGCTCCGGCCAGATCTCTGACATCATAGCCGGGATCGACTGGGCCATCGACAATGACGCCGACGTCCTCACCATGAGCCTCGGCGGCCTCAACCTCGGCGAGAGCAACCCCCCCATATCCATGGCCGCCGACAACGCCATGGACGCCGGCACCGTCGTCTGCGTCGCCGCCGGGAACCTGGACGAGAGGCTCCTCCTCCTGATGCTCGTAGCCTCCTCCGTATCCCTCGGGGGGGTTGAGTCCCCGGGGGACGGGGTGAAGGTGATCACCGTGGGGGCGACGGACTGCGACGATCGGATCGCCGCCTTCAGCGGGTCCGGCCCCCTCCGGGACGGCAGATACAAGCCCACCCTCGTCGCCCCGGGGGTGAACGTCGTCTCGACGGTCCCCCTCAAGCTGGATATCGAGGGGAAGATCGGCAACTATTACGCCGGTGCCTCGGGGACGAGCCTCTCGACCCCCGTGGTGGCGGGGGTTGCAGCGCTGATCATCCATGCGGAGCCAGAGATCACACCGGCCGGGGTGAAGGCGGCCCTGACGAGGGGAGCCAATAAGCTCTCGAACATCCAGGGGGAGGAGTACGAGGCGTACTACCAGGGGGCGGGGCTCCTCGACGCCGAGAGGTCCTTCGACCTTCTGGACGAGGACTGGCTATGCAACGCCCTCCCTGACCGCTGGTCGGCGGGAAGGTGGGTCTACGGCGACTTCTGGATCGTCGGGGATGACACCGTCTACGGGAGCCTCGACACCGGCGCCGACAGGTTCCAGAAGAAGCTATACGCCCTCGCCCCCGGTGACGTCGACTGGAACTCCAAGTTCCTCTTCTTCACCGATAAACCCCTCGCCAACGTCACCACCACCGCTTCAGGCGAGGTCGCAGGATGGGCGATGATCCAGCCCCTCCCGAGGACGATCCCCGCCAACGGCCAGCGGATCTTCGGGATCGGGATGAGCGTCCCCCTGGGGGCGGCGCCCGGTCGATACGACGGCTCCATCGAGATATCCGAGAACGGGACAGAGATCCACTCCATCCCCATATCCGTCGAGGTGGCGGCGCCGGTGGAGATCGTCGGCGGCCAGGGCTCGGCGGCCGGGTCCCTCGTCAAGGGTGAGTGGGACTACTACTACGTAGAGGTCCCCACCAGCACCGACGAGCTGAAGTGCTCCCTCCGGTGGGAGGGGGAGGCGGACCTGGACCTCTTCCTCCTCTCCCCCACCAGCGAGTACGTCCCCGCGGAGGGGGGTGATGGTCTGGAGTCAGTCCTGGTGGAGACCCCCCCCACCGGCCGGTGGCTCCTCGCTGCTCATTCGAGGAACATAACGGGAGAGGCCGATTACCTCCTGGAGGTGGAGAGGACCCTCCTCATCAGCTCGCCGAGGAGGTGGTCGGCGGGCTCTGCGAGCCCCGGCGAGACGAAGGAGGCGACCTTTGGCCTCCGAAATGGGGGGCCCCTCCTCGCCAACGTCACCTACGTCGGGATGATGGAGAAGGTGGAGAAGGCGACCTGGAACGACTCCATCGGGGACAAGGTCATCTGGACGGTCCCGATCGAGGTTCCGGCCAACGTCACCCGCCTCGGCGTCAGCCTCGTCTGGGACGACCCTGAGAGCGACCTCGCCCTCCTCCTCTTCAACCAGAACGGCAGGCCCGTCGACGTCTCCTACGGAGGAGAGGTGGTGGAGGTTACGGGGGCGAGCCATCCAGCCGCCGGGATCTGGAGGGCGATAGTCTACGGCTATCACGTCACCACCAAGGCGAGGCAGCCCTTCGACCTGGAGGCGACCTTCTACCTCCGGGACACCTGGTCCTGGGTCTCGGCGGCGGGGCCTGACAGGCTCGACTCCGGGACGGAGGGGAGCTTCAACGCCACCATAGCCGTCCCTCCCGACGCCCCGAGCGCCGGCCTGGAGGGGTACATCCAGATCCAGGCTGACGAGGACCAGTTCACAATACCCGTCAGCATCACCGTGGCGGGAGCTTCCCTGACGGGGTCGAGCAAAACCGACCTCATCGACGAGGACGGCGACGACCTCTACGAGAGGCTCTGCGTCGAGGTGGAAGTGGAAGTCTCCTCCCCCGGCGAGTACCGGGTAGAGGGGAGCCTCCTGGACGGGAACGGCTCTGCCATTGGCTGGTTCGGCAGCACGGAGGTGCTCGAGGCCTCCGGGTCGATCGAGATATGCGTCAACGGGACCGATATCTGGAGCGAGGGAGGATGCGGACCCCTCAGCCTCGAGAACCTCTTCCTCTACAACGGGGAGGGGGAGATCATCGATCGGTATCAGGGGAACGTCACCATCTTCCAGTGCCCCCAGGACTTCCAGCCCCTATTGGGCCGGTTCACTGGGAGGTTCCTCGACGAGACGAACGGCTCAGAGGCGGGGGCGAAGCCGGACTCCATCGTCATCGGGGTGGAGGTCGCCGTCCAGGCTCCAGGGCTCTACCAGATATCGGGAAGGCTCGAAGACGACGAGGGGTTTGAGATCGACGGAGCGGAGGCGCTGGTGAACCTGGAGGCCGGGGTGGCGACGGTTTCCATCTCCTTCGACCCCATGAGGTTCATCATGAAGAACACCCCCTCCAGGCTCCACCTCAGAGACCTCACCCTCCGCCGGAACGGAGAGGCGATCGATGGGGTGGAGGAGGCCTTCTCGACGGAGGCCTACCGCCCCGAGGCCTTCACCACGACCAAGAAGACCTACGTCATATCCTCCCCGGCGGCGGGGTGAAAGGTCGGAATCGCCGACGCCCGTCGCAGCCCCCGACCGACGGTGGGGACGCGGCCATCGAACCCCCAATAATCGGAAGGTCCTATCAACGGGGGTTCCTTACTCCCCTCGGTCCTGCTCTGGAGGGGCCCACCTCGCCGTATCCGCCCCTCTGCCTCCCCACCTTCTCCATCGATGGGCTGCCCCCTCCGGGGAGGCGGCGCGAAGGGGGTGGATGACATGGTCGATAATTTTCGTACATCATGGATAATCCTTATAAAAGAAGAGGGGATGAATATACGGGTGATATGGCTCCCCTGAGGGGATCAGAGGGGAGAGATGAAGGACCGATTGAAGGGAAGAGGTTTGAAGAGGACGGAGGGAGGAGGTTTGAATAACGTCAAGTTGGGCCTGAAGGCCGACCCCCTTTATACCAATTTTAAGCATGACATCACCCCCGAGGGGCTGGCCCTCGCCTTCAGGTGGGTCCCCGAGGCGACGGGGCTGAGCGAGGTGGAGAGGGAGCTGTTGGTGCTGAAGGCCCGGGAGGACCTGGAGTCGATCTGGCCGAGGGCGAGGGACGAGAGGGAGGCTATGGCCCTCTTCCAGGAGAGGTCCAGGACGATCCGGGACCCCGAGAGGCTGAAGGTCTACCTCTGCGAGTTCCTCCGGGGGCTTTCAATCCTCGCCTCCGCCTGGGTGGAAGGGCAGGAGCGGGCGGGGATGAACGCCAGCGCCCAGAGGATGTTCGGCTGAAGGCGGCATCCCAGAGAGGGTCCGGGATAGACCATATTCCGGAAGGATCATGGGGATGGGCCGATGACTCCGCCTGATGCCCTCTGCCACCGAACCCCGCCAGCCATATCCTCGCTGGAAGGGCCACCCCTTCCACCCCGATCTCCGATCTCCCCGGGCGATGGACAAGTATAATAATTATCCTGCCTATTGTATATCATGGACAGGAGGAAGGGACCCTCGAAGGTCAGGCACCCTCCCCATATAAAGAGGCTGAGCCTCCAGCTCCAGTCCCTGATCAGGGGGAGGATGTGGCTGAAGGTCCTGATGGGGATGGCCCTGGGGACGGCCTTCGGCATCGTCCTGGGGCCAGCGGCGGGCCTCTTCGACCCCCGGATCGCCACCACCCTCGGAGAGTGGCTATCCCTCCCCGGCTACATCTTCCTCGGCCTGTTGCAGATGATCGTCGTCCCCCTCGTACTCGCCTCCATCATCCTCGGGATCGCCGCCAATCGGGATGTGGAGATGGTCAAGAAGCTGGGGGTCCTCGCCGGCCTCTACTTCGTGGCGACGACCGCCGTGGCCATCGCCATCGGGATCGCCGTCGCCCTCCTGATTAATCCTGGCAGGCACATCCAGGGGGAGGAGGTGATCCTCCTGGCGGCAGCCCCCCAGGGCTCTCAGGAGATCTCCGATCTGCCGGAGCTCTTCGAGATTCCCCGGATCATCGGCGGCCTCTTCCCGACCAACCCCCTCGAGGCGATGGCCAGCGGCCAGATGCTCCAGGTCGTCCTCTTCTCCGTCATCGTGGGGATCGCAGTCCTCACCCTCTCCCCCCGGAGCTCCGCCCCCTTCATGGACCTCCTCGGGTCCCTCCAGGAGATCTGCATGACCGTCGTCAGGTGGAGCATGCACCTCGCCCCCCTGGCGGTCTTCGGCCTGATGGCGAAGTTCACCGCCCAGCTGGGGTTGGAGACCCTCCTGGGGATGGGGGTTTACGTGATGGCGGTCCTCTTCGGGCTCCTCCTCCTCGTCCTCTACCTGATCATAATTTTGGCCTACCTCCGGAGGGATCCCCTCCAGTTCCTCGCCGACGCCAAAGACGCCCTCCTCATCGCCTTCTCCACCTCCAGCTCCGCCGCCACCATGCCCGTCTCCATCAGGGTCGCCGAGGAGAAGCTCGGGATCAGGCCAGCCGTCGGCCAGTTCATCATACCCCTGGGGGCGACGATCAACATGAACGGGACCGCCCTCTATCAGGGGGTGGCGACGGTCTTCCTCGCCCAGGTCTTCGGGGTGAACCTGACTATGGGCCAGCTTCTCCTGGTGATGATCATAGCGGTGGGGGCATCGATCGGGACCCCAGCCACCCCGGGGGTGGGGATCGTCATCCTGGCGACGATCCTCGCGAGCGTGGGGGTTCCGGCGGAGGGGGTGGCCCTCATCATCGGGGTCGACAGGATCCTGGACATGAGCCGGACGTCGGTGAACGTGGCTGGGGACCTCGTCGCCTCCGCCGTCATGGACAAGCTCGCCCGGGGGAGGCTGGAGACCCTCCTGGATATCGAGGGGGTGGGCGGCGCCGATCCCGCTCCGGCTGAGAGCAGAATCACATCCCAATAGGATGACCACCAAGGCCGGCCCCTCGGCGAGGCCTGCCCGGGTCAGGACTCCTCGGGGCGGAGCTTCCTGTAGAGCCTCTCTGCATCCTCCTTTCGGCATAGCTCCGAGCCGGGGGTCATGACGGCGGCGGCTCCGGCGGCGATCCCGAAGAGGGCAGCGTCCCGGGGCGCCATCCCCCTGGCGAGGCTGAGGGTGATCCCCGCCACCATGCTGTCGCCCTCCCCCACCTTGCTGACGATCCTGACCGTCGGCGGCCTCATGTGGGCGACGGCGTCCCGGCTGACGAAGAGGGCCCCCGCCGACCCCAGGGAGATGACGAGGAGCTCGCAGCCGCCGCCGGCCACCAGCTTCCGGGCCGCCGCCTCGATCTCCGCCTCATCCCTCAGGTCCTCATCCACCAGCTCCCGGAACTCCCGAAGGTTGGGTTTGATCAGGTATACCCCCTCCTGGAGGGCCTTCTTCAGGGGTTCGCCGGAGGTGTCGACGATCACCTTCGCCCCCGCCTCCCTCCCGGCCCGGGCGACCTGGGCATAGAAGTCGGTCGGCGCCCCGGGGGGAAGGCTCCCGCTGGCGACGAGAAAGCCGGAGTCCGGGGCGGAAGAGGCGACCTCCTCCAGGGCGAGCTGCACCTCCTCCTCCTTCAGCATCGGCCCCGGCATCCCGAACCGGTACTGCTGGCCCGTCGACTCCTCCAGGACGGCGAAGCTCTCCCGGGTCATCCCCGCCAGGGGGAGCCGCCGGCTGAGGAGCCCCTCCCCCGCCAGGAGCTCCTCGAGGAGGTCGCCGGTGAGCCCCCCGGCGGCGTAGAGGAGGGTCGACTCCCCGCCGAGCTTCCTGATCGCCCTGGAGACGTTCACACCGCCCCCTCCTGGCTCGATGGTGGGGGCCTTGCAGCGGAGCTTCCTCTCGGGGACGACGAACTCGACGCTGGAGCTCTTGTCGATCGTCGGGTTGATGGCTAAAGAGACGATTCCTTTCATGATGATCCCCCCGATCAACGTCGCGCGCGTTATCTAAAGCTGGTGGTGTCGGAGGGCGGGGAGGGCCAAGATCTGCCGGCCCCAGTGCTAAAGGCGCGAGGGCGGATGGTCGTCTCCGCCATCAAAACCGATATGAACAATACGGACGAGCCGACGACCAACCCCGAAACAGAGGAGATAGAGGAGCAGGAGGGCACAGAGGAACAAGAGGAGAAAGAGGAGATATGGAAGAGCTGATAGGATGGGCGATCACCTCCGATGCCAAAGATTAATACGGAAGTCGACTAAGAGCGAAGGTGAAGACCAAATCTCCGAGGAGGTGAATGAGATGAGAATGAAGGGGTTTATGACGCTTCTCGCGGCGCTCTTCGTCCTGACGATGGCGGCAGCCGCAGGAGGCATGTATCAGGGGGTCTCCGGAGGGCCGGCGATGAGCTACGGCGGCGTATCGGGGTCGATCGACGGCATCTTCGCTAGCTACCCCGGGGCGCCGAGCAGCTTTCCAGGGCCGCTCTTCATGACCGGCGAGGAGTTCTGCCAGTTTGTCGCAGCCCACCTCGCAAACCCGCCGACCGCCTGGAGGTGGTGACGGGTCCTGAGCGGAGCGCGAGGGCGGACCGAAAAGCCCGGCTCCCCTGAGGGGCCGGGCCTCGAACTGCCGGGATGCGGTGCGGCCGGGCAGCGCAATGCTGGCGGGCGGCGCCACCGCCGGGGGGGGGGCCGGAGACGGAAATCGGTGCATCGTTGTGAAAATTAGCCCAGGGGGGATAACATGGATTCAAGAGTTCAAGGACTCATTTGGCGGGGGTGGGATCAAATTCTGAGAGTTCAAAGAGGCGGGGATAAGGCGCTGAAGTACAAACTTGATGTGAAAGGTCAGATAACAGAGATGTTGTAGGCTGGGAGATAACGGGAGGGGTGAGGCGTTGTCGTATACTGTTATCGTATTGCCAAAAGCCGAGAAGCATCTCATCAAGCTGAATCAGAGGGCATTTGATAAGATCTATGAACATATCGAAGAATTGAGAAATGATCCATACAATCCGCGCCCCAATGCCGATATCAAGAAGCTAAGAGGATTTAAATCCCCGCCAATGTACAGACTTAGGATCGGAAAGCAGAGATTAGAGTATTTCGTCGACGAATCGGACAAAACGATATACATCGCCGATGCATTTATGAGATCTGGCGACTCGGATTATAGATAAGAGTATATACGAATGCGATGAGAATAGAAGTGGTGGTGGAGGATGGAAGCCGCAAAAGTCGTAAAAAAAGACGACTACAGCGAAGCAGAGCACGTCGATTCCCAATATGAATATTTGGTCAAGAATAAAGATAAGGGAATCACGCTTGACGAGCTGTGCCGCAGGCGAACTGCCGGGCGCGATCTTTAACCGGCGGCGATATGCCGCTTGATCATACTTTTTTTGCCAAAAAAGCCCGGCTGCGCCTTCAAGAATCCGGACCATCAGTTCGGTTTTTTCGGATCTGGCAGCTCTATCTCGATTGGCGGCGGCTGCCCCTCCCGCCGGGATCTTCGAGGGGGGTGTCCGGGGGCCATCCACGAGCCGCGCCGAGGTCCCGGGGTAGATGGACGGCGTCTTCGCGAGCTACCCCGGGGCGCCGAGCAGCTTTCCAGGGCCGCTCTTCATGACCGGCGAGGAGTTCTGCCAGTTTGTCGCCGCCCACCTCGCAAACCCGCCGACCGCCTGGAGGTGGTGACGGGTCCTGAGCGGAGCGCAAGGGCGGACCGAAAAGCCCGGCTCCTGGGGCGGGGATGGACCGCCCTTGCCTTTTTTTGCCAGGGGAAGCTTTTGAGATGCTGAAACATCTGTACGCGAAAGGCGCTCGGGCACCTTCGAGGAGATGTAGGCCACGACCTGATAGTTTATGCATTCGTGGAGGGTCGTTTATACTTCTGCAAAAAGAATCATATAATTATGTCCGTTTTCTTTTGCGCATTTTGGACAATATGCATAATGAACATAGTAATCTTTAGCTTTTTTATTCTCCTTTGCCAAATATATTTCCATTTCTTTTATAAATTTAGGGATGGCATTATATGGTCCATCAAAAACTCCAGCGACAAAAGTCCCAGAAATAGTTGTATTATTTGCTCCCTCAACTGTTTTACTGACTGAGTAATAGATTTCGGACCTAAATGCTGAAGGATCTCGAAACAAAATGAGAGCGTCTGTCTTATCTGGAATATTTGCTTTAGCGTTTTGCGCTAAATTCCACATCTTCATAATCTTCTTTCCAATCATGGGAGGAAATGGGATATGATAAATTGTAGGAATAGATTCTTTTATAAACAACTTATTGTTCCAATTGAACGTCTTTTTATCCCATTTTACTGGATCAAACTTTGGGCAACATTCATCTTCATTCATATTGTTCGCCTTTGACAGATTAGTATATAAATATTACGAATAACATTCCTCACTCTTTCTAAATAGAGGCGCGGGACACCAAGACCTCGGCCGGCGAAAGGCGCTCTGGAACTCTTGAGGATATTTAAGCGAAGAAGACGTCGTCTTTGTATTCGTAGAGAACAAGGGCGGGCCTTCTCTTGGAGCTCATCAAATCCGAGAAGGGGAAGGGGACGACGACGATCTTTCCTTTCATCAATATTGGTCCGGTTCTTTGTCTGCATATTTGGAGAGCGCCCGCTCCGAGAAGCGCATCAGATCCATGGTGATCTCCGCCTCATCCTCGGGCTCCTCAAGGTCGTAGGGGAGGCTCTCAGAAGGGCGCTTCGCCTCTTTCGAGACGGATCGGGAGGACATAGAGAGAGCTGGGGCTTTCAATATATGATATTTATCGTGGTATCAGCCGAATAAAACCCACGGCAATATCTGCCCCATCTGGCTACCCGGCTACAAAGTTCAATCCCTGGCGTTTTTTTTCTTAGCTTGCAACTCAACGAGGACTCTATGGCTGAGGTTCGAGACATGTTTCAATCCCTGTCGGGTTTTTTCAGGCCTTGCAACGTCCAGTGGGGATGGAAGAAATGAGGCCCCTGATCGAGTTTCAATCCCTGTCGGGTTTTTTCAGGCCTTGCAACTCGGCGACATGGAATCGGCGATGAAGGATCTCGGCGAGTTTCAATCCCTGTCGGGTTTTTTCAGGCCTTGCAACCGAGTACAGGTGCAGGTACTGCATCGACGACGGTAGGTTTCAATCCCTGTCGGGTTTTTTCAGGCCTTGCAACGGAAGAGCATATCGCAACGGGACACCCAACCGAGGTTTCAATCCCTGTCGGGTTTTTTCAGGCCTTGCAACATCCGATCTTAGAACCCTCTGCGCTCGGCTTGGAGTGTTTCAATCCCTGTCGGGTTTTTTCAGGCCTTGCAACCCTAGCGGCGATCTCGGGTATACGACCAAACCTAAGTTTCAATCCCTGTCGGGTTTTTTCAGGCCTTGCAACGCCGATCTGCTCTCCCATGTCAAATGTCTCCGAGTTGTTTCAATCCCTGTCGGGTTTTTTCAGGCCTTGCAACTCTGAAAGGTGCAGCCCGACGCCGCCGGGATAGGCGTTTCAATCCCTGTCGGGTTTTTTCAGGCCTTGCAACAGGGCGGCGGCTACGTCTTCGGCGAGAGTCATAGATTGTTTCAATCCCTGTCGGGTTTTTTCAGGCCTTGCAACATAGATTCGACCTGCGAATCCGAGGGGGCGAGTTTGGTTTCAATCCCTGTCGGGTTTTTTCAGGCCTTGCAACCGATGATCGATCGCGGGGGTTCGCTCGCCGGTTCAGTTTCAATCCCTGTCGGGTTTTTTCAGGCCTTGCAACATCTTCGACTAGGCCCGACACCCAACCGCCCTGCGAAGTTTCAATCCCTGTCGGGTTTTTTCAGGCCTTGCAACTTAGGAGTAGCGGGTCGAAAGGCGAGGGCAAACGCTTGGTTTCAATCCCTGTCGGGTTTTTTCAGGCCTTGCAACTCTCTTTTGTTTCGAATGGGTACTTCGACCGGCTTTGGTTTCAATCCCTGTCGGGTTTTTTCAGGCCTTGCAACATTTTGGTGAACGGCTTTCCTGTTGCCGTTGAGGTTAGTTTCAATCCCTGTCGGGTTTTTTCAGGCCTTGCAACAAGCCTGGTTCGGTTACACTAACTCCCAGATAGTTAAGTTTCAATCCCTGTCGGGTTTTTTCAGGCCTTGCAACATCTAAATGGCATCCAAAGGACTTCATCCATACTCTGTTTCAATCCCTGTCGGGTTTTTTCAGGCCTTGCAACTCTGCTGGATGGAGGTTTCGTTCGAAGTTCCAGCAGGTTTCAATCCCTGTCGGGTTTTTTCAGGCCTTGCAACCTGGTCCACTATATTCTGGACCCACTGATTTACAAAGTTTCAATCCCTGTCGGGTTTTTTCAGGCCTTGCAACTCCGATCTGTACTCTCTGGGAGGGCGTGAGTACAGGGTTTCAATCCCTGTCGGGTTTTTTCAGGCCTTGCAACGGAGATCCCCGATGGTGTCTTTCCGACGACGGGGAGTTTCAATCCCTGTCGGGTTTTTTCAGGCCTTGCAACACAGATGCACAAAGTCACATGAGTACATATTCATGCTGTTTCAATCCCTGTCGGGTTTTTTCAGGCCTTGCAACTCATCGTTCCGCCATGCGATGGACGGGATGACGCTGTTTCAATCCCTGTCGGGTTTTTTCAGGCCTTGCAACTCTGAAAGGGCACGATGAAAGCTCGTTCGAGGCGATGTTTCAATCCCTGTCGGGTTTTTTCAGGCCTTGCAACGACGAACTGAGCTGCCCTTTCTACCGTCTTGGGGCTGTTTCAATCCCTGTCGGGTTTTTTCAGGCCTTGCAACATCAGTCAGGCTCCGGGGGCCCGCCGACTATGACGAGTTTCAATCCCTGTCGGGTTTTTTCAGGCCTTGCAACAGAGGTACGAAGAGAACGAACACCTTTTCGATGGGGAGGTTTCAATCCCTGTCGGGTTTTTTCAGGCCTTGCAACCGTACCTGAAGAGCAACGTCCCGCCCCCATCCTCCAAAGTTTCAATCCCTGTCGGGTTTTTTCAGGCCTTGCAACTTCGGGGTCGTCGATGAATACGGGCGAACCAAAGAGTTTCAATCCCTGTCGGGTTTTTTCAGGCCTTGCAACGGTGCTCCACCGAGCCGACGAAACGGTTGGGATGGTTTCAATCCCTGTCGGGTTTTTTCAGGCCTTGCAACTCGGGACTGTGAGGAGCTTTTCCATCAGGTACTCGTCTGGGTTTCAATCCCTGTCGGGTTTTTTCAGGCCTTGCAACCGTGAACGTCACCAGGAAGCCGCCCTTTTTCAGTGGCGTTTCAATCCCTGTCGGGTTTTTTCAGGCCTTGCAACAGTGCCTATCGTGTCGGTACGTATCATTTCCTGAAGTTGTTTCAATCCCTGTCGGGTTTTTTCAGGCCTTGCAACAGGTATTTTGGGACCGGTTCTGTGAACCCGATGAGGAGTTTCAATCCCTGTCGGGTTTTTTCAGGCCTTGCAACAATGGGGCGCGAACTTCCCGGTTCGCATGTCGATAAGTTTCAATCCCTGTCGGGTTTTTTCAGGCCTTGCAACGTGGCGGAGCGGTGCGATGTGGAGACGAGGATCTTTTAGTTTCAATCCCTGTCGGGTTTTTTCAGGCCTTGCAACAAGGTGCTCCCTCTTCAGGTCGTCGAAGCTCACCGAGTTTCAATCCCTGTCGGGTTTTTTCAGGCCTTGCAACCTCGCCGGGGGCCATGATAATGGAGATCATAGAATGTTTCAATCCCTGTCGGGTTTTTTCAGGCCTTGCAACGTTTCCCGCCCTCATCGCCCTCGTCGTCGGGATCTTTGTTTCAATCCCTGTCGGGTTTTTTCAGGCCTTGCAACACTTACTGGATGCCGCCACGATGTCATCGATCTCTTTGTTTCAATCCCTGTCGGGTTTTTTCAGGCCTTGCAACTTATGCGCGACATGGCGGACGCGAAACCCCATATAGTGTTTCAATCCCTGTCGGGTTTTTTCAGGCCTTGCAACTTGATGACCCCATAGGAGGTATAGAAGATCCTCGTCTCGTTTCAATCCCTGTCGGGTTTTTTCAGGCCTTGCAACCTCAGATATAGAATCCTGGGAACAATGGCTAGTCGAGGTTTCAATCCCTGTCGGGTTTTTTCAGGCCTTGCAACCCATGTGGCAGCGCTAGAAACGCATTTTCCGAGACCGAGTTTCAATCCCTGTCGGGTTTTTTCAGGCCTTGCAACGGAGGCTGGAGGCGGCCCTCCCCGAAGAGACGATCACGTTTCAATCCCTGTCGGGTTTTTTCAGGCCTTGCAACCCAGGTCCGACAGTCCCGCCAAACTTGCAATGTCGCGTTTCAATCCCTGTCGGGTTTTTTCAGGCCTTGCAACATCGGCATAACTCACGGCATCTCCGAGTATATATCCGCGTTTCAATCCCTGTCGGGTTTTTTCAGGCCTTGCAACGACGAGAGGGTCGCCGTCGGGCAGCGCCTCATTCCCATGGTTTCAATCCCTGTCGGGTTTTTTCAGGCCTTGCAACCTCGGCATAGAGGGCGACACGATAAGCGAAGATCCGAGTTTCAATCCCTGTCGGGTTTTTTCAGGCCTTGCAACGGTACATGGCCGCTCAACTCATCCTCGCCAACCATATGTTTCAATCCCTGTCGGGTTTTTTCAGGCCTTGCAACTTCGGGCGGGATCTTGTCAGCCATGGCGCTAGAGTTGTTTCAATCCCTGTCGGGTTTTTTCAGGCCTTGCAACCTACATAGGTCAGTCCAAAGCTGACGCCAGCAACTAGTTTCAATCCCTGTCGGGTTTTTTCAGGCCTTGCAACGGTATTTTGGGACCGGTTCTGTGAACCCGATGAGGAGTTTCAATCCCTGTCGGGTTTTTTCAGGCCTTGCAACGTAGATCGTGGTCGTCTTCAGGAGATCGCTATCTAGGTTTCAATCCCTGTCGGGTTTTTTCAGGCCTTGCAACTGAAAAAACATTCTGTTAGCATCGTCCATACGCTACGTTTCAATCCCTGTCGGGTTTTTTCAGGCCTTGCAACTCAACCGCCTCCACCGCCGACTGGCAGTTATTTTGGTTTCAATCCCTGTCGGGTTTTTTCAGGCCTTGCAACGCTAGATACTCGCCTTTGGCGACAGCAACACGAATACGTTTCAATCCCTGTCGGGTTTTTTCAGGCCTTGCAACATACCGACATCCGGAGGATCACGTTCTCCGTCGATGGGTTTCAATCCCTGTCGGGTTTTTTCAGGCCTTGCAACCTGGATCGGACTCGCAGCTACACGGGCCGTGAGTAGTTTCAATCCCTGTCGGGTTTTTTCAGGCCTTGCAACAATTGACCAACGACATTAAGACCCCGAAGGCGAAGTTTCAATCCCTGTCGGGTTTTTTCAGGCCTTGCAACCTTTTCGGTGATGAGCTCATCTACATCGGGGAGGATCGTGTTTCAATCCCTGTCGGGTTTTTTCAGGCCTTGCAACCTTGCGGAGATCCCGGACGAGTCGGTCCATTGTTGCGTGTTTCAATCCCTGTCGGGTTTTTTCAGGCCTTGCAACTTCCTGGAGACGAGCGTCCCTCACATCTCCGACCGTTTGTTTCAATCCCTGTCGGGTTTTTTCAGGCCTTGCAACGTTAATCGAAATGATGAAACAACCCGAACCGCCGAGTTTCAATCCCTGTCGGGTTTTTTCAGGCCTTGCAACGAAGACCACCGGTCCCTTCGGTCGGTTCAAGATCGAGTTTCAATCCCTGTCGGGTTTTTTCAGGCCTTGCAACTCCACAAGCGCCCCGCCGCCGTCATGTTTGCGGAGTAGTTTCAATCCCTGTCGGGTTTTTTCAGGCCTTGCAACATCCGCGAACTTAAGCAATCTCCTTATCAGCATATCTCAGTTTCAATCCCTGTCGGGTTTTTTCAGGCCTTGCAACTTCAGCGACGTTGGAAAGCAGCTCGGCAACCAGCTCGTGTTTCAATCCCTGTCGGGTTTTTTCAGGCCTTGCAACTTCGGGGTCGTCGATGAATACGGGCGAACCAAGGAGGTTTCAATCCCTGTCGGGTTTTTTCAGGCCTTGCAACTTCGCGTCACTGGATATAGTGACGGGCCGGAGATCGCGTTTCAATCCCTGTCGGGTTTTTTCAGGCCTTGCAACGGGCACCTTCACCCACGTCTCCTCCGTCCCGATCCGGGTTTCAATCCCTGTCGGGTTTTTTCAGGCCTTGCAACCGGCCGCGAAAGCCGTTCAAGAGCTTTGTATTTCGATGTTTCAATCCCTGTCGGGTTTTTTCAGGCCTTGCAACCCGTCAGAGAATGGGATTGCCCTCAGTGCGGGGTCCATGTTTCAATCCCTGTCGGGTTTTTTCAGGCCTTGCAACTCATCGGAGGCATATCGAGAGGCGATTCGCCGAAAGCGTTTCAATCCCTGTCGGGTTTTTTCAGGCCTTGCAACCTAGTCGAGTACGTCTCTGGGATGGACCCCAGGGACGCAGTTTCAATCCCTGTCGGGTTTTTTCAGGCCTTGCAACCCCTCCCGCGCGGGTCTGCGCCGCGGACGGAGCATTGTTTCAATCCCTGTCGGGTTTTTTCAGGCCTTGCAACTATATGGTTCGATCCGTTCCAGTCGGTCGCCTCCTCCGTTTCAATCCCTGTCGGGTTTTTTCAGGCCTTGCAACCCGGCCGGTCGTGATCCGCTTCTATTCTGGCGGCTATTTGTTTCAATCCCTGTCGGGTTTTTTCAGGCCTTGCAACCGAAAAGGGCCGTTGTCAAATCCTGTCACTTTTTGTGTTTCAATCCCTGTCGGGTTTTTTCAGGCCTTGCAACCTTCCGGTGTGGGTGTGTCCTCCGAAGCCGTGTGTGTGGTTTCAATCCCTGTCGGGTTTTTTCAGGCCTTGCAACACTGGAACCAGGCCATCTATGGCATCCGCCAGGACATGTTTCAATCCCTGTCGGGTTTTTTCAGGCCTTGCAACTAATCCTTCGACGGACCGCCGCCGCCGAGGACGATGTTTCAATCCCTGTCGGGTTTTTTCAGGCCTTGCAACACCGAGGCCGGCCATCCCGCGGCCATGTCGCCGGAGTTGTTTCAATCCCTGTCGGGTTTTTTCAGGCCTTGCAACATCGTTGTCCCTCGCCATGTTTTTGAGGGCTCCCCGGTTTCAATCCCTGTCGGGTTTTTTCAGGCCTTGCAACATCACCGCCCCGCCCTCGTCTCTCTGCAGTGATCGGTTTCAATCCCTGTCGGGTTTTTTCAGGCCTTGCAACTCCAGATCAACGGGCCGAGAGAGGCCGGAAAATCTGTTTCAATCCCTGTCGGGTTTTTTCAGGCCTTGCAACGATTTGAGGGCGAGGATGGTCCTATATTTGGTGTTATGTTTCAATCCCTGTCGGGTTTTTTCAGGCCTTGCAACCGTCTGAGGAGAAGTACTGGTTATAGAGATCAAGGGGTTTCAATCCCTGTCGGGTTTTTTCAGGCCTTGCAACTTCAGGTTCGCCCCTGAGTTCTACGATGGTATCGCGTTTCAATCCCTGTCGGGTTTTTTCAGGCCTTGCAACCTAAGGTAGGTATGTCGAAAGGGGATAGCTCCCTTTGTTTCAATCCCTGTCGGGTTTTTTCAGGCCTTGCAACCCCCGAAGCTGACGGCGAGAGGATGGGAAGAGAGATGTTTCAATCCCTGTCGGGTTTTTTCAGGCCTTGCAACCGGATAAGGCCCCGAAGGTTTGAGCGCTTGAACCAGCGTTTCAATCCCTGTCGGGTTTTTTCAGGCCTTGCAACTCAAGCTCCTCCGCTGTCGTTTTTGCGCTCGTCGTGTTTCAATCCCTGTCGGGTTTTTTCAGGCCTTGCAACACAAGTTTCATGTAGGTTACCTCGTGTCAGGTTGCGTTTCAATCCCTGTCGGGTTTTTTCAGGCCTTGCAACCCCCGATTTCTCTTTTTATTCGATCATCATTTTAAATTGTTTCAATCCCTGTCGGGTTTTTTCAGGCCTTGCAACTTCGCCTTCGTGAATCAGTTCGAGTCCGGTGGACAAGTTTCAATCCCTGTCGGGTTTTTTCAGGCCTTGCAACCGAACATGCAGAGGTCAGCTTGCATTTTGGGGTTCCTGGTTTCAATCCCTGTCGGGTTTTTTCAGGCCTTGCAACCGGCGGCGACGTCGGGGTGAGGGGTGGCGACATCCCTGTTTCAATCCCTGTCGGGTTTTTTCAGGCCTTGCAACTTTACGGATTGAACACTTATGGCGATCTTTTTACGTGTTTCAATCCCTGTCGGGTTTTTTCAGGCCTTGCAACTCTGAAAGGGCACGATGAAAGCTCGTTCGAGGCGATGTTTCAATCCCTGTCGGGTTTTTTCAGGC
>Ga0123333_10002394_pt1 | contig 19085 bp, 17 predicted proteins | sample BioC12SIPDNA_3_FD_89957 | JGI IMG/M metagenome (GOLD analysis project Ga0123333, IMG submission 89957) | Anaerobic biogas reactor microbial communites from Washington, USA - Biogas_R2_B C12 SIP DNA | ecosystem: Engineered > Bioreactor > Anaerobic > Unclassified | place: Washington, USA... | reverse complement strand
TCGCCAGTGGCGGCATCGTACCCGCCCCAGAAGCTCAGGGGTGCGTCGCTGAAAAGAAGCCGTCCTGACGCCTCTCCCGCGACCAGCACCCGGCCCCGCATCAATCGTTCCATAGCCTCTCATCCCTCACCACGCGGCCTGCCACCGCCGAGCGTACGCAATCGGCCAGGCTGCCGTAGACCACCTGCGCGTTCAGCATCCCCGGCGCATAGTACGCGTACTTGGCGGAATTCGTCATCAGCGTCCGGATCTCCGGCGGGAGCATCGGCGAGGCCAGCGGACAGGTGTCCACCGTAATCTGTCCGCCGAATCGCCGCAGGGGCTCCAGTAGCCCGCTGCGCTCGGCCAGCAATGCAACCGCGCGGCTGGTGGTGACCAGGAACCGCACACGCGGCCGCCGCACCTGCCCGACGAGCAGAGGTGCAAGCTGGCGGAATTCGGCCAGCGAAAAGTGCGGGCTGCCGAGGAGGACCATATCCAGCCTATCGCCCGTCGCGGTTGTCAGTTCGAGCCGCGCAGCGCGCAGCTCGGGCATGCCCACGGTGGTCGATGAGAGGGGCGCCCGGCCCTGGAACGCTGCCTCCAGGGTTGGCGCCTCGGGCGTCACTCCGACGACGTGAAACAGCGCAACCGCACCCGACGAAGCGGCGGCAGCGCCAAGTGCCTTGAGCTGATCCTCCGTGGCTTGCACGGTAACTCCGTCGATCACCGGAATGCGCTCGCCTGCAAGCCTGCCGGTCAGGTGGCCCAGCACGGGGTAGAAGCTGTCGTCGGCCTGCAAGGCTTTGTGGATGCCCTCGAGCCGGACGAGAACCTGTCCGGCCCGGTTTTCGGTCAGGTGCAGGCCGGTTGCGGGAACGCGACCCGTGATGGCCGCGCAGATGTCCAGCAGATCGGGATAACGTTCGGTGCGTGCGCCGAGGACCGAGTTGGCGAACGCGATGGCGTTTGACTCACCCCACGCGATCTGCTGGCCGAAGGCGGGGCGGGGCTCGCTCTGGTAGGGCGCACAGGTGAAGCAGGGGATGCAACCCATGCGCCGGTACGCGTCCATCTGGCGTTTCGCCTTCTCAGCCCAATCGGGTGGGACCGGCCACGCGGTCCAGCCATGCTCATCCACCCCGCTGACGTTGGTTGTAGATGGCACAGCGACCTTCGCGCCCAGGCTGGCCAGCCGTTCCGCATATTCGAGCGTCGCATCACCCATGAAGATGGTGCTGTCGATATGCGCCGCCGTGATATCCAGCAGCCGCTCGGCGCCGAACACGCCGGCCATGCGCACGATGATCCGCATGGCCATCTGTGCGCCCGGGCCGTACTCGCCATCCAGCAGCGCGCGATCGTAGTCCGTGAGCTGAAGCATGCGCCTCTCCATCGTACGCCGAAATCGCCGCCATTATAGCACGAACAGGCATGCCCGCGCGTCAGTTTGTGCTCTTTTTCGGCCTTTGCGCATTCCTGAGTGCATGTGCTATTCTGAGCGCTGCTGGTGCAGGTCAGAGCAGATCCCCGCCGTTGCATGTGCAACGGCGGTTCCGCGCCCCCATTGTCCCCGCGTCCCACCAACGACCGGTCAGACGCTGCCACTCCTAACCCACATTGCGAAAAGAGGAGAATCGTATGTCCGCGCCCATCAATCCCTTTCAGACCGCCCAACGCCAGCTTGATGAGGCAGCCGAGCTGCTAGGCATGGCGCCCAATCTCCACGCGTTTCTGCGCGAGCCGATGCAGGAGGTGGCATTCTCGCTTCCGGTGCAGATGGATGACGGAAGCTATGAGGTGTTCAAGGGTTTTCGCATCCAGTACAACACCGCCCGCGGTCCGGCCAAAGGCGGCATTCGCTTCCACGCCGACGAAACGATCGATACCGTGCGCGCGCTGTCTGCCTGGATGACCTGGAAGACCGCGCTGGTGGATATTCCCCTCGGGGGCGGGAAGGGCGGCGTCGTCTGTGACCCGAGAAGCCTGTCGCGAACCGAGCTCGAGCGGCTGAGCCGCGGCTACATGCGCAAGATCGCGCACGTCATCGGCCCGGAGATCGACGTGCCAGCTCCGGATGTTTACACCAACCCCCAGATCATGGCCTGGATGCTGGACGAATATGAAGTGATCACCGGACGCCATCTGCCGGGCGTAATCACCGGCAAGCCGGTCGGCCTGTTCGGCTCGCAGGGCCGCGGCGATGCCACGGCGCGTGGCGGCATGATCACCGTGCGTGAGACCGCCAGGGCGCTGAACCTGGATCTGCAGGGTGCGACGGTGGCGATCCAGGGCTACGGCAATGCCGGGCAGTACGCCCACAAACTGGGCGCCGAGCTCTTGGGACTCAAGATCGTGGCCATCAGCGATTCACGCGGCGGGATCTACAATCCGAACGGCATCGACTATGAAGCGGCGTCCAGATGGAAGAAGACGGCCGGCAGCGTCGTGGGCTTCAAAGATGCGGACGCGATCGACAACTGCGAGCTGCTGGAGCTCCCGGTGAGCATCCTGCTGCCCGCGGCCCTGGAATGCGTGATCACTGCGGAAAATGCGTCGCGCATCCGGGCCAGGATCGTCGGCGAGCTGGCCAACGGCCCCACGACGCCTGAGGCGGACCGGATCCTCCACGAAAAAGGGACGTACGTGATCCCCGATTTCCTCTGCAATGCGGGCGGCGTCACAGTGAGCTATTTCGAGCAGGTGCAGAACGCCTACAACTTCTACTGGCCGATAGAAGAAGTCTATTCCCGTCTGGATGTCGTGATGACGCGGGCGTTCCACCAAGTTCAGGAGATGGCCCAGGGCCGGGGCATACATAACCGGCTGGCAGCCTATCTCGTCGCGGTCAAACGAGTGGCTGATGCGGTGATCCTGCGCGGGTGGCTGGGATAGGCGGAGCACCGCATTAATCTCACGCGAAGGCGCGAAGAACGCGAAGCGTACCCACCTTGCGCGGCCGTGGGGCGGTGTGTCAACCCGAGCGATCGTTTGACACGGTGAATTCGAACGCGGCCAGCTCCTCCTGGATGCCCCGGCCCAGCTCCATGAGATGGACGGCATGCGACTGCAGCTTGCGGTCCTCTTCTGTGACGGGCTCCCACTTTGGCACGGGTGTGGGGTTCCCCTGCGCGTCGATGGCCACGAACACCATGAGGCAACTCGTGGTCCGCTCGTACTCGCCGTGGCGAACGTCGCGCGAGCGAACCTGGACCGCAACATGCATGCTCGTGCGCCCGGTGTGAATCAGCCGCGCGCGCAGCTCGACGATCTGGCCCACAGACACGGGCTTGTGGAAGGTGATGCCGCTGACGGATACCGTGACACAGGGCATGCCGCACCAGCCTCCTGCGCACGCACCGCCGGCCTCATCCATCCACTTCATCATCGATCCGCCATGAACGTTGCCCAACACGTTTCTGTGCTCTTGACCGGCAAGAAACCGCATGGTGAACTCGCGATCGGTTCCCGGCATGGAAGCCTCCTTTGCACATCGTTGATTCGCTTCGGTGAGTGGATTGTATCTCAACAACAGTCGACCGGCCAGACCCGGTCTGGCCGTGTGGCGGGTTTGGCCGGTTTTTCCGTCTGATTCGTGTTGACAAAGCGCAATCTCCCTGTGTATAATCGCCGTGAGCGGTGCCGTGAGCGATCATGGTATTCTCAGTTCGCTCCTGATTCGTTGCGAGGCACAAGGATGTCGTTTCGCCCCACCATTGCTGATGTCGCACGAGAAGCCGGAGTTTCCCGTCAAACGGTCTCCCGCGCGCTCAACAACAAGGGTGAGATCAGCGTCGAAACCCTCCGTCGTGTCCGGGAAGTCATCGAGCGGCTCGATTATCGCCCCAGCAGCATCGCGCGCGGGTTGGCCACTCGTCGCACCCTTACGATCGGCCTGGTTGTCCCCGATATTGCCAATCCGTTCTTTGCCGATATCAGCCGCGGGGCCGATGACGCGGCTCACGAGGCAGGCTACAGCCTCTTGCTGTGCAATACTGTCGAAGACTCACGTCGCGAAGCCGCCAGCTTGCGTTTGCTCGAGCAGCGCGGCGTCGATGGAGTCGTGTTGTGTAGCTCGCGCCTGCCCGAGGACGAGCTTGCCGACCTGGTGAATCATCATGCCGCGGCCGTGCTTGTGAATCGCAAACTGGCCTGCTACAGTTCGGTCTGTGTCGATGATGCCTGGGGCGCCGGTGTCATGGTGCGCCATCTGCTCGATAGCGGCCGGCGCACGATCGGTTGCCTGGCGGGACCACCGATCTCATACAGCGGCAAGGAAAGGGCACGCGGGTTCGCGGAAGCGATGGCAGCAACGGGCCGCCAGTCTGCCCCAGCGCTCACCGTGCGTTGCCCCAGTCTCGATCCGGAAGGTGGGCGCAGCGCCGCTGCGGCGCTGCTGGCCGAACGACCCGATGTGGACGCAATTGTCTGTCATAACGACCTGGTTGCATTGGGTGCACTGCACGCCTGTGCGGAGCTGGGCCGCCGCGTTCCGCAGGATGTGGCGGTTGCAGGCGCAGACGACATCATGTTGGCCGCGCTCGTTACGCCTTCGCTGACCACAATGCGAATCGACCGGATGGCGATCGGCACCATCGCGTTACAGATGATGCTCGATCAGCTTGATGAGGGTATGGAAGGCTGCACCACTCAGGTCCTGCGGCCGGAGCTGGTTGTGCGCGAGAGCGCGCCCTGACGGGTGCAGCCGGTTACAGCCGGTTGCGCGTTCGGTCATCAATGGCTTACAATTTGGGAAAGGGAGACTGCATGAATCTGTTGATCAAGGGCGCCGGGTTCCAGGAGGGATACTGCATGATCGCAGGGCCCGGGAACGGCTATCTGCGGATGCTGGAATTCGGCCGCCTTGGCGTCGTCCAGGGCCGCCCTTACGAGGGTGACACCGGCGACCGGGAAGCCGTTTTCGATATCATCGCGGGCGGCTGTCACATCGAAATCGCAGGCGGCGAGACGTTCGACAACCTGGGGGGACGGCGGGATCCATTTTCTGCCGGCCCCACCCTGATCTGTCTGCCTCCCCGGACAAGTTATCGTCTCACGCCACTTACGGCCACACTCGACATGGCCGTCTCGTTGGCGCCGGCCGACCCCGGATTGCCGGTGGCGATCGTCGGACCCAATGACTTGCCCGAACAGAGGGCCGGGGCGGCCAACTGGTCGCGTACGATCCGGCCCGGCACGAGCGTCGCGCCGACGACGCGGCGCCTGATGATGGCCGAGACCCTGGTTGGGGCCGGCAATTGGACCTCGTATCCGCCGCACAAGCATGACGTCGAGAGTCCACCCAATGAGTCGGTTTACGAAGAGGTCTATTTCTATCTCTTCAAGCCTGCGGGCGGTTATGGCATCCAGCGCGTCTACGAGGGGGGCGACGATCCCGGACGCATGAACGAAGTGTACGTCGTCGAAGACGGCGACGCCGTGGCGATTCCGAGGGGTTATCACCCGCTCGTTGCGGCGGCCGGTTATCAACTGTGCTACATCTGGGCCCTGTGCGGTGTAAACCGCATATACGGCGCCTGGAGTGATGATCCGGCCCATGTCTGGATCCGCGGCGCGGAGGCGATCATCAACAAGTAAGGAGGTGTTCTGAGATCACACATTGTTGCACGGTGTTCACCGATGGTTAGGCAAACTTACGAATTACTTTCAGGGAGGAAAGGTATGTCATCTCGTATCCGGCGTACAAGTTTGCTCAGCGTGCTGAGCATTCTGTTGGTCCTGTCATTCGTGCTCTCGGCGTGCTCCACGCCGGCAGCCCCCACCGCTGCACCCGCTGCAGTTGAGCCGACCAAGGCGCCTGAACCCACTGCGGTTCCGGCTGCCGCCGAACCTACCAAGGCACCCGAACCGACCAAAGCGCCCGAACCCACTGCGGTTCCCGAGCCTGAAAGCAAGTACAATGAAGCGCCCATGCTGGCCGACCTGGTGAAGGCAGGCACGCTGGCGCCGGTCGATGAGCGACTTCCCGAGGAGCCGTACCTGATCGAGGTGCCGGAAGTAGGCAAGTACGGTGGCGTGTGGCGCCGCGGCTTCATCGGCCCCTCCGACCGCAACGGCCTGATCCGTATCGTCAACGACAGCCTCGTCCGTTTCGCCATCGACGGCGGCTCCGTTGAAATGAAGTATGCGAAGGCAGTCGAGCCGAACGCTGACTTCACCGAGTGGACGATCTACCTCCGCGAGGGCGGCAAGTGGTCCGACGGCGAGCCGTTCACCGCGGATGACCTCATGTTCTACTACGAGGACGTGGTGAACAACAAGGACCTTACGCCGTCAACGCCATCCTGGCTGCTGAACAAGGACGGAACGCCGGTCCTGGTTGAGAAGGTAGATGATTACGCGGTGAAGTACACCTTCAACTCGCCACAGACGCTCTTCCTTCCGGAAATTGCCCAGCAGGATGCCGGCGACAAGAAATACCCGATGTTCCTGCCTGCGCACTACCTCAAGCAGTTCCATGCCAACTATGCCGACAAGGCGGACCTGGACAAGGCGATCGCCGACGCGGGCGTCAAGACCTGGGGCGAGCTCTTCTACCTCAAGCAGGATCAGTTTGACAATCCCGAGCGGCCCGTGCTGACGGCCTGGATGGCGAAGAACCGCTACAGCGAACAGATCTTCATCATGGAGCGCAACCCGTACTACTTCGGTGTAGACCAGGCGGGCAACCAACTGCCCTACATCGACGAAGTCCAGGTCAAGTTCTTTGCCGATGTTGCTGCTTTGAACCTGGCGGCCATCGCGGGTGAGCTTGACGAGCAGGAACGCCACATTCAGTTGGCCAACTACCCGGTCTTCAAGGAAGAAGAGCAGAAGTCCGGCAAGTACAAGATCTTCCTCTGGTCCAGCACCGGTGGTGAGGAGTCCGGCCTCGTCTTCAACCTGACCTACCAGGGCGACCCCGAACTGACCGAGATGTGGTCGCAACTGGACTTCCGCAAGGCAGTCTCCCATGCGATCAACCGGCCCGAGATCCAGGAGTCGATCTTCCTGGGCACGGGCGAGCCGCGCCACGGCATCATCAAGCCGGGCCATCCGTGGTACCCCGGCGACGAGGTTGCCTACAAGTATACCGAGTACGATCCTGATCAGGCCAACGCTCTGCTGGATGCGCTGGGCTATACCCAGCGTGACTCTGAAGGCTTCCGCCTGCTGCCGAGCGGCAAGCGCGTCGGCTTCGAGCTCTCCGCCGTGCCGGCCATCGGTGTCTACGTTCCGGTCGCCGAGTTGATCACCGCCGACCTGAAGAAGGTGGGCATCTGGGTCGACCTCCAGACCCGCGAGCGCGATCTGCACTTCCAGATGCGCCAGGCGAACGAGCTGCAGGCCGAGGTGTGGAACCAGGACTCCGCTGGCACGATGTTCAGTGGCTCGACCAAGTTCGACGTCCGGCCCGGCGTCTACGGCAACCTGACCTACGGCCCGCTCTTCAAGACCTGGTACGATACGAACGGCAAGGAGGGCGTCGAGCCGCCGGAGCCATGGAAGAAGATCGTCGAGCTACAGGACGAGGCCAAGGCCGCCAATCCCGAACGCCAGGCCGAGATCGCCAAGGAGATCTTCACGATCTGGGTCGACAACCTGTATGACATCGGCACCGTCGGCCTGACGGCCACCGACCAGGGCGTTGCCGTGGTCAACGCCAAGCTGCGCAACGTGCCCGAAAACCTGACCAAGGACTGGGCGCTGCGCACCCCGGGCAACGGCAAGCCCGAGATGTGGTTCTACGCCGAATAGCACCTGTTAGGCCCTCTACCTGAGGGAAAGACAAACGCAAATCGCACTCAGGAGCGGACCCGCTCCTGAGTGCGCCTCCATCCCTCCCACGGAGAAGGGATCGTAGCGATGCTCAGATATATCATCCAACGCTTGTTGTTGCTGCCGGTGCTGATCCTGCTCTTCTCAATCATCGTGTTCGGCCTGGTACAGGCGCCGCCGGGCGACTTCCTCACAAGCTACATCTCGACGCTGGCTGCCTCGGGCTCCTCGATGGACGACGCCACCGTGGAGGCCCTCAAGGTGCAGTTTGGAGTGGATCAGCCCTTCATGGTCCAATACGGACGCTGGATGAACGGTCTGCTGCGCGGGGACCTGGGGCGTTCGCTCGAGTACCAACGATCGAACGTGGAGCTGATCGGTGAGCGCCTTCTGCTTACGATCGCGCTGGCCTTGTTTGCCTTCGTGATCACCTGGATCATCGCGATTCCTGCAGGCATCTACTCGGCGACCCACCCGAACTCATTGCTGGACTACTTTTTTACCGTTCTTAACTATGTCGGCGTCGCCATACCTAACTTCATGTTGGCCCTGGTTCTGATGTGGTTTGCATTCGACAAGCTTGGCATCAGCATCACTGGCCTGTTCTCGCCCGAGTTTGTCCAGGCGCCGTGGAGCTGGCCCCGCGTCGTGGATCTGCTGAAGCATATCTGGGTGCCCGCCATCGTGCTTGGCGTTGCCGGCACCGCCCGGCTTACCCGCGTCATGCGCGCGAACCTGCTGGATGAGCTCAACAAGCAATACGTGATCACCGCCCGCGCGAAGGGGCTTTCCGAATGGCGGCTGGTGATGAAGTACCCGGTTCGCCTGGCGTTTAATCCCCTCATCAGCACGATCGGCTGGTATCTTCCGCAGCTTTTTTCCGGCAGCCTGATTGTTGCCACAGTCATGAACATTCCCAACATTGGCCCGTTGCTGCTGCGGGCCCTGCAGCAGCAGGACATGTACCTGGCAGGCAGCATCCTGCTGATCTACTGTCTCCTGACGATCATCGGCACGCTCATCTCGGACGTGTTGTTGGCGGTGGCCGACCCACGGATTCGCATGGAGGGAGGGAACTAAGATGGCCGAAGCTCTCCCAACCGCCTCCACCGCGGAATTGACGCAGACGTCGAAGGCCGAGGACCGCGTTTCGGTTGCGCCGAACTGGAAGCTCGTCTGGTGGCGCTTCCGCAAGAACAAGCTGGCGGTCATCAGTGGCATCCTGCTCATTTTCTTCTACATCATCGTGCTCGTCCCGGGTTTCTTTGCTACCCAGGATCCGGAGAAGACGACGGCGAGACTCTTATTTATCCCACCCCAGGGGATCGGTTTCTTTCTCGACGGTCACTTCATGTCCGTGCCGGCGTTGGAAGGCCAGCGTGACCCGGTCACGCTGCGCATGAAGTGGACGATCGATCCGGAGGACCGTATCGGCGTTCGCTTGTTCGCCAAAGGCTTCGAGTATGAGGTCTTGGGTCTGTTCAAGACGGACGTCCACCTCTTCGGCTTGTCTGACCCGGGGCAGGCAGACGGTTTTTACCTGCTAGGAACCGATCGATTGGGCCGCGATGTGTGGTCGCGTCTCATGTACGGGACCCGCACCTCGATGACCGTCGGCCTGATCGCCGTGATCCTGAGCGTGGTCCTGGGCGTGCTATTGGGCGGTGTGTCCGGCTATTTCGGGGGCGTCGCAGACATGATCATCCAACGGGTGATCGAAATCCTGCAATCGCTGCCGACCATCCCGATCTGGCTCGCCATGACCGCGGCGCTACCTCGCCAGTGGCCCCCGACCAAGGTCTTCTTTGCGATCACCATCATCCTGGCGTTCATCGGCTGGACCACGCTGGGACGTGAGGTCCGCGGCCGGTTCCTGTCGCTGCGCGAAGAGGACTTCGTGCTGGCGGCCGAGCTGTCGGGCGCGAGCCGGTTCCGGATCATCACCCGCCACATGGTGCCCGCATTCATGAGCCACATCATTGCGACCAGCACGCTGGCCATTCCGGTGATGATCATCAACGAGACGTCGCTCAGCTTCCTCGGTCTCGGTATTCGCCCGCCGGCCATCAGCTGGGGCGTGCTGCTGCAGGAAGCCCAGAACATCCAGACGGTTGCGCAAGCATCATGGTTGTTGATGCCTGGCCTGGCGGTGATTATCGCGGTGCTGGCATTCAACCTTGTCGGTGATGGCTTGCGCGATGCCGCCGATCCCTACAGCCACTGAGATGCATATGAACCACCAACAACCCGAACCTTTACTCACAATCCGAGATCTCAAAGTCCACTTCTTCATGGATGAGGGGGTCGTCAGGGCGGTCGACGGCATTTCGCTGGACGTCTACCCGGGACAGGTCTTCGGTATCGTCGGCGAAAGTGGCTGTGGCAAGAGCGTGACGATGAAGGCGCTGCTGCGCATCGTCGAGACGCCAGGGCGCATCGTGAGTGGGGAGATGCTGCTGCGCCGCCCGCGGCCAGACGGCACGGTCGAAGTGGTCGACCTGGCGAAACTGGATGCACGAGGCGCTGAGATGCGCGAAGTACGCGGCGGCCAGATCGCTTTGATCCCCCAGGAGCCCATGGCTGCGTTCAGCCCGGTCCACACGGTGGGCAGCCAGATCATCGAGGCGATCATGCTGCATCGCGATGTGAACGAGCGCGAGGCGCGCAAGATGGCGCTGCAGCAGTTCAGAGACGTCGGCATCCCGGCGCCAGAGCAGCGCCTGGATGAGTACTCGTGGCAGCTGAGCGGCGGGCTGCGGCAGCGCGCGATGATCGCCATGGCGCTCTCGTGCAATCCGCTGGTCCTCATCGCGGATGAACCCACGACCGCAGTCGACGTGACGACGCAGGCGCAGGTGCTGCGGCTGCTGCGCCGGCTCCAGGAGGAACGGAACTCGGCCATTATCTTCATCACCCACGATCTCGGCGTCATCGCGCAGATGGCCGACTACGTGACCGTGATGTATCTCGGCCTGGTGATGGAACAGGGCCCGGTGGACAAGATCTTCCACGAACCCAAGCACCCCTACACGCGGGCGCTTCTGGAGTCGATCCCCAGCATACACACCGCGCCGCGCCAGGATCTACCCACGATCAGCGGCTCGATTCCACATCCGTTCAACCGTCCGGCGGGGTGTCCCTTCTATCCTCGTTGCACGAAGTACATGCCCGGTGTCTGTGACCAACAAACGCCGGCGCTACTGCCGGTAGGGGAGAAGCAGCTGGTGAGCTGCTTCCTATATCACGGGCAGTCTCAAGAGGTTGCCAACATGGAAGTGACGGCATGACGACGACTAACTCTCAGCCCGTGCTTGGGATCAAGCATCCGGTGCTTGAAGCCAAGCATCCGCTGCTTGAAGTCAGGGACCTGCGCAAGTACTTTCCGATCCGAAAAGGCTTCCTTCGAAAGACGGTCGGACATGTCCGGGCCGTCGATGACATCAACTTCTTCATCAACGAAGGCGAGACCCTGGGCCTGGTGGGCGAGAGCGGCTGTGGCAAGACCACTGCCTCGCGCTGCATCTTGCGCGCACTCGAGCCGACATCGGGACAGATGCTCTTCAGGACTGAGGACGGGAACGTCGTGGACCTGGCACTCCTCAACCGGGAGCAGTTGAAGCCATTACGTTCGCAGATGCAGATGATATTCCAGGATCCTTACGGCTCGCTCAACCCCCGCATGACACTGTTCGACATCGTGGGTGAGCCGCTGCTCATCGAGGGCATGCGCAACCGCAGGCAGCGCGAGGAACGTGTCGCGGAACTGCTGCGGCTGGTTGGCCTGCGGCCGGAATTCATGCAGCGCTTTCCGCACGCGTTCAGCGGTGGGCAGAGGCAGCGCATCGGCATCGCGCGCGCGCTGGCCGTCAACCCGCGGCTGGTCGTTGCGGACGAGCCTGTCTCAGCGCTTGATGTTTCCGTCCAGGCGCAGACGCTCAACCTGCTGCTCGACCTGCAGAAGCGGCTCCACCTGACCTATCTGTTCGTCTCTCACAACCTGAGCGTGGTGAAACACATCTGCGATCGCGTGACGGTTATGTACGTCGGCAAAATTGTCGAAACTGCGACGTCGCAGGCTCTCTTCGCCCGGCCCAGGCACCCCTATACTGCGGCCCTGCTTGCGGCGCTACCCGTGGCCGACCCGCGCGTGAAGACCGGCAACGTGGAGCTGCCCGGCGAAGTAGCCAGCCCCGCTCACCCCCCATCGGGCTGCTACTTCCACCCGCGCTGCACGTACTGTATCGACCGCTGCACGACCGAGGCGCCTGCCTACCGGGAGATCACACCCGGCCACTTTACGGCCTGTCATCGCGCGGATGAGTTGGACCTGGCCGGCATGGCATGAGCATGATGACATCGCGGGAACGCATCCGGGCGGCGATTCGCCACCAGGAGGCCGACCGCGTCCCCATCGATCTCGGCGCGATGCGGTCTTCGGGCATCCAGGCCATCGCGTACAACCGGCTCGAGGCTCACCTGGGCATCCATGGCGGCCAGACCCTGCTGTACGACATCATGCAGCAACTGGCGCAGCCCGAAATGGCCATCGTCGACCGTTTTCAGCTGGATGTCCTGCCGCTGCCGCGCGCGGTGATCGGACTCGATCCGGTGCGGCCGGGATGGAAGCCCTGGACCCTGCCGGATGGCTCCCCTGCGCTCGTCCCCGATGGGCTGGAGCAATTGCCGCGGGAAGACGGCGGATTCGAGATCCGGGACGACGCGGGTAATCTCCTCTATCAGATGCCCGCCGGAGGACTCTACTACGAGCCGGTGCACCATCCTCTAGCCGGTGCGACGACCGTGGCAGAGATCGAGGCGTGGGAGCCTCCATCGATCTCCGACGTTGAGCTCGCCTGGTTGGCAGCGGAGGGCAAACGGCTGCGTGCGTCCACCGATAAGGCCATCATCGGCCTGACGGGGATCAACCTTTACGAACGCGCCCAGTCTGTGCGCGGGTGGCAGCGCTTCATGGAGGACCTGGCCGGGCAGCCTGCAATGGCAGAGGCGCTCTTGCAGCGACTCGCAGACCGCGCATGCGCGGATCTGGCGCGCTACCTCGATGCGGTGGGTGAGACCATCGATATCGTGCAGGTAGGCGACGATCTGGGGACGCAGAACGGCCCCCAGCTTTCACCCCGAATGTACCGCCGCCTGGTCAAGCCCTACCAGCAACAAATGTGGCAGTTCATCAAGGCTCGCAGCGGGCTGCCCGTGTTCCTGCACTGCTGCGGAGGGATCTATCCACTCATCCCGGACCTGATCGAAGCCGGCGTGGATATCCTGAACCCGGTGCAGATCTCCGCGGCGGGCATGGACCCTGTCCGCCTCAAGGCCGAATTCGGACGCGACCTGGTGTTCTGGGGAGGCGGCGCGGACACGCAGCACATCCTGCCCGAAGCGAAGCCACAGGAGGTGGCCGATCACGTTCGCCGGCAGATCGACATCCTGGCTCCGGGCGGTGGGTTCGTCTTCAACCAGGTCCACAACATCCAGGCGAACGTCCCGCCGGAGAACATCGTCGCCATGCTGGAAGCGGCACTGCAGTTTGGGTCCTATGATTCGATTCGGGCGAGGGCTCTCGCGAGGAAGGCATCATGAAGTTTGCACTTCAGTCTTTCATCTACAGCAACTACTCGCTCCAGTACGCCATCCGCAGCTTGGGGCGGTTGGGGTACGATGGGATCGCGGTGTGGGGCGGGCGGCCGCACATGTACCGGCAGGACCTACACGCGCAACTGGGGGAGATTCGCGATCTACTGGGGGAATTCCGCATGGAGGTCTGCCACATCGTTCCGGCCCAGTTCCGTTATCCATCGCTGCTGGCGTCCTCCAATGAGAAGGTGCGCCGCGACAGCGTGCGTTACATGATGGATAATGTGGACAATGCGCTGCTGCTCGGCGCGCCTTCGGTGCACGTGTGCGCGGGCTTCAGCCTGTTTGACGAGCCTCTGGAGCGGGGCTGGGAGTGCCTGCGGCGAAGCATCGTCGAAATTCTCGAATACATGGCCGGCACAGGCCTGAGGCTCTATATCGAGCCCGCCCATCGCTTTGAATCGAACCAGATTCTGACGCTGGACGACGGCTTGCGCATGATCCGGGAGATCGGCGATCCGCAGCTCGGCATCCTGGTGGACACCGGGCACATGCACGTGAACGGCGAGGACCTGGCGGAGGGTGTTGCGAAGTTGGGACCGCTGCTGGGGCACGTCGACCTGGACGACAACGACGGGTCAGCAGATTCTCACCTGGCGCCCGGCGCCGGATCGATCGACTTTGCACCTTTCACGGCCGCGCTCAGGCGAACCGGATATACAGGCTATGTGGCGGCGGAGCTGGGGATGCAATACGTCGTCGATCCCGAGCCCATTGCCGCCACCAGCCTGGCATGGATGCGGCAGGTGTTTGCCGTTATGGAGTGATCTGTCAGGCCCCGTACCGCCTGTAGCGCTCGATCACCTCGTACACGGCAAAGAGGTTGTCGTCGGGCGTGCCGTAATCCATGTTGATGCAGCATATGCCGGTCTTGTCGAGCGGCCCTGCCGCACGCAGCAGGCCCTCCACATCCGCGGCCATCTCGGCCGGCGTACACTGCAGCATGCGGATCGGGCTCAGCCTCAGGTTCAGGAAAGCATCTCCCAGCGCCTTGCGACATGCAGCAATATCTGATCCCCAGCCGGCATCGAAGAAGACGGAGCCGGTTTCGACGTATGCTGCAGCCACCCGGTGCATGTTGTCACCGCAGTGGTGGATGCCGAATGGCCGTATGCGCGCGGCCATCCGCTGTTCGACCGGCAGATGCATGCTGCGATAGCTGACCGGCGAGATCATCTGCACCGAGCAGTTCGCATGGATGAAGAGCCGCGGATCCACGCGCTCGGCCATACGATTCACGGAGATCGAGCAACTGCCGGTGCGACCCCTTGCGTAGAGAGCAACGTCGACGATGAGGTCGGCGATCACCTCCAGGACGTGACGCACGCGGTCAGGCGCTTCGTAGAAATCTGCGAAAAGATCCTGGCCGTAGATGTGATACGCCGCATTCAGCACCCCGTCGGTGTTCAGATCCCCGATCAGATAGCCGTACTGCGCCTCTTGTTCGTCCCAACTCGCGATGAGCTCGGTCATGGGAGATGTGGTCGCGAAATCGGGCTTCTCGAGCGCGTCGATCTGCTCCCTGGTGAGCGTGATCGGCAGCGGCTGGGGCGCTGCGTCCGGCGCGAAGGCCACCTCAGAACCCAGGAGGGCAGGGATGATGAACCCGCCCGCCACGTACAGCGAGCCGGCGACGGGCCGCGGCTGCGGATCCTCTTCTCCCAGGCCCATGTCGCCGTAGCGCTCGTGGAGCACCCGGCGCATGATCATGTCGTTCTGCACCCGCGCCGGCCCGTCGAAATAGAAGGGCCGGTCGAACGAGATGCCGGCTGTGCGATGCCACCAGTTCGGGTTGAAGACGACCTCGAAGGGCAGAAAGTCTCGTTTCATGCTGTCAGCCATTGAACCTTCGCTCTCCCGGCCTCACCTGGATTGCCTTACGCTGTCGTAGTCCCACCCGTTCGCGGCGCAGTTGCCCCGCACGTGATCGTCCCAGGTGGGCTCGTCGAGGGGGCGGTGACCGGGAAATGCGTCGATGCTCAGGTAGCGCACGGGCGTCGCACCGTCATTGACGATCATGTGCAGCGTGTCCGGCGGGATACGAACCACATCGCCCGGCTTCACGCGGAAGCGCTCGGCCGTATCGGCTCCTATGCGCAGCTCAGCCTCGCCCTCGAGCATATAAAAGATCTGTTCTGTATCCGGGTGCCTGTGGAGCGGCGGAGCTTCGCCGGGATCGAGCACGACGATGAAGACTTCCGTGACCGTCGCCTCCGACCGGTCGAGGACGAGGTCGTTGACGTGGGTGGGGAAGCGGTACCGTGTTGTGTTGGTGGTGCTAAAGACGTATCTCATTTTTCCTCCCTGAGGGTGCATTTGCGCGGGCCGCTGAGCGATACTTTCAGCAATGGGTTCCAGCGGCAGCGCTTCGATGGTGGCGCCACGATAGCCGGTGAGGGTGGTCGCCATGCATAGTGCGTTGTAAATCGCTTCTTCGGTCGCCTCGATCACGGCTTCAAACAGCGGCGACACGAGCGGGTTTGGCAGTTCTGTCACGGTGGCAGGCTTCGATCTTCGCAACGGCGTGCGCCTGACAGCCTCAGCGGTCGAGAACGCGATCGCGTAATCCCCTGACCCATCGGAGAAGGAGGCGCCGGTGCGCGCCAGTCCTGCGAACGCTCGACGCGCCAGCCGGGTCAGGTTGCGATCGGAGAGCGGTGCATCGGTGGCGGCCACGATCATGATAGAGCCGCCGGCATCGCGCTCCGAGACCGCATCGCGCAGGTAGTAGCGCCCCAGCGCCTGGCCCACAGGCAGGCCCATCACCTGGAGCACGCCGCCGAAGTTCGCCTGGACCAGCACGCCCACCGTATAGCTGCCGAGGGCTGCCGGGAGCCGGCGCGAGCTCGTGCCGATGCCGCCTTTCCAGCCGAACGCGACCGTTCCCGTGCCTGCGCCTGTCGTGCCCTCAGCGACCTCGCCGGCGTGGCTGTTCACGATGGCCTGCAGCACGATCTCCGGGGTGACGCTGCGGCGGCGAATGTCGTTCAGGCGGCTGTCATTGGTTTCACCGGCGATGGGGTTGACCGACACGACTTTCTCGTTGCCGGGCTGGCTGAGCGTCCAGGCGATGACCGCCTCGGCCGCGGCCGGCACGGCCAAGGTGTTGGTGAGCACGATGGGGGTTTCGATCTCGCCCAACTCGGCAAGTTGCGTGCTGCCCACCAGCTTGCCGAAGCCGTTCGCCACTGCAAAGCCTGCAGGCACCTTGTCCTGGAAAAGATTGTCGCCGTGCGGCAGGATCGCGGTGACTCCCGTGCGGACATCCGTCCCCTCGATCAGGGTGACATGGCCGACCTTGACGCCGGCTACGTCGGTGATGGCATTCAGAGGGCCGGGGGGCAGAACGCCGGGCGCAATCCCCAAACTACGGGCCCGGCAGCGGGCGCCCGGCATCTGTTGATCGCAGGCCGGAGCGGGATATGGGTTCCCCCCCAACGGGACACAGGAACCCGTCATGATCTGGAGACGCTGGGCCGGATGGCTTGTGGGGCCGGGTTGCGCGCCCAGAGCGCAGCCAGTAGCCCGCCCGCAACGATCAGCCCGCCGCCGAGGAACTGGACCGGCGCCAGGCGCTCCTGGAGGAACAGCGCGCCCAACAGCACACCGAACACGGGCAGCATATTGTAGAACGCCATCGCTCCACCCGGGCCCAGCCGGCGCACCCCCTCGTTCCACGCCAGGTTTCCGATGAACGTGGCAAAGATGCCGATATAGAGGATGGCCAATACGACCGATACCGTGATGGCGGGCGGCGTTTGACGCCACTCCAACGCGGCCGCAGGCACAAGAAACGGCAGCGCAAACCACGTCGAGAACGCGGTTGCCCAGATGGCCGGGCGGTTACGCGTGACGACCCGGCTCATCACGGAGTAGAGCCCCCACATGATGACGTTGACTATCATGATCAGGTCGCCGATGATCCGGTCTCGCCACTCGGGCGTCGCGCCACCCGCTGCGCTGCTCTCCTTGCCCCCGATCACCAACAGGACGCCAAGCAGCGAGAGGATTGCACCGATGAGCTCGCCCCGTGTCAGGCGGGTGCGCAGGAGCCAGGCAGCCAGAAACACGGTGATCAGTGGCCCTGAGCCGGTGATCATGGAGGTGCTGCTGGCGGTGGTGTAGCGCAAGGCAAGATAGAGCGTTACAGGGCATCCAACAATCCCGAGCAGCGCCATCCCCAGCAGCCAGGGCCATTCGCGGCCCGCGCGGCGCTCAGGCAGCGGCAGGCGCAAGATAAGGGGCAGGTACACGAGCGAAGCGATGGCCACCCGCCCCGCAGCCAGGGTGAAGGGACCGATCTGATCTCGCAGGGCGCGGCCGAGGACCATGTTGCCGGCCCAGAAGAGCGTAGCCAGGATGACGAGGATATAGGCCCAGCGCGCGTGAAAGCGCCAGTCCGGTGCGGCGGTATGGGATGCGTCGAGTGGTTGGGTCATGGAATCTCAATTTGAGCGTTGTGAGCGCGTGCAACGCGCATGACTGGGGATTGTATCACACTTTCCTACCAATACCGGTTTTTGCCGCGTCGATCGTGCGCGCAGCCATCACTCCCCCATGACCTGTACCACCAGCCGCCGGGCGCGCGGCCCCGTGTCGAAGTCGAGGAAGACGATCTGCTGCCAGGTGCCCAGCGTCAATCGTCCGTCCACGAAGGGTATGGTGAGCGACGGACCGGTGAGGGCGGCGCGGACGTGCGCGCTGCCGTTGTCATCACCCCAGCGGAGATGGTGGCGATACGCGCGCTGCGGCGGCGCAATCTCATCGAAGACGCGCTGGAGGTCAGCGACGACGCCGTCCTCATACTCCAGCGTGGTCAGTCCGGCGGTCGAGCCGGGGCAGAAGACGGTCACGATGCCCGCCTTGAGGCCGGCCTCCGCGACGGCCTCCTGAATGAGAGACGTGATATCTTCGATGTCGGTGTGACCCTGCGTGCGGAAGTACAGCTCGCGTGTGATGACCATGTCGCTGCCTCAAGAGTGCGGTTACGATGGATATATTATACCCTTTATGGACCTCTTGTTGAGTATTCCCCCGGATGCTATACTTTTGTGCGGAGACGCACCGCGGAGGAGGGTGGGGCAGTGATCAGTTTGGTGATAGCGCAAGAGTTGCAGCGTGCCGGCCTGGCCTGGGAACCCCGGAAAGGCGACCGCTTTGCCCTGCCGGATCGGGACATGGATGACCGGGTGTTCGTCATCAACGACATGCCCGCATTCATCGAGCGGATCCATGGCATCGAGGTGATGACCTTCCACGGCACGCCGGAGTGGGCGCTCGACTATGTCTACATGGGCGAGGTCGTATGGCTGCCGGAGGAAGGGCAGCTTCGCAACTTGCTCCAGGAGCGGCTGTTGGAAGAGGGCGCAGACGTATACGATCTTATTTATGCGGATGGCGTCTACACCTGCCGGTTTGCCAGGCAGGATGAGGCGCTCGCCTTCTCCGCAGATGACGCGGCAGACGCATATGCCCAGGCACTATTGCACCTGCTGCGTAGCAGGACGTGATCCGGCGATTCACGGCCTCGGCAGGTGCTTCCGGTCAGGCTCGGCGTTCTCCTAGGGTTGCGGCGGCGGGCCGCTGCCTGGCGGAATGGTCTCTCCATCCGGCACGAGGCGCAGGTCCTGGCAGGGCACAAACGATAGATCGCTCCACCGGTAACCCTGGCCCTC
>Ga0123333_10002392_pt1 | contig 19096 bp, 17 predicted proteins | sample BioC12SIPDNA_3_FD_89957 | JGI IMG/M metagenome (GOLD analysis project Ga0123333, IMG submission 89957) | Anaerobic biogas reactor microbial communites from Washington, USA - Biogas_R2_B C12 SIP DNA | ecosystem: Engineered > Bioreactor > Anaerobic > Unclassified | place: Washington, USA... | reverse complement strand
AGTCGTGGGGCTGGGCCAAAGCACCTTCGAAATCGTCATCCGGCGCGAGGGCGAGGTGGTCCACGAGCTGCAAGCCCCTCCTGGCGCGCCGCACCCCATCTTGGTGGGGCACGAGCTGGTGGGGCGCCTGCTGGAACGGAACGCCGAGCTGGCGCGCGTGGACATCCCCCTGACGGGGCCGGAAAGCATTTTCATCGGCATTTTCGAGGGCGGCGACTTTTACAACCGGTTGCCCACCACCTGCCGGATCATGGGCACGCGCCGCTACGCGCCGGAGAAAAGCCACCGCGACATCCAGCGCGAGTTCGAGGAACTGGTGGACGAGATGGCGCGCAAGCACCACGTGGCCATCTCGCTGGATTTGCGCAAGACCCGCGAGGGGTACCGCATGGGCGAGGACAACCTGGCCCGGCGCGTCCTGCAGGCCGCGGCCAAGGATGTCTTGGGCCAGCCGTTGGTGGAGGTAGGGCAGCGCAGCGTGGGCGACGTCTCCATCCTCACCCGCGAGGCCGGGATTCCGGCCGGGTACTTGGGCGTGGGGCACGGCGCGCATTCCAGCAACGAGCACGTCTCGGTGGACGAGCTTGTCCTGTTGACGCGGATGCTTCTGGCGGCCATCTGCCACTACCCGGGGTTGGCCGAGGCGGGCAATTGACGATCATGTCTGTGACGGTCGAGTGAGAGATCTATGACGAGCAAGCGACAAATCAGGGCCGACCTGGCCCTCCTATTCGTGACCTTGATCTGGGGCAGCACCTTTGTCGCCGTGCAAGAGGCGGTGGGCAAGTACCCCGTCTTTGGCTTTCTGGCCATCCGTTTCGGCATGGCCACGCTGGCGATGCTCCTCCTCTTTGGCCGGCGGCTCAAGTCCTTGGGCTGGTGGGGCTGGGGCGCGGGCGCGCTCATCGGGCTGCTCCTGTTCGCCGGCTATACGCTGCAAACCACCGGCCTCAAGTACACCAGCGCCACCAAGGCCGGGCTGATCACAGGGTTGCAGACCGTCTCGGTGCCCATCATCGCCGCCATCTGGACGCGCCGGATGCCCAAGCGCCAAATCCTCCTGGCCACGGCGGTCGCGGTCATCGGCCTGGCGCTGGTCTCCCTCCAGGGCGACCTGTCGATCCAGCGCGGCGACCTGCTGGTGTTGGGCTGCGCCATCTCGTTTGGCGCGCATATCACGGCGGTGGGGTTCCTGGCCCCCCGCACCGACGCGCTGGGCCTGACCATCGTGCAGATCGCCTTTGTGGCAGCCGCCAGCGCCGTTGCCTCCTACTTTGAAGGGGGCATCCCCCTCCCCATGCCGCAAGATGTTTTCAACGCCGCCGCCTTTACCGGCATCCTGGCCACGGCCCTGGCCTTTGGCGTGCAAAACAGCGTCAGCAAGTACACGACCCCCACCCACACGGGCGTGGTTTTCGCCATGGAGCCGGTCTTTGCCGCGATCTTTGGCTATTTGCTGATGGGCGAGCGCCTGGAGCCCAGGGCGCTGTTCGGCGGCTGCATGATCTTGCTGGCCATGTTCATCGCCGAATTGCGCGAGCCGGTGGCCTCCGCCAGGTTCGTGTCCTATTTCCTCAACCCCATCTATTGGCTGGGGATCGTCTTCGTGGTGGCCGCCATGCAGGGCGTCAGCTCGACGTGGGAAGGGCTCGCTTGGGCCGCCTTTGTGCTGGCGGTCAGCGTGGGGTTTCCCATCCTGTTCCTGTTGGACCAGCGGCGCCGCGGGCGCATCAGCGACTGGCACATCACCCGGCGCGAGGAGCGCGTGCAACTCCCGCTCATCGTGATGGCCCTGCTGGCGGCGGTGCTGCCGCTGGTGGCGCTCCAGTTCGGCCAGGGGCCGCGCGCCCTGCAGGCCGTCTTTGCCACGGGGCTGGCGCTCATCGTGGTCAGCATCGCCATCACCTTTATCTGGAAGGTGAGCCAGCACATGATCGGCATCACGGCGCTCTCCACCATGCTCACCATCCTGGTGGGGCCCTTTGCCGCCCCCTCGTTTCTGCTGGTGCCGGTGGTGGCCTGGGCGCGCATCACGGTGGGCGCGCATACCCGCTGGCAAACCATCGTCGGCGGCCTGGTCGGGCTGTGCGGCCCGCTGCTGGTATTTCGAGCCTTCGGGCTGGTGTGAGCGGGGCGATAACTAACAAGAAGGAGGCCTTGCGGTGATCGAGGGCGTCAAGACCAAAAAGCTGCGCGTGATCCCGGACGAGCGGGGATACCTGATGGAGATGCTGCGCCCCGACTGGGAAGAGTATGACAAGTTCGGGCAGGTGTACATCACCGCCGTCTATCCCGGCGTGGTGAAGGGCTGGCATTACCACAAGATTCAGACCGACCACTTTATCTGCGTGCAAGGCATGGCCAAGGTGGTGCTCTACGATAGCCGGGAGGGGTCGCCCACCCATGGCGAGATCAATGAGTTCTTTATCGGCTCGCTGAACCCCATGCTGGTCAAGATCCCGCCGGGCGTGATGCACGGCTTCAAGGGCATCAGCGAAGAGGTCGCGCTGATCGTCAACGTGCCCACCGAGATGTACAACTATCAGCAGCCGGACGAGTACCGCCTGCCCGCCCACACCGACCAGATCCCCTACGACTGGGCGCGCAAGGACGGGTAAACCGACAAGCCCCAACAAAAAGCGCATCGCGGAACCGACCTGCGATGCGCTTTCTGATCTGGTAAACTATCAGGCCGCCATGTTGGCGCGGAAATCCTTGATCTCGCTGAGAACCTCGGCGCGGGCCTGCAGCGCCTGATCCATCGGCTGCTGCACCAGGATATCCCAGTCGCTATCCAGGCGCTCCGTCTCGGCCAGCAGCCGCTTGGCGGGGGCCAGCAGTTCCTCCCGCAGCGGCTTGACGAGCCTGGCGTCCAGGTTGTTCTCGGACGCCTCATCGAACCAATCCAGGCGCAGCGGCCCCAGCAACTGGGCGCGCATCACGGCCAGCGACTCGGGCAGGGCCGAGACCAGGTCCTGGATCCAGTCGATGATCTGCTGGATCTTGGCCCCGATGCCAAAGGGGATCTTGTCCAGGATGCTGCGGAAAAAGGCGCCGAGCGAGTCCGAGATGGGCACGGCCACCCCGGTCACCTCGCCCAGCAGCTTCCACAGCCCCGCCACCTTTTCCTCCAGCCGATCCACGAGCCCTTCCACAAAGGCGATGCCATCGCGCACCACCGCCTCGGCCTTTTTGAGCTGGACCAACGCCGCCTCGACCACCGTCAGCCCCAACACCACGATCTTGCTGGCCTCGCGCACCGCCTGCAAGATCGGCCGAATGGAGGTCAGGCTGCCAAGGAGCGAGCCGTCCAGCCCGATGTTTTCGAGCTTTTCGTATAGGGCCAGGAGGTCCTGCAGGGTGGTGACCCGGGGCTGCAGCTCGGCCCGCACTTGACCCGCGGCCTCTGCTGCGGCCTCTTCCGCCGCCTGTTTCCGGGCGATTATGGAGGTGGCGGTGTTGGAGGCCACCAGAGCCAGCCCGCCCACGGCGACCTGGCCCAGGAACTGCCGCCGGCTGAGCGGCGCCTGTTTCGGCGGCGCGCTCGCCCCCTCCACCCAGCGCCCCAGCTCTTGCAAGGTCGCCTCATCCAGCGTCGCCAGACGGGCGCTGATGGCCGATTCGAGCTGCGCCCTGGCCTCCGCGCCCGTCTCCACGGGCATCTGCTCCTCAGACATGGGTTGCATTCCTCTCTCTTGCTAACTCGCCAGCGCCCGGGCCAGGCAGCCGGCCAGCGCCTCGTCCTGTCCCGGCAGCACCGTGCGCAGGTCCAATAGCAGCCGATCATCCTCGATGCGCCCCACCACGGCGGGTTGCCCGCGGCGCAGCGCGCGAGCCAATGCATCGGCACCGCGCACCGGGAGCGCCACCAACCTGGTGGGCAGCATCTCGCCGGGCAGGGAGCCCCCGCCGATGGTCGACTGGCCGTCCACCACCTGCGCCGCCACGCCCAGCCGCGCGGCCTGCGCCGCCAGCGCCTGCGCGCGGGCCTCCAGCTCGGCCAGCGGCAGGGCGATCATGCGCCAGACGGGGATTTCGCGCGCCGCCTCGCCCTTGAGATAGTGCAACAGATTGGCCTGGATGCCGGCGATGGCGGTCTTGTCCACCCGCAGCGCGCGGGTGAGGGGGTGCCGCCGCAGCCGCTCCACCAGCTCGCCGCGGCCCACGATGATCCCCGCTTGGGGGCCGCCCAGCAGCTTGTCGCCGCTAAAGGTGACGATATCCGCCCCGGCGGCAACGCTCTCTTGCACCGTCGGCTCGTGGGTCAGGCCATAGGGGCTGGTGTCCAGCAGCGTGCCGCTGCCCAGATCGTCCACCACGGGCAGGCGGCGCTCCCGGCCCAGGCGCACCAGCTCGTCCAGCTCGACCTGTTGCACAAACCCGATGATCTTGAAATTGCTGGTATGAACGCGCATGAGCAGGGCGGTCTGCTCACCGATGGCCGCCTCGTAATCGCGCAGGCGGGTACGATTGGTGGTCCCCACCTCACGCAGCAGCGCCCCGCTCTGCGCCATCACGTCGGGGATGCGGAACCCGCCGCCGATCTCCACAAGCTGCCCGCGCGAGATCACCACCTCGCGCCCCTGGGCCAGCGCGGAGAGCGCCAACAAGACGGCCCCGGCGTTGTTATTCACCAAAAGCGCCGCCTCAGCCCCCGTCAGGCGGCAGAGCAGCCCCTCGGCGTGGGCATAGCGCGACCCGCGCTGCCCTTGCTCCAGGTCATATTCCAGGTTGGAGTACCCTACGGCGGCCTGTTGCATCGCCGCGATGGTGGCCGCGCTCAGCGGCGCGCGCCCCAAATTGGTGTGAATGATCACGCCCGTGGCGTTGATGACGAGTTGCAGGGTGGGCTGGGCCAGCGCCGCCAGCCGGTCGGCCACGGCGGAGAGCACCTCGGCCATCGCTGGGCAGGCCGCGCCGCCCAGCACGCGCTGCCGCGCCTCGTCCAGCGCCATCCGGACCGCCCCGGACACCAGCTCGCGGCCGTAGATCGGCACGGCGGCCTGGGCCTCGGGCTGTTGCAGCACGCTATCCACGCTGGGCAACTTGCGCAGCTCACTCGGCATATTCCGCCTCGGCATCCCAGAGATAGCGCGCCAGGTCCACGCGGTCGCGCTCGTCGAATTCCACTCCTTCATCCTCCAGCAGGCTCCGTTGCAGCGCACCGCCTTCGCCCGGCAGGCTGACCCGCCCCTGGCTGTTGAGCACGCGGTACCACGGCAGCCCCTCCGGGCACTGATGCATGGCCCAGCCGACCATGCGCGCCCCTTGCGGCTCTCCCAGGGCGCGCGCAATGGACCCGTAGGTGACCACCTGCCCCTCCGGCACCTGAGCGATGAGCTTGAACACCCGTTGCGCGAATCCTTGCATGCCCCGATTATAGGGTCTGGTTCCGGAATGGGCAAATCCGCGCGCGAAGCGAGATTTGACAAATCTGGGGGAATCAGGTAGAATACCCTCGCTTGAATCGGGGCGCATTCGTCTAGCGGCCTAGGACACCTCCCTCTCAAGGAGGAGATCAGGGGTTCGAATCCCCTATGCGCTACTTCATGGTACACCCTACCATGACCCAAGGCTCGGCTTTATCAATTTAGCCGGGCCTTTTTTATTGCGAGCAAGGATCCCAAGGAGCTGCTCCTATGCCTCTCACCATGACCCCGCGCGCGCGCATGCTCACCGCCATGCGCAACAGGCAGCCGGACGCCGTGCCGGTGGCGCCCGACATCTCGAACATGATCCCCTGCCGCCTCACCGGCAAGCCGTTCTGGGACATCTATCTCTACCAGGACCCGCCGCGCTGGAAGGCCTATCTGAACGCCGTGCGCTATTTCGGCTTTGACGGCTGGCTGGACAACGCGCCGGTGCAGCTTCCCTACGAGATCGAGGAGGCCGCCGAGGAGCCCGCCTGGCGCGAGGCCATCGTCCGCCGCACGCCGGAGCGCATCTATACCCGCCAGCACGCCACCATCGACGGCGTGGACACCTGGTCGGAGACCTGCAACATCTATTACATCGACAACCCGCCCACGCGGGGGCTGGCCCTGGCCAAGGTGGACTTGCCGGAGCGCGCGCCTACCGAGTGGGAGGACGTGGAGCCGCGGACGCATTACGAGGGGGTGGAGGCGTTTCTGGAGGCCAAGCGGCTGATGGGCGACGCCGGTGTGGTCAGCCTGGCCGTGGGGCTGCCGGGGCTCAACGTCCGCGAGCCGGAGACGATCTATGCCTACTATGACGATCACGCCGGGACCGTGGCGCGCTGCCGGGCCGAGCACGAGCGCATCGTGCGCCGGACCAAGGAGTTGCTCAAGCTGGGGCCCGATTTCGTCCTCATCGGCATGTCCGGGCACATGATCGCCAACCCCGAGCCGATCTTTCGGGAGCTCTCGCTGCCGACGCTGCAAGAGGTCTCGGCGCTGTGCAAGGCCGCGGGCATCCCCAGCCAGATCCATTGCTGCGGGCCGGAATACGCCCTGGTGCGCATGGCCGCGGAGGAGAGCGACCTGAGCAGCATCAACCCGCTGGAGATCCCGCCCATGGGCGACTGCCACCTCGACGAGGTGAAGCGGGCCTTTGGCGCCAAGATCGGCCTGATGGGCAACCTGCACACCACGCAAGTGATGCTCATGGGCAGCCCGGCGGAGGTGGAGCGCGCCGCCAAGCAGGCCATCGACGACGCGGCCGCCGGCGGCGGGTTCATCCTCTCCACCGGCGACCAGTGCGGGCGCGACACCCCGGACGAGAATATATTCAAGCTGGTGGAGGTAGCGCGGACGTACGGGCAGTATTAGCGGTCGCCGCTAATCCGGCACCACCGCCGTCTCGACGCCCTCCTCCGGCGCGGGATACTTCATGTCGAACGACTTGAGCGTCTCGACGATGGTCCGCGCGATGACCAGGTTGCGGTACCATTTCTTGTTGGCGGGGACGATGTGCCAGGGCGCCCAGGGCGTGCTGCAGCGGGTCAGCGCGTCCTCGTAGGCGGCCATGTAGGCGCCCCAATACTGCCGCTCCTTCAGGTCGCCGAAGGAAAACTTCCACTGCTTGTCCGGCGTGTCGCGGCGGGACTCCAGCCGGCGCTTTTGCTCGTCCTTGGAGATGTGCAGGTAGAATTTCAGGATGGTCGTGCCGGTGTCGGATAGCAGCTTTTCGAACTGGTTGATCTGCTTGTAGCGCTGCTTCCAGACCTTCTCCGGTGCCAGGTTGTGCACCCGCACCACCAGCACGTCCTCATAGTGGGAGCGGTTAAAGATGCCGATGTAGCGACGGCCCGGCACGGCCTGGTGGATTCTCCAGAGATAGTCGTGGGCCAGCTCTTCCGCCGTGGGCACCTTAAAGCTGGTCACCTGGCAGCCCTGCGGGTTGATGCCGTGCATGACGTGTTCGATCACGCCATCCTTGCCGCCGGTGTCCATGGCTTGCAGCACGATCAGCAGCCGGTGCTTGTCCTCGGCGAACATCACCTCTTGAAGATCGCGCATCTTGGCGCGGAGGCGCTCCAGCTCTTTCTCCGCCTCTTTTTTGCTGTGGAACTCGTCGCCGGTATCCTCCGGGTCCCAGTCGGACAGCTTGACTTTGGTTCCCGGCTTGACCGCATAGGAGTCTTTCATCGCGCGCACCCTCCCTTATCTTGACTCTAGCCACCCCGGCAGCTCGCGTATGCTGGGCAGGATCGCATCCGGCCCGGCGGCGGCGAGCTGCTCCCGCGTCTGCGTGCCCGAAAGCACCGCCACCGTCCAGACGCCGGCGTTCTTGCCCTCCAGCACGTCCATCACCGTGTCGCCGATCTTGACCACCGCCCGCGGATCGCGCACGCCCAGCTTGGCCATGGCATCCAGGATCATCGCCGGGGAGGGGCGGCCTGCTCCCACCTGCTCGGAGCTGGCGTAATAGTCCAGCAGCCCCTCCTCCGCCCAGCGCAACTGCGCCACGATCCGCTCCACCACCTCGGTGGGGAAGCCGCTCCCCGCGCCGATGGCGATACCCCGCGCCTTGAGCGCAGCAAAGACCTCCCGCGCGCCCGCCATCTCGCGCACGCCCGGCAAGCCGCGATCCAGCTCGACCAAAAAGGCGGCATAGATGGGGTCCACCAGCGCCGCCGGCCCGGACACGGCCGCCAACAGCGCCTGCACCATCTCGCGCTTCTCCTTGCCCCGCTGGCCGCTGACCGTCTTGGCCTCCAGCGCCAGGCCGTGCTGGGCGAAGGCGCGCATCATCGCGCCGATGACCAGGGGATGCCCCTCCACCACGTCATCCATGGTGGTTCCCGCCATGTCGAACATGGCCAGGCGAATCGCCGTCTTGTCCACGGTTTTCCCTTTCAACTCAGTTGGCCGACCCATCGCAGGCGATCGCCAGGGCGATCTCGTCGGCGGTCTCTTCCGGCGCCATAAAGCCCCTCAGCAGCATCACGGGCAGCACCTTGATCAGCCCGCGATGGGCCACATAGAGGTTGATTCCCTCGGCGAAAAGAAAATGGCCCTGATAGACGAGGTCATTGCGGCCAAAGCCCCAAAAGTCACGCCCCTTTCCGCTGAGGGTGCTCATGTCAACCGTGTGCTCGTATTGCTCGTAAGGCATGCCCCACATCATTTTCCACACCCACTCTGCGGCGCGGCCCCGGTGGAGCCACCCGCCGGATTTCACAGCGGCATTCTACAACGGGGCGGCTCCGAGCACAAATAGGGAGCCACCCAGATAGGACCAGCGTACTATTTCCCCATCCAACCCGTGCTGGTATCATGGAGGTACGGGCAGCCTGTCTGGCCATGCATGGCTATGGCGAGGGGTGAGGGCATGAGACGCAACATCTGGAGCGTGGAGGAACTGGCGCAGATCCTAAGCGCGACCAACGAGGCCAATACCAACGCGGACTATTACCTGGCCTCGGGGACGCTCAACGAGGAGAACACTGCCCTGATGCAGGCCTATCGCCAGGGCTTCAAGGCCGCCTTGGGCAGCATCGCGCGCGCCGTCGGCGCGCCCGCCAGTTGCCTGCTCGAGCTGGATGAGCGCGCGCCCCAAGAGATCTCGGCGCGGGTTCGCCGCTCCACCCTGCTCACGGCGTCGCGCTGACCCCGGATTACGCGCTAACGAAACAAGCCCCGGAGGCATTCCTCCGGGGCTTGTCGCTTGCTTGGCGCAAGCTACTGGTTGAACCAGACCTCGCGGAATTGCTCGCCGTGGCGGATCACCAACTCGCCGGAGCCAAAGTCGGCGTGCGCCCAGGGGCTGTCCACCAGCGGGTAGCCGTGCAACTGGATCGGCTGCCCAGCCACCGTGGGCGCGACGTCCCAGCCGGTGACGAACCGCCCGATGGAGGGCGACTCGTAAGCGAGCGCGCCGTCCTTCTCCTCGATGCGCGCTGCCTTGAGCGCCCGCACAAAGGCGTCAAAGCTCCCCCAGTCCGCCTCCCGCCCGCACTCGACGATCCAGGTGTTCTCCGGGGCCGTGCAGATCAGCTCGCGCCCGGCGTATTGCCCATAGTCGCCCACCTGCATCCCGTGCTGCGAATAGATGCCCACATAGCCCTTGTTGACGCGGGCAAAGGCCCACTGGCCCTCCAGGCGCACCTCGTCCAAGCGCGCCCGCTCGAAAAAGCAGTGGGTCATCCAGGCGAACTCGCTCAGCCGCCAGGTGAGCGACATCACGTTGCGGTGCTGGATGACGCGCGGCAGGGTGGTGTGGCCCGACCAATAGTCGGGGCGCAGGCCGGAGCCCTCGCCGCAGGTGTGCGGGCACGACCAAAAGATGCTCACCTTGTTCTGCAGGGTCACCTGCGCCACGTGCGTGGAGGACTCGTATTCGCCCTTGCGATGGTCCTGCAGGCCGGAAACCATATAGTCGGGCGTGCGATAGACGACGAAATCGGCGTGGGGCGCGGTCCCTCGCGAGATGCCCTGGCGCTGCTTGGATTCGACCACCGCGCTCTCGTCGTTGGCGATGTCATGCAGGAGCTGGGGCAGCCGGTAGAGGCTGCTGGCCAGCGACACCGGCGACATGCCGCTGGAGCCCTTGACCAGCGAGCCGGTCCCATAGAGCACCCAGCAGGTGGGCGAGGTCCCCTCGAAATCGGGGTACTTGAGATTGATGCCATAGCTGCGCCCGTGGGTGGTGCCGAAAACGCCCCGCAAGCTATCGGCGGCCAAGTTAAAGAAGGCGTAATCCAGCACCGCCCCGGCCATCTGCTGCAGCTTATAGTCCTCGCCGATGGCGAAATCATAGACATTGAGCAGCGGCGCGATGTTGACGGGGTAGTAGGAATTGGAGTGCCATTCGTCAAAGCCGAAGCGCCCGCGCTGCCGCAGCCACTCGGTGATATACATGCGGCCCTTGGTGGCGTGGTAGAGGCCGCGCTGGCGGCTGTTGGTGAACTCGTCCAGGGGGAAGAGCTGGCCCGCCATCCACTCGGCCACGTGGAAGAGCAGCCGGTGGTTCTCCGAGCCCATGTACATCACCGTGTCGCCCGGCTCGTCCACCCAGTACTTGAAGCCCAGCACCGTGTCCTTCATCATCGCGCTGATCTGCGGGCTGAGCTGGGGGCTCTCGCGCCCGCGCTCCCAATACATCAGCCGCAGGATGCCCTGGATGACGAAATCGGCGCAGTCCTTGCGCGCGGCGATGAACTCGCAGGTCTCGCGGATGGCGCCCTCGTCGATCTGGTCGTACTGGCCCAGGGCATAGCGCGCCACCTCGGTCCAGATGGGCCGCCGCTCGATGTTGCCGGCATAGACCTCCAAGGCCAGCCGCTTGCGCTCGTCGTAGCGGTCATAGCCCTGCGGCGCGGCCACCGGCGTGGCCTTGTGGATCTCATAACTGGCGGAGGTGACAGGGCGGCCCTGGGCGTCCTGCCAGGCGCAGGCGATCTGGTACAGGCCGTCAGGCAGCTCGTCCCCCCGGCATAGCGCGACCACGCCCGCCGCCGCAGCCTGAACCTCGCGGATCACCTTGCCATCGGCGAGCAAGCTCACCTTGAGCGGCAGCGGACCCGGCGCGAGCCCCAACCTGGGGCCAACGATATGCTCGGGATAAAAGATGTCCCGCTCCAGGGTGATGCTGGACAGCTCGCGCTCCACCTGCTCGCGCGCCGCCGCCGGGATAGCCGGGTCCGTCGGCACGGCGGCGCTGACCGCGCCATCCGTGACCTCCAGGCGGAACCCCACCTGGGCCATGCGCGCCAGCCGAAAGATGGCCACGTTGACCACGTTCTCGCCCGCCGAGAGGGGGGCCTCGAAGCGATAATCGTAGACGCCGCCCACCGCATTGATGGGATGGCCCGCGGTATCATAGACGACCCGGCCGTTGACAGAGACGAGCGCCTGGGAGATCATGCGCGTCACCAGCCGCCATTGCCGCATGCCGGGCTGGTCCGGCGTGAGGCGCGTGGAAAGGAACGCCGCGCCCAGGTGGTTCGAGGTGTTATAGGTGCCCCAGGAGAGATATTTTTCGGGGCGGCGCACCAAGGCCCAGCGCTCCGCTTTGCCTCGGAAACGATCTTCCTGCCCCTCGCAAGGGGTCGCCGCCAGTAGGGGCTGCGCCTGCTCGTTGATCTCGGCCATGGCGGAATGGCCGACCGAGGCGCCGCGCTTTTCAAAGTAGGTCAGGCCCTGCACCTGCGCAGAGAGGTCCTCATAGAAAGGCCCCAGGATCAGCCAGGGTTTGATGATCTCGCCCGCTGGCACCTGGCGTTGGAAACCCTCGACCATATCGCACCTCCATGTGCAAAGGCCTATTCCTGGCGATCAGGAATAGGCCCTTTTCTCACTTGGTCATTCCCCGCCTGCTGGCTAGAGCAGCGCCAGCATGCCCTTGACGTAGCCCAACGATTCGGCCATGCCCGGCACCGGATCATCGGGGTCCTTCTCGAATTCCAGCGCCACATGGCCCTTGTAGCCCAGGCGCAGCAAGGTCTGCAACACCGCCTTCATGTCGATGACGCCGCGGCCGATCTCGCAGGTCCGGCCTTCCGGCACGGCGGAATCCACATCCTTGATATGGAAATCGTGCATCCGGCTAAAGACCTTCTGGATATGCTCGATGGGGTCCTGGCCCAGACGCTTGGTGTGGCCGATATCGGGGCAAACGCCCATGCGCGGATCCATGTCCTTGACCAGGTTATAGGCATCCAGCGGCAGCGGGTACTTGCTATCGCCCGGCCCGTGGTTGTGGATCGCCAGCTTGATGTCGTACTCCTGGACCATCTGGTTGCAGAAGGGCAGCGCCGGGATATCGGGGCTGGCGGTGATCACCACCATGCCGGCGGTCTTGGCGTACTCGAACACCCTGCGGATGAAGGCCTCGTCGTTGGGCATGTACACCACGCCGCAGCCCACGAGCTTGATCCCCGCATCGGCCACCTTGGCCGCGGCGGTTTTGATCTGTTCCGGCGTGGAATCCAGGGCCAGGTGAAAGTCCTTGAGCGAGATATACTCCACATCGAGCCGCTTGTTGATGGCGATGGCCTCGTCCAGCGGAAACTTGCGGACCGAGTACGAGGTCACGCCCAGCTTGAGCCGCTTGTCTTTCATGTCTCAGCCTCCTTGTGAGATGTGGGCGTCCTGCCGTCAGGATCTGGCTGCACTATAACACGTTCTGCTAGGAGTGTCAACGTGACGAGTTCCGGGGCTACTTCCGGATTTGGCGTTGACAACAGCTTGTCTCGAGGCTATAATCTAAGCGTAGGAGGGGACTAACAGTAGAGGAGGGCAAAGCAATGAATCGCAATCGGCTATCGCGTCGAGATTTTCTGCGGGCATCCGCACTGACAGCCGTCGGCATCGCGGCCGCGAGCTGCGCCCAACCCACACCGCAGATCATCGAAAAACAAGTACCGGTGGAAAAAATCGTCAAAGAGACCGTGGTGGTGCAGAAAGAGGTGGCGGTGGAAAAGGTGGTCACCGCCACGCCAGTCGCCATGAAGTACAAAGAGGCCCCCATGCTGGCCGGCCTGGTCCAATCGGGCCAACTGCCCCCCGTGGATGAGCGGCTGCCGGAACAGCCCATGATCATCACTCCTCGGGAGGAAATCGGGCAATATGGCGGCACCTGGCACCGCTTGGCCGTCAGCGCTGGTGATATCCAGATCACAGGCCGCCTATCGTACGAGAACCTGGTCCGCTTCGACATCAACGGCGCGGAGGTGGTGCCGAACATCTGCCCGAGTTGGCAGATCTCTCCTGACGGCAAGGTTTTTACCTTCAAGCTGCGCAAGGGCATGAAGTGGTCCGATGGCCATCCCTTCACCGCCGACGACATCATGTTCTACCTAAATGACCATATGGGGAACAAGGAATTGACCACCACACTGCCCGGCTGGCTCACGCCCGGCAAGCAACCTTACACGGCGGAAAAGGTGGACGACTATACCTGGAAGATCACCTTTGGCGCGCCGGGAGGCCTGTTCATGCTCATGCTGGCCTCTAACTATGGGATGAGCTTTAGCAACTTTCCCAGGCACTTTTGCGAGCAGTATCACGTCGGCTATGTAGACAAGGCCACGCTGGAAAAGAAGGCCAAGGACGCCGGGTTCGAGTTCTGGTATCAGCTCTACAACAACAGAAGAGCCCAGGGCGCCAGCGGCACCGGCGAGGTTCCCGTGATCTTTGCCTGGATGATCACCGTGCCCGCGCCTAAGCAACCGGTGGTCGCGGAGCGCAACCCCTACTACTGGAAGGTGGATACGGAAGGGAACCAACTGCCCTACATCGACCGCATCGAGCACATGATCGTTCAGGATGCGGCCCAGGTTAACTTGCGGGCCGTCGCTGGCGAGGTAGACATGCAGTTCCGGCACATGACCTTCGACAACTATCCGCTCTTCCAGGAGAACAAGGACAAAGGCGGGTACCGTATCCTACAGTGGCAGCGGGGCTATATCACCGATAGCATGCTGCAGCCCAGCATCTGCGCCAAGGACCCCGTGCTGCGCAAGGTCATGGAGGACAAACGCTTCCGCTACGCCCTCTCGCTGGGTATCAAGCGCCAGGAGATCATTGACGCGGTCTTTTTGGGCATCACCGAACCAACGCAGATCTGCCCGCTTCCCTCTTCGCCCTACTATTGGGAAGAGCAGGCTAAGAACATGCTCGAATACGACCCAGTCCAGGCCAACAAGTACTTGGATGAGCTGGGCCTCACGCAAAAAGACAGCGAAGGCTATCGCCTGCGCCCGGACGGCAAGCGCCTGGCTCCCACCTTTGAGTACGCCCCCAACTTTGGCGCCTGGCGCAGCATCGCCGAGCTGCTGCGTGCGCAATGGAGAGATCTGGGCGTCGACTTGGTCGTCAAAGAAGTCAGCCGAGACCTGTGGAACGAGCACCGCGTGGCCAACGACCTGGAGATAACCATGTGGACCAGCAATGCCGAGTTCAACCCGCTGGTTGATCCCCGCACGCTGATCAACTTTCAGGGTGGGCGGCTGTTCGAGATGTGGCGCGATTCCGGCGGCAAGGAAGGCGAGGAGCCGCCAGAGTGGATGAAAAAGCAGTACGAGCTCTACGACACCATCGCCGTGACCATCGACCCCGAGGAGCAGAAAAAGATGATGCGCCAGATCCTCGAAATCCACAAGGAGCAGATGGTCACCATCGGTATCTGCACCGCGCCGCCAGAGGTCGTGGTGGTCAAGAACAACTTCCGCAACGTGCCGGAAAAAGCCATCTCGGACTGGCCGCTGCTGAGCCCCGGCAACACCACCGTCGAGCAGTATTTCATCAAGCCAAGCTAGCCAATTCAGCGGCACAAGAGGGAGCCCCGATCGGAGGCTCCCTCTCTTTGCCTCCTGGAAAACAGGCCCATAATGACCCGCGTCGCCTGCGGCAATGACGGCATCCATCTGGGAGACAACGCGATGACCTATAGCGACCGTTACCTCGCCTTCATGGGCTTGGCCCCGCACCGCCTCCCGCACTGGGAGCACTGGTCCTGCCCCGACGCCGAGACCTACCTGACCGGCATCGACTATTACGAGCATCCCCGGCTCTGCCGCGAGCGGCTGCGCGAGCTGTACCCACAACTCAACCTCGCCATCCCCGAGTCGGACGCCTCCATCCCCCGGCCAGAGCTGGATCTGCGGGGGCAGAGCATGACCACCGACGAGGAAGGCCGGCGGCATGTGCGCTGGGGCGACAAGGTGACGGGGCACTGGGACTGGGGCAAACAGTTTCACAGCGTGGAGGAGGTGCTGGCCTTCTCGCCGCTGGAGAACGCCGACTTTACCAATTTCCCCATCGTCGCCGACGGCAAGCAAGACCTCCGCAGCGAGGAGACGATCTATCAACGCTACCGCCCGCGCTGGCCCGCCGAATGGGGCGACCGCGCCCCCGCGGGCGAGGCCAACAGCGTGGGGTTCTACAACACCATGTTCATGTGGCCTCTGCTCACCTTTGGCTGGGAGCTGTTCCTGGAGTCCTGCCTGGACCCGCGCTTTGAGCGGGTCATGGACGAGTTTGCCGAGCTCAACCGGCGGCTCTTTCGCGCCTTTGCCCGCTTGCCCGTCAATTTCGTCGTCTGCCATGACGACATTGTCAACTCGCGTGGGCCGGTCTGCTCCCCCAAGTGGATGCACAAGTACATCTTTCCTCGCTACGAAGAGTTCTGGGGGATCGTCCGGGCGGCGGGCAAAGAGGTCATCTTTATGACCGATGGCCGCGCCGACGCCTACGCCGACGACGTTTTTGCCTGCGGCGCGCGCGGCATCATCACCGAGCCTTACACCGATTTCAAGACCATCGCGCGACAGCACCAGGACTGCTTCCTGGCCGGGGAGGGCGATAACCGGGTCTTGTATCGCAACGATCCCGCCGAGATCGAGGCGATGGTGCGCGACATGGTGGAGACGTCCCGCCTCACCGGCGGCTACATGATGTGCATCGGCAACCACATCCCCTGGAACGTGCCGCCGGAGGCGATCAAGCGCTACCTGGACCTATCGGCCGAGCTGGCGCGCCGCTAGAAACAAATGCGCGCTTTCGCAGCAGGTGCTAGACCAGGCTGCAGGCATCCGCGGGCATCCAGTGCTCGTCCTGGTTTGCCCATTTGACGTTGCAGCCGACGGGGTTGGTCAAGGGCACGCTCACAGGCCGTCCTGCCAGATGCTCTTCCAGCGCCCGGGCCAGGTCGTTGACCGTCATCTTTTCGATCTGGCGCGGGTTATCCACCCCGCGGCCGGTGTAGATCAGCTTGCGGTCGGCGTCGAAAACGTAAAAGTGCGGGGTGCGTAGGGCGCCATAGGCCAGCGCCACCTCTTGCGACTCGTCGTACAGATAGACCCAGGGGAAGCGCTTCTCCTCCATGCGCTTGACCATGTGGTCAAAGCTATCCTCAGCATAAGTCCCCACCCAGTTCGAGTTGATGCCCACGAACCTGACCCCTCGGGGGGCAAACCGTTCCGCCGTCTGGCGCGTGACCTCGTCGGAGCCGGTCACGTAGGGGCAATGGTTGCAAGTGAAAAAGACGACTAGCACCTTGGCGTCGGCGAAATCGGCCAGGGTGTAGGTCTTGCCATCGGTGGCGGGCAGGGCGAAATCCGGGGCGCGCTTTCCCAGCTCGAGTGTGAATGCCATGATCATCTCCCTTATCTGTGGTGTGCGGCCAGTTTCCCTGATCATACCAGGTCTGGGACTGGCGGCAAGTTCGGTTTCCGCGCGCCTTGACGTGGACGCGCGCTTGACTATCATGGGGCCAGATCGAACCGGTGAGATGCCACGCTTGTAGATCAAGGAGGGAATCGCACATGTCGGGGATCATCTATACTGTTTTCACCAAGCCTTGGAAGATGCCCGCGCCCGAGCTGGGCGAGTTCGTGGCCAAACTGGGCTTCCAGGGGATCGAGTTTCCGGTGCGGCCCGGCTACCAGGTGGAGCCGGAGAGCGTCCGCCAGGGGCTGCCCAAGCTGGCACGGGAGCTGGCCGGATTCGGCCTCAAGATCTATAGCGTGGCTGGACCGACGGACGAGGCCACCATCGCCGCCTGCGCCGAGGCCGGCATCCCCACCATCCGCGTCTGCCTGCGCATGGACGCCGCCGATGGCTACATGGCCGCCGAGGCGCGCCAGCGCCAGGAATACGACGCCCTGCTGCCCCTGCTGGATCGATACGGCGTGCGGATCGGCATCCAGAACCACAACGGCCCCGACCTGGCCAACGCCATGGCCATCCGCCACCTCATCGAGGGCTATGACCCCAACCATTTCGGCGCCGTGTGGGATGCAGCCCACGAGGCGCTGGCCGGGACCGAGCCCGAGATGGCGCTGGATATCGTCTGGTCGCACCTGTGCATGGTCAACCTGAAAAACGGGCTATGGCAGCGCACCAACGGCCCCGAGGCTGAATATGCCACCTGGAAAACCTACTGGACCAGCGGGCGGCAGGGCCTGGCCTCCTGGCCGCGGGTGGTGGCCGAGTTGAAGCGGCGCCGCTACGCGGGGCCGGTCTGCCTCACCGCCGAATACAGCGACCACGACGCGGTGAACCGCCTGATCGCCGAGGACCTCGCCTTCGCCAAGTCGCTTTTCGCGAGGAGTTGAGCATGGGCGCGCCGGACCGGATCGTTCGCGTGGCCATGATCGGCGCCGGGCGGATGGCCAATAGCGTCCATTACCCCTCGCTGGCCTCCTTCGCCGATGTCGAGATCGCCGCCATCTGCGATATAGATGCGGAGCGGCTCCACACCACGGCGGACAAGTACGGCGTGGAGCGGCGCTACCTGGACTATCGCCAGATGGTGGCCGAGATCGCGCCGGACGCGGTCTATGTCATCGGCCAGCCGCATATCATGTACGACATCTGGACCTGGTGCCTGGCCCAAGGGCTCAACCTCTATATCGAAAAGCCCATGGGGCTGAGCATCCATCAGGCCCGGGCGCTGGCCCACCTGGCCGACCAACACAGCTGCATCACCCAGGTGAGCTTTCAGCGCCGCGCCTGCCCCCTGGTGGTCCAACTCCGCGACGAGTGCCTGCGGCGCGGCCCCATCGTCCACGCCAGCTGCAAGTTCTACAAATGCAACATCGAGCCCTTCCTCGGCGCGCGCGACCACATGATGGACGACACGGTGCATTCCATCGACACGGTGCGCTGGATGTGCGGCGGCGAGGTGGCCGAGATCCACAGCGTCTGCAAGCGGGTGGGCGTGCCGGACATCAATTTCATCTCGGCCACGCTCGAGTTCGACAACGGCGCGACGGGTTTCATCGTCAATAGCTGGTCCAGCGGCAAGCGCATCTTTGCCGTCGAGATGCACGCGCCCGGCATCTATGCCGAGGCTGAGCACGAGGGCAAGGGTTATCTCTATGCCGATGGCGACGCGCAGGGCGTTGCCTATGACACGCGTGAGGTCGCCGGCAGCGACCAGCTCTATATCTATGGCGGGTTCCAGGCCAAGAACCGCGAGTTCATCGACGCCGTCAAGGGAGGGCCGCGGCCCGGCTCTCATTTTGGCGACGCGGTCAAGACCATGGAGGTGGCGGAGCGGATTTTGGCCCAGGCCCTGCTAAAAGGGGTATGAGCATGAGCAACCTGTTGACGTTACATCTGCAGCGCCAGGAGCTGCGCCAAGATAGCGCGGGCCGGAACCACTGGGCGACGGTGATCACGCCAGCCGCCTGGCCCGCGGAAGGGACCGCGCTCTTGCTCTGCGATCTCTGGGACCGGCACTGGAGCAAAGGGGCGATGCTGCGGGAGGCGGTCATGCTCCCGTGGGTGAACCAGGTCGTCGCCAGCTTGCGCGAAAGAGGGGCGCTGATCATCCACGCGCCCTCGAACACGCTGGCCTTTTACGAGGGAACCCCAGCCCGGCAGCGCGCCCTGGCCGCCGCGCCCGTCGAGCCGCCGGCGCCGCTGGAGCGCGACGACCCGCCGCTGCCGGTGGACGCCTCCGATGGCGGCAGCGACACCAACCAGGGCGACGAGGTGCCCCACAGCCGCGTCTGGACGCGCCAGCACCCCGACCTCGTCATCGACCAGGAGCGTGACCTCATCTCGGACGATGGCCGCCAGGTCTATAGCGCCATGTGCCAGCGCGGCATTGCGCACCTGCTCATCCTGGGCGTGCACACCAACATGTGCGTGCTGAACCGCACCTTTGCCATCAAGCAGATGGT
>Ga0123333_10002390_pt1 | contig 19105 bp, 18 predicted proteins | sample BioC12SIPDNA_3_FD_89957 | JGI IMG/M metagenome (GOLD analysis project Ga0123333, IMG submission 89957) | Anaerobic biogas reactor microbial communites from Washington, USA - Biogas_R2_B C12 SIP DNA | ecosystem: Engineered > Bioreactor > Anaerobic > Unclassified | place: Washington, USA... | reverse complement strand
GCGCCGGCGCGCGAGGTCAGCATCCTCGTCGGCGCGGCCTTCGGCGCGCTGCTGCTGCGCGAGGGCTTCGCCCGCAGGCGCCTGGCGGGCGCGGCGGGCATGGTGGCGGGCGTCGTGCTGCTCGCTCTGGGCTGAGGGACCCGGCCGCCGCCCTACTCCCGGTCCGGGTACGTCTCCGGCAGGACGGTCCCGACCAGCAGTCGGTGGAGCGCCTCGAACTGCTCGAACGCGACCGCGTGACCGGCGTCGGGGAACGAGAAGACACGCTTGACGGGGGCCTCGAGGGACGCGAACCACTCCAGCGCCAGGTCCCGGCGGCCGCGCAGCTCGGCCTGGCCGTCGAGCAGGTAGAAGGGGACCTCGAGGCGCGGCACGTCGCGGCGGAAGTCGATCCCCTGGAGCTGCGGGTAGAGGACGGCGAACACGTCTACGAGGCCGCGCAGGACGTTGACCTTGTCGATGAGGGCGTACTCGCTGCCCAGGACCCCGTAGAAGCCGAGCCGCGCCGCCGTGCCGCGCTCCACGTACGCGGCCGGCGGCGTGTAGGGCTGGTAGAGCCTCCCGTACTGGGTCATGACGAAGGCGTTGCTCCACGGCACGTCGCGGTAGGGCGGCTCGCCCAGCGTCAGGACGCGGTCGTAGAGCGCCCAGTCGCCGGTCGCCTGCGCCTGGGCCAGGAGGTCGCGCCACACGATCCTGTCGGTGACGCTCTGGCTGACCATCTGGCCGGAGCCGATCACGGCGTGGAAGAGGTCGGGGCGCCGCTGCGCCGCGAGCACGGCCAGCGTCGAGCCCCACGACTCGCCCAGCAGGTAGACCTTCTCCTCGCCGAAGCGCGCCCGGAGGCGCTCGGCCAGCTCGATCGTGTCGGCGATCGCGCCCTCGAGGGTCAGCGTGTCGGTGGGCGCGAGCGCGGCGTACGACCTGCCCGTGCCGCGCTGGTCCCAGCTCACGACGACGAAGTCGGCGGTCAGGTCCTCGAGCAGGACGCGGGAGAACGGCAGGTCGCTCTGGCCGGGCCCCCCGCTCAGGTAGAGCAGGACAGGGTTCTCGGCGCTGCGGCCGCGCACCATGATCGCCTGGTCGTGCCCGCCGAGCCGGACGGTGGCGAGCTCGGCGACGCTGCCGGGCAGGGGCAGACCGTCGGGACCCAGGACCGGAGGCGTGCTGGCGGGCACGAGCAGCCAGGCGGCGAGCCCGGCCACGGCCAGGGCCCCCAGGCCGACGGGCAGCCACGCCACCGGCGCGCCGGCGAGCGAGTGGACGGCGGTCACGCCCAGCCAGGCGCCCACGACCATGGGCAGCAGGCCGAGGACGGCGTAGACGCCGCGGCCGAGCAGGAAGGCGAGGACCCCGAAGGCGGTGTCGAAGCGTGGCAGGTCGACGGTCGGCCCGACGGCGCCGACGCGGACCAGCTCGAAGGCGACGAGGTGCAGGGCGGGGACGAGCAGCAGCGCCCACCGCGAGCGCAGCAGCGCGCCCGCGGCGCCGCCGACCGCCAGCCCGCCTACCAGGAGCGCGAGGGCCTGGCCGGTCGTGACGGGCCCGCGCGGCAGCGCCAGGCCGGCGACGACGCCCGAGAGCGCGGCCAGCCCGAGGGCTCCGGCGAGCGCGAGCGTGCTCAGCCCCAGGGGGGCGTCGAGACCCTCACCAGTGCGTGCGAGAGGCCGGTGTGCTGCGGCGGGGACCTGGCGGGCGACCATACGCTTCCTCCCTCGCGGGGCGGTCGGGGACCGACGAGCGCGATCGCTCACACGGTGGGGCGCGCCGGGCCGTGCGGCCAGGGCCGGATGTCCTACGCGGTCAGTAGTGCCCCAGGAGGCCCAGACGCATCGCGCGGCGCTCGAAGAGCTTGAACGCGGCGAGCCCAAGGGCGAAGTAGACGGCGCCGGCGAGCCACAGCGAGCCCCAGTCGGCCGCCGTGAAGGCGGACAGGGACGCGCCCTCGGCCATCACGCGCCTGACCATGTCGATGCCCTTGGCGGTGGGGGCGAGCTCGAGGAGCGGCACCGTCGCGAGCGGCACGTAGGCGATGCCCATCAGCACGAACTGCATGAGCTGCAGGACAGCGTTCACCTGCTTGAAGACGATCGTCATGCCGGCCACGAAGAACGAGACGCCCATGACCCCCAGGAGCGTGGGGGGCAGGATCGTCGCCAGCGCGCCCACGTCGACCGTCAGCCAGGTCCGCGCGGTGAGCATGCTGAGCGCCATCAGGACGGCGAGGATCACCAGGTGGACCAGGAGCGTGGCGACCATGCGGAAGAGGAGGATCAGCCACGCCGGCACGGTGCTCATGTAGAGCTGCTCGAGCGTGCCGCGCAGGGCCTCGTTCGTGAGCTCCCAGCCCATCGCGTTCACGCCGACCATCAGCAGGAACCAGAAGCCGTTGGCGACGAGCAGGTGCCTGACGGCGTCGCCCGACGTGGCCGGGTCGCCGACGAACCGCACGCCCAGGAGCAGGAACACGAAGATCGCGTAGAAGGTGAGGATCATGCTGATCGTGTTCGGCAGGTAGCGCCTGAGCTCGATGACGGCCTTGGTCAGGTTGGCGCGGAACGCGTGGTGGTAGCCCTCAGACAGCAACCGTGGCCTCCTTCAGCGCCAGGAGCGGCGGCAGCGCGGGACCCGGGGCGCCGCCGTCCTGCACCAGCCGCCTGAAGACCTCCTCGAAGCGCGGCGTCGTGCGCTCGATGCCCTCGAGCTCGGCGCCGGCGGCGCGCAGGGCGTCCATCAGCCGGTAGACCTCGCCGGGCCCGGTCAGGTCGACCTCGAGGGCGCCGTCGTCCGCGACGGTCAGCGCGAACCGTGCCCGCAGGCGCGCGACCTCCTCGGTCGGGAGGGGCGCGGCCAGCGCGACGCGGTACGCGCGCGACTGGAACAGCTTGAGCAGGTCGGCGACGAGCGCGTCGGTGACGACCCGGCCGCCGGAGACGACGACAACGCGCCGGCACAGCTCCTCGACGACGGGCATGTCGTGCGTGCTGAGGACCACGGTGCGTCGCTCGGCGGCGATCTCGCGCAGCAGCGCCCGCACCTCGTGCCCGGTCTCCACGTCGAGGCCGAGGGTCGGCTCGTCGAGGACCAGCACCTCGGTGTCGGCGAGCAGGGCCACGGCGATCGCGAGCTTCTGCTGCATGCCGCGCGAGAGCTTGGCCACGACCTCGTCCCGCTTGGGGCCGAGGCCGAAGCGCTCGAGGAGCTCGTCGCAGCGCCGCGCCACCTCGCGGGGCGAGCGGCCGCGGTTGCCCGCGAAGTAGACGAGGTTCTCCCGGACGCTGAGGCGCCAGTAGAGGTTGCGGTTGCCCTCGAGCACCGCGGCCACGTGCCTCACCGCTCTGAGCCTGTGCGTGCGGGTGTCGTGGCCGGCCACGCGCACGGAGCCCGCGTCGGGGTGGACGAGGCCGCAGGCCATCTTGATCGTCGTGGTCTTGCCCGCGCCGTTGGGCCCCAGCAGGCCGAGGACCTCGCCGCGGGCGACGTCGAACGACACCCCGTCGACGGCGACCACGGTGGCGCGGTTCGCGCCCCGGTACGTCTTGCGGACGTCTCGCACCTCGATGAGGCTCGCTCCGGACGTGCTCAAGGCCTTCTCCCCTCGGGCCGACCGCGCGCCCGCGCGGGGCGCTCAGGTCTAGCGCGGTGCCGCGTGGGGCGGGTCCCACGCGGCACCTCTGGGTACTCTCACCTGCGAGATTGTAAAGGCGCGCTTTACAGGCGTCAAGACCTTCGTTGCCATGTTCAGCGGGCGGAGCGGAGCCCGCGGACGAGCGGGCGCTCGCGCTGGCTCTGCCACGTGAACACCGCGCGTTCCTCCCTGGCGGCCGCTGCGGCCCGGAGCCGGGCCAGGGCGGCCTCACGTGCGGCGCGCTTCCTCTCGGCGGTGATCGCGTCGGCGACGGCGTCGTCGGCGGCGCGGCGCCTCAGGTCCTGCGCGCGGTACTTGGCGGCACGCAGCACGAAGTGGCTGTTCTGGAACATCTCGTGGCCCTCCAAGGGTCTCGGTGGGTGCTCGGGCCACTGCCGGTCGAACGCTGACCGCTCGGTCAGGGCCGCTCAGCGGTTGGCCCAGTGGTGCTGCTTGCGGGGTAGGCGCTCGCCGTCGGCGTAGCCGGCGCGGCGGAGTCGCTCGTCGCGGCGCGAGTAGGCGATGCCCGTGCGGTGGGCGCTCGACGCGACGTACCTCGAGATCGAGTTGAGGAACATGCTTGCCACCTCCTTCCGGCTCTCTCGGGGCCTCACGGTCCGGTCTTCCGCGGGCGCGGCGCGCTCGCTGCTTGGCTTGGCGGGCCCTCGGCGGCCCGCCGGTCAGGGCGCTCGGCGCGCCCGGGACCGCGTGGGGGTCTCCGGCTTCGGGCCACGGTTCGGCCCTCGGCGGTGCCCTCGGGTTCAGCTCGTTGTTCGTCGGGGTCTTCTCAGGCGCTCGGGCCCGTGCGCGCGAGGCGGTGCGGACGGACGACGCGCGTGACGACCGGGGCAGTGACAGTGATAGGCATCGTCTTACCTCCTCGCGGGACTCCGCCGGCTCGGCCTGGCGGGGGGAGCTGGGCTCCCGAGCGGTGAACTGTAGCAGACGTCGGGCGGGGGCGCAAGCCCCTCCCGCCAGGGTCTCCGACGGGTCGGCGACCGGCCGCTCGCGGTCCCGGGACCTCGCCCGGCGGCTCCCGTCACGCGCGCCGCGGCCGCGCCGGCCGGTCGTTCCCGCGGGGCGGCGCAGGCTGGTCACGTGCCGGAGGCTCGTATATGATGCCGCCACCACAGTGAGTCCGGAGCCGGCCCCACGCGGGCCGGCTCTAGCTCAGGAGGTCGCGACACGGTCCGATCGGCGCGCCGCCCCGGAGCCGGCAGCCGCCCGAGGGCCCGAGTCACCGACGTAGTCACGAGCTGCCGAGCAGCTCCCGGAGCGACTGTCGAGCCTGCGCCGGACGGCGCCGGTCGCCCCGACGCATCCCTTGGAGGTCGTGAGAGGTGGGCTCCACCCAGCGAGCGAGAGGCCACGAGCGTCGAGCACAGGTCGCGGTGCCCCGGTCGGACGGCGCCGCCGCTGCGCCGGTCGCCGCGCTGGCGGTCGACGGGGCCGGGGGCGCGGGGCCCGCTCCCGGGGCCCGGCGCGGGGCACGGCGGGCGCCGTCAGGCTGGGTGCGGCGCTTCCTCGCCAACGGCGCCGGCGTCGTCGGGCTCGTGGGCGTCACGCTGGTCGTGGCCGTCGCCCTGGCGGCGCCCGTGCTGGCCCCGCACGACCCCGCCCGCCAGTACTTCGACGGCCTGACCCTGGAGGGCGACCCGCTGCCGCCCTCGGAGCGGTTCCTCATCGGCACCGACCTGCTCGGCCGCGACCTGCTCTCGCGCGTGATCCACGGCGCGCGCGTGTCCCTGCTCGTGGGCGTGGTGGCGAACGGGGCCGCGGTGCTCATCGGCCTCGTCGTCGGCGTGCTGGCCGGCTACTTCCGCGGGACGGTGGAGACGGTGCTGATGCGCCTCACGGACATCATGACGGCGTTCCCGGCGCTGATCCTCGCGATCGCCTTGGCGGCGATCCTGCGGCCGAGCCTGTGGATCGTCGCCCTGGTGATCGCGCTCGTGAACTGGGTCTGGATCGCCCGCGCGATCTACGCGCAGGTGCTGTCGGTCGCGCGCCGCGACTTCGTCGAGGCGGCCTCGGCGTTGGGGATGAGCGCGTGGCGCACGCTGCTCAGGCACATCCTCCCCCACCTCGTGTCGACCCTGATGGTCTTCGGCACGCTGGGCATCTCGACGACGGTGCTGCTCGAGGCGTCCCTGTCGTTCCTCGGCGTGGGCGTGCAGCCGCCGATGCCGTCGTGGGGCGGGATCATCAACGAGAGCCAGTCGTACTTCCTCGACGCCCCCTGGCTCGTCGTGTTCCCGGGCGCCGCGATCCTGCTGACGTCGCTGTCGTTCAACCTGCTCGGCGAGGCGCTGCGCGACGCCCTCGACCTCGCGGAGCGGAGGTAGCGCCTTGGTCCCCTACCTGCTCAAGCGCCTCGCGCAGTCGGTGTTCGTCCTCTTCGGGATCACGCTCATAACGTTCCTGCTGGTGTTCCTGCTGCCGGCCGACCCGGCCAGGATGATCGCCGGCCGCAGCGCCACCGTGGCCACCGTGGAGAGCATCAGGCGCGAGCTCGGCCTCGACCGGCCGCTGCCGGTGCAGTACGTCAGCTACCTGAAGGGCCTGGTGCGGGGCGACCTCGGCCGGTCGTACGCGCAGCGCGCCCCGGTCTCCGACCTCATCGCCTCGCGCTTCGCGCCCACGGTGCAGCTCGCGCTGGCCGGGATCCTCTTCGAGCTCCTCATCGGCCTGCCCGCCGGGATCGCGGCGGCCCTCCGCCGCGGCACGCGCTTCGACCAGGTCGTGATGGGCCTGGCGTTCGTGGGCGTGTCGGCGCCGCAGTTCGTCGTCGGCCTGCTGCTGATCTACCTGCTCGCCTACCTCGTGCCCGTGTTCCCGCTCGGCGGGTACGGCACGCCCATGCACCTCGTGCTGCCCGCCGTCGCCGTCGGCCTGGCCGGCGGCGGCTGGTACGCGCGCGTGACGCGCAGCGCCACGATCGACGTGCTCCGGCAGGACTTCGTGCGCACGGCGCGCGCCAAGGGCGTCTTCCCCAGCCGCGTCGTCCTCAAGCACGTGCTGAAGAACGCCGTGCTGCCCGTCGTCGCCCTCGTCGGCCTCGACATCGGCGTGTTCATGGGCGGCATCGTCGTCGTCGAGTCGGTGTTCGGCTGGCCGGGCATCGGCCAGATGATCTGGCAGGCGATCCAGCTCGTCGACATCCCCGTGATCATGGGCGGCGTCCTGATCACGGCGCTCTTCGTCGTCGTCGGCAACCTCGTCGCCGACCTCGTCTACCCGGCCCTCGACCCACGGATCCGCTACCAGTAGGCGACCACCCCGGCGCGCCGCGCCGGGTGCATCGCGAGCGCGACGACCGCGCCAGGAGGAAGGCACGATGGAAACGGCAACCAAGGCGAACCCCAAGTCACTCGGCCGGAGGCTCGGCGCGGTCACGCGCCTCGCCGCGGCGCTCCTCGTCGTCACGCTGGGGGCGGCGGCCACCGCGCAGCAGGGCGGCAGGGCCGTCGTCTCGTTCCAGGTCGACGTCAGCACCCTCGACCCGGCGATCGGCTACGACTGGCAGAACTGGTCGATCATCAAGTCGATGTTCGACGGCCTGATGGACTACGAGCCCGGCACGACGAACCTCAAGCCGCACCTGGCCGAGAGCTACACGGTCTCCGACGACGGCCTGACCTACACGTTCACGCTGCGCGAGGGCGTGAAGTTCCACAACGGCCGCGAGCTCGTCGCCGAGGACGTGAAGTACTCGCTCGAGCGCGTGCTCGACCCCGCGACGCAGAGCCCGGGCCAGGGCTTCTACCTCAGCATCGCGGGCGCCCAGGAGTTCATCGACGGGCAGGCCGACGAGGTGGTCGGCATCCGCGTGGTCGACGACCGCACCATCGAGTTCACCACCTCGGAGCCCGACGCCGCGTTCCTCCACAAGCTCGGCCTGAACTTCGCGCACGTCGTCCCGCGGGAGGCCGTCGAGGCCGCCGGCGGCGACTTCGGCCACCAGCCGGTAGGCACGGGCGGGTTCAAGCTGCGCGAGTGGGTGCTCGGCCAGCGCCTCGTCCTCGAGCGCAACCCCGACTACTTCGAGGCGGGCGTCCCCTACCTCGACGAGCTCGTCTTCGAGATCGGCGTCGACCCGAACGTCGCGTTCCTCAGGCTGCAGCGGGCCGAGGTCGACGTCCTCGGCGACGGCATCCCCAGCGCCCGCTTCACCGAGGTGATGGCCGACCCGGTCCTCTCGCAGCAGGTCGCGATGGGCGAGCAGATGCAGACCGGCTACGTGACGATCAACGTCACGACGCCGCCGTTCGACGACGTCCGCGTGCGCCAGGCCCTCAACATGGCGATCAACAAGGACCGCATCGTGCGCATCATCAACAACCGCGCGGTGCCGGCGAACCAGGTCCTGCCGCCGCTGTTCGAGGCCCACGACCCCGCGTACGAGGGCTACCCGTACGACCCGGAGCGCGCCCGCGAGCTGCTCGCCGAGGCGGGCTACCCGAACGGCTTCGACACCGTCCTCTACGCCTACAACGTCGCCCCGAACGACCGCATCGCCCAGGCGATCCAGGCCGACCTCGCCGAGATCGGCGTGAACGCCGAGCTGCGCACCCAGGCGCAGTCCACCGTGATCGAGGCGGGCGGCGCCGGCGAGGCCCCTCTGATCTGGTCGGGCGGCATGGCGTGGATCGCCGACTACCCCGACCCGAACAACTTCTACTGGCCGATCCTCGCGTGCGCCAGCAACATCCCCGGCGGGTGGAACTGGGCGCGCTACTGCCGCGAGGACCTCGAGGAGCGCGCCGCCGTGGCCGACACGCTCGCCCGCGCCGACCAGGCCGAGCAGCGCAACGAGGAGTGGCGCCAGATCTTCCTCGAGATCATGGAGGACGCGCCCTGGATCCCCATCTTCCACGAGCTGCAGGTCTCGATGCACTCCTCGCGCGTGACCGGCCCCGAGGGCATCTTCACGGACCCCATGCACATCCCGGTGCACTACGAGTACATCCGGATGGCTGAATGAGCGACGGCGGCTACCGGACGATCCACCACGCGCACCACCACTTCGGCTGGGACAACGCGCTGGAGCCGGTGCTGCGCGTGGGGCCGGGCGAGGTCCTCGAGCTCGAGACCGTCGACTCCTCGGGCGGGCAGCTCACCGAGGGCGCGACGGCGGCCGACGTCGCGCGGCTCGACTTCGGCAAGGTGAACCCGGTCACCGGCCCCGTCTTCGTCGACGGGGCCGAGCCAGGCGACGCCCTCGTCGTGGAGGTGCTCGACCTCGCCGAGTCGGGCTGGGGCTGGACCGGGATCATCCCCGGCTTCGGCCTGCTGGCCGAGGACTTCACCGAGCCGTGGCTGAACGTCTCGCGCTACGACGCCGGGCAGGTCGAGTTCCTGCCCGGCGTCAGGCTGCCCACGCGCCCGTTCCCCGGGACCATCGGCGTCGCGCTCGCCGAGCCGGGGCTGCACTCCGTCGTGCCGCCGCGCGCCCAGGGCGGGAACCTGGACGTCAGGGACCTCACGAGGGGCGCCAAGCTCTACCTGCCGGTGGCCGTGCCCGGCGCGCTGTTCTCGCTGGGCGACACCCACGCCGCGCAGGGCGACGGCGAGGTGTGCGGCACCGCCGTCGAAACGGCGATGAAGGTCAGGGTGCGCCTCGACCTCGTCAAGGGCGCGGGCTTCACGGCCCCGCGCTACGAGCTGCCGGCCGCGGCGGCCACCGAGCCGATGCCCAAGGGCTTCTACGCCACCACCGGCGTGGCGCCCGACCTGATGGCCGCGACGAAGGACGCGATCAGGGCGATGATCGACCACCTGACGCGGGAGTACGGCCTCGACGCGCCGACCGCCTACGCGCTGTGCAGCGTGGCCGTGAACCTGCGGATCAGCGAGGTCGTGGACATGCCGAACTGGGTCGTGTCCGCCGTGCTGCCGCGGCACGTCTTCGTCTAGAGCGCCGCCGGCGTCCGCGCCCTACGTAGCGGACGCCCGAGCAGCGCGAGCAGGCGCCGCCGCGACCCGGCGACCGCAGCGCCCGGCCCCTCCGGCCGGGCGCTGTCTCATCCCGCCCTGAGCAGGAACGCCCCCAGGAGCCCCGCCGCCGCGATCAGGACGATCGGGTGGACGTCGAAGCGCACCGAGAGCACGAACGCCAGGACCGCGATCAGCCACAGCGGCCAGTTCGCCAGCCAGGTGGCGGGCGCCCCGAGGGCGCTGGGCGCGAACTGCCACACGACCAGCGCCAGCAGCGCGATCACGACCGGCCTCACGCCGCGCAGGAAGCCGGCGATCGCGGGCACGTCGCGGAAGCGCAGGTAGGCGGTGAGCAGCAGGACCATCGCGAGGATCGTGGGCGCCGTCAGGCCCACCAGGCTCACGGTGGCGCCGAGCGGGCCGGCGATCTTGTAGCCGACGTAGCCGGCCATCTTCGTCGCGATCGGGCCCGGCAGCGCGTTGCCGAGAGCGAAGGCGTCGAGGAACTCCTCCGGCGTCAGCCAGCCGTTGATCTCGACGACCTCCTCCTGGATGAGGGGGATCATCGAGGGGCCGCCGCCGAAGCCGAACAGCCCCACCTTGGTGAAGGCCCAGAAGAGCTTCAGCGTCTCGCCCAGCACCTCGCAGCGCCTCCTAGGCGCGCCCCGCCGGCGGCGCGCTCGGCCTCAGTTCAGGTCGTCCCGGTCGAGCAGGGCCTCGGCCTCGGCGTCGCCCGGCAGCGCGTCGAGGCGCGAGCGCAGCACGCCGCGCCGCTCCGGCGAGCGCACGGGCTGCTGCTCCAGGGGCTCGGTGAGGACGAGGAGGAGCTCGAAGTGGCCCCGGGCGTGGGTGCTGCGCATGACGTGCATGTCGAGGTCGAGGGAGTCCTCGATCGCCGGCGGCAGCGCCAGCACGGCCTCGCGGTCGCCCTTGAGGAGCGCCATCGCCACGTCCGACCGGCGCCTGCCCTCGCCGAAGCTCACGCGCACGCCGCGCGGCAGCGCCTGCTTGAGCACCTGCGCCTGGACCTCGAGCGCGCGGCGCTCCGGCCCTTTGGCTAGTCCCTGCCTGTCGGTATCGGCCCCGTCCATCAGTACGCCTTCGCGAACAGGACCTTGCGGGGGTAGCCGCTCGGCCTGCCGGTGTGGACGCAGACGGTGCCCTCGGCGCTGGGTCCCTCGAACGGGATGCAGCGGACGGTGGCCTTGGTGAGCTCCTGGATCTCCCTCTCGCTCTCCGGGTCGCCGCAGTGGGTGGCGTAGACGAAGCCGTGCTCGACCTTCTCGACGAGGTCGTCGAACGTCTCGGCGTGGAACGTGTGGGCGTCCCTGAACTCCTCGGCGCGGCGGTAGAGGGCGTCGTGGAACGCCGCCAGGCGCGCCGGCATGCCGGGGGCGACCTCGGCGAGGGGCACGGCCGCCTTCTCGCCGCTGAGGCGGTCGACGACCGTCGCGACGCCGGCCTCCAGGTCGCGCTGGCCCAGCTCGACGCGGAAGGGCACGCCCTTCTGCTCCCACTCGTTGAACTTGCGGCCCGGGGTGAGGCCCTCGCGGTCGTCGAGCTTCACGGCCACGTCGTGCTGCCTGAGCTCGGCGGCCAGCCTCCTCACCGCGTCCAGCACGGCCGCCTTCGCCTCGTCGTCGCCGGCGCGGTAGATCGGCACGAGCACGACCTGGTGGGGGGCGAGGCGCGGCGGCATCACCAGGCCCTTGTCGTCCCCGTGCGTCATGATCAGCGCGCCGATGAAGCGCGTCGAGAGGCCCCAGGAGGTCGTGTTGGCGTAGGCCTGCTGGTTGTTCACGTCGTTGAAGGTGATGTCGAAGGCGCGCGCGAAGTTCTCGCCCATGAAGTGGCTCGTGCCCGATTGGAGGGCCTTGCCGTCGCGCATCATCGCCTCGATCGTCAGCGTCATCTGGGCGCCGGCGAACCTCTCGCGCTCGGTCTTCTCCCCCATGAACACGGGCAGGGCGCCGAAGTCGCGCGCGAACGCGGCGTAGACCTCGACCATCTGCCGCGTCTCGGCCAGCGCCTCCTCGGGCGTGGCGTGCGCGGTGTGGCCCTCCTGCCACAGGAACTCCGTCGTGCGCAGGAACGGCCGCGTGCGCAGCTCCCAGCGCATGACGTTGCACCACTGGTTGTAGAGGAGCGGCAGGTCGCGGTAGCTCTTGACCCACTTGCTGTACAGCTCGCCGAACAGCGTCTCCGACGTCGGCCTGATGGCGTACGGCTCCTCGAGCTCCTTGCCGCCCGCGTGCGTGACGACGGCGAGCTCGGGGGCGAAGCCCTCGACGTGCTGGGCCTCGCGCTCGAAGTAGCTCATGGGGATCAGCAGCGGGAAGTAGAGGTTCTCGTGACCGGTCGCCTTGAACATCGCGTCGAGGTGACGCTGGATGTTCTCCCACAGCGCGTAGCCGTACGGCCTGAGGACGAAGCTGCCACGCACCGGGCTGAGGTCCACGAGCTCGGCGCGGTAGACGATGTCGTTGTACCAGCCTGGGAAGTCGTCTGCCTGGAGCGGCAAGGCGGGCGTCTTCGACATGTGGGTGACTCTACCAGCCGCGAGGGCACGGTCACGACGCAAACGTCCGCCAGGGTCGCCGGGAGCTCGGAGGGGTCGGGCCGGCTCGAGGCGCTCGGGGGCTAGGGCCCGCTCAGGGCGCCCGGGGCGGTCGGGCCCGCCCAGGGCGCGCGGGCCGGTCGACCACGCCCGGCGCCCGTCGGCTTCACGCCACCAGCACCGGCGCGGCCACGCGGCCGACGACCCGCTCGGTGACGTTGCCTGTCAGCTCCTCGAGCCGCCGGTTGTAGCGGTAGCTGCCGATCACGACGAGGTCGGCGCCCTCGCGCGCCGCCGCGCGCGCGATCGCGGCGTCGACGGCGCCGCGCTCGGGGAGGAGGTCGGCGGCGAGCCCCAGGTCTGCCAGGAAGGCGCGGGCGCGCGCGAGCATCGCCTCCGCCGGGCGGCCGCGCTCGGCCACGCTGACGACGGCCGGCCTGCCGCCGTGCGCCAGGGCGAGGTAGGCGGCGGCGAAGAGGGCGAGGTCGGCCCGCCCCCTGCCGTCGTAGGCGACGAGGGGACGCTCCGGCGGCACGTGCGCGCCGCGGGCGACCAGCAGCGGCCGCGGCGAGCGGTGCATCAGCGTCCGCAGCCAGCCGGTCGGCCGGCCGCGGGGCCCTGCCACCACGACGACGCTGGCGTAGGCGGCGCGTCCCAGGATCGCCTGGACGGGCTCGCGGCGCGACATCGCGAGCTGGCCCTCGACGCCCGCCGCCGCGCAGCGGGCGGCGAACGCCTCACGCTCGGCCGCCGCCTCGGGCCTCGTAGGGTCGGCGCCGAGCTCAAGGGCCAGGAGGGGCGCGTGCTCGAGCGCGGCCAGCGCGAGGGCCGGCACGAGCGCGGCGTCCTCGTCCCCCTCCTCCATCACGACCAGGACCGAGTCGACGAGGTGGGACATCGCCTCCCTGACGTCCCGTCCTTCGGCGACGGCGGCCTTGAGCCTCGCGGTCTCGCCCGCGAGGTCGAACCGGGCGCGGAACCCGCCGGCGAGCAGCGGGCTCTCGATCCGCCAGCCGTACTCCTGCTCGAGCCGGCCGCGGTGGTCGGAGAGGAAGAGGTACAGGTCGGTGACGGTGCGCCCCTCGAAGCGGCTCAGCAGGTCGTGCTCGCGGATCGCCTCCGCCACCGGCAGGTAGACGGCGTCGTACCAGTGCGCCACCGCCTCGTCCCACGACACGGGCCGGTCCTCGTCGATGCCCATGAAGTACTGGTGCACGCGGATGTGCTCGAGGAGCGAGGGGTAGCGCAGCGGCTCGGTCAGCCGCAGGTCGGCGCCGGGCCTGAGCTGGTCGATGCCGGTCTCGTCGAGGAACGCGGCGTAGCTGCTCGCCAGCGCGATCGCCTCGGCATCGGCGTCGGGGCCCAGCGGCACGCGGCTGTAGACCGGGGTGACGTAGGCGTTGATCGTGCGGGCGCCGAGCTGCCGCGCGACCGAGACGCGGTGGTTGCCGTCCTTGACGAAGTAGGCGTCGCCGATGCGGTAGAGCTCGACGGGCGGCACGCCCTCGAGGCCGGTCATCGCCAGGCGCACGCCGACCCACCGCCCCCTGTCCTCGTCGACGAGCGGGAGGAACTCGCGCGTGAAGTCCTGGTAGCGGCCGACCGAGCCGACGATCGCGTCCAGGGGCACGTCCTGCAGGGTGGCGCCGTGGCCCTCGACGGCCCGCAGGCCGCGCCTCACCTCCTCGTAGGACAGGAGGCGGTCGTCGGTGGCGCCCAGGAGCCGGCCGAGGACCGTGCGCAGCGCCGCCCGTCGCCGCGCGCGGTGGAAGTCGTGGGCCGCGGAGGCGTGCGTCTCGGAGCCGTCCGCCATGGCGCACATGGTCTCACACGCGGTGGCGGCCGTGACGAGACGGGGGTAGGTTGCCCCCATGGCGCCGCGCCCTGAGCGGCGCGGGAGGAACATGCGCGTAGAGGTCTTCTCCGACATCGCCTGCCCCTGGTGCTACATCGGCAAGACGCGCTTCGAGCGCGCGCTCGCTGAGTACGAGCACGCCGCCGAGGTCGAGGTCGTGTGGCGCTCGTTCCAGCTGGACCCCGACGCCCCGGCCGAGTCGCCCGGGCTCACGGTCGACCACCTCGCCGCGAAGTACGGGGTGTCACGCGAGCGGGCCCTGGCGATGATGGACACCGCCACGCGGGCCGCCGCGTCCGACGGGCTCGAGTTCCGCCTCGACCGGGCCGTGGCGGCGAACACCTTCGACGCGCACCGCGTCGCGCACCTGGCCGTCGCGCGCGGCCTGGGCCCGAGGGTCATGGAGCGCCTGATGCGCGCCTACCAGTCCGACGGCGAGAACGTCGCCGACCCCGACACGCTCGTGCGCCTCGCCGCCGAGGCGGGCCTGCCGGAGGACGACGTACGCGCGGTCCTCGCCTCGGACGCCTACGCCGACGCCGTCCACACCGACCAGAGGCTCGCCCGCGCCTACGGCGTCACCGGCGTGCCGTTCTTCGTCTTCGACGCCGCCCACGCGGTGTCGGGCGCCCAGCCGACGGAGCTGTTCCTCGCCGCCCTGCGGCAGCTCGGCCCACAAGGGTCCGGGACGAAGGCGGCGGTGGCGCCCGGCTGACCGGTCCGGGAGGGCCGCGAAGTCGCCTTTGCTATACTCCGGCCGACATGGCGCCGCGGATGATGCAGCCACGCCCCGTGACGGTCTGAGCCGAACGCTCAGCACCTCACGGGCGCCGTGCACCAAGCCGGCGCCCTTCTTCTTGCCGCGAGATGGCGACGGCCCACCCAGCTAAGGAGCCCCATGGTGGACGAAGGCACGCCCCAGAACCGCATCGTTCTCGACAAGCCGGAGGACGCCGTGGCCACCGCCCCGGCAGACGGGGAGGCGGTCGAGAGCGCCCCCGAGCCGGAGCCCGAAGCGCGGGCGAGCGAGCGCGGCGCGTTCTACGCGACGACCCCGATCTTCTACGTCAACGCCGCGCCGCACCTCGGGCACGCCTACACGACGATCCTCGTCGACGTCGTCACCCGCTTCCACAGGCTCAGGGGCGACGACACCTTCTTCCTCACCGGCACCGACGAGCACGGCGAGAACATCCAGAAGGCCGCGGCGGCGCACGGGAAGTCGCCGCAGGAGTACGCCGACGAGGTCTCGGCCCTGTTCCGCACGACCTGGGACCGGCTCGGCATCCGCTACGACGACTTCATCCGCACCACCGAGCCGCGCCACAAGCAGGTGGTGCAGGATGTGCTGCAGCGGGTGTACGACGCCGGCGACATCGTCTACGGCGAGTACTCGGGCCTCTACTGCGTGAAGTGCGAGCGCTACTACACCGACAAGGAGCTCGTGGACGGCAAGTGCCCCCAGCACGAGACCCCACCCGAGCACCGCACCGAGGCCAACTACTTCTTCCGCATGGAGAAGTACCGCACCTGGCTCCGCGACCTGCTGACCGAGCGGCCCGACCTGATCCGCCCCGAGCGCTACCGCAACGAGGTGCTGGCGATGCTGCGCGAGCCGATCGGCGACCTGTCGATCAGCCGCCCGCGCGCGCGGGTGCCGTGGGGCATCCCGCTGCCGTGGGACGACGAGCACGTGACGTACGTGTGGTTCGACGCCCTGATCAACTACTACTCGGTGCTGGTGGCGCGCGGCACGCTCGACACCTACTGGCCGCACGTCGAGCACTTCGTGGCCAAGGACATCCTCAAGCCGCACGGCCTCTTCTGGCCCATCATGCTCAAGGCGGCCGGCATCCCGCTCTACCAGCACCTGAACGTGCACGGCTACTGGCTCATCGACGACCGCAAGATGAGCAAGTCGCTCGGCAACGTGGTCAGGCCCCTCGACCTGCAGCAGAAGTACGGCAACGACGCCTTCCGCTACTTCCTGATCCGCGACATGACGTTCGGCCTCGACTCCAACTTCTCCGAGCTGGCGCTGGCCGAGCGCGTGAACTCCGACCTGGCCAACGACCTCGGCAACCTGCTCAACCGCACGCTCGGGATGCTGGGGCGCTACCGCGACGGCGTGGTGCCTGCCGCCGGCCCGCTCGAGCCCGAGGACGAGGCGCTGCGTGACGCCTTCGTGGCGCTGCCGCAGCAGCTGGTGCGGAGCTTCGACGCCCTGCAGTTCGACCGCGCCCTGGCCAGCGTGATGGAGGCGGTGCGCAAGGCCAACAAGTACATCGCCGACGTGAAGCCGTGGGAGCTGGCGAAGGACGAGTCCGCCAGCGAGCGGCTCGACACCGTGCTCGCCACCCTGGTGGAGGCGCTGCGCTGCGCCAGCATCCTGCTCGACCCCGTGATGCCCGGCAAGATGCTCGAGCTACGCAAGCAGCTGGGCATCCGCAACGCGCCGTTCGACCTGGCGACCGCCGGCGAGTGGGGGCTGGTCCCGGCCGGCACCCGCACCAAGCCCGGCGAGCCGCTGTTCCCCCGCATCGACCTGGAGGAGCTGGAGCGGCAGATCGCCCAGCCCGCCGAAGAGCCCGAACCCGAGGAGCGCATCATCGAACACAAGCCCGAGATAACCATCGACGACTTCGCCAAGGTGGAGCTGCGCGTCGTGACGGTCGAGCAGGCCGAGCAGCACCCCAACGCCGACAAGCTCCTGGTGCTCACCGTGCGCATGGGCGCCGAGACCCGCACGGTGGTGTCGGGCATCAAGCAGCACTACGCCCCCGAGGAGCTGGTGGGCAGGAAGCTCGTGCTCGTCACCAACCTCAAGCCCGTGAAGCTGCGCGGCGTGGAGAGCCAGGGGATGATCCTCGCCGCCGAGGACGACGACGGGCAGCTGAGCCTGGTGACGCTCGAGAAGGACCTGGCGGACGGCAGCGAGGTGCGCTGAGCTCTCGCGTCGGGCCGCGACGCCGCGGCGCTAGAACGTGGAGTCGCGAAGCTGGAAGCGGTCCAGGGCCACGAGCACGGCCGGCGCGCGCCACGCCCGGTTGCGGCGGGAGCCTGGCGTCAAGGGTTCGAGTACGCCCCTTTCCTCGAGGACCCCAAGGGCGTTGTAGACCGCCATCCTCGACGCTCCGACCTGCTGCGCGATCCCGGCGGCGTCGAGGGTCGGCGACCCGAGCGCCAACGGCAACACCTGCCACGCCGTGGCGTGGCGCCTGAGGCCCGTCGAGGCCTCGCGCCACCGCTCGTGGATAGTGGCCAGGTCCTCGCGCAGCCGTCTGCTGCGCCCGACCGCCTCGAGGGCGGCATGCGCGAACCGCTCCACGATGGGCAGCACGTCACCTTCGTGGTACGCGAGCAGGGCCACCGCGTAGCCTCGCGGGTCCGCTGCCAACGCAGCGGACATCGGCGCCAACGACGCCCGCAGGATGCCCGCGGCCCGCATCTGCCCGTGAACGAGGGCGCGAGCGACCATGCCGTTGCCTGCGGCGAAGGGCTGGACGGTCTGTAATCGAGCATGTGCGATGGCCACCCGCGCCAGTGGGTGGACGTCGTCGCGCTGCCCGAAGGCCACGAGGTCGTCGAGAGCCGCTCCGACCTCATCACTCGGCAACGGTGGGATCCGCGTCAGCGCCTCGTGCAGGGCGGCCGGGCCCGACCCCGCGAGCGGGAGCGGCTGCCGGCCGAACCGGAACGGCTTCGCCCCCGCCACGAGTTCGGCGTGAACTTCAGAGATCGCGTCGGCGTTCAGGGCCCCAGCGACCTGGAGAGCGGCCCTGGTAGCTCCCATACCCGCAACTACCCACTTGGCCTCTCGCTGGAGCGTTCGCCCGCGCTCGGCCATGGCGACCTGCTCGGCGCGCGCCGGCCGCCCCTCGAGCCGTGCGCTCGCCATGCTCTCCGCCCATGGAAGCAGCCTAGCGAGCGGCGCGTTCGGCGTCGAGGTCGCGTCCTCGAAGCGCGCGAGCTCCCGCACGGCGTGGTCCAGGACAGTGCGCGTTGCGAATGGTAGCGGTGTCCAGGTCTTGGTGAGACTGCGGCGCCCCACCTTCGTCTCAGCGCGCGTCGGGCGCCCGTGCGAACGGGCGATTCGGGAGGTCATCGGACGCGTCGTGGCGATGAAGTCATGACGTCATGGCCAGCACACGAGAACGGGGGACGCACGTCTGTTGCGGGAGCCTCAGATGCTTGTTCAAGGTTCGCGCCGAAACCTTGAACAAGCATCTGAGGGACCGTAGAACTGTCCGCGTCCCGAGCTCCACGGGCCCGGATCACACCAACGACTGCACGAAGACGAGGTTGTAGCCGCTGGGGTCGTAGACGTAGAGCCGCAGGTAACCGTGCTCCTCGACCGGCCCCAGCGACACCTCGAACCCCTCCGCCTCGAGCCGCGCCTTCACCGCCGCCACGCTGTCCACCTCGATGTGCGGCAGCACGCCCACGCCGCGCACCTTGCGGTCGAGCGCCTCGGTGAGCCAGGCCGGCGCGCCCTCGGGGTCGGCGTGGAGGAACACGCGCCCGTTACCCAGCCCCACGATGGCCATGTGCGGCGCGGGCCGCGCCACCACCGGCAGGCCGAGCCCGCCCTCGTAGAAGCGCACCGACGCCTCCAGGTCGCGGACGTACAGCAGGTTGCCCTGGAACCTCACCCCACCTCACCCCTCCCGGAGCACGGCTAGGAACCGCTCCCCGTAGCGCTCCAGCTTGGTCTCGCCCACGCCCTGCACCAGCGCCAGCTCGTCGAGCGTACGCGGGTGGCGCGCCACCATCTCGCGCAGCGTGCGGTCGTGGAACACCACGTAGGGCGGCACCCCCTGCTCGCGGGCGATCTCGGTGCGCAGCACGCGCAGGGCCTGGAAGAGCATCTCCTGCTCGGGGGAGGCGTCCTCGGCGAGGAACGGCTCGTGGGCGCGCGCCTCGCGCTTGACCCTGGTGGCGCGCTGGCGCCGCGGGCGCTCGTCGACGCGCAGCACCACCTCGCGCTCGCCCTTCAGCACCGCCGCCGCCCCCGGCCCCACCACTAGGCCGCCGAAGCCGTCGGGGTCGGGCAGCAGCTGCCCGTCCGCCAGCAGCTGGCGGATCACCGAGCGCCAGCCGTGCGCGTCGAGCTCGGTGCCGATGCCGT
>Ga0123333_10002388_pt1 | contig 19111 bp, 8 predicted proteins | sample BioC12SIPDNA_3_FD_89957 | JGI IMG/M metagenome (GOLD analysis project Ga0123333, IMG submission 89957) | Anaerobic biogas reactor microbial communites from Washington, USA - Biogas_R2_B C12 SIP DNA | ecosystem: Engineered > Bioreactor > Anaerobic > Unclassified | place: Washington, USA... | reverse complement strand
TCGTCGTTGTGGGTGTGGGTGTGGCAGGCTGCGGCGGCCGGGCCGTTCCCGCGATCCCAACGCCCCCAACTGTCGTGGTCGTCAGTACACCGCTGCGGCAGGAAGTCACCGATTATGAGGATTTTACGGGGCGGACCGACGCCGCGCAGTCGGTCGATTTGCGCGCCCGCGTCAGCGGCTATCTCTCGAAGATCAACTTCAAACCGGGTGACGAGATAGAAGCAGGAGAGTTGCTCTTCGAGATCGATCCTCGCGAATATCAAGCCGCGCTGGACCGGGCGGAGGCGGAGGCGGCCGGCTTCGCCGCCCGCGTCAAGCGGAGCGAGGCCGATTTCGGCAGGGCGGAAAAACTACTGCCGAGCAATACCATCACGCGAGAGGAGTACGACAAGATCGTGGCCGACCGAGCGGAAGCCGAGGCCGCCGTGGCCTCTTCGCATGCGAAGGTCGCGCAAGCCCGGCTCGATCTCGAATTCACCCGCGTGACGGCGCCCCTCTCCGGCCGCATCGGCCGCAATCTGATCGACGTGGGCAATCTCGTCACGGCCGACAGCACGCTGCTGGCCAACATCGTTTCGGTCGATCCGCTCTTCGTCTACTTCAACATCGACGAACGGACCGTGCTACGCGTTCAAAGGATGCAGCGGGAAGACAAGGAAGCGTCGGAAAAGGGCCCCGATCTGCCGGTCCTCATTCGCCTCGCCGACGAGAAGGATTACTCGCACCGGGCGGAAGTCGACTTCATCGACAACCGCGTGGATCCGGCGACGGGCACGATCCGCGTGCGGGCCGAGATTCCCAATCCGGTCGTATCGGCGGGGCGGCGGAGATTCGCCGCCGGGCTGTTTGTGGGCGTCCGCGTGCCGATTGGCCGGCCCTACCAGGCCCTGCTGGTGAGCGAGCGAGCGCTGGGAACCGATCAGGGGCAGAAGTTTGTCTACGTGGTGAACGCCAAGAATGAGGTCGTCTACCGGCCCGTCCGGGTCGGGCGGCTACAGGACGGGTTACGCGTGATCGAAGAGGGACTGAAGGCGGACGAGCGGGTGATCACCAGCGGCTTGCAGCGGGTGCGGCCGGGCGTGGTGGTCGAACCCAAGGTCGGACCGATGCGCACCATGCCCGCCAGCGCGGAGAAACCGGTCGATGCAACCAATCCGGCGCGGGCGGAAGCCCGCAAGCCCGAGTAACGCCACGAAGGAAACTCCGCCATGTTCGCCCGTTTCTTTATCGACCGGCCGGTCTTTGCCTGGGTCATCTCGATCGTGATCATTTTCGCCGGGCTGGCGGCGGTGGCGATCCTGCCGATCGCCCAGTACCCCGAGATCACTCCGCCCACCGTCCAGGTCACCTGCCAGTACACCGGGGCCAACGCCAATGTCGTGGCCGACACGGTGGCCGCCCCCATCGAGCAGCAAGTCAACGGTGTGGAACGGATGATGTACATGTCGTCGCAGTGCGCCAACGACGGCACGTACAACCTCTCCGTCACGTTCGAGTTGGGCACCGATCTCGACATGGCGCAGGTGCTCGTGCAGAACCGTGTCAGCCAGGCCCTGCCGATGCTGCCCGACGTGGTCAAGGCGACCGGGGTGACGGTCAAGAAGAAGTCGCCCAGCGTCCTGTTGGTCGTCAATCTCTATTCGGAGGTCGACCCGCAGACGAAGCAGCCGCTCCACGACCAGCTTTACTTGTCGAACTATGCCACGATTCAGGTGAAAGACGAGCTGGCCCGTCTGGAAGGTGTCGGCGACGTCGTCCTCTTCGGCCAGCAGGACTACAGCATGCGGATCTGGCTCGACCCGGACAAAATGGCCGTCCGCGACGTCACGGCCGACGACGTAGTGCGGGTGCTGAAGGAGCAGAACGTCCAGGTGGCGGCCGGGCAGATCGGCCAGCCGCCGGTGCCCTCCGGACAGGACTTCCAATACGTGCTCACTACCCTGGGCCGGCTCAGCGAGCCCGACGAATTCGCCGAGATCATCCTCAAGACCGGCAGCGACGGCCGCATCACCCGCCTGCACGACGTCGGCCGCATGGAACTGGGCGCCCGCAACGAGGACACCCTCTGCCGGCTCGACGGGCAACCTTCGGCCGGCCTGGCGATTTATCAGTCGCCGGGGGCCAACGCCCTGGCCGTGGCCGACGAGGTGCGGGCGAAAATGGAGCAACTCCGGAAGCGGTTCCCCCAGGGACTCCAATATGCCATCGTCTACGACACGACGCCCTTCATCGAGGAATCGGTCCACGAGGTCTTCAGCACCCTCCGCGACGCCGTGATCCTCGTGGCGATCGTCATCCTGTTGTTCTTGCAGGACTGGAAGTCGCTGGTGTTGCCGATGATCGACGTGGGTGTCTCGCTCGTCGGCACCTTTGCCGTGATGTACCTGATGGGCTTCACGCTCAACAACCTCACGCTCTTCGGCCTGGTGCTGGCGATCGGCATCGTGGTGGACGACGCCATCGTCGTGCTGGAGAACATCGAGCGGTGGATCGCCAAGGGCTACGAGGTCCGCGAGGCGACGCTGCGGGCCATGGATGAAATCACCGGCCCGATCATCGCGATCACCCTGGTGCTTTGCTCGGTGTTTCTCCCCAGCGCCTTGCTGGGCGGGATCACCGGCGAGTTCTATCGCCAGTTTGCCCTGACGATCGCCGCCTCGATGATCATCTCGGCGACCAATGCCATGACGATGACGCCCGCCCGCGCCGCGGCGGTCTTCAAAGGCCGAAAACCGGGAGCCCACCAACACGGCGAGGCCCGCGAGATTCTGCCGCGCTGGGTGGTGGCAGCGGTGAGCGGACTGCTGGTGGTTTGGCTGCTCGATGCACGGACGCTCGCCTCGGTGGGCGCCGAGGCGGACGCCGTGCGCCTCTGGACTGCCCGCGCGGCCTTGCTCCTGGCCGGTGCGGTCGGCGGGTGGTTCCTGGCCGGCCGAGTGAACCGGTTGCTGGGGCGATGTTTCCGCGGCTTCAACTGGCTCTTCGACAAAGTCACCGAGATGTACGGCCGGCTGGTCGCCCGCGCGTTGCGGTTCAGTGCAGTGGTGCTGTTGATCTACGCCGGGCTGCTGGGACTGACCTGGCTGGGGCTGACGCGGATACCCAGCGGCTTCATTCCCAACCAGGACAAGGGCTACCTGGTGGCCAACATTCAGTTGCCCGATTCCGCTTCGCTGGAGCGGACCGTCGAGGCGACTGTGGCCGTCGAAGCGATCGTCCGCGATACGCCGGGAGTTGACCACACGCTCTCGATGCCCGGTCAGTCGATTCTGCTGGGCGCCAACAGCTCCAATTTCGGTTCGATGTTCATTATTCTCAAGCCGTTCGAGGATCGCCAGGGCGGCCAGGAAACGGCCGATCGCATCGCGGCGCAAGTGCGGCGGCGTTGCCATGCGGAGATCCTCGACGCACAGGTCGGTGTCTTCGGCGCACCGCCGGTGGATGGCCTGGGCAGTGCCGGCGGGTTCAAGCTGATGGTGGAGGATCGAGGCGCCTCCGAACTGGACGCTCTCCAGGGCCAGTCCGACAATCTCGTGGAAAAAGCCGGCGCCCTGCCGGGCCTGGTCGGCCTGATGAACAGCTTTCGGGCCAACACCCCCCAGCTCTACGCGGACATCGATCGGGCGCAATGCAAGACTCTCGGCGTCGAACTGAACGACGTGTTCGACACTCTCCAGGTGCTCCTCGGGGGGTACTACGTGAACGACTTCAACCGCTTCGGCCGCACCTGGCAGGTGAAGGCCCAGGCAAAGGGCGACGATCGCACGTCGCCCGACAAGGTCCGCCAGTTCCAGGTCCGCACCGCGGCGGGCGAGATGGTTCCTCTGGGCGCGGTGGCGGAGATCCGCGATTCGAGCGGACCGGTCATGATCACCCGCTACAACATGTACCCGGCTGCCGCCATCAACGGCGGTTCCCTGCCGGGCGTGAGCAGTGGCACGGTGATCGAAATGATGGAAGCGTTGGCCGGGCAGGAGTTGCCCCGCTCAATGACCTTCGAATGGACCGAGTTGACGTACCTGGAGAAGCTCGCGGCCGGCACGGCGGTCTACGCCTTCGCCGGGGCGGTGATCCTCGTCTTCCTGGTGCTGGCCGCCCAGTACGAAAGCTGGTCCATGCCGCTGGCGGTGATCCTGGTGGTGCCGATGTGCGTCCTTTCCGCGGTCGCCGGTGTGGCCCTGGCCGGGCTCGACATCAACATCTTCGTGCAGGTCGGCTTTATCGTTCTCGTGGGCCTGGCGAGCAAAAACGCCATCCTGATCATCGAGTTCGCTCGCCAGCGCCGGCGCGAAGGTCAGTCGGCTTTCGACGCCACCATCGAGGCCAGCCAGGTCCGCCTGCGGCCGATTATCATGACCTCGTTCGCGTTCATTCTCGGCGTCGTACCGTTGGTTTTCGCCCACGGGGCCGGCGCCGAAATGCGTTACACGCTGGGCGTGGCCGTTTTCAGCGGGATGCTGGGGGTAACGCTCTTCGGCCTGCTACTGACGCCCATCTTCTACTACGTCGTCGAGCGGACCCTGCGCCGGAATGAAGCTGGCGGAGAGGCTTCGTTGGTGGTGACGGATCGAACTGCCCCTGGTGAACCGATGTCGGGTTAGAATCGGCGGAGGAGCAGAATCCATCGAAGACCGCTAAGTATCGCTTCGTTGCCGTCTTCTTGGAATCAGCGATAAGCACGACTCATAATGCCGACAATCAGGATCCACGCTACACACCAGAATACTGGTGCAACCGACAACAAAACAGTTGCCCAATAGAGAAGTGCCCGCGCACGCCCTTCCGCTCCACCACTGAGATGCGAGTACTTCACCGCGAATAGGATCCCCGCGATCAGTGATGTCGGAGGTATTAACAGGAATGCTACACACACCCAAAGCGGAAACGACGATACAAACCCGTGGGCACGTAAACCGTTCACGCAGATGACATGCCATGCGAGCGACGTCGCAATTATCCCAACGCATTCGACGTGCAATTTGACGCAGAACTCTTCTTGCACCCGCAGCCAAACTCGCGATGGTGATTGTCGAGTTCTCTCGGAAGGCCCTTCATGTCGTCTCATCGAACGTCTCCTGCTACGCCGAAGGGTTCACCGGGAACACGATCTTACTTCGATGCCTGTCCGAGGCCGATCCTCTCGATCGGGATCGGCTCGAAGCCGGCTACTTTCTTCCCAATGGCGGGCAGCTTCGAGAGATTCAGTCGGGTCGGCGGTCCACCGTCGAGCAATTCGGGAAACTCCGTCAACGGCCACTCGGCATTGTCCGCCCGGTCCAGCCACGCCGGATCGACCCCCTTCTTCAGATCGAAGGGCTGTTTGCAGCCGATCATGATATTCGCATGCATCGAGTTGCCCTTGGGCTGAAGCGGCGCTTCTTCCATGATCCTCGCCAGTCGTGGGTAGCGCTCCGTCCAAAGCGGCGACTGGTAGCCGAGTTGCTCGCACTTGGCCAGGAGGTTCCACGAGTCGGGCCGGTCGAAGACGATCCCGCGGGGACCGCGGGCGTCGACGTGAATGCCGATCGGCTGGTCGATGAAGATGTTGCCGCGGAACGCGTTGTCTCGTCCGCCGCCCAGGAGAACGCCCCGGTTGCCGCAGCGATAGACGATGTTGCCCACGACCGTCTCGCCGCTGTCGCAATCGTCGAGGTAAATGGCCTGCGCCCCGCTGCCGCCCTTAACCGCCACGTCGTGGATGTAGTTCCACCGCACGAGGTTTCCCCGGCTGGCCCAATCGCGGCCCGTGTAGAACACGCCGACGTCGGCGTAGTGGATGCACATGTCATGAGCCTCGTTGAGTTCCAGCACGTGCTCGTTGCCTCCATAGGAAACGGCGCCGGTGGGGCCGTGATGGAAGAGATTGTTGGCCATGCGATTTCCGCAGCCGCCCAGCACCGCGGCGCGTCCTCCTTCCCAATTCAGCCGGCCGACGTGATGGACATGGCAGTTCTCGATCGAGCACTCACCGGGCGTCAATGTCTTGCGATCGCCGCCATGCACGCTGATCCCGGACGATCCGACTTCGGTGACTTCGCAGCCAACCGCAGCCATATTAGAGCCGCTCAGAGAAATCCCGCTGCGGCCCAGGTTGCGGATCAGACAGTTCTCTACGCGGACGTGCCGGCAGTTGCTCATCACGATGCCCGCATCGCAGCCGTTTTCGACGGTCAAATCGCGGACGGTCAGATAGGCCGAGCCGTTGGCCCGGATGAGCGGCTGCCGGCAGAGGGTCAGTCGCAGCGGTGTGTTGGTCACGTCAGCGGGCGGCCAGAAGTAAAGAAGGTTGTTCTGCCGATCGAGATAGTATTCGCCGGGTCGGTCGAGTTCCTCGAATACGTGCAGGGCATAAAACTCATGCTTCGAGTCCTTGCGCCACGGTGAGCCGACTCCGTAGGCGTGTTTTGCCGCCAGTCGCAACTCACCGGTGCCCGGGTTGTACGAGGCCGCCTTCAAAACCTCATCGCTCCACTCGTAACACCAGAAGCCGTGCAGCCAGACGCCTCGTTGAAAATCCCACAACTTCGCCCGCTCGCCGGGGAACTCGAACGAGCCGGGCCGGTAGACGTCCCGCGACACCCAATGCGTCACGCCCGACGCCCCGGAATCGATCACCTTGTCGAACTCGACGAACCCTTCGTTCGGCCATCGCGCCGACTGCATCGGCCGATCGCCGAAGACGATTTCCTCCAGGCCGTGGTCGCGATGCTTCTCCGGCAGCGGCCCCAGCGGTGGGAAGCCCTGCGCCTTCAAGTCGGCGACCAGAACATGCTGTTTTGCTTCCGTCGAGACGAGCGGATGCGCCTCGTCGGCGGTGATCGGGCGCAGGTCACCCACGGCCCGCGCGCCGGTCAGACGGACTTTGCCCGGCTCCGTTCCGCGCAGAACCAACGGCTGCTCGGCGGTACCTGTGTGCTCGGCGTCGAATGCCAGGCTCTTTTCGACGTAGTATTCCCCCTCGCCGATCCAGATCGTGCCCGGCCCCGCGCCGCGCATCGCCTCGACCGCCTTCAGGACGCTTGCCAGTGGCTTTTCCCGGGTTCCCGGATTCGCATCGTCCCCGCTCTTGGCGACATACACTTCCCGTGCCGCCGCCGCCAGTGGCAATCCTAGAATGAGACAAACGACGGCAAACCGGCAAACCGATCGAGGCATGAGAGAACTCCTTCCGAGTGAGAGATGACGCGATATGGCGGACGATGACCGTGGCGCGAGTCAACCGTGCAGAAAGACAACGCACGAGCCGGCATCCGGTATCCCACGCCGGCAATGTAACCGAAGGCAATAGGGGCCGGCAAGGAGACCTCCTTCCGACGCGGGCCGTTGGGCGAGCTTGGATTACGGAACGCCCTACACTACTAACCTCCAACATTCTTGAGTTTTTGACAAAGTTTTCAGGCGGCGGTAGCGCGTGCCGTCTTTCCGCGCCGGACGACACACCCCGGCAGCCAACTGGTCGGTCGGCGTCGATGTGTCGAGCGACGCCAGATTTCGCTCGAACGATACGACTGAAACGCATCGGGATTCAATCTTCTTGCCACGGCGTCGAGCGTCTTCGGCCAGTTGATCTTGTGCGTGCGATCCATGATCGTTTGAGCTTTCGCGAAATCCTCAATCCACGGAAAGCTGTTGTCGTACCGCTCGTATTGCAGACCGGATTCGTCCATACGTCGGGAAAGCCACTCTCCGCCGTTGATGCAGACCTGAATGGAAAACGGAAACCAGGTCTGAATTCGAGCCGACATGAAGCCGTATCGAGGATCGATCCAGTAGTGGTAAAGGAACTTGCACCTGCTCGTCGGCTTCTGCGCGTTCGACTATCTTCCATCAGGGCTGGCCGTTGCTTTCAATCTTTGCCTTCGGCAGCGCCTCGCGGAGGCGCAACAGACCCTGCCGGGTGATTTGAGTTTGCGAGACGTCCAGTTCCGCCAGCGACTTCAGGCGGGCGAGATGCTCCACGGCGGCATCGCTGATTTGCGTCTGTTGCAGGCTCAGCCAGGTGAGCGAGGGGAGGTCGGCAAGCCGTTGGGCGGCCGCATCGGTGATCGGCGTCATCATCAGGTTCAGACGCGTCAGTTTTGGAAGCTGCTTCAGATGCGCCAGTGCCTCGTCGCCGAGCGCCGTACCGCCCAGATCGAGTGCCTCAAGTTCGGAAAGTCCCACCAGGTGCGTCAGTCCGTTGCCGCTGAGGCCGAGCCGGCGGAGGTTCAGACGCCGGAGCTTGGTGAGGCCGGCCAAGTGGGCCAAGCCCGCGTCCGTCACGTTGAACGCCTGGGCGATGGAAAGGTCGTCCAGATTGGCCAGTGCCGCCAGATGCTCCAGACCATAGTCGCTCAGCGCCAGGGAATCTTCCACGGCCAGCGTGCGGAGTTGTGTCATGCGGGCGAGGCTTTCCATGCCCATGTCGCTGACCGAACGGCTCCGTACGCGCAAGGCGACGAGGTTTTCCAGCGCTACCAGTTGCTCGATGCCCGCGTCGCCGATCATGTCGCTGCCGCGGACGTCGAGCAGCCGCAGGTTCGGCAACCGCGCGAGGTATTCCAGCCCCATGTCACCGATGTAGTCCTCGGTCAGATAGAGGTACTGCAGGTTTGGCAACTCGGCCAGGTGCTGCAGGGCCTCATCGGTCATACGGGTCATCTGGCGAAGCCGCAAGTCGGTCAGATTTTTTAGCGCGAGAAGCTGGCGGACTCCCGCGTCGGTAACGACGGTATTGTCGAGTTCGAGGCGTTCGAGCGGCGCGAGCGTGGCGATCGTCGCCATCGATTCATCCGTGATGCCGGTGCCGCGAAGCGAAAGCTCCTTCAGATCGGTCAGCGGAGCGAGTTGCCGAACCTCTTTGTCCGAGACGGTGTTCTCGCTGAGGTCGACCGCGATCACGCGTCCATCCTCATGGCGAAGGACTTTTCCGCCCATCCCCTCGACCATTGCCACGGCCGCCTGCGACTCGACCGACAGGGCTGGCGCCTGCCGCACAACCGGTCGAGGTTCGCCGACATCCGGAAGAACGTCGGGCGAAGGTTCGGCGACGTCGGTTTTGCCGGCTTGCGGCTCCGGCGCGGCCGGCTCGCGGGAAGGAGTCGGGCATCCCATCGCCAGCGCAAGCAGCGCGAGCAGACAGGCTCCCCCGGTCCGCCTCAGCTTCGTCGGTTCTCGCATGCTAACGTCCCACGGGCTTGACACTGGTCTGCTTCGTGGGCACGAGCCGTAGCTCGGGCACGCCGGGCACTTCCACACCGCGCTTGCGGAGCGAGTGGGCGACGGCCGGTTTGAAGTCGTCGGGCGCGGCTGCCAGCGCCGTACGCAAGGCGTCGACCGCCTCGGCGGCCGGGAGGCCTTCGAGGCACATGCGAGCGTCTTCGCGCAGATCAGGATTGCTCAGCAAGGCCGCCACCGGCGCGACCGCCTCCGGGCCGGCGATCTGCCATAGCATCCAGAGCACGTCACGGCGAAACTGTAGCGGCGGCTGCGGGCCGACGAGCTTGATCAACTCCGCGGCTACGGCCTTTGCCTCGTCCGCTGCGCCGGGGCGTCCTGCATGATACACCACATTCTGCATCGCACGGTTGGCCGCACGTGCGATCTCCAAATCGCCCTCGCAGGCGATCTTGGCCAGCGGGCCGACCGCGGCCGCCCCGAGGGGGCCGGCATGGTCTCGAGCGGCAGCGCGAACGTTGTCGTCCGCGCTCTGAATCTCCGCGATCAGCGTTTCGAGTGTCAATTGCGCGTTCATGGCTATCCTATCGATGGTTGAGTGGAGCACGTTCCTGGAAGTTCAGCGCCGGCGGACCGGCCGATTCAGATCACGTAAGGGTAACGCTGCGGGCGGTCCATGAGGCGGCGGGCCTGTTCGTCGCCGACGATCTCCCGCTTGCTGTGGTCCCAGTGTAGTTTCCGCCCGAGCAGGAACGACAGGTTCCCCAGGACGGTCAGAATGGCCACGTCGGCGGCCGCTTCAATGTTCATGATCGTCTTACGTCCTGTCTTGATCCCCTCAAACCAATCTTCCTTGTGACCGGGGCTCTTGTAGACGTCCTTGGCGCCGGCGCCCGGCTTCCACTCGCGGGCCTTCCGTTCGGCCCAGGTGCCGCCGTCGCCGCCCCAGTGGTGGAAGGTGCCGTCGGAGCCGGTGTACAGCGCGCCGTAGCCGGGGCGAGTAATCTTGCCGCCCGGCTCTTGGCCGGTCCGTTCTTCGGGCGGCACCGGGTTGCCGGGCTGGTTCCACGTGAGCACCCAATCGGGATTCTGGAACGTGTAGGTGACGTTGATGTTGACCGCGGAATCCCACAGGCCGCGCTTCGGCGCCTCTCCCGTGGCCTCGATCGTCACCGGGCCCGTTCCGTCAGCGCCCATCCACCACATCGCACAGCTCATCACGTGCGCCCCGCGGTCGCGGATCTGGCCACCGCCCGACTCCATCAGCCAGCGGAACGTCCCGTGCAGATAGCCGCGGTTGAACGGCCGCCAGCGAAGCGGGCCGAGCCAGAGATCCCAATCGATTTCTGCCGGCGGGTCGCTGTCGGGCTGCGTGGCGCCCGCCGGGCTGGCGTAGTGCCAGCAATCCACCCGGCTGACCTTGCCAATATTGCCGTTGGCCAGATAGCGGTGGGCCAGGTACGCCTCCGGCTGGCTTCGCCCCTGGGAGCCGACCTGCACCGCAATCTTTGCTCGGTTGCAGGCCGCGATCATCGCCTTGCCCTCGGCAACGGTGCAGCAGGCGGGCTTCTCCACGTAGACATGTTTGCCGCACTCGGCAGCATGGACCGTCTGCACCGCATGCAGGTGGTCGGGCGTGGCAATCACCACCGCGTCGATGTCTTTCCTCTCCAGCAGATAACGGTAATCGCGGTAGACGTCGGCCTGCGGGCCGGCCGTCCGCGAGGCGTTTTCCAAGCGGCGCTCGTCGAGGTCGCAAACCGCGGCGATTTGCACCTCGCCCGCATCCATCCGTGACTTCATGTCGCGAAGATGGTAGCCTCCCATTCCCCCCACCCCCATGTGGCCGAAGGTCAGCTTCTCGTTGGCCCCCGACGCACGGGCAGGGAGGAGGAAGGGGGATGCCAAGGCAGCCGCGCCGGTCGCGCCGGCGGTTTTCAGAAATGTCCGTCGCGGCAGTTTCAGGCGATGGATCATGGTTTGCCTTTCCGTAAAGCAGCAAAGATGGACTTCAGCAGGCAAGCTTTCCCGCCAGCCGCGGAATCCGGGACTTCCGGCGCGCCAGGCAGACCTGCCCCCAGGTTAATCGGACGCCGGAGGCCGTGCAAGGGCCGGACTCGCCGCTGCAATTCAGACGGGCGTTGAAAGGGGCCGTTTCCGTCGGTTATCATCGGGCGTGGTTCAAAAACGGGGACAGGTACCTCGCCGAACCGTGTTTTTCACCTGCGGAAGCTACTTGGCTCGGAGCCAGTCCCCGTTTTTTGAACCATGCCGGATGGCCGACAACTGCCGCCCGCCTCGAATCCCCAACCCCGCCGCAATTCACCCCACGAACCAATAACGAATGACCAATGACCAATGACAAGAGCTTGTCCCATCCGTTTCTAATTTCACTCCTCCTGCTGATCGGTGCTTCTGCTTCTGCTGCCAACTGGCCGCATTGGCGCGGGCCGCTCTTCAACGGATCGACCGATGAAAAGAATCTCCCTCAGCACTTCAGCACCGAGGAAAACGTCGCCTGGAGCGCCGCCTTGCCCGGCCCGGCGGCGGCGACGCCGATCGTCTGGGAGGATCGTGTCTTTCTCGCCGGCGCCGACCCCGACCGCGACATGCTCGAAGCCCGCGCGATCCGCCGCGCCGACGGCAAGCTGCTCTGGCAACGGGACATCGCCCAGGGCATTCGCCGCGACCATCGCAGCAATCTTGCCTCCGGCTCGCCGGTGACCGACGGCGAGGTTGTCGTTTTCTTTTTCGGCAACGGTGATCTGGTCTGCTTCGATCTCGACGGCCAACAGATCTGGGCTCGCAATCTCCAAAAAGACTACGGCGAATTCGCCTTTCTCTGGAGTTTCAGCAGCAGCCCGACGCTGTTCGACGGCAAGCTCTACATTCAAGTCCTGCAGCGCGACGTGCCGGTAAAGGAGCGGGGTTTCGCCGACCGGGAAAACCAGTCGTACCTGCTTGCCCTGGAACCGAAAACCGGCAAGACCCTCTGGCGACACGTCCGCCCCAGCGAGGCCGTGGCCGAATCGCGGGAGGGATTCTCCACGCCGATCCCGCTGCTCTCCGAAACCCGCAACGAACTGTTGGTCCTCGGGGGCGACGCCCTCACCGGCCACGATCCCCGGACCGGCAGGGAACTATGGCGGTGGGGAAATTGGAATCCGCGGCGGATCGACCACTGGCGGCTCGTTCCGTCGCCGGTGGCCGGCGGCGGAGTGGTTCTCGCTTGTGCTCCGAAACGAAGTCCCGTCTACGCCGTCAAGGCCGGCCTCGACGGCCTGCTTGGCGACGAGTCGCTGGCGTGGCAGTCCGACACGGCCACCAAGATCTCGGCCGACGTGCCCACGCCGGCCTTTTACGACGGCGACTTCTTCGTGCTCAACGATATCCAGCGGGCCCTCTCCCGCGTCGACGCCAGCACCGGCAACGTCGAGTGGCAGATCTCCACACCGGGGCGCGGCAAGTACGAAGCCTCGCCGCTGGCCGCCGACGGCAAGATCTACCTCGTCGATTTCTTCGGCCAGGTGGCCGTGATCGACGCGGCCGAAGGAAAGCTGATCGAGGCGATCTCGATGGACGATCCGGTCGACGACGAGGTCGTGCGATCCTCGGTCGTCGCCTCCGGCGGGCAACTGTTCATCCGCGCGACCCGGCGATTGTATTGCGTCGGCAAGAAGTGAAGCAAACCAAGAAGGGGTCGGGAGTCTTTTTCCGCACGCGGCCGCCGACCGGGCCGAATTTGTCGAGCGGCGGTGCGGCCGCGTGCGGAAAAAGACTCCCGACCCCCTTGCGCCACGCCAACGTGAAGGAGACCTTATGCAGTCCGGTTTCGCGATTGCTTTGGCCATCGTGACCCTGGCGGCCTCTCCGGCCGCCGACGACGTGGTCTTCCGCGAATCGTTCGAGCAGAACGGTTCGCAATGGCATCCGTACCACCCGGATTCGCCGCAAGCAACGATCGAGGTCGCCGAAGGCCAAGCGGCGGAGGGCACCCACTTTTTGCGTATCCGCTGCCCCGGCAAGCGCCGCCTCGAAGGCGCGCGCACCACCGTCGCGGCGGTCGAGCCGCTCACCCTCTACACCGTGCGCGCGAAAGTCCGCGGCGAGGGTAACTTGTTCGCCTGCCTGCTGTCGGCCAACGGCTGGCTCTACGCCCGCGACGTTGTACCCCTTACCGGTTCGTGGCAGGAGGTTTCGCTGCCGAAGTTGACTTCGACGGCCGACAAGTCGCTGTCGATTTATTTCCTCACGCGGGACGTGGAGGCGACCACCTTCGAGATCGATGCGATTGAAGTCGTCCGCGAGCCGGATCTGCCCGCCAAGGCGGTTGCGATGGAACCGGTGCGATGGGAGGCGGAGGATTTTTCTCCCCGGGCCGATTCGCTGGTGAGCGAACCTTCCGCTACCGGCGGCAAGGCGGTCGAGTTGCCCAACGGCCATAGTCTCGCCGGCATCCCCTTTCCTGTTACCGCCCAGGCGGGGTTCCTTTACCTGCGATGCAAGCCGGGTACAGCGGATGATGTTTTTGATCTCTCCACAAGAATCGGCGGCTATTCTCACAAACTGGCCACCGCAAAACCGGCGCAACCGAGCGGCTGGCAGTGGCTGCGGTTCGAAGTGCCGCGGGCGGCGGCAGCCCGGGGCTCGGTCGAGATTCGGCTCGCTCAGCCTCAAGGCGATCCCTTGCCGGCGAGAGTCGACGCGATCGTTGCGGCCACCGATCCGGCGTTCTCGGCGGAACGTCTCGACGCCGCGCCGCGGCAGCGCGACCATCGGCCGCTGGTGGCCTCAGCATTATGCGCCGCGCCGCCAGTGATCGACGGAGCGGCCGACGACCTGTGCTGGCGGCAGTCTATCCCGGTGGCGGACTTCCAACTCGTGCGGCAGGGCGATGCGCCGACCCAGAAGACCGTTGCCCGGCTATGCTGCGACCAACAGCGGCTATACCTCACGTTCCGTTGCGAGGAGTACGTGCTCCAACCGGAGGCGAATCAGCTTCATGCCTTCCGCCAGAACGAGACGCAGCGCGACGGGGCCGTGCCTTCGGACGACGCCGTGGCGGTGATCCTCGGCCCGACCGAAGATGGCCCCTGCTTCGATTGTTTTGTCAACGCGCGTGGCACGGTAGCCGACGCTCGCTGCGGTCGACCAGACCTCTGGGCCGCCCGCGATCCTGCTTTCAACGGCGACGTTCGCGCCGCCGGCCGCGTGGGCGACGGCTTCTGGGAGGTCGAGATTTCCGTTGCCTTCGCCTCGCTGGGAGCGACCGCGCCGAAGCCGGGCCAATCCTGGCGACTCGGCCTGGGACGCATCGAGAAAAACTTGAGTGAAACCAGTTCCTGGAATCCCGTTCAAAGCGGTTTTCACGAAGCCGAGTCCCTCGGCACTCTGTTTTTTCTGCCGCAAGTCGGCTCGGTAACCGTTTCGCTCCCGGAACGTATCCGCGGCCGGGAAAACTCCGTGGAAATCGCGCGCCCCGCCGATGCCACCATGATCCTCGCCCGATTCGCGCTCGACGAACCCGGCTCGCCGGCGAGAATCTTGCAGGAACTGGTTCGCCCCGGTGAGGAGGCAAAGATCGCGCTGGACGCGCCCGCCGCGCCGCATCTGACGCTCAGCTACGATCTCTTCGACGCGGCCTCGCTCCAGCCACTCTACCTGTCGCCGCCGCTACGGCGGACCGTGGCTGTCTCGGATGCCGTGCTCCGTCTGGCAGCCGCCGGTCCGTATTCTGTCTTCCTCAACGGTTCGCGCATCGCCGTGGGCGCCGATGCCGACGGCAGTCGGCCCATCTCGGCGCCGTTGGCCGCGGGGGCGAACGTATTTGCCTTCCAGGCCCAGACCGGCAAACTGTCCGCCGTCGTCGACCTGCCCGGGGGAAAGATGGTCAGCGACGGCGCCTGGCGATATGCTGCGGGCGAGCCTAAAGACTTCGCTTTGCCCAAGCTCGATGATTCCTCCTGGGCAAAAGCCGAGATCCTTGACGACGGAGCGGAGCCCCTTGCCTCTCAGAGAGCGAAGCAGATCGGCGGTCCCGGCCCGGGCGTATTTCGTCGCACGGTGCTCCTGGAGCAAACCTATCTCTGGCCGGACCCCGAGCCGGCGCAGCACGTGCCCCAGAACGCCGCGCAGCATCTCACGTTTTCCGCGGCCGGACTTCCGGGCCGACGACTGAAGGATTTTAAGCTCTACCTTGGCGTTCCGCCCGAGTTCGAAGTGGTCGGTTCTACCGGTTACTACGGGCGCAATAGCGAAACGAAAGCTCGATTCGTCCCGTCGGGGCCGGATCGCATCACGCGCGGCGGCAAAGAAATGCTTGTCTATACCGTCTCCGCCAGCGGGCCGCTCGTCCATCGGACGAAGGTAAGCATTCTCGAGTTGTTCAACGTGCTGGTCCGCTACCGTGGCCCGGAGAAGCCGGCGGACGAGTACCGCTTCGAGTTCTGGACGGAGGCGGAGGGAGGCAGCGTGACGGAGTGCGTGCAGTCTTTTCCGGTCCGAGTGAGCCCGCCGCTGCAAGGCAAGCAGCCGCGCAAGCTCGTCTGGCAGCTTTGGGGAAGCTATTTCTCGGCCATGGATGATGCGGCGAGCAAAAAAGCCATGCTGGCCACGGCGCGGGCAGCCGGGTTCAACAATATCGTCGCCGGCAGCCTGGAGGATACGCAGCTTGCAGCCGTATACGGCCTGACCAATACGATGGGCATCAACTTCGAGCCCTGGTCGCTGGACCGGGCCGGGTATCTCCGAGCAAACCCGGCCGACGCGCTCGTCGATTCCAAAGGGAACCGCAGCAAGCAGCACGTCTGTACGACCGTGCTGTTGGACAGCGGTTGGGACGATGTCGCTCACATGCTGCGAGAGAAGATCGCGGCGGCCCGGCCGCGCTTCGTCGATTGGGATTACGAGAGTTCGCCCTTCGACAGCTATCTCTCCTGCTACTGCGAGCGCTGCCTGAAGGCGTTTCGCGCGCATGCCGAGCTGCCGGCCGAGATCGATCTTGCGCCCGAATCGATCCACGCGAAGCACGGTGAATTGTGGGTCGATTTCATGACCACGCGGAATGCCGAGGTTGCCGAGCGGTTCCGCCAGGTCGCCAACGAGGCGGGCGCCCGGTTCTCCATGTACAGCGGCTACCAGAGCCGCGACACCCAGCACCGCTACGGCGTCGACTGGCGGAAGATCGGCCGGCGCCGCGCCGCCGACCACGTCGGTTGCGGCTACGGTCGCAGCCGCGAGTTGATCGATGCCACGATGGCGGCCTTGGACGGCATACCGCTGACGATCGGCATTCTCATGCATCCCTACGACGTCAATCTCCGCCGGCCGTTGCTGCCGTTGAGCAAAGCTCGTGTACTGCGAAGCGCCGCCGACGCGACCGGCGGTATCCTCCTCTACGACCGCATGTCGATCGACGGCCGCGCCTGGTGGTCGTTAGCCGAGATTTCCCGGCTGGTCAGCGATTACGAGGACGTCTTCGCGGAGGGGATCGCAAGTTCGGAGTTGGCGACGGTCGAGCCGGCCGAAGAGCCTGGTTTCGTCGTCAAGCGGCACGGCAAGACGGCGTTAGCGCTGTTGATGAATCTCGAAGGGAAGGAGAAGATGTACCGCCTCGCCATGAAGCCTGAGATCGTCCAGACAGCAAAACGATACTACGGCGGCAGCGAGATCGATCCGAAAGCCCCGGCGGAGATCATTTTGCCGCCGGGCGAGGCGGAAGCGGTGGTGTTGACGCTGCGGTGATAATTACGTTGTGCTTTCCAGCCTGACAAGGATGCTCAGTGAAATTCGGCGGAGGTAATGATTATCGCGGAAAGGGGTCGGGAGTCTTTTTTTTCGTGTCGGCCGGAAAGGGCTTTTCCATACACGGAAGCGTCACCCGGCCGACACGAAAAAAAAGACTCCCGACCCCCTTGGACCCGCCTGAGACGCAATGTCAGGCTGGAAAGCCTGATGTGCTTGTTGTGGAAAACCTGTTCTGAGAGGATCTCATGCACCGATCGATCGCTCTGATGTGCCTCGCACTTGTCTGCCCCGCGGCGGCGGAGACGATCCGCATACCGCTGACGCTGGAAGATACTGCCGGCTGCCGGATCACCTCGCGGCGGGCGGAGTTGCTCGGCCGCGTCCCCACGGCGAATCGCCAGGGCTACGTCGTCATCGACGGCCGCCAGCCAACTCGCTTCAGCCGCGACCTGGATGCTCCGGAGCGGGCCGAGTCCGGGTTGCTCAACAGCGACTTCGTCCGCTACGACTTCCACGTGCCCGCGGCCGGAACGTACGCCGTCTTCGTCCGCATCACCGCGCCGCCGGGGCGCAGTCGTTTTGTCGAAGTCCTCGACGGCCGGCAGTATTGCGGACCGCACCTGGAAGAAAACGGCGGTAGCGAACCGGCCACCAGGTGGATCGCGCGACCGAAAGTGCGACTTGCCGCCGGACTGCACCGGCTGGCACTGGCGGCCAGTGGCTACCGTGCGCCACCCATCGCCGGCATCGTGCTGGCGCCCGAAGCAGCCGAACCTCCCACGGATGAACTTCCCCAAGCGACGTTTCACGAGATCGACGTCTGCGAGGTCCGCACCGCTGCGTTGTTGGTTCCCGGGCTTCAGGGCGTGAAATCGCTCGACGGTGTTCCAGCAGGGGCGGCGATCCGGTGGACGGATGCGGATGCCGAGGCCTGGCAGCCCTTGCCGGCAGGCGGGCTTTCCGTGAGCAAACCGGTGCGGTTTTCTATCCGGCTCGATGCTGCGCGGCCGGCGATCGGTCCTCTCGCGATCCAAGTCGACGTCGATCCTCAAGCCCTCATCCGATTGGCCCAGGACGGCAGCGAACTGCTTCTCGATCGAGCGACAGGCGACTTCTTCATGCTCTACGACCGGGCCCACGACCGGCTGCTGGCCGGCGGCGGCCGCCGACAACCGTTGGCGGCGGTCCAGTTTAAGAAAGCGGGCGAGGCACAGTGGACGCAGGTGGGGCCGGATCGCACGCTGCTGCTGAAGCAAAAGCAGAAATACGCGCTGGGCGACTGGCATCTGGAAACGGTTAGCGAAACTGAGCGACGGATCGATCCCGAAGCGGTAACCGTCGGTGACAACACCGTCGACATCTGCCACGTTTTCGCCGCGGAGGGATTGGGCCGGGCGCGTGTGACGCAGCGGATTGCGCCGGAAGGCAATGGCGTCTGGCGGCTCGCCGCGGCGGTCGAGTCGTTGGAGGGACCGGCCGACGTGGTCGGTCTGCTCTACCCGCGGCTGCCGTCGGTGCGGATCGGCGAAAGCGGGTTGGACGACGTTCAGCTTCGCATGATGTCGTTCGGCCACCGCGCGGTTCAGCCGGGCCGCGAGCCGCTTCACGACGCCTCCTATTGCGGCCGAGTCGTGATGAACTGGACGCAGATTTACGACCATGAAGCAAGCCTCTACCTCGGCGTTCACGACCCGGCGGGCACAACCACGGTGCATGCGACCGAGAAGAGTGGGCTCGACGGCGAGTCGACCGAGATCTCCACGCGGCGGATCGACGAAATCGCCCCGGGCGAGAAGGCGATCTGGGAGACGCGACTGGCCGTCGGCTCGGGCGGCTGGCACAAGGGGGCGCGGCTCTACGGCGACTGGTTCACGTCTGTGCATGGCAAGGCGGACTATCCCCAGTGGCTCCTGGCCAGCTCCGGCTGGCTCGACCTGCAGGCGGAGAACTACGGCGCCGATTTTCGTTTCGACAATCTCGGCGATTGGCTCACCCAGGCCAAAGCCGTGGGATTGGATTGGGTCCAGGTCTGGGGCCAGTTCGCCTACGATTCCGGCCCTTGTTGTTCCGCCTGGTACGGCCCATCACCGATGTACGGAGGCGTGGAGGGATGGAAGCGGGCAACGCAGGAGATCAAAGGCCGCGGCGGACACGTCGGGGGCTACTTCATCTACGACCGTTTCGACCGCCTGCCCGTCTGGCTCGACAC
>Ga0123333_10002385_pt1 | contig 19126 bp, 15 predicted proteins | sample BioC12SIPDNA_3_FD_89957 | JGI IMG/M metagenome (GOLD analysis project Ga0123333, IMG submission 89957) | Anaerobic biogas reactor microbial communites from Washington, USA - Biogas_R2_B C12 SIP DNA | ecosystem: Engineered > Bioreactor > Anaerobic > Unclassified | place: Washington, USA... | reverse complement strand
GGACGAGTCGTCGACGTCGGCGCCGCACGATCCGGGGATATCCTCGCCTGCCGTCTTCTCGTCGGATGTGCGCCGCCGGCTGTCCGAGTGGAAATCGGGGGGCGCACCGCTGTGCATGCTGTTTGTGCAGGTCGACGATCTGGACCAGATCCGCGCAAAGTACGGCGACGACAACGGCCAAGCGGTGCTCCGCGCGCTCACGTTGACCCTCAAGGCAGCGATGCGTGAGATGGACCATGCGGCGCGGTTTGAAGAGGACGCCCTCTCGCTCCTGTTGCCGGGGTGCACGATGCGCGGGGCGATTACCGTGGCGGAACGCCTGCGCGCCGCGGCGGCGCGCTGTGAGCTGCACGCGCGCTACCCGTGCCGCCACTTCACGGTCAGCATTGGCGTAGCCGAAGCAATGGAAGACGAGCATGAAGACGCGCTCATCCAGCGGGTGCGCGCGTCGCTCCACGTCGCCCGGCAGCAGGGACAGGACTGCACCTATCTGCACGACGGGGTCCAGCTGCACCTGGTCGGCGCGGGCCGGCTCAGCATGGCCAGGTAGGCGCGGGAGTGTGAAGTGCGGGCCGGAACCTGTTATGATGGCCGGATGATCTGATGCACCTGCAGACGCGCGGTGTGGCCTGAGGCGACGCGGCGCGCCTCGGACCTGTCCCCTGTTCACGGCCGACCCTGGAGGATCGAATCGTGTCTCTCTCTGCTGCAGACCAACTGCCCGGCCCGACCGACGTGGAGGCACTGGAGGAACAGCTCAGCCGTCCGCCCGAGCAGGTCGTCGAGACGCTGCATGCCCTGGACGGCGACCTGGTGTTCCTGGGCGTCGCCGGCAAGATGGGGCCCACGATGGCCCGCATGGCGCGGCGGGCGTTCGACCTGGCGGGGGTCAGGCACCAGGTGTACGGCGTCTCGCGTTTCCGAGATCCGGCCGTGCGCGCTCGCCTGGAGGCCTGGGGAGTGCGTACCCATGTCGCCGATCTGCTGGACGACCGCGCAGTGGAGGCACTGCCCGACGCGGCATACGTGGTGTCCATGTCCGGCTTCAAGTTCGGCACGCATACGGCCCCGGAGCTGGCATGGGCCACCAACTGCTGCATCCCCGTGGCGGTCTGCCGACGCTATCGCGACAGCCGGATCGTGACCTTCTCGACCGGCAACGTGTATGGCCTCGTCCCGTGCGATTCCGGGGGGAGCCGGGAGAGCGATGCGCCGCGCCCGGACGGTGAGTACGCGATGTCGGCGCTGGGCCGCGAGCGGATCTACGAGTATTACAGCAACGTCCAGCAGACGCCGGTCGTCATCCTGCGGTTGAACTACGCCACGGAACTGCGCTACGGGGTGCTGGTCGATCTCGCGCAGCAGATCCAGGCCGGGGCGCCGGTGGATGTGACCATGGGCGCCGTCAACGTGATCTGGCTGGGCGACGCCAACGCGATGACGCTGCGGGCGCTGCCGCACGCGGCGAGCCCGGCCCGGGTGCTGAATCTGGCCGGGCCCGATCTGCTGTCCACCCGTGACGTCGCCAACGAGCTGGCGCAGCGGATGGGGCGGCCGGTGACGTTCGCGGGCCGCGAGAGAGACGAGGCGCTGCTGAGCAATGGGCAGGCCGCCTACGCGCTGCTGGGCCACCCCCAGATCACCTCGGCACAGATGATCCAATGGACCGCCGACTGGATCGCCCGCGGCGGCCCGACGCTCGGCAAGCCGACACATTTCCAGACCCGGACCGGGCAATTCTGACAGAGTGGGCCTCGCGATCATGAAGCTGCACTTCCTCGGCGCCAATCGTCAAGTCACTGGCTCGCGCTACTGCCTGGAAACCGCGGCGGGCAAGATCCTCGTCGACTGCGGCATGTTTCAGGAGCGGCCCTACCAGGATCGCAACTGGCTGCCATCGCCGATCCCGCCGCAGGACATCCAGGCGCTGGTGCTGACGCACGTGCATGTCGACCACTGCGGACTGATTCCGCGGCTGGTCGGCGAGGGATTCCGCGGCCCCATCTACTGCACCCGCCCCTCCGTCGAACTGGCCGAGATCATCCTGCGGGACGCGGCGCGGATTCAAACGGAAGACGCGCGGTTCAAGAAGAAGCGGCACAAGAAGGAAGGACGCCGCGGCAAGCATCCTGAAATCGCGCTGTTCACCGAGACGGAGGTGGACCGGGCGCTGCCGCTGTTTAAGGGGGTGCCGTACGGGCTGCCGGTGGCGGTCAACAACGCGACAACGGTGACGTTTCACGACGCCGGCCACATCCTCGGTTCCGCCATGTTGGAGTTTCGCGTGCGGGACGCGGGGCGCGAATCGCTGATCATCTTCTCCGGCGACATCGGCCAGACCAACAAGCCGCTGATCCGCGATCCGACGCTGTTCGAGCAGGCGGACTACGTGGTGATGGAAGCCACGTATGGGAATCGCGACCATGGCCACAATGGCGATGTGGCGGCGGACCTGGAGGCGATCATCCGGGAGACGCGGGCGCGGGGGGGCAATCTGGTGATTCCGGTGTTTGCGGTGGAGCGGGCACAGGAACTGATCTATCACCTGGGTCATCTCGTGCGGGGCGGACGCATTCCGCGGACCGACATCTTCCTCGACAGCCCCATGGCTGTCGATGTGACGACGATCTTCCGCAAGTATCCCGAGTGCTTTGACGAGGAGACGTGGCGGCTGATCACGGCGCACAAACCGCCGCTGGGATTCCCCGGGCTGCAGATGGCGCACAGCGTGCAGGAGTCGAAGGCCATCAACGAGTGGAAGGAGCCCTGCATCATCATGGCGCCGTCCGGGATGTGCTCGGCCGGGCGCATCAAGCACCATCTGCGGCTCAATATCAGCCGCGCCGATGCGACTATTCTGTTCGTCGGTTATCAGGCGCACGGCACGCTCGGACGCCAGATTCTCGATGGCAATCGGTTCGTCCGCATCCACGGGCGGGACTGGAAAGTGAAGGCCCGGATCTGCCAGTTGGACGGGTTTTCCGGACACGCCGACCGCCAAGCGCTGCTGCAGTGGATCGGGCATCTCCAACGCCCGCCCCGACATGTGTTCCTGACCCACGGGGAGGCCGAGGCCGCCGCACATCTGGCGGGACGCATTGGCCAGCAGTTCGGCTGGCCGACGTCCTTGCCGGAGTACCAACAAGTGGTCGACCTGGCGGACGGAGCGGCCCAGTGACCGACGGCCAGCCGGCGCCGGGACGGGCCCGCCCGGGGCTCCCGCCGTGGCGGTGCACCGCCAGTACTCCGGGCGGCACCTGTGACAGGGTCTGGACATGCCGGGACGGCGGAACGGCCGACATTTTGCCCCACCAAACCGGCAACGCCGCGGGTAGTCCAAGCTAGTATATAGGATGGGGAACAGGACGCGGGGCGCCCGGAGACGCGTCCGGTACAGACGTGCGGCAGGGCTCCGGGTGAACCAGCAGGGCCGCTCGTCGTATAAATAAAGTAAAAGGTGGAACGACGGTGGAACGACGCGGCACAGGGTTTCTCTCAATATGCTTGCCAGACAATCCGACAGAAGCAAGAATAACCGGTCGTTCTACGGTTGCTTCGACGTCTGTGTTTCTGGCCACTTTGTATCATGATACCCGCTGTTGAGAGAACGCCCGGGACGAATGAGAAGATGGCGACCGAATGGTACTATCAGATCATGAATGATGTTGTCGGGCCGTTGAGTGGACGACAACTGCTGGACAAAGTCCGCGCGGGGCAAGTCAAGGAAGACACGTTGGTCCGCAAGGACGATTCCCAGTGGGTGCCGGCTCGTCAGGTCAACGGCCTGATGGATGCGGTGGAGCAGTCGCGGACGCAGCGCGTCTGCCCGTACTGCGGCCAGCCCGTCGACCCGCCACCTTCCACCTGTCGCGGCTGCAGCCGCAAGCTGGCGCTGTCGTTCAACTCGCGTCTGACCGCCATGAGCAAGGACCGGACAAAGGTGCGGAAGATCGCGCGCGATCGCGCGGCGGAAGCGGAGGTGATTCGCGAGCGGTCCGACCGGGCCGACATCGTGCGCTATGTATCGCTGCTCGCGCTGTGGGTGGGCTTGCTCGTTCTGGCACCCTATCTGATCTACCTCGCCACGACCAGCAAGCTGATCTTTGCCGGCGATCTGGCCATCATCTCGGGCCTCGTCGTGACCGCGCTGGTGGGCGGCGTCTACTACGTGATCTCGCGCCTCGAGTGACTAGCGGGCCGCGGCCACCAGATCGTCCACGCGGATGCCGTACTTCTCCACCAGCCGGTAGAGTTTGCGGCGGTTGATGCCGAGCGTGCGTGCGGCGCGGGTCTTGTTCCCCCCTTCCCGCCGCAAGACCTCCACCACCTTGGCGCGCTCAATGGCCGCCAGATCGTCCTGGCCGCGGAGCGCGTCCCACGCGCCGGCCGCGTCACTCTCCATCGCCTCTCGCGGGAAATCCCGCACGCGCAGCAAACGATCGTCGGCCATGATGCGGGCCCGTTCCACGGCGTTGATCAGCTGCCGGACGTTGCCCGGCCAGGCGTATCGCTCGAGCGCCTGCATCGCGCGCTCCTCGATCGCCCAGCCCGGGCCGAGGAAGTGTCGCACCAGCAGCGGGATGTCCCCGACACGTTCACGCAGCGGAGGCAGCTCCAGCGACAGCACGTTGATGCGATAGTACAAGTCTTCGCGGAAACTACCCGCCGCGACCCGCTGCGCCAGATTGCGATTCGTGGCCGCCAGCAGCCGGACGTTCACGCGGCGTTCCTTGATCGAACCGATCCGCCGCAGCGATCCGTCCTCCAGCACGCGGAGCAGCTTCGCCTGCAGCGCGCCGGGCATCTCCCCGATCTCGTCAATGAACAGCGTGCCGCCATCGGCCACCTCGAATAATCCCTGCTTGGCGGCGACCGCCCCCGTGAACGCCCCCTTCTCGTGCCCGAACAACTCGCTCTCCAGCAGCGATTCCGGCAATGCCGCGCAGTTGATCACCACGATCGGCCGCTCGGCCCGGGCACTGTGACGATGCAACGCCCGCGCCACCAGTTCCTTGCCCGTCCCGCTCTCCCCCTGAATCAGAATCGCCTTGTCGCTCGGTCCCGCACGCTCAATCAACCGGAAAATCTCCTGCATCGCCGGCGAGTGACCTACCATCACCTCGTCCGGCACGCTCTGACGCAGCAACGTCTTGAGCTGCTGGTTCTCCTTCTTCAGCCGCCGCCGCTCGGCCGCCTTCCGCACCACCTCCTCCAGCTCCTTCACCGGAAACGGCTTGGTCAGGTAGTCGTACGCCCCCAGCTTCATCGCCTGCACGGCCGTTTCAATCGTGCCCTGGCCGGTCAGAATGATGACCTCACAGTCCTCGTGATGCCGCTTGAAACGCGCCAGCAACTCCAGCCCCGAACTGCCGGGAATCACCAGATCCACCACCGCGACGTCAAACGCCCGCCACTGCGCGTGACTCATCGCCTCGTCGGCATCCCCCGCCTCCTGCACCCGGAAATCGTGCCGCGCAAAGCGATGCACCAACGTCTGACGGTGATCCTCGTCATCGTCGACGATTAACAGATCGATCTGGGAAGGCTCGGTCATAGCTGTGGTCCGTACATCGGACTCGATTTCCACGTGTGCGGATGCTCACACTGCAGCCGTTGCAGCGCGCGATTACGCACATGTCCCACTCTATTCCACGCGTCGGGTGCTGTCACCATGTGCCGGCCGTTTTGCCGATAGATTTTCTGATGAAATGTCCACACGCGTGGGCCAGCAAAGCATGCAGATCCCCCGGCGGAGGAGGATTTCTCGCGCCTCGAAGCGTATCATACGGATGGTGGGATGCCGGTAGTTCGGAGGCCGAGCAACCAAGACGAGCAACCAAGACCAGTACCCGGAGTCCCAGAGTCATCAGCACTACAAGGAGCGAACGATGAAAGTCAAGAAGATCATCTTCCCGACGGATTTCTCGCGGTGTGGTGATGCAGCCCTGAAGATGGCCACGTCGCTGGCGCACGATGCGGGCGCGCGTCTGCTGATTGTGCATGTGGAAGAGCCGCCGGTGGCGTATGGCGGCGGCGAAATGTACTACGGGGTGCCGGAACCGGGAAGCGAGGACCTGAAACGGATGCTTGAAGCGGTCGTGCCCACCGATCCCACCGTGCCGTACGAACACCGGCTGATCACGGGCGATCCGGCCACCGCGATTGCCCGCCTGGCGGAGGACGAACAGGCGGATCTGATTGTGATGGGGACCCACGGCCGGACCGGTCTGACACGGTTGTTGATGGGCAGCGTGGCCGAGGCGGTGGTGCGGCGGGCCCCCTGCCCGGTGCTGACGTACAAGCAGACCGATTACTCGGCCGACAGTGCGGCAGACGACCCGGTGGCATGAGGTTCAGGGGGAAGCAGCTCCCAGCGCTGCGCGATGGGCGTCAATCTGGCGCTGCAGCGCGCCGCTGGCGCGTCGTGCGGCCATGCGGTAGCAGATGCGCGCCGTACTCACCTGGCCGCATGCGCGGCGCCGCCAGCCACCCGGCATGCGGCGCGTGCGTTGCCCACTGCGTGCGCACGTGATAGGCTGGCTCGAGTTCCAGGCTGTTCCGCAACTGTCTTCCTGTCTTCCTGTCTTCCGAGTAGAAGGGTTTGGCGATGTACGGAAAGAACGCTCTGCTGGGCGCCGCTGTGGTCTTCCTCGCCCTGTGCACATCGGGCGGTGTCCTGGCCGACACACGCGTGGGCGTGGCGGTGCTGGACATCACGCCGCCGCTGGGGATGCCGATGGCCGGTTACTATCACGAGCGTGGTGCCGACGGCGTGCTCGACCCGTTGTTCTGCCGGGCGCTGGTGTTCGAACAGGACGGGCAACTGGCGGCGCTGGTCGCGCTCGATATCATCAGCATCACGCGCCCGCTGACCGACGCGGCGCGGGCCGGCGTGGAACAGGCGACCGGCATACCCGGCGCACACGTGTTGATCAGCGCCACGCACGCCCACACTGGACCGGAACTGTCGCAGCGCAGCCAGCGCAGCGAAGACATGGGGGGCAAGCAGACGATCACGGTGGAGTACACCGAGAGTCTGCCGGGGCGTATTGTGGAGTGCGTGCGGCTGGCGCACGAGCAGCTCTCACCCGCGCGTGTGCGGTACAGTACCGGATGGTGTGACAAGCTGGCCTTCAACCGCCGCTATTACATGCGCGACGGCAGCGTCGGCTGGAATCCGGGCAAGCTCAATCCCAACATCGTCCTGCCTGCCGGGCCGACCGATCCCGAAGTGGGGATCGTGTACGTCGAGCAACCGGAGGCAGCGGGTCCCACCCAGTCTGTGGCGACCTACGTCAACTTTGCGATGCATCCCGACACGACGGGTGGCAGCAAGTTCAGCGCCGACTGGCCGGGCGCGCTGGGTCGCGTGCTGGCCAGCTATCACGGCCCGCACCATGTGACGCTCGTCGGCAACGGCACCTGCGGCAACCTCAACCACTGCGACTTCTTCTGGGGCTGGCCGGACAGTGGTCCTTTCGAGCAGCACCGGATCGGCACGATTCTGGGAGGGGCCGTGTTCCAGGCCTACAAGGATCTGCGGCCCGTGGCGGCCGGCCCGCTGCGTGTGCGGAGCGAGCTCGTGGAGCTCGCCCTGCCGGAGATCAGCGAGGACGAGATCGCGGCGGCCCGGCAGACCGTGGCCGAAGTGAACAGCGACCGGGGCGGCAACTTCATGCGGCTCGTCACGGCCTACCGGACTTTGAACGTCGCCGCGCGGAAGGGGCAACCGCATCAGGTGGAGGTGCAGGTCATCGCGCTGGGTCAGGACGTGGCCTGGGTGGGGCTGCCGGGGGAGGTGTTTGTCGAACTGGGCCTGGCGCTCAAGAAGCGGTCCCCGTTTGCGCTCACCTGCGTCGTTGAACTGGCCAATGAGAGCGTCGGGTACATTCCTGATCGCCGCAGTTATGCGGAGGGGAACTACGAACCGGTCAGCGCCCGCTGTGCCGCAGGTTCCGGCGAGAAGTTGGTCGATGTCGCGGCCAGGCTGCTGGCGGAACTGCACGCGGAGGGGTCGGGCACATAACGCGTTCCCGCTGACCCCGCCCGGGCCGGGGCGGACGGTGGCAGTACCGCGCGCGTCGGGTCGGGCCGCGGATCAGCAGAAGCCGGCAGCGGGAAGTGTCCTTTTCGGCGGGGCCGAGTCGTGCCAGAATGAGAGCAGATTATGTCCGGCCGCTGTGGCGGCCGCCCGTACCCCGCCCGTTCTGACCTTCCGGAGTTGCACGCCATGATTCGCTCACCGCGCCGTCTGTGGACCTGTTACCTGACCAGCCTCACATGTGTCGTCGCCGCGCTCGGGAGCGCGGGCTGGGCTGCGGACCCGCCGACGGACAGCATCTTCGCCAAGAGCAATCTGGCGGCCTGGTGCATCGTCCCCTTCGACGCCAGCCGGCGCGGGCCGGAGGAACGCGCTGCGATGCTCCAGAAACTGGGGCTCACCAAACTGGCCTACGATTGGCGCGACGAGCACGTGCCGACGTTCGAAGACGAGATCCTTGCGCTTCAGAAACACGGCATCGAGTTCTTCGCCTACTGGTGCCCGCTGGGGGACAGCCCGGCCAACCGCTCGATGTTCAAGCTGATCGCCCAGTACCAGCTGCATCCGCAGATCTGGACGATCGCCCCGGCGAACGCAGCAGATTCGCAGGAGCAGCAGGTGGAGCTCAACGCCCGGGCCGTGCTGCCGCTGGTGCAAGAGGCCCAGCGACTGGGTTGCTGCGTGGCGCTGTACAATCACGGTGGCTGGGCCGGCGAACCCGAGAACATGATCGCCATGGTGCAGTGGCTCCGCAAACACGCCAACACCGACGAGGTCGGGATCGTCTACAACTTCCACCACGGCCACGAACACCTGGCACGGTTCCCCGCGGCGTTCCAGAAGATGCTCCCCTACCTGACGTGCGTGAACCTGAACGGCATGACGGCCGGCGGCGAGAAGATCCTGCCTCTGGGCCAGGGCCAGGAAGACCAGCGTCTGTTGCAGATGATCCGCGACTCGGGCTATCGCGGACCCGTGGGCATTCTCGATCATCGACCCGAAATCGATTCCGAGCAGGCGCTCGAGCAGAACCTCAGCGGTTTGAAGCTGCTGCTGCCCGCCATCGGTGAGGCGGAGGCTGCCCGGACCTACTGACCGCCTCCACGCGTCGCAACTCGACCGCGGCGCGGCGCCCGGTGCGCCCACCGGCGCGCCGCAATTTTGTGCTGTGCGCCCACCGGCGCGCCGGGTGCGCTCCACGTGCATCATGGCGGGACACCGTCCACGCTCACTCGGCCGGTGCCGGTTTCATCCGTTCCTGCAGCGAACTGAGGGCCTCGGCATTGGCCGGGCCATGGAATGGATTGGGATAGGGTGGCTGGAATCCCCCGCCTCCTGCACCCGGCCAGCGCACGCCCACCGCGCTGAGCGCATCCTTGTTGGGCTCGCCCAGGATCTCGAACAGCGCATCGAGCCGCTTCTGGGCGTCTGCTTCGGGCAGGTAGTCCAATTCTTCCAGCCCGACCAGCTGTTCGGCAACTGCCGCCTTCTGGTCGTCAACGAGCGTCACCGTCAGGGGCGCGTTGGTCAACAGATCGAGCTTGGTCACCAGAGTCGCGAGCTGGGACGCGGCGCTCGGGCCACTCGGCGCGCCCACCTTCCCAGCCGGTCCTCCGGGAGCGCTCTTGGCGCCAGCTCCCGGAGGCCCCGCCGCGTCACCGACGACCGGGGAAGTAGGCAACACAACCTGCGTGTGGCCTCCAATCCCCAGATACATCGCGGCCAAGATACCGATCGCTACGCCCAGGACCAGGCAAATCACCCCGGTCGCCCAGATTGTGGGAATCTTCATCGAACGTCGTTCCTTTCACCGAATCAACACACAGGTAAGTCTAAGTCCACTGCTGTATCCGACACTTCGTAGCTTCATGCCGTCCCAGGCTCCTTGATGGGTCCTGGAAACAGTGTCACACGCACGGCATGGTGGTGTCAATCGGCGGTAGCCCGTGGGGGAGCCCTCGGAGACCAAGCGCGCATCCCGGGCGGCAAGGCAGTGTCAGACGCGATCGCGCACTCCATTCGACTGGCGCGTGCACGGGCATCGCTGCGGAATCAGTGCATCGCACAGACGTGTCTGCCTGGTCCCTCCACTTACTTCGTCGGTGCGCTGGCCGGCACACTGGGGTGGCTGATCAACTTGTCGATCACGCCCCCTTTGATCTTGATCACGGCACCGATTGTAGCCACCGCCAGGGCCACCACCAGCACCGCGTTGAACGCGAAGCGCCGGAAACCGCTCCCCACCGCGTCCCCCAGGTAGCTCCGCTTGTTGTTCATCACGAGGAACGCGAAGTAGGCGATGGGCAGCATGGCGAAGCAGATGCCGGAGGCCACCACCGGGAACCAGAACGGAAGCTGCGTGACCACGCCGAGGATGCCGATGCACGGCGCCAGGGCGAAGAGGCGGAAGCGGGCCTTGGTGTACTCCAGCCCGAACATCTCGCACAAGGTGAAGCCGCAGACAACCATGTGTGCCGAGATGGCGGTACAAGTCATGGCGATCAGCCCCAGATTGAACACCAGGCGGCCGGCATGCGCGCCGAGCACGCCGGTGAGCGAGGCGGCCGCGTCGACCGGTTTGAGCGTCTCCCGCAGGGCGTCGTGGCCCGGGTAGATGCCCGTAACTGTCATGGCGATGATCAACAGTGAGGTGACCAGCGTGAACGGCACGAACATCGACATGGCCAGATCCCAGCGGGCCAGCGTCTTGTGCGCCTTCCCCCACCCTTTCGCCAGTAAGGAATAGGGATACAGAAACGTCATGTTGATGCCGACCGCCGCACCCAGCATGCCCAACACGAGTGTCACGTGCTGCGGGTTGGTGTACTCGGGAATACCGTACCAACCGATCAGCCCCTTACCCAGTTCTGTCCAGTTGACCCGGTCGAGATTGGTCAGCAGGACAACGGTGAACAGCAGCATGACCAGGGCGATCACGGTGCGGAGGAACCATTCGTAGAGCCGGATGCCGCGCGGGCTGCTGCCGTAGCTGAACACCATGAAAATGTTGAGGGCCAGGATCAATGCGCCCACGCCGAAGCTCACCACCCAACCGGTACCAGTCAGACTCTGATCGGCGGTGAACACGGTGGCACCGCCCAGGGAGGCCAGGTCGCGCGCGGCGCCGGCCGCCAGACCGTACTGCGGGAAGTGCCAGATGATCGACGCGACGATCGTGCCCAGGGCCCAGAGGAACGCGATCACCCTGCTCAGTTCGCGGCCTATCGACGCGTATGGCCGCTCGCCGGTAGTCAGCACGACGTTGCTCAGCGCCGCCAGCATCATCACGCCCAGGAACATGCCGACCGGCTGCACCCAGAGCAGTTTGTAGCCGAACGAGGCGCCGGCCACGACCGACGCGGTGGCGCTGCCGGCACCCAGCGTCATCGCGCTCTGCAGCAGGCCGGGCGCGGTCCGCCGGATGTAGCCCTTCGCCCGCGTCAGGAACGGCTGCCGCTCCAGGTCTTCCAGCGCAGCGATCTCTTGCTGCAGCTGCTGCGGATCCCACTTGGCCGTCATCGGCAGGCCTTTTGTCGCTTCCGTCATGTCATCTCCTCCCGCACGCCAGATCCCCCATGCCACGCCAGGCCCCAGGTTACCATATTCCGGCCGGACAGAGAGCCACGGCGGCCGAGAATTCACCCGCCCCAGGCCGGGCCCAAGCGTCCCGCGGCGGCGTGTCGAGGACGTCCCCCGGCGGGCATTTCAGTGACACTACACTGACACTTCACTGGCACCTTGCGAATCCTGCCAGCCGCTCCGTGGAACGCCTGCACCTGCCGCCTGCACCTGCCGCCTGCCACCCGCCGCCTGCCGGCATCTGCTGGCATGTTGCGGCAGCACTTGTGATGGTGGCCACCGGTAAGCGATAATAGCTGCCATGTGGCCTGATCAGTTCAAAACCCAGGAATTGCTCGCGGGTGCCCGCCAGGGGGACGACGGCGCGGTGAATCGGCTCCTGGAACGCCACCGCCGAGCGCTGCGGCGGATGGTCCAGTTGCGGCTGGACCAGAAGATCCAGGGGCGCATCGACGTGAGCGACATCGTGCAGGATGTCCTGGTCGAGGCCAACCGCCGCCTGCCGCAGTACCTGGAAAACCCGGTGATGTCGTTTCACCTATGGGTGCGGCAGATCGCCAAGGATCGGATCATCGACGCCCACCGGCGCCACCGCGGCTCGGCCAAACGCAGCGTGGACCGTGAACAGCCGCTGGCAGTGCCGGCTGCGTCCGACCGTTCGACGTATGAACTGGGCGTGCAGCTGCGCGATCGCGAACTGACACCGGCCGCCGCGGCGACGCGGCAGGAGATGGCGCAGCTGGTGGAACGTGCGCTCGGGCGGCTGAGCGAATCGGATTGCGAAATCATCGTCATGCGGCACTACGAGCAGTTGTCGAACATGGAGGTGGCGGAAGCGTTGGGGTTGTCGGAACCTGCGGCCAGCATGCGGTACCTGCGGGCCGTGCGCCGCCTGCGGGAACTACTGCTGGGTACCGCCGACCCGTCGCGTTCCCTGTCGCCCGATGCGGCCGCCTCGTAAACAGCCCGAATGCCCCCTCTCGACGAGTGATCCCGATTGTGAACACCCACCCGGACCCGGACGCTGCAGCCGACGAGCCGCCGCTGGACCACGAACAGCAACTGGCGTCGTTGCTGTCCGCACTGACCGATCGCGCTTGCCGCGGCGAACCGGTGGACCTGGCAGCCGAGTGCCGGGCGCACCCGGCGTTGGCCCAGGAGCTGCGTGAGCTCTGGGGAGCCGTGCTGGTGGCGGACGCCGCGGGCTCCGACGCGTTCCAATCCATCGTCGATCCGGATCCGCCGGGAGGGGCCGAGGCGTTTCACACGCCACGCCGGCTGGGGGACTTCGAACTGCTGAAGGAGATCGGCCGGGGGGGGATGGGGGTCGTGTATCTGGCCCGGCAGGTCAACCTCAATCGCCAGCTGGCGGTGAAGATGATCCTCCGCGGCCCCCTGGCGTCGGAGAGCGACCGCGAACGGTTCCTGGCCGAAGCGCGGGCCGCCGCGCGACTGGACCACGTCGGGATCGTGCCGGTGTACCAGATCGGCGAGGAGGGGGGCCGCATGTACTTCAGCATGAAGTACATCGCCGGACCGACCCTCTCCGACCTGCTGCAGTCCGGGCCGCTGCCGCCGCGCCGGGCCGCACTGTTACTGGCCAAAGTCAGTCGTGCGATCGACTTCGCCCACCAGAACGGCGTCCTACACCGTGACCTGAAGCCATCCAACATCCTGCTCGATGAAGACGGCGAGCCGCACGTGACCGACTTCGGGTTGGCCAAGCAGATCACCGACCCGCACAGCCTGACGCAGTCGGGAGCGGTGATGGGGACCCCCGCGTACATGTCCCCGGAACAGGCGGCGGGGACCAGGAGCGTGGGGCCGGCCAGCGACGTGTACAGCCTCGGCGCGATCCTCTATCACATGTTGACCGGCGAGCCGCCGTTCCAGGCGGCCTCCCCCGTGGATGCGGTGCTGAAAGTGATCGAGCAGGATCCAGTGGCGCCCCGGCAGCTCAACCGTGACGTGGACCGCGACCTGGAACTGATCGCCGTGCGTTGCCTGCAGAAACCGCCCGATCTGCGTTATGCGAGCGCCGGTGCATTGGCTGCGGACCTGGAGGCGTACCTGAACCACGAACCGATTTCCGCGCGCTCCGGGCGGTTCAGCCAGGTACTCTCCCGCTGGCTGCGCGAAACGCATCATGCGGCGGTCCTGGAAAACTGGGGCCTGCTCTGGATGTGGCACAGCCTCGCGCTGCTCGTGGCCTGCCTGACAACCAACTTCCTGTACTGGCGGCAGGTCGACAACCGCTGGTACTACTTCGCGGTCTGGACAGCCGGCTTCGGCACCTGGGTGGTGGTGTTCTGGGCGCTGCGGCACCGCCAAGGACCTGTCACGTTCGTGGAGCGGCAGATCGCGCACATCTGGGCCGCGGCACTGGTCAGCATCGTGGCGCTCTTCCCGCTGGAAGCCTACCTCGGCCTGCCCCCACTGCGGCTGTCCCCAGTCCTGGGGCTGATCACCGGCATGATGTTCCTGGTCAAGGCCGGCCTCCTGTCGGGATTGTTCTACATCCAGGCCACCGCGCTGTTCCTGACCGCCGGCCTGATGGCGGTGTGGCCCCACTACGAACACCTGGTGTTCGGCATCGTGCTGGCCGCCAGCTTCTTCTTCCCCGGGCTGAAGTACTACCGCCAGCAGACCGTCAAATCGGCCGCCGCTGCGGCCTCTCCGCGCGCGTCGGGCTCGCACGTGCGCCCCGACCGCTGACCGGTCCAGATACGCGCGCTTCTCCACCTTCGGACGCACGCTGCGGCGCCGTGTGCCGGCCACCCTCTCTTGGGGAGCGATGTGGCAGCCGGGCGGGCATTTCTGGTAACCTATCGGGCAGCGTCTTCCCCAGGTCTTTCCCAGCACCGCCGCGGCCTGCGGGATCGCGATGAGGACAACGATGGTCGACGAGCGAGCGGAATTCCGAGCAGCCCTTGACGGCGTCCGCGCCGGGTGTCCCGAGGCGGTCTGGAAGTTGATCTCCGAATACGGCCCGCACATCCAGCGTGTCGTGCGCCGCAAGCTGGATCGGCGGATGCGATCGAAGTTCGACTCTCTGGATTTCGTCCAGATGGTGTGGGCCTCCGTGTTCCGGAATCCGCACGAGATCTGCGCGCTCGCTGGACCGCAGGACCTGATCCGGTACCTGGCGGCGCTCGGCCGGCGCAAAGTGATCATGGAATATCGTCGGCGCATCCAGCGGGACACGAAATACAACCTCACGCGCGAACAGTCGCTGGACGACACGACCATCACGCCGCCCCCGGTGGATACGGAGGAGCCGACACCCAGCGAACTGGCCATCGCGCGGGAGCAGTGGGAGGAGTTCTTCCGCAGACAGCCGGAGCGCGACCGCAGTATCGTGCAGATGCGGATCCAGGGCTCCACGTTTCTGGAGATCGCCCAGCAGTTGGGGATCCATGAACGTACGGCGCGCAAAGTCATCAGCCGCTTGGCGCAGAGTAGGCTACGATGAGCCGCACGCGACGGGTGGATCAGGTGCGTGGAGCGGGCGGGGACGACATGCACATGCCCCCACCTTCCTCGACCGAATCGCTGGTGGCCCAGGTGATCCACACCTGGCGTGCGGGACTTCGTCCGGACACGGCGGAGGTGCTGGCGCAGCATCCGCACCTGCGGCAGCGGCAGAGCCTGCTGCTCGATCTGGCCTACGAGGAATACTGCCTGCGCAAGGAAGCGGGCGAGACCGTGTCGCTCGAAGCCTTCTGTGACCGGTTCCCGTCCTGCCGCCGTTCGCTCGGCCGGCTGCTGGCCATCCACGAATGCGATGCCGAGGACCACTGCCTGACGACCGATCTGGATATGGGGTCGGTGGACTGGCCGGCGGCCGGCAGCGAGTTCCTGGGTTTTCAACTGCTGCGCGAGCTCGGCCGCGGCGCGTTCGCCCACGTGTATCTGGCCCGCCAGCCGGCCTTGGGAAACCGGCTGGTTGTCGTCAAGGTGGCGGAGTTCGGCACCGGGGAAGCCGAGACCCAGGGACGGCTCGGGCATCGCAACATCGTGCCCGTGCATTCGGTCACCGAAGATCCGGTGACGCACATGACGGCCGTCTGCATGCCATACCTGGGCAGTGCCACACTGCTCGACGTGCTGGATGTGGCGTTCGCGGAGGGCGATCCACCCCCCCGCGCCCGATTGATCCAGGAGATCGCCATCGGCGAAGCGCTGCCGCAAGCCGTGCCTGACAACTATGCGGAGCCCGATCCCTGCCTGCAGCGCGGCACGTACGTCGACGGCATCGTGCATCTGGCCATCCAGCTGGCGGAGGCGCTGCAGCACACTCACGAGGCGGGCATCTGCCACCGCGATCTCAAACCATCCAATGTGCTGCTGACCCCGTCCGGTTGCCCGCTCTTGATGGATTTCAATTTGTCGAGCGACATCCAGCTGGAACACACCTTCGTCGGCGGCACACTCCCCTACATGTCCCCCGAACAACTGCAGTGCATGATCGTGGAAGACGCCGTGCAGGACGCCGACGGCGACCCGCGCTCCGACCTGTTCTCGCTCGGCGTGATCCTGCACGAAATGCTCACCGGCCATCTCCCCTTCGGCGATCGCGTGCCGGGCGCGACGCCGGCGGAGGCTGCCGCACATCTGCTTGAGCGTCAGCGGGCAGGCGCTCCCGCCGTGCGCACGCTGAATCCCCAGGTCCCAGTCCAGCTGGAAAACGTGATCCACCAGTGTCTGGCCCTGCAGCAGGGGCAGCGGCCGGCAACGGCCGCGGATCTGGCGGATGCCCTGCGTCAGCACTTCTCCCCGCGTGCCAGACTTCGGCACTGGGCCCGCCGCCGCCGGTTCCTGCTCGGCGCCGGCATCGTGGCCGCCGGCCTGCTCAGCGGCATCGCCGCCGCCAACATCGCCGCGCGCGTGCCGACGGACGTGCGCGAGTACGATGCCGGCGTCCAGGCATTTCGCGCGCAGCAGTGGGGCACAGCCATCACCCACTTCACCCGCGCACACCGGGCTCGCCCCGACGCCTGGGAACCACTGTTCGCCCGCGGTCAGGCACTCGTCGCCACCGGGGACTACACGCAGGCCATCCATGATCTCGTCGCCACGTGCCGCATCCACCCGCAGGGAGTCACCGTGGCCTGGCTCGGCTACGCCTACGATCTGTCCGGCCTTGATCTCAAGGCCGAACAACTCTACGCGGAAGCCGTCGATACCTATCGCTGGGAATGCGTCGCCGTCTGGAACAACCGCGGCTACAACCGGCGCAATCGGAATATGCTCGAAGCGGCCGCCGAGTACCTGACGCACGCGCTGGAACTCGATCCATGTTGCTCGACCGCATACCATAACCGCGCGCTCACCTACGCTCGCTGCGACAACGGGTCCACAGATGATGACGTGTCCTACGGCCAACGGGCGATCCAGGATATCGAACGCGCCATTGCGCTCGGCCCGGTACACAGCGCGCTGTTGATCGATGCCGCCGGAATCCGCCTGCAACACGACCACGGACCGGACGCCCCGGCGCACATCATCGATGCGCTCCAACAGGCCATCGATCTGGGATTCGACCGCCAGAAGATCCTCCAGATGACCGAGTTCGACGAGGCCATCCGCAGCCGGATCGCTGAGTATCCCGCGGCCACGTCCGTCGCCCTGACGCGGGATATGCGTCTGCCACTTCCCAACCGCTTTCCTCCGCTGCTCGTCCGATAGTACGACCACTCAGCACGCCTCTGCACCTCTTGGCGCGCCTCGTCCTGTTCCACGTCGCCCCCCTGCTACCTGAACGGACGCACAGATCCACCGCCGGACGGCCGTGGCCACGCCCGCCACTCCTCACCCGGCGGCACCCGCCGGTCCGGCCCCAGTCCGCTGAAGCACCCCACGTCACAACCGTCCCATACCCGAGAACCAAATTGCCAGTATTGCCAGAGACATTTGACACAAGGCCCGTTTCAAGGGATTGTTGAGATAGCGAAATAGGAGAACCCTGTCATGTCGCACCAGCCAACTTTCTGGAACGGTCGTGTGTTGCAGCGGCGCAATACCTCGCGTCGTCCCACGCGTTCGCTGCACCTCGAGTCGCTCGAATCGCGTGTCGTTCTGTCGGGTCTGGCCGATCTGGCGGTTCCGACGTCGGCGATGCCTGCCGCGCCGACGTCTGGAATCGACGGCATCCCGGTGGCGCCCGAGTCCCCAGTCCTGGCCGATCCGGCATCAGCCACTGGCGAGCTTGCCTCAACCGCGCCGGACGCTGCGGCACCGGGGGCGGACGCGACCATGGTAGCGACCCCCACCACGTTGCCTGTCTACGGTCCACTTCAGCCCGTGGCGGGGACCACCGGTACGACCCCCGCGGGACTGCCGTCGGGTCCTCCGACTGGATCAACCCAACCGCTGATGCCACCGGTCATCACGGAATTTGCGGCCGAGTGTCAGGGTGACTTATGGCGTTTCAGTGGCCGCGTGCTGGATGACAAGCCGGTCAAGGGTTTGACGGTGTACTTTGGGAGTCTGCTGCAGGGACACACCGCCAAGGTGGACCGCTTCGGAATGTTCGAGCTTATCATCTCACTCGGTTCCGCACCGGCCGGATTCGTCAACGTCCACACCATTGACCTGGACGGGTTGCGTTCGCCGACGGTGAGCATACTGGTCGGCTGAAGGTCTGCGTGACGGCCAGCAGCGCAGCAGTTAGCCAGTGGGCGGCCGGTGCCCGGGCGCTGCTGCGTGCGTTCCCGCTGGTGGTTGCCGCCTCACGTGCCGACCTCACCCACTCGTCCGGTAGCCACGGGGGATGGCGTAGACTTCGTCAGTGATGTCTGCCTGTGTGACCTGCCGGGGATCGAGCGTCATCACGGCGCGATGATGCGAGGAGCGGCCGGTGACCTGCCAGGCGCTGGTGTTCGCCAGTACCTGGTACGTGGCCAGGCTGGTGTCGAGTGGGCCCTCCGGATATGTAGCGTTCAAGCGGATGCGGAGCACCCGCCGCTGGTGCAGCGCCAGCAGGATCTGATGCATCACGCAAGTGGTGCGGGGCGAGTAGTCCCGGGCCGGCGTGTCGACCGTGCAGGCGTCGGCCAGCCGCGCGACGCTGTGCCGCACGTGGAACGGCGAGAGCGCCAGCAGCTTGTTCGTGGTCTGCCGCAGCAGATCGCGACAACCGGGTATGCCCTGCAGCACGGACAGATGAACAGCGGTGACCAGCATCGTCAACTCGTCCGCGTCCAGGTCGGGCGCCTGGAGCAGGTCATCGCGAGCGGCGAGCCGGTAGCAGGCCCGCTGCGCGTCGAAGACCAGACTCACGCCCGCGTCGCGCAACAGGCTCAAGTCGCGAAACACTGTGCGGCGGCAGACGGCGAGTCGCCCAGCCAACTCCTGAACCGTGAAACTCTGGCCCGACTGCAGCTGACGAAGAATCTGCAGGACGCGCACATGGCGTCCTACCACAGAGGCGGCGCGCACCGGAGGCTCCTTTCCCTCGCACGAGGCGGATCACACCGCCACACTGGCCAACGGCCAGCCGAGGTG
>Ga0123333_10002382_pt1 | contig 19144 bp, 12 predicted proteins | sample BioC12SIPDNA_3_FD_89957 | JGI IMG/M metagenome (GOLD analysis project Ga0123333, IMG submission 89957) | Anaerobic biogas reactor microbial communites from Washington, USA - Biogas_R2_B C12 SIP DNA | ecosystem: Engineered > Bioreactor > Anaerobic > Unclassified | place: Washington, USA... | reverse complement strand
GAACCTACCGCAAGGTCGTCCGGAATGAGATCCGGAAAGCCCTTAAAAACGGAGTCCAGATCGAAGAAGGGACCGGAGCGGACCTGGGCCTGTTTTTCGATCTGATGAGCGAAACCTGCCGAAGGCAACAGGTGCGGCCCAATCCCGGCAGCGTGGATATCCTGCGGAAAATCTGGGATATCTTCGGCCGGGACATGCTGCGACTGACCTTTGCCTCGGTACGGGGGGAAAGAATCGCCGGTCAGTTGTGCCTGCATTTCGGGAAACGGGCCACGATCTGGAAAAAGGGGTACAACTACCGCCACAACGACTTCAATCCCACCAAACTTCTCCAGAGCGAATCCATAGAGTGGTCCTGTCTCCACGGATTCGAGGAATACGACTTCATGTCCCTAGACAAGCAGCTGGCCCATGCGATTCTCTCGGGCAACCCGATCGACAGCGGTTCCATCTCGGGCAGGGACATGTTCACCCTGGGCTTCGGCGGGAAACCGCTGATTCTCCCGAAATCCTTCCTGTGGTTCCCAAACCCGGTTTCCAGGAGTGCCTACCGTCTGTTCCTCCAATACGCGCCCAAAAGATTCCAGAAAAATCGGGACATCGGATAAATCCGGCGGCGGAGGCGGACGCGCCGAACTCGTCGGGGCCACCCGCTGTGTTTCGTAATTCAGCCAGCAGGCGTCCCGAGCCGGGGGGGATCCTTCCGATGCCGTGGCGCCAGATGAGCGGCCGCATACCATGATTACGAGTCTGATCGATTGCTGTACAACCGGCTGTGCCGATGACCTGTGGGACCGTTTCCTCGAACAGGTGCCCTCATCCCACTACGAACAGACAAGCAGGTGGGCGTCCGTCAAATCGGCCGAAGGCTGGAAATGCTCCCGCATCCGGGTCTCTGTTTCGGGCGCGCTTGTTGCGGGAGCGCAAATCCTGTACAAGGACTACGGGCATGCGGGCCGGATCGGCTACGTACAGAACGGGCCGGTCCTGGCCGGCGCCGGCGCCGCAGCCAAGGACCGCATCCTCCAAGACATCTCCGACGTCAGCCGGCGCCTGAAATGCACCTACACGGCGGTCCGTCCGCCCTATACGGCCGATATCGGCGTCGACCTGGAAAACCGCGGATACATCCGGAATCCGGGCGTCCTGCCTCCGCTTCACCTCACCGACGCAACCCTGATGCTGGACCTGTCGAAGGGTACCGACTCCCTGATGATGGAGATGCGGCGCACGACGAGACAGCAAATCCGGACTTCCCTGAAGGCGGGCCTGGAATTCAGCGAAGGGTTCCGGGAGGAGATCCCGGTCCTTTTTGACCTGATGGCCGCGACGTGCGCGCGCAGGGGCGAAGTCCCGATTCCCCCGTCGAGCGGGCACTTCGAAAATATCTGGGATCATTTCCACACCGAGGGCTGGTGCAGGATTTTCCTGGTCCGCAAGGATGCCGGGATTGTCTGCTGCGGATTTGTCTTCACCTTCGGGGACACCGTCCGCTTCTGGAAATACGGATGGTCCGGGGAGTACGCCAGCGTGTGCCCCAACTACTTTCTCTACTGGAAACTGATCGAGTGGGCCCAGAGGAACGGATTCCGCCATTTCGACATCATGCAGGTGGATCCGGGGATTGCACGGGCGCTCAAGGAAAACACACCGATCACGCCCGAACTCGCAAGCAACCGGATTTACGGACCGACGTTATTTAAAATCGGGTTCGGCGGCAACATCGTCGAGTACCCCGGGACCTATTACCGGTTCCGTAACCCGCTATTGCGTCGCGTGATACCCGCTGCCCTGAGGTCCCCCCTCGTCCGTAACTGGGCGGGCAGGGCGGTCCGGAAGATCCAGGGCTGAACCGGGGCCGAGAGAAAAACGGGCCCCCGGAATCCGGGCCTCCAACAATAAAAAAGCTGCTTCATGGAAGCAGCTTTTTTATTGTGTACTCGTCTTTTTCCCGAAGCGGAGTTTCCAGCGCCCCGGGGCTTGAGACCCTTACTTCCGGAACCGAACCAGGGACCCCACTCCGAGCAACCCCAATCCGAGCAGAAGGATGGATCCCGGCTCCGGCACTTTTATCCGGATGATGAAATCCTGGTAGTCTTCCCCGGTCTGTCCGACTGCGACAGGATTCCGGGCCAGAACGATGGACTCATCGGGGACATACCCATCCAGGGCCATTGCCTCGGCATACATTGCCAGCGCACTGACCGACTCCATGGTATCCAATGGAATATTGTAGCCGAGATCGGTAAACAGGATGTTCCATATGACGGTCTGGGCGTCATAGGCTACCTGCGGATCGTAGGTGCCCGTGAATGCACTGCCGTACGTTTCAAAAATGTAGGCAGCCGCATACAGATTCTCGGGCAGATTGGCCAATTCGTAGGCATGGTATGCATAGGAAGCGGCCGCCGGATCCACGCAGAACCCTGCGTACGTCCCTGCATACTCCGAAGGCTGGTCAATTTGCACGACATGTTCCCCGGTTCTCCAGCTCAACGGCCCGGGAACGTTCCAGCCAGGCTGCACGTACCTGAGCTTCAGGTCGACCGGAACAGGATCATCGAACATGCCAGCAACTGCACAAGGCGCAAGCACGATCCCCAGTATTAATGTGAATAACAACGTTTTCTTCGCCATCTCTTTCCTCCTTTATGCGGTGCGACGCCCATGTATAGAGCAATTTGAGTGCCAAAGGAAGCCGGACGCATCCAAATAGTTGATAAATGTATGAAAAAACAGGACATATTTCATTCGCAACTTTTTCCGGAATCCGTACGGGGCGGCTACTAAAACCGGACAATGTGTAGGGCGTAGGGACGACCTCCTCCAGGCCGAAAGACGGTCCGGTCTAAATCATTACATCCATTGCAGTTATGCATTCCCGCCGCTGCGGGCGCGAAGTGTCCGGAATCTGGACGATTGCCGGAACCGGTTTACAGTCGCCCGAAGGCCGGGATCGGGGCCTCACGATTTTGTATGTTTCGGCCGCAGGCATATCCAGGAAGCGTTCTCCGGGTGACGGCACACCTTCCCCGCCGCTTTCATGATAAACTATAGTTAAATGTGGACTTACCAAGTGAACGGCTGTCGCCGCCCCGGTCATGGAAGGCAGCCCTTTCCCTGATTCCGATGCGCCGCTTGGGCCAAACCTCATCGCCGATACAAAGCCTCCGTGCGCCCGTGCACCGCCGACGGCCGTCCCCTAGGGTTCAGTCCGGATCCCGAAGCAGGGCCCAGACAATCGTTCCCTGCAAAACCATGACCCGGGAGGATATATCCGCCATCTTCAAGGCGGAGGCGGCGGGCACATTCCGGATCGGGCATGAGGCCGTGTCCGATCCGGAGGGAAGGCTCAGGGGACGGTCGAAGCAGGACCCTGCCCCCGGGAAGGGGTTACGGGCAACGCCCCGGAAGTTTCAGGCCGGGCGGCGGACAGTCCGTCAGGCACCCCATCTTAGTCCAATCCGGCGCCGGCAACCGGATCAAACCGGCCCCTATCGCACTCGGCCGGGACCTGGCCGGGGACCGCCGGCGCCCCCCGGCAGAGAATCCTCATCCGCGGACACCCGACATGGTGTAAGATAACCGTCATTTCGGTCGATCAGTAGACAAGAAGGCACCAGGGGGGCGTATGTTCGAAAAGAATATTGCCTGTATCGGCGCAGGATACGTCGGCGGGCCGACCATGGCCGTCATCGCCATGAAATGCCCGCAGTACAAAGTGACCGTCGTCGACGTCAACCGGGCGCGTATCCGGGCGTGGCAGACCGACCGCCTGCCCATCTACGAACCGGGGCTGCTCGACGTCGTGCGGGCGGCGCGCGGGCGGAACCTTTTCTTTTCCGACGACATCCCCGCCGCCATCCGGGAATCGGACATCATCTTCGTGTCGGTCAACACGCCGACGAAGACCTTCGGCGAAGGCGCCGGCAAAGCGGCCGACCTCCAGTACTGGGAGAAGGTGGCCCGGGAGATCCTGATGGATTCCACGGCCCCCAAGATCGTCGTCGAAAAGAGCACGCTCCCGGTCAAGACCGCCCGGACGATGGAGAACATCCTCAACGCCAACGACAGGGACCTGCATTTCGAAGTCCTCTCCAATCCGGAATTCCTGGCCGAGGGGACCGCGATCCGGGACCTGCTCGAACCCGACCGGGTGCTCGTCGGATCCCGCGAGACGCCCGGGGGCCTGGCCGCCCGGGCTGCGCTGGTCGACATCTACGCCAACTGGGTCCCGGCCGAGCGCATCCTGACCAGCAGCGTCTGGAGCGCCGAACTGTCCAAGCTCGTCGCCAACGCCTTCCTGGCGCAGCGGATCTCCTCGATCAACAGCATCTCGGCCCTGTGCGAGAAGACCGACGCCAACGTCCTCGAGGTGTCCCGCGCCGTCGGCATGGACACGCGCATCGGGGGCCGGTACCTCAATCCCGGCGTCGGCTTCGGCGGGAGCTGCTTCAAAAAGGACATTCTGAACCTGGTCTACATCTGCGAGTCCTACGGCCTCCACGAAGTCGCCGGCTACTGGGAGTCGGTCCTGGCAATCAACGACTACCAGGAGTCCCGGTTCGTCCGGAAGATGGTGCGGGAGATGTTCAACACCATCGTCGGCAAACGGATAGCGCTGTTCGGGTTCGCGTTCAAGGCCGACACGAGCGACACGCGGGAGTCCCCGGCCGGGTACGTGGCCCGCAAACTGCTCGACGAAAGGGCCGAGGTCGTCGTCAGCGACCCCAGGGCGCTCGAAAACGCCCGGATCGACCTGGCCGAATACGGGGAGCGGGTGCGCTTCGTCCGGGACCCCTACGAGGCGGCCCGGGGCGCGCACGCGGTCGCGATCACGACCGAATGGGACCTCTACAGGGGCCTCTCCTGGGAAGACATATACGCCTCCATGCAGAAACCGGCGTTCGTCTTCGACGGGCGCAACATCCTCGACGCCGGCCGCCTCCATGCCATCGGGTTCAATGTCTATCCCCTGGGCAGCCCCCCCTGGAAGCATTTCGAATGAAAAACGGCCGTAATCCCGCGCATCCGAGCCTACCCTTCGGGTATCATGGGTCCCATGGGAATGGGTAGAATCGACCTGCACGTCCATACGTCGACCGGGTCCGACGGCGCCATGACGCTCGAGGGTGTGCTCCGGGCGGCCGCGCGGGCGTCCATAGGCCTGCTGTCGATAACCGACCATGCCGCCGTCGGCCACCAGGCGCGGGCCCGGCGCCTCGCCCAGCGGCACCGTATCCGCTACCTGACCGGCGTGGAGCTCAGCGTCTCCTTCCCCCACGGCGGCGGGGATCACCGCCTCGACGTCCTCGGGTACGGCTACGACGACGGCAATCCCGCCCTCCGCCGGAAGATCGCCGAGATCCGGGAATACGACGCCGGGCGTGCCGCGCGGATCGTCGAAAACCTGAACCGGCAGTTCCGCCGGGAAAACAGGCCGCCGCTTACCGGCCAGGACCTCGACCGCATGCGGGAGGGGGTCGAAGGGGTCCTCGGCCGACCCCACATAGCCGATTACCTGGTGCGCGCCGGAATCGTCGCCGACCGCCGGGAGGCCTTCGACCGGTATCTGGTCGCCTGCAACGTCCCCCGGTACCCTCTCCGGCTCGGCGAGGCCTCGCGCCTCGTCCGGCAAAGCGGCGGACGCCTGGTGCTGGCCCACCCCAACGACCCGGAAAGCCCCTCGCTCGCGTCCGTCACGGGAGACCTCCGGGAACAGACGCGCATCATAGCCGGCGCCATGCTCGGTCTGATCGACGGCATCGAGTGCTGGCACTCCCGCGCCGATGCCGCAACCGCGGCCCATTACGCGGCCTTCTGCCGCGACAACCGCCTGATCCTGACCGGGGGGAGCGACTGCCACCAGAAGCCGCTGCTTCTCGGCACCGTCGCCGTCCCGGATTTCGTCGCGGAACAGTTCTAGCGCGCCCCTTTTCACGGGCCCCGTCTGTAGACGGGCCCCGTCTGTGCTACAATCCGGCTGTAACTTCCCGGGAAGCGGAGGAACGCCGAAAACCATGTCCGGAATCGAACAGGGCCCCATCCGGCCGCCGAGCGAAGCCCGAAGCCTGCTGCTGCGGGTCACCCGCAACTGCTCCTGGAACCGCTGCGGGTTCTGCCACATATACAAGGGGAACCGCTTCAGCCTGCGGACCGTCCAGGAGGTGCGCCGGGACATCGACGCCGTCAAGGGCATCGTCGACGGGCTCAAGTCGGATTCCTGGCGGCAGGGCTGCGGCGGGGACATCACCCCCGGGATCATACGCACGGCCCTGAAAAACCTCCACCGGTACCCGGAAGGGACCCGGAGCGTGCTCCTGTGGCTGCACAACGGGGCCAAAAACGTCTTCCTGCAGGATGCGGACAACCTGGTCCACAAGACGGCCAACCTCGCCGCCATGCTCGCCTACCTGAAGGAGGCGTTCCCCTCCGTCGAGAGGATCACCACCTACACCAGGGCCAAGACGGCGGCCCGGAAATCCGTCGAAGATCTCCTCGAGCTCCGGCAGGCCGGCCTCAGCCGCATACACACCGGGCTGGAGTCGGGCTGCGACCCGGTACTCGAGATGGCCGACAAGGGCGTGACCGCCCGGGAACTCGTCGACGCCGGGCGGAAGGTCAAGGCCTCGGGCATCGAGCTGTCCGAGTACATCATGCCCGGGCTGGGCGGAAGGAGGATGTGGAGGGAGCACGCCGTGGAGACGGCCAGGGTGCTCAACCAGATCGACCCGGATTTCATAAGGCTCCGGACGCTGAAAGTGCTCGACATCATGCCGCTCGCCGGCAAGGTCGCATCCGGGGAACTGGAACTGATGACCGACGACGAGATCGTCCTGGAGCTGCGGCTGCTGCTCGAGAACCTCGACGGCATCCACAGCCGGATCACCAGCGACCACATCCTGAACCTTCTCGAGGAGATCGACGGGCGTCTGCCCGAGGACAGGGAGAAAATGCTCGAGGTCATCGACCGCTACCTCGGGCTGCCCGGGCCCGAGCGGGACAACTTCCGGCTGGGCCGGCGCGCGAGCTTCTACCGCACCCTGGATGACATGGACAATCCCGAGCTGCGCGCGCAGGTCGACCAGATCATGGAGCGCATCCGCTCCCGGCCCCCGGGGGATCTGGACGCGGCCCTTTCGGAAATCATGGAATCGTTTATTTAACGGTATGTTTTTCATTTACTTATGACGATATGTATGGCACATTGGATTGGAGAGCGGGGAAGATGAATACCGGTTCACAGCGTCATCGAATCCATTTCACAGTCATCGCCATTATCGGCAGTATTCCCGGGGTTTCGCCCGGCGGGTAAAGGCTAGCAAAGGTGCATGCACCGAGCCCTCACCGCCAGGCGGTTGAGGGCTTTTTTTTGTTCGGAGCTCCGATGAAGATACAAATCTACGACACGACATTGCGCGACGGGACGCAGGGGGAGAGCATCTCGTTCTCCGTGCAGGACAAGCTCAGGATCGCCCACAGGCTCGACGAGTTCGGGATCGACTACATCGAGGGCGGCTGGCCCGGGTCGAACGACAAGGACGCCGAGTTCTTCCGACTCGCCGCGGGCGACACCTGGCAGACGGCCAGGATCGCCGCGTTCGGGAGCACCGCCCACGCCAAAAACAGGCCCGGGGACGACCCGAATCTCCGGGCGCTGGTCGAGGCCGGGACGCCCGTGGTCACCATCTTCGGCAAATCCTGGGACTTCCACGTCGAGACAGCGCTCGGGATCCCGCTCGGGCGGAATCTCGAGCTCATCCGGGAGTCGGTCGCCTACCTGAAGTCCCGGGGGAAAGAGGTGATCTACGACGCGGAGCACTTTTTCGACGGGTTCGCGGCCAACCCCTCCTACGCGCTCGAAACCCTGCAGGCGGCCGAGGCGGGGGGCGCGGACCTGGTCTGTTTGTGCGACACCAACGGCGGCGGGCTGCCCGGGGGAATCCAGGAGGCGATCCGCAGGGTCCAGGCCGCCGTCGGGCTCCCCCTGGGCATCCACTGCCACAACGACTCGGACCTGGCCGTCGGCAACACGCTGGCCGCGGTCGACGCCGGGGTCGTCCAGGTCCAGGGGACCATCAACGGCTTCGGGGAGCGCTGCGGCAACGCCAACCTGTGCTCGATCATCCCGAACCTCGAAATCAAGATGGGGCACCGGACGGTCGGGCCGGACAATCTGAAGCTTTTGACCAGCACCTCCCGGTTCGTCAGCCAGATCGCCAACCTGCCCCACCGCAAGGACATGCCGTTTGCGGGCAGGAGCGCGTTCGCGCACAAGGGGGGGGTCCACGTCAGCGCCGTCATCAAGGACGCCGCCACCTACGAGCACATCGACCCGGAACGGGTCGGCAACACGCGCCGCGTCCTGGTATCGGAGCTGTCGGGGAAAAGCAACCTGATCTACAAGGCCCGGGAAATGAACATGGACCTGGCCGGGGACGAGAAAAAGCTGAAGGCGGCCGTCGACCGGATCAAGAAGCTCGAAAACCAGGGGTACGAATTCGAGGCCGCCGAAGCGTCCGTCCGGGTGCTGATGGAAGGCGTGATGAACGGGGAGCGGGAGTTCTTCGTCATCGACAACTTCCGGGTCATCACCGACATGCACCGGACCGGCGAATTCACCTCCGAGGCGACGGTCAAGATCCGCCGGGGGGACCAGACCGTGCACACGGTGGCCGAGGGGGACGGCCCCGTGCACGCATTGGACCGGGCCCTGTACTCGGCGCTGAACCAGTTCTTCGAATCGCTCCACCCGGTCCAGCTGATCGACTACAAGGTGCGGGTCCTCGAAGGGACCCGGGGGACCGGGGCACGGGTCCGCGTCCACATCCAGCAGACCGACGGGGAGGAAACCTGGACCACGGTCGGCGTCTCCGAGGACATCCTCGAGGCCAGCTACATCGCCCTGGCCGACGGCGTGCGCTACAAGCTTATCAAGGACACCGCGCGCAACAGGTAAACAAGATGTGTGTCGCCCCGGTTCAGGCTTCGACCAGCGGGTTGAAGTCGATCAGGGTCACCGGGACGTAGCCCGGGTGGAGGTGCCCCAGCGTCAGCGCCGGCAGGGACGGCGGGACCCAGGCGGCGGCAAAGTGCAGGTGGGCGGGCACCTTCGATCGCGTCAGGCGGCCGACCGTCCCCAGGATCCGCCCCCCGCGGACGGCGCTCCCGGGGACGCCGCCGGGCACGATGTGGCTGTACTGCGTGTACAGGACCGAGCCCTGGCGGTTGACCAGATGCGGGTGGCGCACCAGGATCGTCCTGCCCAGGAAATCGTCCAGAACGGCGCCGACCTCGCCGTCGGCGACGGCCCGCACCGGCGTGCCTTCCGGAATGGGGCCGACCAGGCCGTTCGGCCTCCTCCCTTCGGCGAAATCGATCCCCTCGTGTTCCGCGTAGCGCCGGTTCCGGTCGCCCCACCACTCCGTGCAGGCGCCGAAGAGCCGGCCCGAACGGAAATACCAGGACTGGAAGCCGCTCTCCTCCCTCAGCCGGTCCATCCATGCCGGGAAATGCTCCGCGATCCCCTCCGGGGGGACGGATTCCCCGGCCTTGATGCGCATGTGCTCCCGGAAGGAGATCCAGTCCCGCTGCGGGCCCGGACCGGCGTCGAGCGAGAGTTCCGCCTTCCTGAAGTAGGGCAGAAACCGCGTCCCCGCCACCCCGCAGGCCAGCAGCGGGACTCGGGCGACGATGCCGGCCGCGTTGAGCCTCCGGCTTCCGGCCTCTACCTCCGCGGTCAGCCCGGCGGCCAGGCACGCGGGGTCCACCGCCATGTAGCCGTGGTCCCTGCGGACGATGTTCCACTGATCCCTGGTGGGCGCCAGGTACAGGTACTTCCCCGGAACCCTGTGCAGGGTCCCGGCATGGGCGCCGGTCCAGCTAGAGGCGTGGGCGAACAGCTCCCCCATCCCGATCTCCCTGCCCCGGAGAATCGCCCGGACCGCCTCGTAGCGGCGGTTGGGCCGGAGGGCATAGACGAGGACGAACCCCCCGGTGCCGGTCGGCGCCTTCCGGGTGATGATGTAGCCGCAACCCGAGTTGGAGTGGTAGGGGATGGAAACGGGGAAGTCGCCGCGCGGCAGGGTGGCCACCAGCGACAGGGCTTCGGTCGGGAACGCCTGGTAGAGGCGCTCGGGCTGGGGGGCGGCGCCCGCCCGCCGCGTGCGCACCCGCAGAACCACCATGTCCACGATCGACACCCGGAGGGTGCACCGCGCATGGTCGCTTCCGTCAACAGGCACTTGCATAGGACGAACCCCGGCCTTCTACCATAGCACAGAAAAACACTTTCGCCATTATGCGCCCGCGGCCCGCTTCCCTCAAAAAATATCATAATCATTCACCCGGCCGCCGCCGTTGTATTATAGTGAAGCCTCGTCCGGGTGCGCCGGCAATTGCCGGCGGCAATTGCCGGCGGCAGACATTACAAAAAGCAGAGGGTGCCATGGGCCTCAAAGGGATCATTCTTGCCGGCGGCAGCGGAACGCGGCTCTACCCGATGACCCAGTCGGTCAGCAAACAGATCCTCCCGGTCTACGACAAGCCCATGATCTACTACCCTTTGACCACGCTGATGCTCGCGGACATCCGGGAGATCCTGATCATATCGACGCCCCAGGACCTGCCCCTGTTCCGCAACCTGCTCGGCGACGGCAGCCAGTGGGGGATCTCGCTCGGCTACGCCGAGCAGCCCCGGCCGGAGGGGCTGGCCCAGGCGTTTGTCATCGGGGCCGGCTTCATCGGGGGAAACCGCGTCTGCCTCATCCTGGGGGACAACATCTTCTACGGGCACGGGCTGACCCGGTCGCTCGCCGAAGCCGCAAAACGGGAACGGGGCGCGACGATCTTCGGCTACCGGGTCCGGGACCCGGAGCGGTACGGCGTGATCACGTTCGACGCCTCCGGCCGGGTCCTGGACATCGAAGAGAAGCCCCTGCGGCCGAAAAGCCACTACGCCGCCGTGGGCCTGTACTTCTACGACGAGCGGATCACCGGGATTGCCGCGGCGGTCCGACCCTCGGCGCGGGGGGAGCTCGAGATCACCGACGTCAACCGGGAATACCTGCGGCTGGGGGCCCTGCAGGCCGAGCTGCTGGGGCGCGGCGTCGCCTGGCTCGACACGGGCACGCCCGAAAGCCTGATCCAGGCCGGGACGTTCGTGCAGACCGTGCAGGAACGCCAGGGCCTGATGATCGCCTGCCCCGAGGAGATCGCCTACCGCAAGGGCCTGATCGACGCCGACCAGGTGCTGCGCCTGGCCGAACCCATGAAGCACAACCCCTACGGCCAGGCCCTGATCGGCCTGGTGCGCTAGCGCTTCGGGAGGCCGCGAGGGTGGATACCACGAAACATGCGGCGGTTCTGGGAGGCCGCGGAATGCTGGGCACGGACCTGGTGGCGGTTCTTGCCGGAAGGGGGGCGGCCGCTGAGGCGTACGACCTGCCCGGTTTCGACGTCCGCAACCCCCGCCACGTCCAACAGGCGCTCCGTAGGGCCGGCGCGGTGATCAACTGCGCGGCCTACACCGATGTCGACGGCGCGGAATCCGACCCCGGCACGGCATACGGCGTCAATGCCCAGGCGGTCGGGGAGCTCGGCCGCCTGGCGGCGTCGGCCGGCGTCCCCGTCCTGCACGTCAGCACCGACTACGTGTTCGACGGCGGCGGATACCGCCCCTGGCGCGAAGACGATCCCGCCGCCCCCCTGGGGGTTTACGGGGCCAGCAAGCTCGAGGGGGAGCGGCAGCTGGCCTCGAGCGGATGCCGCTTCTGCATCGTCCGCCTGCAGTGGACCTACGGCGCGGCCGGCAATAACTTCATCCGCAAGATACTGGAGCGGGCCTCGGCCGGCCGGCCGCTCCGGGTGGTCGACGACCAGGTCGGGTCTCCGACCAGCACCCGCGAGGCGGCGCGGGCTTTGGCCGATCTTCTTCTGGGGCCCGGCGGCCTGCCCGGCGGGGTGTTCCATTTCGCGGCGGCGGGCTTTGCGAGCCGTTTCGAAGTGGCCCGCTTCGTCGTCGGGGAAAAGGGGCTCGGCGCCGAGGTGCTGCCCTGCAGCAGCCGCGAGTTTCCGGCCCCGGCCCGCCGCCCCGGAAACAGCCGGTTCGACTGCCGGAAGATTTCCCGGCTGCTCGGGGAGCCGATCCGGCCCTGGCAGGAGCCCCTGCGGCGGTACCTGGAGAACGTTCAGGCATGAAAAACATACTGGTCACCGGAGGGGCGGGATTCATCGGGTCCAATTTCGTGCGGATGGCCCTCGACGAGCATCCCGGCTGCCGGGTCGTCAACCTCGACCGGCTGACCTACGCCGGGAACCTCGAGAACCTCGAAGGGTATCTCGAGAACGGGCGCCACGTCTTCGTCCGGGGCGACATCCGCGACGAGGCGCTGGTTGCCGGGATCCTAGAGGACCACCGGATCGACTGGGTGGTCCATTTCGCCGCGGAAAGCCATGTGGACCGCTCCATCACCGGCCCCAGGGTGTTCATCGACACGAACGTCTCCGGGACGCTCACGCTTCTGGAAGCGGCCCGAAAGCGCGGGGTGGAAAAATTCCTGCAGGTTTCGACCGACGAGGTCTACGGGTCGCTCGGCCGGGAGGGCCGTTTCACCGAAACGACGCCCCTGTGCCCCAACTCCCCCTATGCGGCCAGCAAGGCCGCGGCCGACCACCTGGTCGGCGCCTTCGCGCACACCTACGGCCTGCCCTGCAACATCACCCGCTGTTCGAACAACTACGGGCCCTACCAGTTCCCGGAAAAGCTGATCCCGCTGATGATCCACAACGCCCTCCGGGACCGGCCCCTGCCCGTCTACGGCGACGGCGCCAACGTGCGGGACTGGATCTACGTCCGCGACCACTGCACGGCCGTCTGGGCCGTCCTCGCCCGGGGGCTGCCCGGCCGTGTCTACAACGTCGGCGGCTGCTGCGAGAAACCGAACATCGAAGTCGTCCGCATCATCCTCGGCCACCTCGGCAAACCCGAATCGCTGATCCGCTACGTCGCCGACCGGCCGGGCCACGACCTCCGCTACGCGATCGACGCGTCCAGGATCATGGAGGAACTCGGCTGGCGGCCGTCGGTCACCTTCGAACAGGGGATGCGGGCGACCATCGACTGGTACCTCCGCAACGACGCATGGCTCAGCCGCGTGGTATCGGGCGACTACCAGAAATACTACGAGACCATGTACGGGCAACGCCAACAGGAGGGGTAGCATGCAGCTCGAGGGGAAAGCGGCGGTGGTCACGGGAAGTTCCTCGGGGGTGGGCCGGGCCGTCGCCATCGGCCTGGCCCGCCGGGGCTGCTCGGTCGTCGTCAACTACAACCGCAGCCGGGACGGAGCGGAGGAAGCGGCCGAGATCTGCCGGTCCGCGGGCGCCGGGGCCGTTGCCGTTCGGGCCGACGTCTCCGTCGACGCGGACTGCCGGCGCCTGGTCGGGGCGGCCGTCGACGCCTTCGGGCGCCTCGACGTGCTGGTCAACAACGCGGCCGTGACGGAATTCGTCCCCTTCGGGGACCTGGAGGGGCTGACCGAGGACATCTGGCTGAAGGTTTTGCGCACGAACCTCCTGGGCGCCTTCTTCTGTTCGCGCGCCGCGGTGCCCCCCATGCGGCAGTCGGGCGGGGGCGCGATCGTCAACGTCGTCTCCATCGCGGGATTCCTCGGGGGGGGAAGCTCGATCGCCTACGCCGCCTCCAAGGCCGCCGTCATCAACATGACCAAATGCCTCGCCCGGACGCTCGGCCCCGGGATCCGGGTCAACGGGGTCGCCCCCGGGGCCGTCGACACCCGGTGGCTCCGCCGGGGGCTGGGGGGCGAGGCCTTCGAAGGGCTGCGCGCGGAGCTGCGCCGCACCACCCCGCTCGGGAGGATGGCGTCCCCAGAGGACGTCGCCGACGCCGTCCTCTGGCTCGCCGGGGGCGCCGGCATGATGACGGGCGAAACCATCAAGCTCGACGGCGGCCAGCATCTCGGCGGCGACCGCGGGCTGAAACAGGGCGAAGAATAAGGGGGACCGATCATGAAACCCAAAACCATCGCCGTCATCGGGGCCGGACCGGTCGGCGGCATCCTGGCGGCGCACCTGGTCGAGGCCGGCCACGCGGTCCACCTGGTGGACTCCTGGCAAGAGCACATCGGCCGGATCCGGGAAGAGGGCCTCAGGATTACGGGCAACGAGGAGAAGCTCGTCCGGCCCCACCGCCTCCATGCGTCGGTCGCCGACCTGGCCGACGCGGAGCCCGAATACGTCTTCCTCTGCACGAAAGCGTGCTATCTCGAAAACGTCCTGGACCTCGTACCCGCACGGGTCCGGGATTCCGGGGCCGTCTTCATCTCCGCCCAGAACGGCATCGACACGGAGCAGCCGGTCGTCCGGCGCTTCGGGGAGGGGCGGGTCCTGCGCGCCGTCATCACGTTCGCCGGGTACCCGACCGGCCCGGGAACCATCCACGAGACCTTTTTCATCCCGCCGAGTTACATAGGCTGGCTCGACCCGCAGGGGGAGACACCGTGCCGCGAGGCCGCGGCGATGGTCACCGCTTCGGGCCTCACCATGGAGCCGACCCCCGAAATCCAGAAGCACGCCTGGAGAAAGACCATCCTGAACACCTGCACCATGGCCATCGCCGCGGTCACGGGGCTCGACATGCGGCAGCAGGACGAGTTTTCGCCGACGCGCGCGCTGATCGAGGAGCTGCTGAGGGAATCGATCGACGTCGCGGCCGCCTACGGGTTCGATTTCGGCCCGGGATTCTTCGAACACGTCATGGAATTCAACCGCAGGGCGGGGCCGCACCGGCCGTCGATGCTGGTGGACCTGGAGAACGGCCGCAGGACGGAAAACGAGTTCCTCGTCCGCCGCGTGGCCGAATATGCCGCGAGGAAAGGGATCGCCGCCCCCGCCCACCGCACGATGGCCATCCTGATCGATGCGCTGGAAATGCGGGGGCTCCGGGGGGGCGGGGGCGCCGCAGGACGCTAGCGCGATCCGCGGCGCCCCGCGTCTAGGCCACCACCTGCTCGGCGACCAGGTCCCCCACCTCGGAGGTGGAGTACCCCATGCGCCCGGCGGCCATCGACTTGAGCTTCCTGCCGGTCACGTGCATGACCGCCCGCTCGACGGCCGCAGCGGCCTCGGCCTCCCCGAGCGACTCGAGCATCATCTGCATCGAGCAGATCGCGGCCAGCGGGTTGATGATGCCCATGCCGGTGTATTTCGGGGCGCTGCCGCCGATCGGCTCGAACATGCTGACGCCTTCGGGATTGAGGTTCCCGCCCGCGGCGATGCCCATGCCCCCCTGGATCATGGCGCCCAGATCCGTGATGATGTCCCCGAACATGTTGCCGGTCACGATCACGTCGAACCATTCCGGGTTCTTGACAAACCACATGCAGGTCGCATCGACGTGGTAGTACTCCCGCGCGATGTCGGGGAACTCCTTCTGGCCGATCTCGTGGAACGCGCGCTCCCAGAGATCGTAGACGTAGGTCAGCACGTTGGTCTTGCCGCACAGCGCCAGGGTGTTGTTCTCCCCCTTGCCGCGCGCCTTCTTGCCGTATTTGCGGGTGTAGTTGAAGGCATAGCGCAGGCACCGGTCGACCTGGAATCGGCTGTAGACGGCCGACTGCACGGCGACCTCCTGGGGCGTTCCCTTCATGGTCACGCCGCCCGTGCCGGTGTAGAGGTCGCCCGTGTTCTCCCGCACGACGGTGAAATCGATATCTTCGGGCCCCTTGTTCTTCAGCGGCGTTTCCACCCCCGGGTAGAGCTTCACGGGGCGGAGGTTGATGTACTGGTCCAGCGCGAACCGGGCCTTGAGCAGGATGCCCTTCTCCAGGATCCCGGGCGGCACGTCGGGGTGCCCGATGGCGCCGAGCAGAATCGCGTCGAACCGGCGCAGCTCCTCGATGGCGCTGTCGGGCAGCGTCTCTCCGGTGCGCTTGTAGCGCTCCCCGCCGAAATCGAACTCGGCCAGTTCGACCTTGAAATTGAATTTCCCCGCCGCAGCCTTGAGCACTTTTACGGCTTCCGCCGTCACTTCCGGTCCGGTCCCGTCGCCGGGCATCACAGCAATTGTATACACCGCTTCCCTCCCGTGAAAATCATCCCATCCGTTGGTCCCGCGCCCGGCGCGTCGCCGCGCGGGGGACTGTTGCAGTTTCCGTCACACCGGCGCCCGTCGAAATCGAAGAGCCGGAGGCATTTGTATACTGGAAGGGGTTTCGGGAGCAAGGAAAAACCGGGCGCGCCCCGGGACGGGCGGGTCTGCACGGGATCCCGGCGCCCGGCATCCCGTGCAGATTTGCCTAACCGCCCGGGATGCTGTACTATGGTAGCTGCCGGAGTCGTCCGGGCAGTCGCGGCCCCGTACCAAGGGTCGAGGAAAGTCCGAACTCCACAGGGCAGTGTGCCTCGTAACGCGAGGGAGGGGTGACCCTACGGAAAGTGCCACAGAAAATATACCGCCCCGCCTCCGGCGGGGTAAGGGTGAAATGGTGCGGTAAGAGCGCACCGCGTCGCTGGCAACAGCGGCGGCACGGCAAACCCCACACGGAGCAAGGTCAAATAGAAAAGCTTTCCCGCAAGGGATAAGGGCGGCCCGTCCGACGCTTTTGGGTAGACCGCTGGACCCCGGGAGCGATCCCGGGGCAAGATGAATGACTGCCGTCCCCGCAATCCGGGGAAACAGAATTCGGCTTATGGACGGCTCCGGCTCCATCTTCTTGAACGCGCGCGCCGCGGTGCCCTCTCCCGGACGGAAACGCCGCCGCCCGGCACCGGGGCGGGCCATCGGGTTCGCCCCGAAGCATTCTGCGCTGCCGTCCGATTTTCTTTGAACCATTAGCCCTTCCGATGCATCCGATCCATCCAGCAGGGGTACAAGTACAACCGCGCCCGTGCAGGCAAACGATTTTTTCGTATTCCACACAAAGAAGCAGTTGGAAGCACGATGCTCGGAATCTTCGGCTATCTGCGGCCCGCTTCGGGGGAACCGTTGTCCGCCTCCCTTATCTGCATTGGATCAGGCGCACATTCGTTCCGGGAAACCCGTCCTCCGTCGGCGCGGCTCAGAGCTTCCGCTGTCTCTTTCCTGTCAGACACGGATGGTCATGGGGGACAATAACCCGGCAGAGGGCGGCCCTTCCCCTATTCGGGAACTGAGCCTGTCCGAACAGATGCGATTGATCGACGATTCCGGGCTGTTCGACCGGGAATGGTATCTGAAACGGTATCCGGACGTCCTCGCCGCCGGCATGGACCCCGTGTACCACTATCTGAAGTACGGGTCGAAAATCCGACGGGATCCGGTCATTGTTTTCGACACGGACTGGTATTTGGACACGAACCCCGACGTCAGGGAAGCGCAGATGAATCCGCTCGTCCATTATCTCCTCTACGGCGCCCGGGAGGGGAGGGACCCCGGTCCCTTTTTCGACTCGGACTGGTACCTTGAGAACAATCCCGACCTCAAGGCCGCTCCCATCAATCCCCTTACCCATTACCTGCACCACGGAGGCTTCGAGCAGCGGGATCCGTCCCCGGATTTCAACACCGAGTCCTATTTGAAGCAGCACCCGGAAATCCTCGCGGCGAAATGGAATCCTCTGGTTCATTTTCTGTCCTCCGGCCGCCAAGCCCCGGGCGCGGGAAAGATGCCCGGCGACGCCCCCGATCCGCCCGTCGGCGCCGAACACCCGCATTCCGGAACGCTCCCTGTGGGCTTGGAACCGTCGGAACGTTTTCGGGAGAATCCCGAAAGCTTTCGCCCGAAAGTCTCCGTCGTCGTCCCCAACTACAACCATGCATCCTTCCTGCGCCAGCGCCTGGACTCCATCTACGGCCAAACCTATACGAACATGCACGTTATCCTGCTCGACGACGGATCCACCGACGGCAGCAGGGAGATTCTGTCCGAATACCAGGCGCGGTATCCGGACCGCACTTCGGTCCTGTTCAACAAGACGAATTCGGGCGGGGTGTACCACCAGTGGAGGAAAGGGATCGAAGCCGCGACGACCGATCTTGTCTGGATTGCCGAAAGCGACGACTATTGCGACCCGGACTTTCTGGGCACGCTGGTCCCTTTTTTCATGGACGAAGCGGTTCTGCTCGCCTACAGCCGCTCGGTGTTTGTCGACGAACAGGGCCGGCCCGCCTCTTTCTCCTTTGAAACATACCTGTCGGAGCTGTCGGCCGAACGGTGGAGGCACAGCTATGTCGCGGCATCCCATGAGGAGGTCGCGCGGTACCTGGGCCGCAAGAACACCATCCCGAACGTCAGCTCCGCCCTATTCCGAAAGCCGGACCTGGGGCCCCTGGTACGCGACAACCAATGGCTCTCGATGAAGGTATGCGGCGACTGGATCCTGTATCTCCACCTGCTCCAAGGCGGGAAGATCGGCTATTCGGCCGACACCCGCAACTACTTCCGCTTCCACCGCTCCAACTCATCGGCAAAGACCTACGCCACGGCGACCTACTACCGGGAACATGCGGCCGTAGCCTGCGAAATCGCCCGCAAGTACAGCGTCCCGGACGAAACGCTGGATGCCAACAAAGCTTTCGTGAAAAGATTCTTCGACGCGCACGCCCGGGAAATGACCCCCGGCCTGGATTTTTCCGATGTCTACGACACGGCCGACATCGGCCGCTGCCGCTTGGAACGGAGACCGAATCTGATGATAGCCTCCTTCGCCTTTGCCACCGGAGGCGGCGAGGTTTTCCCGATCCGACTGGCCAACCATCTCAAGAAAAAGGGCTATCCGGTGACCTTTTTCAATTTCAACGGCGCCGCCTGCAAACCGGCCGTCCGGGAAATGCTCCGCCCCTGCATTCCGGTTGTCGAAAGAAACGTATGCGGACCCGTTATCGGCACGCTGCTCGAACAACTCGGCATCGAAATCATCCACTCCCATCACGCGAGCGTCGATGTGTTCTTCGGAGAGCGCTGCCGGGACCTCTCCTCCCCCCCCAAACACGTCGTCACAATGCACGGCATGTACGAAACCATGGAGGATGCGACCTTTCATCGGGCAGTCGAAACGCTGGCCGATGAGGTTTCGGCCTGGATTTACCTTGCCGACAAGAACCTCCATCCTTTCGTCACGAGGGGCATCGAACTCCGTGGGCCGTT
>Ga0123333_10002379_pt1 | contig 19173 bp, 16 predicted proteins | sample BioC12SIPDNA_3_FD_89957 | JGI IMG/M metagenome (GOLD analysis project Ga0123333, IMG submission 89957) | Anaerobic biogas reactor microbial communites from Washington, USA - Biogas_R2_B C12 SIP DNA | ecosystem: Engineered > Bioreactor > Anaerobic > Unclassified | place: Washington, USA... | reverse complement strand
GCACGCCGCCGCCTCCCCCGGGGGCGGCGGTGCTCGAGGTGGGCGCCGGCACCGGCCGCCTGTGGCGGGTGAACGCCGAGCGCGTGCCGCCCGGCTGGCGCCTCACCCTCACCGACCGCTCGGCGGGGATGCTGACGGCGCTCCGCGGCACCCTCGAGGAGGCGGGCCTGACGGCCGAGCTCCTGCCGGCCGACGCCGCTGCGCTGCCCTTCCCCGACGCGTCGTTCGACCTGGCCTTCGCGAACCACATGCTCTACCACCTGCCCGACCCTTCCGTGGGCGTGGCCGAGCTGCGCCGCGTGCTCAGGCCCGGCGGCCTGCTGGTGGCCGCCACCAACGGGGCGAACCACATGCGCCAGGTGCGCGAGCTGGCGCGGCCGCTGGGCGCGCTCGAGGGGGTGGAGCCGACCGGCGTGGCCGACCTGCCCTTCGACTGCGAGAACGGCGGCGCCACGCTGGCGGCGCGCTTCGCGGAGGTGGAGCTGCACCGCCACGACGACGCCCTGGAGGTCACCGACCCGCAGGCGCTCCTCGCCTACCTGCGTTCGCTCGTCCACCTGCCCGAGGCGGTCACGCCCGAGCTGGAGGCCGCGCTGGCGCGCTGGGAGGCGGAGGTGCTGGCCCACGCCACCCCCGGCCCCACGCGCGTGGAGCGCGCCACGGGCGTGTTCCTCGCCCGCTGACGGGCCCCAACGCGCGGCCCTGGACGGCGCCGGCGCGGGGCGCGGAGTAGCATCGAAGCATGGACATCGACAGCACCGAGACGCACCTCGACCTGCAGCGCCTCCTCGCCATCAAGGAGGAGGTGGTGCGCCTGGCCCGCGAGGTGGGCCGCTGGGCGCGCGAGCGCTCCGACCGGCACCACGCCGGCACCCAGGCGTTCGACGTGAGCGTCAAGACGGTCCCCGGCGACGTCGTCACCGAGGTCGACGTGGAGGGCCAGCGCCGCATCGCCGAGCGCCTGCGCGCGGGGTTCCCCGGCTTCGGGCTGCTGGGCGAGGAGGGCCTCTCCGAGGTCGACGAGCGCACCCCCACCTGGGTCATCGACCCCATCGACGGCACCCACAACTTCGTGCGCGGCTACCCCGGCTTCTGCGTGTCGATCGGGCTGGTCGAGGAGAACGAGAGCGTGCTGGGCGTGATCTACGACGCCGGCCTCGACACCGTGTACTGGGCGGTGAAGGGCGGCGGCGCCTGGCGCGAGGCGGAGCGCGTGCGCCTCACCGACCGCGCGGTGCGCGACGCGCTCATCACCACCAACTTCACCGACGCCTCGGCCGGCAACCTGGGCCACCGCGACTTCTTCGTGGAGCTGGCGGGCCGCTCGTCTGGCGTGCGCGCCAGCGGCTCGGCGTGCCGCGACCTGTGCTTCGTGGCCGACGGCCGCGTCGACCTGTTCTGGCAGTTCGGCCTGCGCGCCTGGGACGTGGCGGCCGGCATCGCGCTCGTGCGCGAGGCGGGCGGCGAGGTGCGCTTCCTGGGCGGCGGCGACCGCACGTGGCTGCAGGGCGGCCGCATCGACGTGGTCGCCGGCGCCCCCTCCGCGGTGGCGGAGGCGATGGCGCTGGCCGAGCGCGTGCTGGACTGAGGCCGACGGTAGGGAACCGCCCGCGCGCGGCCTGAGCGCCGGGCGCGGTCGGCGGGGCGCGTGCCGGCTGCGCCGCCTCGCTGCGGGCGGGTGCCGATAATGGGCGTGTAGGACGTCATCGCGTGCGGCCCCGCTCCACAGGGCGTCCCGGGGCGCGCAGCGATCGCCGAGCCCGAGAGGACCTGCCTGTGGACGACCAGCCGGCCGACCGTTCGCGCGAGCTGCCCCCGCCGCGCGGCTACGACCCCGCCAGCCCCGCCCCGCCCCTCCGCACCGGCACGCCCGCCGACGAGGAGGTGCGCCGCATCGACGTCGACCCCGAGGACCGGCTGGCGTTCCGCGTGGGCGTCAACGTCCTCACCCTGATCCTCATCGGCGTGGGCGCCTACCTCGTGTGGCGCTACCTCCTACGGTAGGCGCATGAGCCTGGTGCTGGCCTGGCTCACGACGGCCCTGGCCGTGCTCGTGCTCGGCACCCTCGCGGCCCAGGCGGCGCCGGCGCGCCACCGCGCCAGCATGGGGCTCGCGCTGCGCGCCGCCAGCCGCCTGCTGATCGGGCTCGCGCTGTTCGTCCTGGTGCTGTACGTCACCGGCTACTTCCTGGCGCTGGTGGGCGGCTTCTACGAGTCGTTGACCTGCAAGGTCGTGACCCTGCCCGCCTGCGAGGACCCGCTGGCCCTGCCCGCCTGGCTGGGGCTGCCGGCCGCCAGCGTCGGGGGCGTCATCGGCGTGCTGCCGCTGCTGGGCATCTTCCTGGCCAAGAGCCTGCAGGCGGCGCCCGACGCAGCGCGAGGGCCGGCGGTGGCGGCGCCCCCGCCCCGCGACCGGCCCGGGAACGACCACGCCGAGGGCGCGCTCGGCTGGCGCGAGAGGCTGCTCCCCGCCTTCCTCGCCTGGCTCGGTGCCAACGCCAGCCTGGTGGCGATCCTGTTCGTGGAGCTGTGGCTCGCCTGGCTGCGCGGCGCCGCCGAGGCGGCCGACCGCCAGGTGCGCCTGGCGCTCGGCCTCGACGCCGAGCTGCCCGCCGCCTACCTGGGCGTGGCGCAGTGGGGCGCGGTGGTGCTGGCGCTGGGCCTGAGCGTGGTGGTCATCTACCTGGGCGTGGCGGCGCGCTTCGGGCTGCGCATGGCCGGGCTGGGCTTCGCCGACCTCGGCGCCGGCGCGCGGCTCGTCGACCTGCTCGGCGCGCTGCTGGCCGTGCTGGCCGAGGGCGTGCGGCGCGCCTGGGCGGTGGCGGCCGTGGTGGTCGGGCGCCTGGCCCTCAAGCTGCAGAGCGGCGCCGCGCGCCTGTTCGTGCTGCTGGTAACGGCGTTCGGTCGGCTGCTCCTCAAGCTGCAGAGCGGGGCGGCGCGGCTGTTCGTGCTGGCCACCACCGCGCTCGGCCGCCTGCTGCTGAAGCTGCAGAGCGGCCTGATGCGCCTGTGGCTGTTCCTCGCCGTGGTGACGGGCCACGTGGTCCTGTTCCTCACCAGCCTGCCCGGACGCGTGCGGCGCCGCCCGCCCACCGAGGTGAGGATCGCGCTGCTCGCCCTCGCGGCGCTGGCCGCGGGCGGCGCGGCGCGCGCCCAGGCGCCGACCACGTACGTGGTGCTGCTGGACGTGTCGGGCGGCGAGGTCAGCCGCCTCGCGGCCGCCGAGCGGCAGCTGCTGAGCTGGGCCGACCCCTCGCCCCAGTTGGCGCTGCTCGCGCGCGGCGACCGCCTGGTGGTCCTCCCCGTGCGCGCCCCGGGCGAGCTCGACACCGTCTACTCGGCGCTCTTCAACGCCACCTACCCGGGCTCGCAGCTCGACCGCTTCGCCTTCTTCGCCGAGCTGCGCAGCGTGCTGCCCGGCGCGGTCGACGACGTCTGGGGCACCGGCCTCAGCGAGGCGCTGCGCAGCGCCGCCGTCTACCTGCGCGACGCGCCGCCCGAGCACGCGCGCGTGCTGATCGTGTTCGGCAACGGCGAGGACCACTCGCCCGAGCCCGTCAGCGGCGCCGAGCTGCGGCCGGCGCTCGAGGGGGCCGTGGTGGTGCGCCTCAACGCCGGGCTCGACAGCCGCGAGCGGTGGGAGCGCCTGTTCGCCGAGGCCGGCGCCGCCGGGCAGGTGGCGTTCGACCAGGCTGCCACGCGCCTGCTGACGGTGGCGGAGCTCGAGGCCGCCATCGAGCGGGCGCGCGCCCGCTAGCCGCGGGGCGCGGCCGGCGGTTGCCTTACGGCGGACGTACCGGTACCATCGGGCCAGTTGCAGAACAGTTGCGGGCCGGGTTACATATAGCCCCTAACCGATGAAGGCAAGCGTCGCTGCCCGCGACCTCGCCTGAGCGAGCACCGTTCGAACCCGTTCCACGACGGCCGAAGCGGTCGGCGGATGCATAATGGCGCCGGAGTCACGACGCTCCGGCTGCACGACTACATCTACTTGGAGGTCGGCAGTTGGTTGTCCAGCGAGCAGCACCCGTGAAGGGCAGGCCACGGCCGGCTTGGTTGCGCCGCTTCGCGCGCAACGGCGCGGGGATGCTCGGCCTCGTCGGGGTGGTGCTGGTGCTCGTGATGGCGTTCGGCGCCCCGCTGCTGGCGCCGCACGACCCGGCGCGGCAGTACTTCGACGGCCTGACGCTCGAGGGCGACCCGCTGCCCCCCTCCCGGCAGTTCCCGCTCGGCACCGACACCCTGGGCCGCGACCTGCTAAGCCGCGTGCTGTTCGGCGCGCGCGTGTCGTTGCTGGTGGGGGTGCTCGCCAACGGCGCCGCCGTGCTCATCGGCCTGCTCGTGGGGGTGGCCGCCGGCTACTTCCGCGGCGCCGTCGAGGCGGTGCTGATGCGCCTGACCGACGTGATGACCGCCTTCCCCGCCCTGATCCTCGCCATCGCGCTGGCCGCCATCCTGCGTCCCAGCCTGTGGATCGTGGCGCTGGTGATCGCGCTGGTGAACTGGGTGTGGATCGCGCGCGCCATCTACGCCCAGGTGCTGTCGATCCGGCAGCGCGAGTTCGTGGAGGCCGCCGGCGCCCTGGGCGTGGGCACCTTCCGCACGCTGTTCCGCCACATCCTGCCGCACCTCGTGAGCACCCTGATGGTGTTCGGCACGCTCGGCATCTCCACCACGGTGCTGCTCGAGGCGTCGCTGTCGTTCCTCGGCGTGGGCGTGCAGCCGCCCGCGCCCAGCTGGGGCGGCATCATCAACGAGAGCCAGTCGTACTTCCTCGACGCCCCCTGGCTGGTGATCTTCCCCGGCATCGCCATCGTGCTCACCTCGCTGTCGTTCAACCTCCTGGGCGAAGCGCTGCGCGACGCCCTCGACCTGGCGGAGCGCCGATGATCGGCTACCTCGCGCAGCGCCTGCTGCAGGCCGCCGGCGTGCTGCTCGGCGTCAGCATCGTCACGTTCCTGCTGGCGTTCCTGCTGCCCGCCGACCCGGCGCGCATGATCGCCGGCCGCAGCGCCACGGTGCAGACGGTCGAGAGCATCCGCCAGCAGCTGGGCCTCGACCGCCCGCTGCCGGTGCAGTACGTCAACTACCTGGGCAAGCTGCTCAGGGGCGACCTGGGCCGCTCCTACGCCCAGAAGGCCGAGGTCACCAAGCTCATCCGGTCGCGCCTGGCGCCCACCCTGCAGCTGGCGCTGGCGGGCATCCTGTTCGAGCTGCTGATCGGCCTGCCGGCCGGCATCGTCGCCGCCCTGCGGCGCGGCACCGCCGTCGACCAGGCGGTGATGGCGTTCGCCTTCGTGGGCGTGTCGGCGCCGCAGTTCGTGGTGGGGCTGCTGCTCATCTACGTGTTCGCCTACCTGCTGCCCCTCTTCCCGCTGGGCGGCTACGGCACGCCGCTGCACGTGGTGCTGCCGGCCGTGGCGGTGGGCCTCGCCGGCGGCGGCTGGTACGCGCGCGTCACGCGCAGCGCCATGATCGACGTGCTTAGGCAGGACTACGTGCGCACCGCCCGCGCCAAGGGGGTCTTCCCCGCCAAGGTGGTGTTCAAGCACGTGCTCAAGAACGCGGTGCTGCCGGTGGTGGCGCTGGTCGGCCTCGACATCGGCGTGTTCATGGGCGGCATCGTGATCGTCGAGTCGGTGTTCGGCTGGCCCGGCATCGGCCAGATGATCTGGCAGGCGATCCAGCTCGTCGACATCCCCGTCATCATGGGTGGCGTCCTCGTCACCGCGCTCTTCGTGGTGGTCGGCAACCTCCTCGCCGACCTCGTCTACCCGGTCCTGGACCCCAGGATCCGGTACAGCTAGCGGACACCTCGCCGGCCGGACCCCGGCCGCCGCGAGTTGCCGGCAGAACCTGCGCGGAAGCGCGAAAGGAAGGCAGTATGAAGAGGACCCACACACCCGGCAGCCTCCCCCCGAGGCCCCGCCAACACGGCGTGCTGCGACGGCTCGGGCTGGCCTTTGGCGCGCTGCTCCTCAGCGCTTCGCTGGTGCACGCGCAGGAGCAGGGCGGCAGCGCGGTGGTGTCGTTCCAGGACGACATCAGCACCCTCGACCCCGCCATCGGCTACGACTGGCAGAACTGGTCGATCATCAAGTCGATCTTCGACGGCCTCATGGACTACGTGCCCGGCACCACGGAGCTCGTGCCGCACCTGGCCGAGTCGTACGAGGTCAGCGACGACGGCCTGACGTACACCTTCGTCCTGCGCCAGGGCGTGCTGTTCCACAACGGCCGCGAGATGGTGGCCGACGACGTCCGCTACTCCATCGAGCGCGTGCTGAACCCCGAGACCCAGAGCCCCGGCCAGGGCTTCTACCTGAGCATCGCCGGCGCCCAGGAGTTCATCGACGGCGCCGCCGACAGCGTGGCCGGCATCGAGGTCGTCGACGACTACACCATCCGCTTCACCACCTCCGAGCCCGACGCCTCGTTCCTGCACAAGCTGGGCCTGAACTTCGCCCACGTGGTGCCGCAGGAGGCGGTGGAGGCGGCGGCCGGCGACTTCGGCCACCAGCCGGTGGGCACGGGCGGCTTCAAGCTCAAGGAGTGGGTGCTGGGCCAGCGCGTCGTGCTGGAGCGCAACCCCGACTACTTCGAGGAGGGCCTGCCCTACCTCGACGAGATCACCTTCCAGGTGGGCGTCGACCCCAACGTGGCGTTCCTGCGCCTGCAGCGCGGCGAGGTCGACATCCTCGGCGACGGCATCCCGGCCGCCCGCTACACCGAGGTCATCAACGACCCCGTCCTGGGCGAGCAGGTGGCGATGGGCGAGCAGATGCAGACCGGCTACGTGACCATCAACGTCGCGATGGAGCCGTTCACCGACGTGCGCGTGCGCCGGGCGCTGAACATGGCGATCAACAAGGACCGCATCGTGCGCATCGTGAACAACCGCGCCGTGCCGGCCAACCAGATCCTGCCGCCGCTGTTCGAGAGCCACGCCGACGACTACGAGGGCTACCCCTACGACCCCGAGGCGGCGCGCGCGCTGCTGGCCGAGGCCGGCTACCCGGACGGCTTCGACACCGAGCTGTACGCCTACAACGTGGCGCCCAACGACCGCATCGCCCAGGCCATCCAGGCCGACCTCGCCGAGATCGGCGTGAACGTCGAGCTCCGCACCCAGGCGCAGAGCACCGTGATCGAGGCGGGCGGCGCAGGCCAGGCCCCGCTGCTGTGGTCCGGCGGCATGGCGTGGATCGCCGACTACCCCGACCCGAACAACTTCTACTGGCCGATCCTGGCCTGCGCCAGCAACATCCCGGGCGGCTGGAACTGGGCGCGCTACTGCAACGAGGACCTCGAAGCGCGCGCCGCCCGCGCCGACACCCTGGCGCGCTCCGACCAGGCCGACGAGCGCGTGGCCGAGTGGCGCGAGATCTTCCTCGCGATCATGGAGGACGCGCCGTGGATCCCCGTGTTCCACGAGCTGCAGGTCAGCATGCACTCGACCAACGTGACGGGCCCGAAGGAGATCTTCGTGGACCCCATGCACATCCCCGTGCACTACGAGATGGTGCGCCGGGCGCAGTAAGGCACCGCAAGGCCGCGCGCGCCTCTAGCTAGGGGCGCGCGCTATTTTGCCAAGGAGAACATGATGAGCGGCTTCAAGACCATCCACGACCACCATCACCACTTCGGCTGGGACAACTCCCTCGAGCCCGTGCTCACCGTCGAGCCGGGCGCGGAGCTCGAGCTCGAGACGATCGACTCGGGCGGCGGCCAGCTGAACGAGGCCTCCACCGCCGCCGACGTGGCCAAGATCGACTTCTCCAAGGTGAACCCGGTGACGGGCCCCGTGTACGTCGAGGGCGCCGAGCCCGGCGACGCGGTCGAGGTCGAGATCCTCGACTTCGACGAGAGCGGCTGGGGCTGGACCGGCATCATCCCCGGCTTCGGGCTGCTGGCCGACGAGTTCACCGAGCCGTTCATGAACATCTCGCGCTACGACGAGAAGCGCGTGGTGTTCCAGCCCGGCATCGAGCTGCCCACGCGCCCCTTCCCCGGCACCATCGGCCTGGCGCTGGCCGAACCGGGCTCGCACTCGGTGGTGCCGCCGCGCGCCCAGGGCGGCAACCTCGACGTGCGCGACCTGACGCGCGGCACCAAGCTGTGGCTGCCGGTGGCGGTGCCGGGGGCGCTGCTGTCGATCGGCGACACCCACGCCGCGCAGGGCGACGGCGAGGTGTGCGGCACCGCGGTCGAGACCGCCATGACGGTGCGCGTGCGCGTGAACCTGGTGAAGGGCGCCGGGTTCGCCAACCCGCGCTACGAGGTGACGGGCGCGGCGGCCTCCGAGCCCATGCCCAAGGGCTTCTACGCCACCACCGGCGTGGCGCCCGACCTGATGGACGCCACCAAGGACGCCATCCGCGCGATGATCGACCACCTGGGCAAGGAGTACGGCCTGGAGCCGGACATGGCCTACGCGCTGTGCAGCGTGGCGGTGAACCTGCGCATCAGCGAGGTGGTGGACATGCCGAACTGGGTGGTGTCGGCGGTGCTGCCCAAGCACATCTTCGTGTGAGCCGCGGCTGACGGCTTCGCGCGCGGCGGGGGGCCGTGCGTGGCCGTCGGCTGTCCGTCGTCTCGGTCTCGGCCTACCGTTCGCGGTAGGCCGAGTCGCTTCTCGGGCGGGTACCGAACCGCGCGACGCTAGCGGCGCGTGTACCGCGTTCCGTAACGCTCCTGGTTGCCTGTCTCCCACCCTCACGGTCGCCCGGACGTGGACGGCCTTCCCGGCACGCTCCAGGCCTCCCGGCCCCGACGCTCGCGGTGGCGCGACACCGGGACCGGGCGCCGGGCGGGCGTGAGCGGGCGGACCGGCCGCGCCGGCGCCATCGGGCCGCCAGTAGCCTCGTGTAAGCGGCCCGTCATATCTCTGTGTGAAACGCGTGAGCGCGGTTCTGCTACTCCTAGCGTGTCGAACGAAGCAGTCGGGTAGTAGGCACCGTTGACCGTGCGAGCACGGCAGCGCCGATGCCTCGGCCCGGACCCAAGGAGGACCACATGCGACACGCGATGAGGCCGGTGAACCTGCTCAAGCCCCTCCCCCTGCTCGTGCTCCTGCTGCTCGCCGCTTGCGGGACCAACACGCCGCCAGCGGACCCTGAGCCCGCGCCGCTCGTGCTCAGGGTCGTGCCGGGCGACGTGCTGAGCGGCCAGGCCGACACCCCCTACGGCTTCGCGCTGGAGGCCACCGGGATCGGCGCTACCAGCAAGCACGCCACCTTCCGTTGGGCGTTCGCGGGCCGCAGCCACGGCCAGCGCACCCTGAAGGTGGTGGACGGCGGCGTCACGACCCAGGTCGAGGAGAGCTTCCCCGAGCCGGGCGTCTACGGCCTCGTGGCGGCGGTGGAGGCCGGCGGCCGCACCGCGACGGCCACCGCGGTGATCGCCATCGGTGACGTCGAGCCCGAGCGCGAGGTGGCCATGCCGAGCTGCGGCGGGTGGGTCACCCAGCGGTCGGGCGCCTACGGCGTGACGGTGGACCGGTGGGACGTCTCCGCCGTGTCCGACGGCGCCGTCTTCGACCTGCGCTTCGACACCGTGGGCATCCCCGACCGCATCGTGGTCGCCTACCCCGACGGCCAGGTGGTGCACGACACCGGCTGGCGCGGCGACGCGCGCCACGCGGGCGACCTCTACCCGGGCGGCATCGCGGGCCCCAAGACCGGCGAGGCCTTGGCGGTCTTCGCCAAGGACGGCGTCGACGAGTTCGTGGTCACGGTGTTCGGCCCTGACCGCCGCACGCTGTGGAGCTACGAGGTGCGCTGCAGCGTCCCGGAGGCTTAGGCCCAGACGCGCTAGGCCGCAGCCCCGAGGCGCCCCCGGCGCGCTGACACCGGACGCACCCAGGACACCGAACGGCCCGTGCTACACGGGCCGTTCTCGTACCTAACGAACCGCTGCACGCCAGGACGCGACGTGCAGCGGTTCGGTACCCTACGCTCCAGCGAGCCGTTGAGCTCCGCGGAGCTCCGAGCCGGCCTCCCGAGCGTCGGGCTGGCGCCGACCGGCACCCCGACGCGCGCGGCCCGCGTCAGCTCACGCCCTCGCCAGCCTCACGCCACCCGCTGCGCCTTCGCCGCCTTCAGCCGCGCGTGCTCCGCCTTGATGGCCGCCAGGCGCTCGGGGTCGGCCAGCAGCTCGATCGCCGAGGCGGCCATGATCTTGGCGGCCGTCACCAGCGCCTCGTAGGCCATCGGCCCGTCGCACGCCTCCGCGAAGGCCGCCGTGTGCGGCACGCTGCCCCGGTCGTCGACCGGCAGCGTGAACGTCACGTGCGGGATCAGCTGGCTGACGTTGCCGCTGTCGGCGGAGGCGAACGACTGCGGGTCGGAGTCGGGGCGCTCGATGCCCACGAGGTCGAGGCTCTCCAGCACCACCTCGCGCAGCGACGGCACGATGAGGCGCTCGGCGTACAGCATGTCCTCCTCGATCTCGAGGGTGGCGCCGGTCATCAGCGCCGCGCCGCGGGCGCAGTCGTGCACGCGCTCGCGCAGCGCCTGCACGTCCTCGTAGCTGAAGGCGCGCGTCATCATGCGCACCACGGCGCGCTCCGGCACGATGTTGGCGGCGGTGCCGGCCTCCTCGATGATGCCGTGGATGCGCACGTCGGGGGTCACGTGCTGGCGCAGGGCGTTCACGCCCGCGAAGGTGAGCATGGCGGCGTCGGCGGCGTTCACGCCCAGGTGCGGCGCCTGGCCCGAGTGGGCGGGCTTGCCGGTGAAGGTGTAGGTGGCGCCGCTGGCGGCGATGTTGGGGCTGCCCACGCGCACCTCGTTGTTGCCGTGCCACATGATCGACACGTCGGCCACGTCGAACACCCCGCGCTCGATCATGAACACCTTGCCGCCGCCGCCCTCCTCGAAGGGGCAGCCCATCACGTAGACGTTGCCCTCGAGCTGGCCCAAGACCTTGCTCACGGCGATGCCGGCCGTGGCGGCGATGGTGCCGATGAGGTTGTGGCTGCAGGCGTGGCCCAGGCCGGGCAGGGCGTCGTACTCGGCCAGCAGCGCCACGCCGGGGCCCTGGCCCTCGCGGCCGGGGGCGCTGCCGCGGAAGGCGCACTCGAGGTCGGCCACGCCCTTCTCGACCAGCATCCCGTGGCGCTCGAGGTAGCCGGTGAGCAGGCCCGCCGCGTGCGGCGTCTCCCAGCCCACCTCGGGGTTGGCGTGGATCTCCTTGGCGATGGCCACCGCCTCGTCGCGCAGGGCGTCGATCTCGGCGAAGGCGTGGTGCTTGAGCGAGGCTACGTCGATCTTGGGTTCGGTCTGCATGCGGTTCTCCTATCGAGCGGGGCGCGGGCGCGCCCGGGGGTCAGGGGCGGGTCGAGGCGGGCAGGCGGGGCTCGGGCTCGGCGCGGGAGGCGGCGCGCGCCACGCGCTCCGCCTGGGCGCGGCGCAGCACCTGCAGCAGCCACAGCGTGCTCACGAGCAGCAGGGCGCCGGTGACGAAGAAGGCGGGGCGCATGCCCAGCAGGTCGGCCACCACCCCAGCCAGCAGCGGCGCGCCGGCCGACGACACCTGGTTGATGGTGGCGCGCAGCCCCACGGCGTAGCCGCGCTCGGCGTCGGAGGTGTGCTCGGCGAGCAGCACCAGCCCCAGCGACTGGTGCAGGCCGGCGCCCACGCCGTGGGCGAAGGCGAGGAACAGCAGCAGCGTGGTGACGACCGTGAGCGGCATGACGGAGAGGCCGAGGATGGCCAGCAGCGCGGCGAGCATCATGGTCGACACCAGGCCGGTGCGCTTCAGCAGCAGGTTGGTGAACGGCCGGATGGCCGCCTGCCCCAGCGAGCCCGCCGCCAGGACCAGGCCGATGGCGCTGGCGCTCATGGCGTTCTCCTCGAGGAAGAGCGGCAGGAAGTTGCCGCGCAGGCTGATGGTGAACAGGCAGACGAACGAGAACAGGAACGCCGCCTGGATGCCGGGGCGCGCCAGCAGCGCCAGCGCCTGGCCCTTGGGCCGCGGGCGCGGCTCGGTGGGCGCGCCCGCCGGGTGGGCGCCCAGCAGCCACGCCACCACCGCCAGCAGCGCCGCGCCGGCCGCGTAGGCGCCGAACGCCGCGGGGTAGCCGCTGTGGTCGAGCGCCAGGCCGCCCACGATGGGTCCCACCGTGAGGCCCACGGCCGTGACGGTGGCGAACACGCCCAGCACCCAGTCGCGGTCGGGCACGCGCGTGGCGTAGGTCTGCGAGGCGATCCAGGCCGCCATGTAGAGCGAGCCGTTCACCACCTGCGCCAGCAGCAAGAGCGCCAGGCTGTCGGCCACCAGGTAGAGGGGCGTGGTGAGCACGGTGCCGACGCTCACCCACACCAGGCTGCGCTTGAGGCCGAAGCGCGCCGTCCACTCCCCCATCTGCGCCGCGAACAGCGCCGGCACGATGAAGCGCGCGGCCAGCACCAGCCCCACCAGCGTCACCGAGATGCCGAGGTCGCTGGCGAAGCGCGGCAACACCGGGAACAGCACGCTCTGCTGGTAGAAGCAGAGGAACGCCAGGCCGTAGATGAGCAGCTGCACGCGCCACGGCGTGCGGTCGGTGGGCGTCACTGCGACACGCCGCCCTTGAGGCGCGGGTCCATGGCGTCGCGCAGCCCGTCGCCCACCAGGTTGAGGCCCAGCACCGTGACGCTGATGGCCAGGCCGCCCAGCGTGGCGATCCAGGGGGCGTTGGTGAGGTAGGGCCGCCCGGTGGCCACGATGTTGCCCCAGGTGGCGGCCGAGGGGTCGCCGAAGCCGAGGAACGACAGCGCCGCCTCGACGGTGATGGCCGCCGCCACGCGCACGGTGGCGAGCACGATCAGCGGCGCCAGCACGTTGCCGAGGACGTGGCGGAACAGGATGCGCAGGTGGCCGGCGCCGAGGCTGGCCACGGCCTCGACGTACTCCATGCGCTTGACCGCCAGCACCGAGCCGCGCACCACGCGCGCGTACTGCGGCACCGAGGCGACGGCGACCGCCACCATGATGTTCCACAGGCTCTGCCCGAACAGCGACAGCACCACCAGCGCCAGCAGCAGCAGCGGGAACGCCAGCACGATGTCCATCAGGCGCATGATCAGCGTGTCGGTGCGGCCGCCGGCGTAGCCGGCCACCAGGCCCAGCAGCGTGCCGACGAGGCTGGCCATCGCCACCGATACCAGGCCCACCAGCAGCGAGGGGCGCGCGCCCCACACCACGCGCGAGAGCACGTCGCGGCCGAGCTCGTCGGTGCCGAACCAGTGCGCGGCGCTGGGCGGCTGCATGCGGGCGCGTAGGTCGATGGCCTCGGGCTCGTAGGGCGCGACGAACGGCGCGAGCAGCGCCATCAGCACCACCAGGACCACCACCACGGCGCCGGCCTGGGCGGCGCGGTTGCCCTTGAACAGGCGCCCGAAACGGAAGCGCTGTCGCCGCGCGCCGGGCGCGGCGGCGGCGCCCTGGGTCACCACGGGCGCGCTCATGCGGTGTACTTGATCCTCGGGTCGAGCAGCCCGTAGCTGAGGTCGACCACCAGGTTGACGAGCACCACCAGCACCGCGAAGAACGCCACGGTGCCCTGGATCTGCGGGTAGTCGCGCGCCACCATGGCGTCGACCATCACGCGGCCGATGCCGGGGCGCACGAACAGCGACTCGATGATCACGGTGCCGCCGATGAGGCGGCCGAGGTTGAGGCCCACGATGGTCACCACGGGGATCAGCGAGTTGCGCAGCGCGTGCCGCAGCACCACGGTGAGGTCGCGCAGGCCCTTGGCGCGCGCGGTCCTCACGTAGTCCTGCGACAGCGTCTCGAGCATCGTCGAGCGCGTCATGCGCATGATGACCCCGCCCTCGGCGGCGCCGAGCGCGAGGGCAGGCAGCGTCAGATAGTAGAGGGCGGTGAGCGGGTCGCCGGCCACCCCGGCGCCGGTGATGGGGAACCAGCCCAGCTGCACCGAGAACAGCACGATCAGCAGCATGCCGAACCAGAAGTTGGGCATCGAGATGCCCAGGAGCGCCGCCACCGTGACGCCGTAGTCGAGCGCGCTGTTGCGGCGCCGGGCCGCCACGATGCCGGCCGGCACGCCCACCAGCAGCGCCACCGCCAGGGCGGCCAGGCCCAGGCTGAGGGTGTAGGGCAGCGCGTCGAAGATGCGCTCCGACACCAGCTGGCGCGTCTGGAACGAGCGCCCGAAGTCGAACCTCAGCGCGCCCGACATGAAGCTCACGTACTGCTCGACGAGCGGCCGGTCGAGGCCCAACGACTCGCGCATGGCCGCCACGTTGGCGGGGGTGGCGTACTCGCCGAGGATGGCCTGCGCCGGGTCGCCGGGCACCAGGCGCACGAACAGGAACACCACCGTCAGGATCCCCACGATGGTGGGGATCCCTGACAGCAGGCGCTTGAGCACGAAGGCGAGCCACATGGGCGGAGCCTCAGCGCGCCAGCGAGACCGGGAAGAGCCAGGCGTCGTACTGCTGGCGGCCGTCCCAGCCCACCACGTGGTCCCAGTACGGGTGCGCGTGCTTGGGCCAGTAGAGCGGCAGGTAGGGCAGGTCGCTCATCACCTGCTGCTGGATCTGCGTGTAGATCGCGGCGCGCTTCTCGGGGTCGGACTCCACCCCGCCGGCGTCGATGAGGTCGTCGACGGCGTCGTAGAACATGCCGTTCATGCCCGGCGGGAAGGCGTCGGAGTGGAAGAAGCTCGAGTACCACACGTGCGGGTCGACGCGCGTGGCGAGCGAGAGGATCAGGGGCGCCTCGCCCGAGCCGATGCTGGCCACCCAGGTGCCGGCGTCGACCAGGCGCGGCTCGGCGTCGACGCCCACGTCGCGCCACATGGCGCGGATGGCGCCGAGCAGCTCGGTGCTGTGGGTCGACAGCCAGTAGAGCGTGGTCTTGAAGCCGTTGGGGTAGCCGGCCTCGGCGAGCAGCTCGCGCGCCTTGGCGGGGTCGTACTCGTAGCGCGGCACGTCCTGGGTGTGGCCCAGGTAGGCGGGCGCCAGGTCGGAGTAGGCGGGCGCGGCGAGGCCGCCCCAGATCACCTCGGCGATCAGCTCGCGGTCGAGAGCGTGCATCAGGGCGCGGCGCACGCGCACGTCGTCGAAGGGCGCCATGCGGGTGTTGACGTTGATGCCGTGCGAGCTGGAGGTGGCGATCTCGCCGGTGCGGATGTTCGGGTGCGCCTGCAGCGTCTTGTAGACCTCGGGGTTCTGCAGGTTCATGGCGATGTCGACCTCGCCGCGCTGCAGCGCCAGCATGCGCACGCTCTCGTCGGCGATGACCACGAAGGTGGCGCGGTCGATGGGCGGCTTGCCCAGGTAGTAGTCGGGGTTGGCCTGCAGGGTGATCTGCACGCCCGGCACCCACTCCACCAGTTCAAAGGCGCCGGTGCCCACGGGGTTGCGGCCGTAGTCGTCACCGTGCTCGGCCACCGCGCGCGCGTTGGTGATCAGCCCCTGGCGGAACGCCGCCACGTTGTGCAGGAAGGCGGCGCTCGGCTGCTTCAGCTGGAACACCACGGTCGTGTCGTCGGGCGCGGTGATGCTCTCGATGATGGCGAGCTCGCCCTGCCAGCGCGAGCCGGTAGCGGGGTCGCGCACGCGCTCGAAGCTGTCGACGATGTCCTGCGCCACCAGCTTGCCGTAGCCCTTCTGCCACACCACGTCGTCGCGGATGGCGAAGGTCCAGGTGAGGCCGTCGTCGGACACCGCCCACTCGGTGGCGAGGTCGGGCATCAGGTCGATGGTGCCGGGGGCGTAGCGCACCAGCCCGCTGTAGACGTTGGTGGCCACGGCGAAGCTGTTGACGAAGCTCATGTAGGCGGGGTCGAGGGTGTCGCCCTCGCCGGGGATGGCGATGCGGATCTCGGTCTGCGCCTGCGCGCTGCCGAACGCGGCCAGCAGCAGGACGAGTGCCAGGGCGAGACGCTTGAGGGTGGAGCTTGGTCGCATGTACTTCCTCCGGGGTGGAGCGGGTGCCTGGGACGGCGTGCGGCGCGTTGGGGGTGCGCGGCGAGGGGCTTGGCTCCGGCGTGGTACGCGCCGATGGGCTCGCCGCGGTTCGTGCCGGTATGACGAGGTGACCTGGAAGCCGCTGCTGCGGCCGCCCTCCTTACTGCCTCCAACTTCACGAGCTGGGACTTGCGGATTTGAGGAGAGACGGTAACCCCCTTCATCGGTGGATGTCAATACTCGCAACGCTGTTCGCGCGTAGCGACAACGGCGACTGGCGGTGAGCCCCTCCAGTCTTCCCCGTGACGCTTGGCTCCGCGCACGCATATCGGCTATATTCGCGGTCATCGACAACCTGAACGGGGGACTTAGAATGACCGAACCCGCCACCGCCGCCGGGCACGAGCCCGCTGCTGGCATCTCGGACAACGAAAAGCACAGGGCCTACTTCCTGCAGACGCTGGCGCGGGGGGCCGCCGTGCTGGACCTGCTGGCCAGCCACGACCACCTGACGCTCAAGGACGCCAGCCAGGCCTTGGAGCTCGACTCGAGCGTGGTGTACCGCCTGCTTCGCACCTGGACGGCCACCGGCTACCTGGACTACGACCCGACCACCAAGCGCTACCACCCGGGCCTCAAGCTGATGCGCCTGGCCACCAAGACCCACAGCACCTCGGGCCTGCCCGACATCGAGGAGCGCCTGCAGCGCGTGAGCCGCAGCGTGGACCAGACGGCCAGCTTCAGCGTGCTGGCCGGCCGCTTCGTGCTTTACGTGGCGCGGGTGGTGGCCAACAAGGCGCTCATGTACCAGGTGGAGATCGGCAAGACGCTGCCGGCCTACGCCACCTCGGTGGGGCACGTGATGCTGGCGCACCTGCCCGAGGAGCAGCTGCTGGAGCTGTACCCGGAGCCGGCCCTGCTCGGCTACACCGAGAACACGGTGCGCTCGCGCGAGGAGCTGCTGGCGCTGCTGGCGGAGGTGCGCGAGAAGGGCTACGCGGTGAACCGAGGCCAGCTGGGCGCCGGCATCGCGGCGGTGGCCGTGCCGGCGCGCGACGCGCGCGGGCAGGTGGTGGGGGCGTTCAGCGTGGCGGGGCCCACCGAGCAGTTCGGGAACGAGGAGGTTTATCGGCGGTACCTGCCGGCGTTGCTCGAGGCGGCGGAGAGGCCGGTGGAGGGTAGGTCCAAATGAACACCTAGTTCACTTGGCCAGGGCGTCCCACCAGAAGGCTCGATGTCATGGCTGTCAGCGCCTAGACAAAATCACCACGCTTCGTTCACCACCTTCGACTGGCGTGCCGCCGCCCATGTTTGTTTCGGCGAGTGCCTCGTCGAAGTGGATGTCCCCGTTGCCCGTCACGGACACGGTTCGACCGCGCACCGAGCCGTACAGTGCGCCGCTGCCGGTGACACCCACGTCGGAGTACGGTGCATAGATGGTGGCATCGAGCCTTCCCGCCCCTGACACGCGAACTCCGGCATTCCAGGGGTTGTTCCCGGTATTCCGGTACGAGGAGAAGATGTTAATCGGTGGGATGCCGCCAGCGGTGCGCGTGGCCTGGCTGCTGCCAACGTGTACCTTGCCCTTGACCAGGATGGTCAGTGAGGAGCCTTCATCCACAACCCAACCGCTGCCGCCCCCGAGATACTCGAAGTCCCCGTCGACCAGTAGCACCACGTGCCCACCCGACACGCGCAAGGCGCCGGACGAGGAGACCTTCACGCTGGAGGTTCTGATCAAGGTTGCCTCTTGGCCGAACAGTTCCACGGAGTGCGTCGTGTAGTCGGGCGCGTCGCGCCAGGATTTGGAGTCGGTGTGCTGCTGCCGGACCCCGGCGGGGTTGAGTTCCCATGTCCAGTAAGGCCATTGGTTGACGTTCATCGCTGGATTGGTGGGTACGTGAGAGTAGCTCGAGATCAGCCCCGCGACATCGACGGGGTCGCACTCTTCTGGCTCGACGGGCAGGTTGTTGACCGGCCCCGCGCGCTCGCCTACGCGCCCGAGCACGTTCTGGGTCCATCCGACCTGCGTGATGGTTCCACCAGCCGCTGCGTTGCCGTTCACTTTGCCACCGTTCGTGAAGCGGATGTCGCTGCCAGCATAAACGTCTCCCCTAACGGTCGAAACATTCGTGAAGGTCGCGCCACCGTTCGCGGAGACGCTCCCGTGGATGGTGGCGGTGTTCGAAACGGTCACGTTCCCGGTCGTGCGCACGTCTCCCTCGTAAACAGCGTTCGCCTTCAATTCGACGAGGCCGCTGGCGTGAATGTCGCCGACGACCCGAGCGCTACCAGTCGCTTCCACAGCACCCGTCGAGTTGACGCTTCCGTAGATGGGCGAGGCGCCGGTGATTGTGACCTTGGCACCAGGAGCCACTGTCTTCACGTGCGCGGCTCTACCCCGCACGTGCGCTTGGTAAGGGCCGACGCGCGAGTCGTAACTGTCGATGAGGCCGCTTCCCGAGACCGTCACGCCCTCGCAGCCGATCACCGCTCCCTGAAAGGGGCTGCCGCCGCCTTGGCCCTCCGGGGCTTCAAACGCGACCAACGCTTCCGAGACGTGTTCTGCGGAGCGCGGGCCGGTGCCTACGATCCGCAGGGTGACCGTGCCGTCAAGTCAAGTCCGTTTAAGTCTGTAAATTCCTCCAGAGCCAGTCATCGCTAGGCTGCCAAGCCCACCTCCTCACTGCTGGTCGGGGCTGACGCTACGGCGTTGTCGAGCAGTTCCATATCCAGGTACTTCCGGCCCGAGAGCCACTCCTCGCTCTGCTCCACGCACAATGCTGTCACCAGCCGCAGGCAGGCCTCGCGGTTCGGGAAGATTCTAACCACCCTAGTTCTGCGCTTCAGCTCCTGATTGAAGCGCTCCAAGCCGTTCGTCGAGCGGATGCGGCGCCGGTGCGACTCCGGAAACGAGAAGCACGCCAGTGTGGCCTCGAGGCCCTCCTCCAGCCACGCCGCCACCGCCGGGTGCGAAGCGCTCCAGCGCTCCACCACCTCACGAGCGAGCGATAGCGCCCACTCCCGGTCCGGCGCGGCGTAGATCGCCTTCAGGTCGCTCGTCAGCGCCGCCTGGTGCTTGCGGGCCACCTTGCCGCGCGCGTTGCGCAGGAAATGAACCTGGCAGCGCTGCCAAGAAGCGCCCTGGAAGTGGCGCCGGATGGCGGCCACCAGGCCCTTGTGGTCATCGCTGGTCACGAGCTGCACGCCATGCAGGCCGCGGTCCTTGAGGTTGCGGAAGAGCGCGTCG
>Ga0123333_10002378_pt1 | contig 19183 bp, 10 predicted proteins | sample BioC12SIPDNA_3_FD_89957 | JGI IMG/M metagenome (GOLD analysis project Ga0123333, IMG submission 89957) | Anaerobic biogas reactor microbial communites from Washington, USA - Biogas_R2_B C12 SIP DNA | ecosystem: Engineered > Bioreactor > Anaerobic > Unclassified | place: Washington, USA... | reverse complement strand
GATCACCCACAGGTTGTTGTCCGCGCCGATGTACGCGATCGACGGCTCGCCCGCTGCAGGCTCCGGGACCTGGGTCTCTAGCGCGACCGGCGGCGAGGCCTCGGCGGGTACCAGCAACACGACGTAGATGTCCTCTACACCGTTGGTGTCATCGCCCACCAGGCTGGCATCGGTGGTAAACGCGACGTAGTCGCCGTGGGCTGACACCGACGGTTGCCACCCGCGACCGCCGGTGACCCGCACCGTCTCGCGCGTCGACAGGGTGTGAGCGTAGATCCCTGCCGCTGCACCGTCGCTCCCTGTCAGCGCGAACACCACAGAGTTGCCATCCGCCGATAGGCGCAGGTCGTACGGGAAGCCATCGATTAGCCGTTGCCCACCTGCGTCCAGTGACGCAAGGGTGGTCTCTCCCGTAGCGGCGTCGCGGACGTAGACATACACACACGACTGGATTCTGCTCTGACACTCGACCCGCACCCCATCCACCACAGGGGCGCCCTGCGAGACAAAGGCCACCCGGCGACCGTCGGCCGAGATCGTCGGATCGAAGGCATTGCCCTCCAGTGGCCTGCCGCTGTCATCGACCGAGACGAGCGTGGTGGTGCCCTCCTGGCGGTCACGCACGTAGACCCGGTCGGCACGCCCACCGGTGAAGGTCACCGGATCGAACTGGTTGTACGCGACGTAGCGCCCGTCATCGGAGATTGAGGGCCGGGCGTCGTAGCTGGACTCGCCATCGACCTGTTTGCCATCGCGGTCGAGCGAGACCCGCTCCGTCGTCCCGGTCTCGCGGTCGTGGACGAACACGTCCGGACAGTGCCCGCCGGTATACTCCCCGGAGACACCACAGCCATTCGTATCATCCGGCACCAGGTTGCTCGCGTCCGATCTGAACAGCACGTACCGCCCGTTGCCACTGATGAAGGGCCCACTGGAGTCATCATTCGCGGCGACGCCCGCGGTGCTCACCGACACGCGCGTGGTCTCGCCCGTCACCAGGTCGTGCACAAAGACGTCGCTCACGCCGTTCACGTCACCGGGGACCAGGTTGTCCGCGTACGAGACAAACGTCACATACCGGCCATCGGCCGAGATGTGCGGCAGCATGGAGCCCTTATTGGCCTGTGCGCCCGTCGAGGATTCCGAGACGCGCGTCGTCTGGCGCGTGACCAGGTCGTGCACGAACACGTCCTCGGACCGGTTGGTGTCATCCCGAACCAGGTTGTCGGCAGGCGAGGAGAAGGCCACATACCGGCCATCGCCGGACAGCGCCGGGTACTGTGACCTGTTGTTCGTCTGCGCTCCGGCGCTCGACACGGACACGCGCGCGATCCCCGGAACCAGCGGGCCGCCGGTCGGGGTGCTGGCGGCGGGCGACGCCGGCGTTTCAGGAGCCGCCGGTGAGGGCGTCGCGGCTAGACCCAAGACCTCGCCACTCTGGTCGGTCTTTCCGACAACAGCAAAGGCCGCCATCCCATGCGCCAGCATAGCTGCCTCGAACGCGGCGCGATCGTAGTAGCCGGGATGGGTCTCCTCTGTACAAGCTCCCGTGGCCTCTGCGTAGCACAGCGGGTCGTTGACATAGACGATCTCCACGCCCTCCCTGACCCCTGCGCCGGTCAGGACGAGAACGTGGTACGGGTCGTCTGCATACCAGCCGGCAGGCGTCTGCGCCGGCGCGAGCGTCGGCCCAACCACGCCCACCAGGCACGGGTAACCCTGCGCCACCGCATCGAGGGCCGCGGAGAGGGTCGCTGGTCGGGTAAAGGCCAGCCCTTTCCCCGCCAGCCAATCCTCGATCTGTGCGGCCGTGACGTTCGGCTGGCCGCACTGATTGGGCTGCGCGGTGGCCTCTTCACGGATCAGGTGCACATACACCACATCGTCCACAAGCGCTGGCGGTCGCAACCCGTAGTAGTCGGCGACCATGGCCAAGCTCGCCGGAACACAGTTGGCCATGCCCGTGGTGCCGCACGCGTTGGTCTCGATCTGCGAGATGAAAGGCACCGCCAGCGGCTGCGCAGTCTTCCGGACAGGCGTATCCAGCAGCCGTCCGAACGGACTGTCGCTGGTGGGGGCAGCGGCCGGGGTGCAGCCGCAGCTCAGCGCCAGGAGCGTGACAACAAAGACAGTCAGGGCACGAGCGATCCATCGAGAACGCGTGACCATCCACACCTCCGCCTAGCATGAGCACAGGACGTCGATCGACCAGGGACGAGAGTGCAGGTGGGACGGGCGGCGATGGATGCGCGGTAATCCCGCACCGCATGATAGGACCGTGCCCAACGGCGTCAAGGAAAGGTTACCACGCACCCCCTGACGTCCCTTGCCGCCCTTCCCCCGCCGCGTATACTGCCCTCTCAGAACCACCCACCAGGAGCACATCCATGGACAAGATCACCGAGCGCATCGAACGCCAGGCCGGCATCCCCGGCCTCGCCGCCCTGCTCGCCGAGCGCCTCTCGCCCACCGACCTGCAGTCCCTCCTGCTCGCCGTCAACCGCCTCCGCAGTGCCCGCATCCGGCCCGCCGACGTCCTGACCGGCTACGCCGCCGACCGCTTCGTGCGCCCGTCACCCGTGTCGCCCGTCGTGATGCTGCGCTGGGACCAGATCGCCTTTGCCCACCTCCCGCCCGGCTTCGAGCCCATCGCGCTGGCGCCCGTCTGCCCGCTGGGGACCAGCGCCGCCGTCGCGGCCATCGACCCCAACTGGGCCGTGGCCACCATCCGGAACACCGAAGTGGTGTCGGACTCCACCAACGTCCTCGCCCTCGAGGCCGCGCTCCGCCGCCGCGCTCTCCTGCGCGCCAACCCCAAGTCCGCGCAGCCCGTGCACCTGGCGGCAAGCCACCGCCTCCTGCGTGGCCAGCACTACGATAGCCCACTGGCCTTCGCCCACTTCGGCGCGTTCGCGCTCTGCAGCGCGGGTCGCGACCGGGGAACCCTGCGGTTCGAGCTGTCGACGCTCGACCTGCACATCCGCTTCTACCTGGAGACGCTGCACGCCTTTCTCGGCCCCGGCGTGCCGCTCTATCTCTCGGTCACCGACCTGGCCCCCGCGCCGCGGCTGGCGCGCCTCGAGGACGAGCTGCTGGTGCCCATCCGCGCGGCCTTCGACAACGTGGTGTGCGGCTTCGACCCGGACCGGCAGCACGGCCGGACCTACTACGCCAACCTCTGCTTCCACATCCACGCCGGCCACCCCACCCACGGCAAGCTGGAGCTGGTCGACGGCGGCGACGTCGACTGGACCCAGGCCTACTTGAGCAACGCCAAGGAGCGCCTGGTCATCAGCGGCATCGGCAGCGAGCGCCTCTGTAGCGCGTTCGGGGATACCCCACCGACCGGCCCAACGTGAACGTGGAGCCGGCGCCCAAGAGTGCAGGACACGTGACCCTCAACACGCGCGCTGAGCAGGACCGGCGCAACTGGCCCGCCTTCCTAAGCTGGCCCTCCCCGTCGTTGGCCCGGAGGAAGGGCCCGACCCCCCGCCTCCCCGGCCGTATGGACCAACTTGACACCGCGTCTCGTTCAACGCCGAGGTCACCGAGCGCGCCCCCCGCCTCCCCGGCCGTATGGACCAACTTGACACCCGTTACGCGTGCTCTACGATAGCGCCTGGGATCATTGCGCTGCCAGGGCTACCAGTCTCCACTGTCGATCCTGGCCCGTGTCAGCTGGCGAAGGTTAGGTGTCCCTGCGCTGTGCGTCTGTGTCTCGACAACCCGTGTTTTCACAGTCGATCAGGAGAGTGCTCCTATGTTAACCGACGCGAGATCCCCCCACTGGCGCGTGAGGACATTGCGCGCGACCGTCCTGCTAGTGCTCTGCGTTGCGATCGTCACGACCGCAGCTCTGCCGGGGCTAGCCGTCTCCAACGCAGCGGGCAGCCTCCTCCAGATCGACTATGGCGAACGGGCGCCGGATGTGGTGAACGTGCGGCTGGAGAACGTCCACACCACCGGCGACGGCATGATCGCCGCCGATATCTTCATTGAGAATCGCAAGGCGGTCACGTACGATATGTCTGTCGGCGGCTACGGACATGTCACCATGTCGTGCAACGCGCTCGACCTCGTGGCGTACGACGGTTTCTTCCCCCTGGTCGGCCGCCGTACCTGGCCGGCAGACGGGTACTCCCAAGTGATCTTCGCGCCGGGCGCCATCCTGGAGCTGAGTTTCGACAAGTTCGGCGGGGATTGGACGGATGCCGTCGCGCTGTTTGGGTTCGACCTTGCGGCTATGATCACGCTCGCCACACTGGGCAGCGATCTCCCCACCGTGCCATCAGACATGATTCCGGGCATCCGCGATGGGCTCATCGGCCTGCTGAACAACGCCGGCTTCGATATGGCGCTCTTTGTCCTGGCTATGGCGCAGGAGGACTACTGGGGCGCCGCGCAGCAGCTGGCCAGTGTCATCGCCGACATTCCCCAGGTGTTCGCCGACTGGATGTGGCAGAACCTGAAAGTCGCCGTCTCGGCGGAATCCGTCGCCAAGGTGGCGAAATGGATGCGCGCTGTGCCAGTCATCCCCGTGGTCTGGGATCTGTTTGCCGCACCCAAGCACGTTGAGGTACGCGTGACTGCGCAAGGCGGGGAGAGTGGCCACACTGACGTCGTCCTAGTGATCGATAGCTCGGGAAGTATGGCAGGCACCAAGCTCGCTGCAGCCAAGAGCGCGGCACAGCAGTTCGTCGACTTCATGCGTGACGAGGATATGGTCGGGGTCGTCGAGTTCAACACCGACGCGCGCGTGGCCTATCCGCTGACCATCGTGACGGCGTCCTCGCGCGCAGCATCGAAGGCGGCCATCGACGCCATCGTCACGACCGGAGTGACGTCGATCGGCGATGGCCTCCGCAGCGCGCTGCACGAGATAGCGATGCGTGCGAATGCTGCGCACGTCCACTCGATCCTGCTACTGAGTGACGGCGCCGAAAACGAGCCGGAGTACGTTGCCACGGTCTTGCCCGACCTGCTTGCGGCCGGCCTGACCGTGCATACGGTGGGCTTGGGCGATGGCGCCAACACGGCCTTGCTCAGTGATATCGCCAGCCAGACCGGCGGGACGTTTCACTATGCGCCGGGACCCGAGCAGTTGGCCGGCATCTACGATCTGCTCAGCGCCGACGTCAGCCACCTGACCATCGTCCAGCAGACCACGGGCTACGTCGGCCAGAATGAAACGGTATCGCACGCGTTGGCCCTTGATCCGTCGGTCGTCGATCCCGAGTTTGGGTTGAGTTGGCCCGGTAGCACCCTCAGCCTGACCCTGGAGTCACCCAGCGGCTTTGTCGTCGATCCGGCTGTCGCGCTGAGCGCCCCCGACATCCACTACATCGCGGGCCCGACCTACGCGGCCTACGTCTTCGATGGCACGCAAGAGGCCGGCGCTTGGGTAGCGTCTATCACCGGAGTCGACACAGGCGGGGGCGATGAGGCGTACCAGCTGTCGCTGCGTGCCCGAACCCAGGTGCGGCTGGAGGCCTACACCTCGGCGAGCGTCGTCCAGCCCGGCGCACGTGTGACCCTGACGGCCTACGCCCACGACAACGCCGGTGGCATCGAGACCGCCACGCTGATCGCGACCGTGATCGCACCCGATGGCGCGCGTCACACCTTGCCGCTCCTGGCCGATACCAGCCTCGGGCCAGGCTACTTCACCGCGACATTGGCGAACACGTCGCCCTCCGGAGGCTACCGAATTCGCAATACGGCCACCGGCGTGTCGAACGAAGGCCTGCCGTTCACGCGTGACGCGTACGCTACCTTTGTTGTTCAGACGATTGCCCAACCGCATGCGAACACCTGGATATCTCTTCTTGGCGACACGGAGGCAGAGCCCGGGGACACCGTCGACTACACGCTCCTCTTCGGCAACAGCGGCCCGCAACAGGCCCCTGGGGTCGGCATCGTGCTCGATCCGCCAGCGGGTACCACGGTGGTCTCCACGAGCATCGGCAGTCTGGTGATGTTGCCCGGTGGCCTCGGGCAGGGCTGGCTCGTAGGCGACATCGCAGTCGGTGAGGTGAAGGCCGTGGCGCTGCGCGTGCTGATCCAACCGGGCACCACGGGCAGCGCCCTATCCACCCACGCGCTGATAGCCGGCGAAGTGGCCAGCGCCTCGCCAGTCGTCAGTGACCCCTATCCGGACAACAACGAAGCGACAATCCTGACGCATCTGGGGATCTCGCGCCGGTATGTGTGGATGCCGCTGGTGTCGAAGCGTTGGCCGCCCATTCCCGATACGCCGGTGCTGAACCCCATCAGTAACCCCGATGGCGATGGGACCTATACCGTGGCCTGGAACGCCGCCTACCTAGCTGCGAACTACGTGCTCCAGGAGGACGATCAAGCGGCTTTCTCGAGCCCCAGCCATCCCTACAGCGGGCCTGCCACGTCCTGGAACGCGACCGGGCGATCGCCCGGTACCTACTACTATCGGGTGAAGGCAAGCAACAGCTGGGGAGACAGTGCCTGGAGCAGCACGCAGAAGGTCACCGTCTCGCCGCCTGCGACGAACGTCTATGTGCAGAACGACACCGCCGGCACGTTGTGCTACGAGATTCCTGGCAGTGGTCAGGGCGAGCGCTGTCTCTGGTTGGGAACGAGCTTCTATGGCAGTTTCGCCTCCGGCACCTACAGCTGGCGCGCTTCGGCGTGGTGCGGCACGAGCACCGGCACGACGTACTTTGCGCCTGGCGACTACTACCACCGCTTCTGGTGTGGGCTGCCGCTGGGAGCGCCGTCCGGTCGTGACCACGGCTACGACGTCCCGTCCACAGGAGAACGCGCGGTACTGCTGACAGCGATCGTCGGGCCATCGCCCTGAGAGGGCTGGCTGCCGCAGTGCGGCATTAGCCATAGCGACCTGTAAGGTCAAGGGTCGCATCGGGCGCGGTTGCGGCCCTCTCGCAGATGGCGGGTGTGCTGCGCCTTGGTGTCGACGCGTCGGCAGTGCACCTGGACCAGCGTCCGCCGCCACGGCGCCCATCCGCGCGATCATCCGCCTCAGCGTAATCAGCGATTCGCCCTCCCCGCACCGGCGCCTATACTGGCGCTATGCACCAGACCGCTCACGTAGCCGCACCGGATGCCCTCTGCCTGCGCCCCTTCCGCCCCGGCGACCAGCCCGCCGCCCGCGCCCTGATCCTCGCCGGGCTCGCCGAGCGCTGGGGCGCCCTCGACCCCACCCTGAACCCCGACCTCGACGACATCGCCGCATCCTACGCCGGCGGCGTCTTCCTTGTCGCGACGCTGGGAGATCGTCTCGTGGGGACAGGGGCGCTGCGGCCCTGGAGTAGCGGGACCGGGCTCGCGTGCGAAGACGCCGAGATCGTGCGAATGTCCGTGGCCACAGACGTGCGCCGCCAGGGGATCGGACGTCACATCCTCGACGCGCTGTGTGCTGCGGCCCGCGCCCGCGGCTGCCGCCGCGTGGTCCTGGAGACGACGTCTACCTGGACCGACGCCATCACCTTCTACGAGGGTGCCGGCTTCCGCCGCACCCACACTCAGGGCGGCGATACCTACTTCGCGCTCGACTTGTAAGCCCCGCGCGTCAGCCCGCTCACAGCCCCAGCAGGCGCCAGTACAACAGCCAGGGCGCCATCGCCAGCGCGGCGAGGGCAAGCATCCCAAGGTGCACCCGCTCGGCCTTGCCCAGGGCCGCCCGCGGATACGCGACAGCCACTGCGATAGGCAGGGCCACAGCCGCCACGCCGGCCAGTGCCGCACCGCCGCGCACCAGTGCGTCGGCGTAGTAGCGTGCCAGGATGGCGTCGTCAGACATCAGGAACTGCACCAGCATCGCCACGAAGCTCACCACCAGCCCCGCGTTAACCAGGCCAGCCACGTGCGCGAAGCGCCAGATCCAGACCGCCCACTGCTGCGCGCTCTCCCTGTCTGGCGTCGTCTCGAGCAGTGGCAAGCTCCCGTTCGTCGATGCGTCCCCAACCGCGGGCGTGCCGCCGCCCTGCCGCATCCCCCTTTCAGCCGCCGGCACCTCGGCGCCCGGCTCCTCCCGCAGTCGGCGCCGCCACCGCACGAGCGCCATCACCGCCCACGCGACCGTCCCGGATGCAAAGACCACGACCAGCGCCGCCATCAGGCCCAACTGCACCCCGGCACGCCCAAACCACGGCGGCCGAACTGCCGCAGCGACCTCGCGCCCCGCGTCTGTATGCGCGGCAACCACCGTCGCGTCTCCATTGCCCACGCTCCGGGCTGTCCTGTCGCCCGTTCGGGCCAGCACCCAATCGACCATCGTGGACACGTACCCCTCGGGGTGGGCTTCCCATACGCCGCCCGGATCGCCCAGGCTCAGGCTGTGTCCCGCACCGTCGTAGATGCGCAGCGTCACGTCAGCGTTGCCGCCGCCCTCCAGCGCGCCCTCGAAGGCGGCCGCACTCGGCCGGGCAGGCACCACTGCGTCGGCAGCGCCCCAGATCGCCAGAAGCGGCTGGCGCACGCGCGAGAGCACCGGCAGCGGATCGTGATCGAAATCGATCCCCAGGAAGAGATCGTCGACGCCGGGAAGGTCCAGCCGGTCCAGGTCGTGCAGCAACCGCACCCCCTTCAGCGCCGCATCCAGCACCGCACCCTCGTAGCCCAGCGCCGCCAGGGCGTTCCGCCAGCGGTACAGCTCCTGCGCCGCCGGCGACATCCCCGCGGCCGACACCGTGATGGCGAACGCCACATCCGGCTCCCGCGCCGCCGCCAGCGGCACGATCCACCCTCCCTGGCTCAGGCCCCACAGCCCCACCTGGTCCGCGGACGTCTCCGGGCGGTCCGCCGTGTAGGCCCAGGCCGCCAGCGCGTCGCCGACCAAGTCGTCGAAGGTCGCGGCATACCAGTTGCCCGTCGACTCGCCCGTGCCGCGCTTGTCGTAGATCAGGGCCACGACCCCGTTGCGGGCGAAGGCATCGGCCAGCGCCCGCCGGCGCTCGCGCGTCTCCGGCCCCGAGCCCTGCGTGAACAGCACGGCCGGGTAGCTACCACCGGCGATCCCCGGCCCTGGCACGGGGATAAGCACGCTGCCCGCCAGCGTGACCTCTCCGTTCACGAAGCGAACGGCTTCTTCGTGGTAGGGCAGCCCCCGGCGCGCGGTCCACACCTCGCCCGCAGGCGTTTCCGCCGTCAGCGCGGTCACCGTTCCATCCCCGTCCCGCCCAACGATGATGGTCTCGCCAAGCGCCGACAGGAACGTGTCCTCAGCTACCGGGAAGAGCCCCACCTGGCGGTCGCCCATGGCGTAATAGCGTGCATCGACCAGCCCTGCCATGCCCACAAAGAGCGGGTCACCGTCGGGGAGCAGTTCGTACGGCCCCATCACGGCGCGGAAGGCATCATCCGTCAGGTCCGCCACGCGCCGCAACCGTACGGCCTGAACACGCCCCGCGCCCGACAGCTCGCCGGTCAGGTCACCCTCCGCCAACGCCCCGTCGAACTGCCACGGCCGGTCGCCCAGCCAGAATCTGACCGCCTCGCCGTCGACTTCCACCGCCGCCAGCCGGTGCCATCCCCCTCCGCGGGGCCTGACCCGCGCCCGCCCCGTGGTGACGACGCCGGAGGTCGTGAGCTCGACTTCCAGGAGCGTCCAGGTCCCAGCCTGATCGAGGCCACCGGCCCACGTCCCCTCGACCTTCCCTTGAGCCACCGACGGCAGGACAGGCCAGAGCCCTGCCAGCAGCACTGCCGCGAAGAGCGCCAGACAGCCGGCCCACACCCACCGCCACGATCGCACCATCCGCCTGCTCGTCATAGCTCTCCTCACGATCTGTGATCCGTGCCGCCGCTCTATCACGGCGCCGTTTCGGTACCGGGCATTGCGCTTCTATCTGCATCATAGACGAAGTCTGTCGTGCCGACCGCCGGGCCACGTTGGAAGAGTTAGGGCTGCGTTGACCCGGTCGACGTCGTCAACTTGCCCACATCCAGATCTGGTGTATGAATCGAGCAGCCGCAGACGCATCGACCGTCAAGCGTCTGGACACCTACCACACCGGCCCCGCTACAGCATGCGGGAGCCTTTCCCAACCGGAGGCTTTCCTATGGCCGATATGCTGGTCAAGCTCTACGCGCTGCCCGATCTACACCCGTACCGGACACGGCTGGCCGAGCAGGGCATCGAGATTCGTCTGGCCCACCCTATCGAGCTCGCCACGATCTCGTCCTGGGTTCGCACGCACTTCTCGGAACGGTGGGCGCGCGAGGCCGAAGTCGCGATCGCACGCCGGCCCATCGGCTGCTATGTCGCCGTGGCACTTCAGCCCCACACCCCCACCGCGAGCCCCTACGAGCTGGCCCCCGAGCTCCTGGTCGGCTTTGCCTGCTATGACGTGGTCGCCAAGGGACTATTTGGCCCAACGGGCGTGCGCGAGGACTATCGCGGCCGGGGCATCGGCACGGCGTTGCTGCTCGCCTGTCTCGACGCAATGCGGACGGAGGGCTACGCCTATGCCGCGATCGCGTGGGCCGGCCCCCGGGACTTCTACGCCAAGACCGTCGGCGCTACGGTCATCGAGGGTTCGGAGCCCGGCGTCTACCGCGGCACGCTGATCGTGGAATAGGTTAGGGTTTAGTTTGCGCGGGGCTTGCGCAAACCGGAATCTCTGGCATAATCGCCAGGCTGCAAAATCCAGGGCGTGGACGGCGCACGTACCGTCCGGCGGGCGACCTCGATTTGCAGGGAACCCCATACCTCGGTATGGAGATCACTTGCATAAGGAGCCCAGACAATGCACCTGTTAGGCACGCTAACCCTGGCTATGCTCCCGCTTCTGGTTCGCTTTCCCGACACCGTCGACATCCCGGCCATCGGTCTGGTGGCGCCGGTAAGCCCGGCTGAAACGATCATGCGCGACGACGGCAGACGCACCTGGACAGTGCCCTGCAGCCGTTCGGCGAGCACAATGAGCAGAGGCGGGAACACCTCCCTCTTCGGCCACCGCGACGTCTGTGGAGGCGTCTTCGACGACATCCATCTCCTGCAGCCCGGCGACGCCGTCGTCTATGCCGGCACCGACTACGTCGTCGACAGCTCACACGTCGTGGTGCCCAGCGAGACCTGGCCCATCCAGGACTTCGGCGACGACCGCCTCACCCTGATCTCGTGTTGGCCCCCGGGCAGCACCGCCCAGCGCTACGTCGTCATCGCCCTACGCGACCCGTTGCCCGCATCCGCCGGCGCCCCTCCGCCCGCTGCCCCGCTCGCGCAGGATGCATCCCTAGCCAGCCGGCGCGAACGGGCCAGCCAACTGGTCTACGAGATGTGCCCGTGCTCACCCTTTGGCCAGCCATCGCGGGATGGTCCCCAGTCTGATCCGCGATCGCTGCTCTCCTTCCCCGCGCTCTTGAGCACGCTGCCCCTCCTGGGGCAAGCCGACCGCGCGCAGGGGACGCCCGTCGCTGTGCGGCAGGCCCGGGAGGCGCGCTCCACGCCAACGCACTACTAGCACTCCTAGTCGATCACGAGCGTCGTGAGCACCACGGCGTCGTCCTGGACGCGCTCGCCGGCGACCGACGCAGGCACTCGCACGCCGTCTGGCCCGTAGAGCCCCACCCGCACGGCATACACACCGGGCGCCAGCCTCGGCAGCGAATGCGGGTCGGCAATCACCTCGCGCGGCACCCAGGTGTACGTCGGCTTGGCCCGCCCAGCGGGCCAGGTATCATCCTGGGCCAGCACCGGCGACGCCGACTCGGGCGGCGTGACGTGCACGAAGACCGTGTAGGGCACATCCGTCTCTTGACCGGCCTGCCAGTAGAGGACCAGCGTGAACGGGGTACCGGCATCCACCACTGCGGGCTCCAGCGCGAAGCCTACCAGCGCCGCCAAACCATCCCCAAACTCAACCGATACCAGCTGCACGCCCTCCGGCACGGCAAACAGGCGCTGGACGGCGATCCGCGTCGTCGGTCCCAACCATCCGCCAAGGATGCGCCATCCGCGCTCCGACCCCGGGTCCGGATCCCGGCTTCCGGCCTCGGCTAGCGGCCCGGCTGGCGCACCACCCCGGCCCGCTTCCAAGGCCACCGTCAGCGGCGCCTCGGTGGCCAACGCCCGGCAGCTCACCGGCAGGTCGAACTGCGTCATAAACCTGTCACCCGGCTGCCAGTCGCGCAGGTCGAAGTCCGGCGTCAGGGGCACGCCGGCGCTCTCGTGGCCCAGCCCCAACCGCACACGATAGAGCGCCTCCGCGGGTCCTACCGCAGCGCCGACCTCCCAGAACAGCCATCCTTCCAGCGTCTCGCACGGCGCCACCGCCGAGCGCGCCGTGCGCGCGCCCAACAACGTCAGCGGCAGCTCACCGGTCGCCGCGCCGCCGTCGAACAGGGCAGCTGCCATGTCCTCGGGCATCGCGGGCGGCGTGCCGGGGCGCCTCAGGCGCAGCGTGCCCAGGGTCAGCTCCGGGGACCGCGCCCCACCCAACTCATAGAGGATGAGCGTCGCCGTGTAGGTGCCCACCGGCGTGCCGGCAGGCAGGCGCACATCCAGGCTCCCCAGAACCCAGGTATCGGCTGGCCACCGTTCCGGCCGGTAATCGCCGCCGCCCGGCGGTGCGTCGCGTTGGCCCCAGAGATCGCCTGCGCCGTCGTAGATCCGCAACGATGCCTGGTAGCATAGACCCTCGTGGGCGCCCGGGTCGGCGGTGGCCCACCAGGTGCGGACCGGGATGACCTCATCGGCGGGCCGTGGGGTCGCCGGCAGCGTGACGCCCTTGAGCCCCACGCCGGGCAGCAGCTCCGCCTCTGGCGCTGCCGTCAGCTCGGGTGCCGCGGGGAAGTTCGGCTCACGCGTCAGTGCGTAACGCCGCAGCGAGACCCCCCGGAACGCAGGTTGGGGCGACGGCTCTCCGACCTCCGCCAACAGCGCAGCGACCACGCCCGTCGGATCGGTCACGGCGTCGAGCCACCCCACGAGCCACACGTTCTCCACGCCGGCCAATTGCGCGTTCAGCACAGGCGCCGTGTTCTCGTAGTGCAATACATGCGTCACGTCGAGCAGCGCGTCGTCAGGCAGGGGCAACGTGCCCGCGGCGCCCGCGTAGTAGGTCCACGCGGGCAGCGCCGCACCGGTCTCGACGATCACGAGATCGCCGGGCCCCCGGAGCTCCTCCACATACGCTGCCACGCCGCGCCAGTCGTCGTTCGCGAAGGCAGGGTTCACAAGCAGATTCACGCTCGCCACGACCAGTGGCGACACCGCCAGCAACAATGCCACCCGCAACGGCCACGCCTGGATCCCGAGCGCGAGCCGCCTCCGCGGCACCCGCTCTGCCGCCCTATCGCGCTGCGCCCGCCGCCCTGCTCCCCACCGGGCGCCGGCAGCCGATCGCTGCTCGCTTGCCCGCCACCCCATCGCCAACGCCAACAGCAAAGACGGCGCGAAGATCACGGTATGCTGCAACTCCCACTTGGGCATGTGCCGGAAGATGACGCTCATCAACACCAGCGGCACCACGCCCGTTGCGAACGGGTAGATCCACGCTAACAGCCGCCGCCCTGCCAGAACCGGCGCCAGCAGCCCAAAGACCGTCACCAGCAGGCCCACGTGCAACGCTGCCCGCTCCGATGCCAGAAAGCGAAAAACCGTGACGCCGCGCACCGTCCGCGCGAAGAACGCCGTGGCGGGCAAGGTGCCGGGCCAGTAGCCCGCGTTCTCTCCCAGCCGCCCCACCGCCGGGATCAGCCAGGGCAGAAAGAGAGACCCCGCCACGATCGCCGGCGGCGCCAGCGCCACGACCAGGTCACGGCGCGCTTCTCCTCGTCGGAGCAGCACCAAAGCACACAACACGAAAACGCCTTGCCCCACGAGCCAGAATCCCGCCAGCACCACAGTGTAGAGCGCGGCGAGCACCGCGACCCCCCACACCCAGGCCCACACACGCCGCCGGCGCCCGCTCGACGCCAGCGCCTCCAGCAGCGCCAGGTCGGCCAGAAGCGTGAACGCTAACACGAACCCGTACATCCGCGCGTCGCGCGCTGCCCACAGCACCGGCGGCGCCACCGCAAAGAGCGCCAGCGCCGCGAGCGCCACGCCCCGTGTCGATCCCTTGGGCGCCGGTCTCGTCACGCGGCGCTGCACGGCCCCATGCACCCGCACCCCCACCAGCCGGCGCGCGATCCGCCCCGCCAGGGCAACCGTCAATAGGCCCAGCAACGCCACAACCGCCCGCAGCGCGAACTCCGATGTGCCCGTAAGCGCGGCCCAGCCACGCCAGAGGAAGTAAGTCAACGGGGGAATGAACTCGGTCAAGCTCGACTCGATCGAGGCGGCCGGCGACACCTGCGTGGAAACCCACCAGGTGTACGCCTCGTCATACCAGAAGCTCGGTCCACCAAGGTCCCAGAGCCGCAGAGCCGCTGCCAACAGCAGCAACCCGGCGCACGCCAGGAGATGGGGCGCTCGCTCCGCGGGCGCTCGCCCTGCGGACGCTCGCGCACCGATCACTGACCCATCCTGCATACCGGCCCACTCCCCCCGCAACTGCGACTGTGTTCGCGGATTGTAGGCCAAACACGACCTACCGCAACACCGGCGCAGCCTCGGGACCGGGCCTCAGGCTGGGCGCCTCCGTCCGGGCATCTGGGCGATGCGCGGACGGACGACCACGGTCAGAACCGCAGCGTGAGCGGCAGAAAGACTCTCGATAGCGTTACAGTATCCTCAGCACACCACACCGGCGCAATCCCTGCGCAGCTCCACGTCTGTGCCTGCCACGGGCTAATGGTGGTGGACGCTGAGGTCCACACGGCGTTGATCCGCACGAGCGTTCCGTACGTTCCACTCTCGGCGGTCGTCCACGCGTTGCAGTTGGCTTGGCCTGCGGCGTTGGTGGCGCTTGGATCACCGCCGGTGCGGACCCAGCCCCACCAGTTCGAGGGTGCCCCGTATCCACTGTCCAGCTGAATGTGGGCGTCGGGATGATCGTACGCATACCTGATCGCCGAGAGATCCGCGATCTCCCATAGCCCGGCCATGTGGTAGCCCGAACTGCAGGCTGTGGGAGCGGCGCTCCCGTCATAGTTGGCGCTGGTCACATAGACCCGCTGCGGCCTCGTCGACGTGGTTGCGGCGGCTACCGCGCTGCGCGGCGCAGAGCCCGCGGCGCCTCGACCCGCGACCAGGAGCACGATCGCCGCCAGCGCCAATGCCTGCACGACCTCCCTCACGCCTCGTCGCCATCGTAGAAGTGGCCACAGGATGATCTTGATCCGTACCATGGCGCTAATCCTGCACGCACCACACCGGCGCGATCCCCGCGCAGCTCCACGTCTGCGTCTGCCACGGGCTGATGGTGGTCGACGCTCCGGTCCACGCAGAATTGGGCCGCACCAAGGTTCCGTACGTTCCGCTCTGCCCGGTCGTCCACGCGTTGCAGTTGGCCTGGCCTGCGGTGTTGGCGGCACTTGGATCACCACCGGTGCGGACCCAGCCCCACCAGATGGGCGGCCCCCATGCGCTGTCCGCGAGCGTCTGCGCATCCGGGTGGCTGTACGCGTAGGCGAGATCGGTGGTGTCGTAGATCTCCCACAACGACGCCGCATGGTAACCTGCGGCGCACGCAGCCAGCACCTCGTCCCCCGTGAAGTTCGCGTTGGTGACGTAGTAGGAGCGCAGCGTCACGAACTGCGCCGTGGTGGCGCTACTTTCGACGGCCATCGCTCGCACTTCCGACTCCGCGGCCTCGACGCCGTCGTTCGGCGTCGGCGGGCCTTGCGCGCGCGCTCCCGAGGTCAACAAGGCCGCGAGACCCACCAGCACGGCCAGGACAAGCAAGACGCGCCAGTCAACCGACAGATTCAGCACCAACTCCCGCTCTCTCTTCATAGTCCTCTCCCTTTGGCACAATTGCTATGCGAACAGACGGCGCCTCCTGCCCCTACCGGCGCAGGAGGCGCGCATCCACCACGTCAGCGCAACGCTACTGCCTGCCCCCGCTCGGGCAACCAGAGCAGCCTCGCATCGCGGCCAGGGTTACGACCGCCTGTCCCGTCACTCGCAGTCTTTTTCCAGCCGTCGTGCGACCTCCGCTACGAGCTTCGCGTGGTCTATGTGGGTCAACACATCTCGGTCGACGTCGTCGGCCTGCCGGGCACAACACCACTTCACGAACCGCGCCAGCACCCGCAGCGCTCGCTCCGCGTCCTGACACAGCCCCTCGCCGCCGTCGCCCTCGCCACCGCCGTCGTGGCGCGGGACAAAGATCAGCCCGCCCATCTGCCGGTGCCGCGTCACGCGATGGCCCTGGGGTGTCGTCGCAGACACATCCGCGCTCACCAGATACGGACCCACCAGCCCGGTGTCGGTGAAGATACCGCGGTAGACGCCGTGAGCATCCGCCGCCAGCGTCAACACGCGCTTGACCCCATCGGGTCGCGTGATCTCCACGCGCACCGGCGTGTCAACCGCCACCGGCAGCCCATAGAGCGTCGGCTCCAGCACGATCTCCATCCGCGATCCCGGCAGGTAGCTGCTCTGCACCACACGCCCACCCAGCCTGAAGTCGCTACGCGCCTTCGCCATCACCGCGTAGACCAGCACCCCCTGGTTCGAGCTCTCGCCGCGCGCGAGGTTCTCCACCCACACCCGCCAGACCCCCGCGTGCGCTAGCGGCTTGTCCGGCGCGATCGGGAAGAGCCACCGGAAGTAGACGTGCCCCGGCTGCTGCACGAACTCGGCGTTCGGCAGCGCCGCCACGTCAGCCGGCGTGAAGATCGAGCCGTCCGGCGCCTCCAGCCACACGTTCATGTACTTCGGGAACATGCCCGTCCTGCGGAGGACAACGATGAAGTCCGCCGCCACGTCCACCTCGCCCAAGTAGACCGGCGTCGCCTGCTTCGTGCCGGGCCGGGCCACCTGCTTGGGATCGCGCACGAAGGCCTCGTCGGCCGCATCCGACAGGATCTGCACGTAGAGCTTCTGCAGCAGGAACTCACGCTCGTCGACCAACGGCCCCGTGATCTGCGCCGTGCCATTGGTGACGGTCGCGATCTGGTTCAGCCGGTCCTCGAGCTGATTGAGCCCCAACCCCACGGCGAAGACCCGCTGCCGCGGTGTCTTCCCCAGCACCACGGCGGTGCCCGCCGGGATGTCGGGCGACGTGTTCTGCCACCCGTCGGTGAGTACCACCAGCGCCCGCGCGTCGGCGCCGCCGCCATCGAGCACCGTGCTCCCACGGATGATCCCCGCGCCGATCGATGTAGCGCCCGACGGCGTCAGGTTCGCCGGCGAAAGCGCCGCCCGCGCCGCGGCCCGCCCCGCGCCGGCCACCGGATCGCCTGCCGTCGTCATGTTCAGCAGCACATCGCCTGCGCCCGAGGCGCTGGCGTAGCGCACCACGCCGATCATGTCGTTGTCCTTGAGGAGCGAGACGTACAGCTCTCCTGCCTCGATCGCCATGTCGATCTTGGTCATGCCCACCACACCCGACGGCTCGCTCATGCTGCCCGAGCGATCCATCACCAGCACCGTGTCGACCGGCACCGGCGGCACCGCCCGCGCCTGCAGCGTCACCGTCACCGGCGGGGTCGACGGGTCGTCGGTCCGCGTCACCGTGATCTGCCCGTTGAAGGCAGGCCCGCCCACCTCCGGCGCCGTGAAGGCCACGTACACCCGCCTTGCCGTCTGCGGCTCGAAGATCGGCGCGGGCAACGTGAAGGCCATCTCTGTCCCCGGCGCCAGCGCAAACCCGCCCGTCGGCGCCGAGATCGCGATCTGCATCGCGCCCGGGCGTCCCGCGCGGACGTTGCGCACCTCGAACGACAGGTAGAGCGTCAGCCCGTAGACCACGTCGCCGAAGTCCAGTGCCGCCGGCTCCACCTCCAGCACCGGCGTCGCGGGGATGTAGCTGTTGAGCTCCGCCGCGATCGCCTCGGCGCACACCCGACAGAATGAGGCCCCCGAGGTGCGCATCCGGCAGCGGTAAGCGGGGCGGTAGCGCCCGCAGTGGTAGTACTTCGCGCCCTCGAAGAGCCCGATCGCGTCGTCGTCGGAGATGACGTTGGCCCGGTTGTCGCACTGTGTGCAATCCGGGTTCTCCATCGTCGGCACTGGCACGCCTGGCGTCAGTAGCGGGCGCCACTTCAGGTCGTCGCGGTTGGTCTCCGTCGTCACATTGGGCTCGCTTGGCTCCCACGCCGGCGCCGTGTCGCGGTCGGTCTCGCCACTGCTGCACCCGGCCCAGTAGTGGTACTCGTCGGCCAGACCGAAGTTGTGCCCCATCTCGTGCAGCGCCGTGTCCTCCCACCCCGCCTTCACGCTGGTGAACGAGACATTGCCACTGGCGCAGCCGCCGTGGTCGGTCGTGTTCACCAGCACGATCCCCACGTGCCACTGCGGCAACTGCGCGTCGAGCGTGTTGCGCACGGTCGTGGTGCTGCCCATAATGCAGCGCCAGATCCCCGAGTTGCAGAAGCTCGCGTCGAAGTAGGTATCGACCATCGTCCCGGAGCCGGTCGCCCCATCGGGACAGGTCGCCGGCTCGTCGACCCCCGAGTCGTCCGACGCCACGTTGAGCCGGTGCACGTTGATCGCGTCGCCCAGGATCGGGTACCAAGTCTCGGCCTGGAGCGCCGTCACGAAGTCGTCGCAGTGCGCGTTGAACGCGGCCTGCTCACCTGCCGCGAACCCCTCCGCCACCAGCACGATGTTCATCCGCGAGGCGTCCGGGCCGTTGTCGAGGATCTTGGTAATCCCCTGGATGGTGCCGTCACTCGTTCCCATCGCCCTCGCCTCCCTTCTTGCGCCCCTGGCGGCGCTCTTCCTCACGCACCGGGAAGATGCCCACAGGCGCTGCCGCGCCCACCGCCTCCTTCTCCTTCACGCGGGGTACCTCCGGCCCCTCGTAAAACAGCCGCACGTCTTTGACACGTGGCAGGTCCGGCACCAACACGTCAATGGTGTAGCCCTCGATGCCACCCTCGATGCTCGCGCGCGAGATCGCGCCGCCGGGCTCGAAGACCTCCACACCCGGGACGGGTGGCCGCAGCCCGTGGCGATAGAGCACCTCGCCCTGCGCGTCGATCACGCCGATCCGATCGCCGTCGCCGTCGTAGGCGATGCCGAGGTCGAGCCCGCGCTCGAGCACCGTGCGCCGCAGGAGCTCGAGGTTGTGCGGCTCCGACGGATCCGGGTGGTGCACCGGGAAGCGGCCGTCCGGCTCGCAGAGGAGCG
>Ga0123333_10002376_pt1 | contig 19197 bp, 21 predicted proteins | sample BioC12SIPDNA_3_FD_89957 | JGI IMG/M metagenome (GOLD analysis project Ga0123333, IMG submission 89957) | Anaerobic biogas reactor microbial communites from Washington, USA - Biogas_R2_B C12 SIP DNA | ecosystem: Engineered > Bioreactor > Anaerobic > Unclassified | place: Washington, USA... | reverse complement strand
TCGAGCTGCAGCGCGCCCACCGCACGGGCAAGCCGATCAGCGTGATGATGGTCGACCTCGACGACTTCAAGGTCATCAACGACACCTTCAGCCACGTGGTCGGCGACGCCGTGCTGCGCACCACCGGCCAGGCGCTCGCCGACTGCATGCGCGAGGTCGACATGTGCGCCCGCATCGGGGGCGAGGAGTTCGTGGTGCTGCTCCCCGAGACCGGCGCCGTCGGCGCGCGCAGCGTCGGCGAGAAGGTGGTCAAGCGCGTGCGCGAGCTGAACCTCGAGCTGCGCGGGGTCGACGTGACCGCCAGCGTGGGGGTGGCCACCCTCGTGGCCGAGGACGACGAGACGTCCCTGGTGGCGCGCGCCGACGCCAACCTCTACCAAGCCAAGCGGCAGGGCAAGAACCGCGTCGTGCAGGCCTGAGGCCTGATGCTCCGCGCGGTCGCGCTCTCGGTCGTCCTCGGCCTGGCCGGGCTGGGGTTGGTGCTGTGGTGGCTGGGCGAGGACCTCACCTCCGCCCTGAGCGTGCCGCTGTGGGCCTACGCCGTCGGCCTGGGGCTGGCGTTGGCCAACTACCTGGCCGGCAGCGTGCGCCTCATGCTGCTGGCGCGCCTCGACGGCGACGCGCTCGCCTTCGGCAAGGCGCTGCGCGCCTACTCGCTGGGGCTGTTCAGCGCCGCCATCACCCCCGGCAGCGCCGGGCAGGCGCCGGCGATGGTGCTGTCGCTGGTGGCCGACGGCGTGCGCGCCTCCGCCGCCTGGAGCATGGCGGTGCGGGTGTGGATCTCGGACCTGATCTTCCTGGCGCTCACGCTCCCGCTCAGCGTGCTGCTGCTGGCGCGCTCCACGCGCCTGCTGCGCGGCTACTACCCCGGCGTCGTGGCGGCCGGGCTGTTCGTGGGATCGCTGCTGGTGGTGTGGGTGCTGATGTACCGCATGCGCTGGATCAAGGCCGCCGTGGGCCAGCTCCTGCGCCTGCCCGGCACGCGGCGCTGGCGCGCGAAGGCGGTGGCGTTCATCGGCCGCATCGAGCAGTCGGGCAAGACGCTGTGGAGCGCCCCCCTGGGCGCGCAGCTGCGCCTGCACCTCTACACCGCGGTGGTGTACCTGAGCACCTACCTCACCTTCTACGTGGTGGTGGCGGCGCTGCGTCCCAACGTGCCGCTGCTCACCACGATGGCGGCGGCCCAGGTGCCCATGGTGGCGGCGTCGTTCTTCCCCACCCCGGGCGGCGCCGGGCTCCTCGAGGTGCTCGCCGCCAGCCTGGTGCGCGGCGAGCACACCGCCGCCGCCGTGCTGGCGTGGCGCCTGCTGACCTACTACCTGCGCATGCTCGTGGGCCCGGTGCTGGGCGCCCCGGTGCTGGCGGCGTTGCGCGGCACGTTCGCGGGCGGGGCGCGGCCGGCCGAGGAGAGCGGCTGAGGCGCCGGCCCCGCGGTCGCCGGGCGACCCGCCCCGTCGCCGGCGACGCGCTGCCCGACGCAAGGACGATTGTCCTCGGCCCGCTCGCGAGCGGCTCTCGTATCATGGTCGGGATGCGAGGCCCGAGCACCAGCACGCCCCGACGCCCGCCAGCCCGCCCGCCAGCAAGGAACGCCCCATGGTGACCCCCACCCTGGGCGCGGCGTTCCTCGGCGGGCTGCTGTCGTTCCTCTCGCCGTGCGTGCTGCCGCTGGTGCCCACCTACCTGGCCTACGTGGGCGGCAGCGCCGAGGCCAAGCGCCGCGTGCTGCTCGGCAACGCGCTGATGTTCATCCTCGGCTTCTCGCTGGTGTTCATCGCCCTGGGCGCCTCCGCCAGCGCCCTCGGCTCCGTGATGCGCGCCAACCGCCAGGTGCTGATGTTCGTGGGCGGCCTGCTGGTGATCTTCTTCGGGCTGGTGATGCTGGGCGTCGTCAAGCTCCCCTGGCTCTACCGCGACACGCGCCGGCAGTACACCGGCGAGACGCGCACCCCGTGGGGCGCCACCCTCCTGGGCATGGCGTTCGCCGCCGGCTGGACCCCGTGCATCGGCCCCATCCTCGGCGCCATCCTCACCATGGCGGGCGCCGCCGGCACGCTGGGCGCGGGGGTGGGCCTGCTGAGCGCCTACGCCATCGGGCTGGGCGTGCCGTTCCTCGTGGCGGCGCTGCTGCTCGACCCCTTCATGCGCTTCTCGCGCGCGTTCCGTCGCTGGCTGCCGTGGGTGGAGCGCACCGCCGGCGTGGTGCTGCTCGTGGCGGGCGTGCTCATGCTCACCGGCACCTACGAGACCCTCAACGGCTACCTCATCAACGTCACCCCCGAGTGGCTCCTCGACCGCCTATGAGCCGCTCCGCCTGGGCATGACCCCTCCCGCCATCGAGCTCGCGGGCGTCACGCGCCGCATGGGCCGCGAGCTGGTCCTCAGGGGCGTCGACCTGGAGGTCGCCGCCGGCCGCCTGGTGGTACTGCGCGGCGGTAACGGCGCCGGCAAGACCACGCTGCTCAGGCTCCTCGCCACGCGCCTCAAGCCCACCAGCGGCAGCGCGCGGCTGTTCGGGGTGGACGTGCTGAAGGAGCCCGCCGCCGCGCGGGCGCGCCTCGGCATGCTCAGCGTGATGGGCGGCAGCTACCCGGTGCTGAGCGCGCGAGAGAACCTGCTGCTGGCCTGCGACATGGCGGGCGCCCCGCGCGCCGCCGTGGGCGGGCTGCTGGAACGCGTGGGGCTGGCCGCCGCCGCCGACAAGCACGTGCGCACCTTCTCCAGCGGCATGAAGAAGCGCCTGGGCTTGGCGCGCCTGCTGCTGCTCGACCCCGACCTGTGGCTGCTCGACGAGCCGTACGCCGCCCTCGACGACGACGGCAAGCGCCTCGTCGACGAGGTGGTGGCGGCCGCCCGCGCGCGCGGGCGCACGCTGCTGATGGCGTCGCACGAGTCCGACCGCGAGCACCTCAGGCCCGACGCCGTGCTGCAGCTGCACGACGGCCGCCTGCGCCTGGCGCCGGCGGGGAGGCAGGCGTGAGCGCCCTGCGCGAGCCGCGCGCCGACCTGGCGCGCGAGGGCGGACCGCGCGGCGAGGGCGCCTCGCGCAACGAGGCGAGCGAGCTGCGCGTGGTGCTGGCCGTGGCGCGCAAGGACCTGCTGCAGGAGCTGCGCAGCCGCGCCGCCACCGTGGCCACGCTGTTCTTCTCGGCCGTCACGCTGGTGATGATGGGGTTCGCGCTCGGCCGCGAGCAGGCGGTGCTGAACCTGGCCGCGCCCGGCGTGCTGTGGGTGGCGCTGGCGTTCGCCGGGGTGATCTCGGCGGCGCAGAACTTCCAGTCCGACCTGGAGGAGGGCGCCTTCGAGCAGCTGCTGCTCTACCCCGTGCCGCGCGCGGCGATCTTCCTCGGCAAGCTGCTGGCCAACTGGCTCTACCTCACGGCGCTGGGCGCGCTGGTGGCGCCGGTGGCGTTCGTGCTGTTCGGCGTGGAGCTCGGCGCGGCCGCCTGGTACGTGGTGCCCGCCACGCTGCTGCTCGGCACCTTCGGCTTCGCGGTCATCGCCACCTTCTACGCCGGCCTCACCGCCAACCTGCAGGCGCGCGAGGCGCTGCTGCCGGTGCTGATGTTCCCCGTGATCGTGCCCGTGATGCTCGGCGCCGTGCGCGCCACCGAGGCGGTGGTGGGGCGCTCCGACGCCGCGCTGGCGGGCGGCTGGCTGCAGCTGCTGGGCGGCTTCGGTCTCGTCTACTTCGTGGTCTGCTCCGCGCTGTTCCACTTCGTGGTGGACGAATGAGCGGCTGCGGCGCGATCGCGGGGGGCCGGGAGGCGCTCCGCACCGTGAGGAACCCGCCGAACCTTCGGCCCGCCCGCCGGGCCGTAGACTATCGACGAGAGGGGCACGGCCCCCAAGGAGAGAACCCATGATCGATTCGTCCCGTGACGGCAAGCGTCCGTTGTGGCTGAACCTCCTCGGCCTCGCCAGCCTGGCGCTGTTCGGGGTGGGCGCCTACCTGGCGCTGTTCGCCAGCCCGCCCGACGTGAACCAGGGCGACCTGATCCGCATCATGTACGCCCACGTGCCGGTGGCGTGGATCGGCTTCGTGGCGGTGGGCGTGTCGGCGGTCTGGGGCATGCTCTACCTGTGGCGCAGCCGCCCCATCGACGACGTGCGCGCCGTGGCCAACGCCGACGCCGCCCTGCTCTTCTCGCTGCTCACGGTGGTGGGCGGCATGACCTACAGCAAGCCCACCCTCAACACCTTCTGGACCTGGGACGCCAAGCTCACCCTCACCGCCCTGATGGTGGCGCTGCTGGTGGGCTACTACATCGTGCGCGGCCTCATCGAGGAGCCGCAGCGCCGCGCGCGCGTCAGCGCCGTGATCATGATCATCGTGCTGGCCAGCCTGCCCTTCAACTACCTGGCCGCCGAGTGGTTCCGCACCCTGCACCCCGCCAAGAGCGTCAACCTCGACGGCTCGGGCGTCACCATGGCGCCCGAGATGCTGCGCGTGCTGCTGATCAACGTGGTGGCGGCGGGGCTGGTGTTCGTCTACTTCGTCTCGGAGCGCGTGCGGGTGGGCAAGCTCGCCCTCTCCAGCGCCCGCGAGCGCAGCGGCTTCGAGGCCGCCGCGCCCGCCACCGGGGAGGTCGTCCGTGTTCGATAACCTGACCCACTGGCAGTGGATCGCCATCGCCTGGGGCCAGCTCGTGGTGGCCTACGTGGCCTACCTGCTCTACCTGCGGCGCGTCGAGCGCCGCGCGCGGGAAGGGGAGGAGTCGTGAAGAAGAAGACCGTCTACGCCCTGCTCGGCGTCGCCGTCCTGGGCATCGCCGGCTTCCTGATCTCGCAGGCGCTCTCCAGCTCGCTCGTCTACTTCATCCTGCCCAGCGAGTACGCCCGCGACGTCGAGTCGTTCGAGGGGCGCCGCGTGCGCCTGGGCGGCCTGGTGGAGGCCGGCAGCGTGCAGTACGACGAGCAGCAGCTGCACCTCACCTTCCTCGTCACCGACGGCATCGCCGGCTACCCGGTGCGGTACGACGGCGCGCCCCCCGACCTGTTCATGGAGAACGGCGGCGTGGTCGTGGAGGGCAAGTTCCACGACGGCGTGTTCGTCGGCGACAACCTGCTGGTGAAGCACAGCGAGAACTACCACCCCCCGACCGACGGCTCGCCCATCGACGTGGAAGAGCTCAAGGAATCGCTCCGCTGACGGTGCTCCGCGCGCGCCCTCCTGCTAGGCGCACCCCGGAGCGCCCGAGAGGGCCCGCATGATGGAACTGCAACTCGGACCGCTCGGCTCGGCCGGCGTCTTCCTCGCCTTCGGCCTGGCGCTCTACGGCGCCGTGGCGGGCATGCTCGGGGCCCAGCGGCGCGACGCGCGGCTGCAGACCTCGGCGCGCCTCGCCGCCGTGGCCGGCTTCATCGTCTCCACCGCCGCGGTGGCGGTCATGCAGGCGGCGCTCCTCACCGACGACTTCTCGGTGTCGTACGTCGCCACCACCTCGCGCATCGCCTCGCCCACCTGGGTGAAGGTCGTGACGCTGTGGGCAGCGCTCGAGGGCTCGATCCTGCTGTGGGCCTGGCTGCTGAGCGGCTACACCGCGCTGCTGGCGGTCACGGCGCCCCTCAGCCCCCTGAGGCCCTGGGCCGTCTCGATCATGCAGGTGGTGCAGGTGTTCTTCTTCGGGGTGGTGGCGTTCCTCGCCAACCCCTTCGAGGTGCTGCCGGTGCCGCCGCTCGACGGCCCCGGCCCCAACGAGCTGCTGCAGAACCACTGGATGATGGCCGTGCACCCGGTGCTGATGTACCTGGGCTTCGTGGGCCTCACGGTGCCGTTCGCCTACGCCATGGCGGCGCTCATCACGCGCCGGCCCGGCACCGAGTGGATGACCCAGACGCGCCGCTGGACCCTCACCGGCTGGGGCTTCCTGTCGGCCGCCATCATCGCCGGCGGCTGGTGGAGCTACGAGGTGCTGGGCTGGGGCGGCTACTGGGCCTGGGACCCGGTCGAGAACGTGAGCCTCATGCCGTGGCTCACCGCCACGGCGCTCATCCACAGCGTGCAGGTGCAGGAGCGGCGGCGCATGCTCAAGCCCTGGAACCTGGTGCTGGTCATCACCACCTTCTCGCTCTCCATCCTCGGCACCTTCCTGACGCGCTCGGGCGTGGTGTCGTCGGTGCACGCCTTCGGCTCGGGGCCGGTGGGGCCGGCGTTCCTGGTGTTCTTCCTGTTCGTCACGCTGGTGTCGTTCGGGCTGCTGGCGCTGCGCTGGGACGACGTGCGCGACCGCGCCGACCTCGACTCGGTGGTGAGCCGCGAGGGCAGCTTCCTGGGCGTCAACATCCTGTTCGTGGCGCTCACCTTCGCGGTGCTGCTCGGCACGCTGTTCCCGCTGGTGGTGGAGGCCGTCTCCGGCGACAAGGTCACCATCGGCGCCCCGTTCTTCGACCAGGTCACGCTGCCGCTGTGGATGCTGGTGCTGGCCCTGATGGGCATCGGCCCGCTGCTGCCGTGGCGCCGCGCCGAGCAGCAGCGCCTCACCCACAACCTGGCGTGGCTGACGGGCGCGTTCGTGGTGGCGGGCGGGCTGGCGTGGCTGCTGGGGGTGCGCAAGGTCTACCCCGCCCTCACGGTGGGGCTGGCCGGCTACAACCTCATGAGCCTCGGGCTGCTGCTGGCCGGCGCGCTGGTGCCGCGGCTGCGGCTCGCCAAGCGCTCGGCGTTCGCGGTGCTGCGTAGCTACGCCCACGAGAGCCGGCGGCGCTTCGGCAGCATGATCGTGCACTTCGGGGTGGTGGTGATCGCGGTGGGGGTGGCGTTCAGCGCCGGCTACCGCGTCGACCAGCAGATCCGCATCGACTTCGGCGAGAGCGCCGAGTTCGACGGCTACACCCTCACCGCCGTCGACCGCTTCGTGGAGCGCACCCCGCAGCGCATCAGCTCGGGCGCCGTGATCGAGGTCAGCCGCGACGGGCGCCCGGTGCGCACCATGACGCCGCGCCTCAACGTCTTCGGCGACAGCCGCGCCGTGCCCACGCCGGCGGTGATGTACCGCCCCTCGCACGACCTCTACCTGAACCTGAACAGCACCGTGGGCCCCACCACCACCTTCGTGGTGCTGCGCGTGGTGAAGAGCCCGCTGGTCACGTGGATCTGGATCGGCGGCTTCATCCTGGTCATCGGCACCGCCTACGCGCTGGGCGGCAGCACCCGCACCGTGCCCGCCCGCGCCACCGTGCGCGCCGAGGAGCGCGCCCAGGCATGATGCTCAAGCGACTCCTGCCCCCGCTCGTGGTCGTGGTGCTGCTCGGCGCGCTGTTCGCCTTCGGGCTGCTGCGCGGCGCGCCCGACCGCGACATCGAGTCGGCGCTGCTGGGCCGCCCCGCCCCCGCGTTCGAGCTGCCGCTCTACGAGCGCTACCAGCCCGACTTCGGCACGGTGCTCACCTCGGCCGACCTGCAGGGCAAGGCGCTGGTGGTGAACTTCTGGGCCTCGTGGTGCCTGCCGTGCTACCAGGAGGCGCCGGTGCTGCAGGCCTACTGGCAGGAGTACCAGGACGCCGACGTGGTGTTCGTGGGCATCCAGACCCAGGACCGCGACCGCCTGAACGAGGGGCGCGCCTTCCTGTCGCAGTTCGGCCTGTCGTTCCCCAACGGCATCGACAACGACTCGAGCATCAGCGTCGACTGGGGCCTCTACGGCGTGCCCGAGACCTTCTTCGTCGACCGCGACGGCCGCGTGATCCACAAGCACGCCGGCCCCGTCACCGCCGAGCTGATGGACGCCAAGCTGCGGGAGCTGCTGAACTGATGCGCCGCTTCGTGCCGCTGCTCCTCCTCCTGCTGGCCGGCCTGGCGCTGGCGCAGCAGGTGCAGCTGGAGGCGCGCGTCTTCGAGATCGCGCGCCAGCTGCGCTGCCCCTCGTGCGTCTCCGAGAGCGTCGCCGACTCCAACTCCCCCATCTCGCAGCAGATGCGCGTCCTGATCCAGGAGCAGCTGGAGCAGGGCCGCAGCGAGGAGGAGATCTTCGCCTACTTCCAGGGCCGCTACGGCGACTGGATCATGCTCGACCCGCCCAAGCGCGGCATCCACCTGGTGGCGTGGCTGCTGCCCGTGATCGTGGCGGTGCTGGCCCTCGCCACCGTGGCGCTGTTGGTGCGCCGCTGGCTGGCCAACTCCCGCAAGCCCATCGAGGCCACGCCCGAGGAGCTCGAGCGCGTCCGCCGCCAGCTCGGCGCCGCCGGCGCGCAGCCCGACCCCGCACCTGGAACCGACGGAGACATCTGATGCTGACCGGGATCCTGATCGGCGTGCTCGCGCTGATCGCCTTCCTCTACGTCGCCCTGCCGCTGCTCGCCCCGAGCCAGGCCGACCCGCTGCCCGACGACCGCGACCCGATCCTGGTCGACCTGAGCGAGGAGCGCGAGGCGCTCTTCCGCGCCATCACCGAGCTGGACGCGCGCGAGGACCTGGCCGCCGAGCGGCGCCAGAGCCTCCGCGAGCGCTACGAGGCGAAGGCCGCCAAGGTGCTGGCGCGCATCGACGCGCGCGAGCAGGAGCTCGCCGCCCGCCGCCGGCGCGCGCCCGCCGAGGGCGAGGGCGCCGGCCGGCGCCGCGTGCCGTACGGCGCCGTGGCGGTGCTGGCGGCGCTGGTGGCCATCGGCGCCGTGGTGCCGGCCTACGTGCTGCCGCGCGTGGGCCAGGACGCCACCATCACCACCACCGACCTCGACGTGGCACGCCAGCTGCAGGCGCAGCAGCGCGCCGTGGAGCAGGACCCCAGCGTGACCAACCTGCTGGCGCTCGGCGACACCTACCTGGGGCTGCAGCAGCTCGACGACGCCGAGGCCACCTACCTGCGCGCGGTGAACACCGACGAGCCGGCGCCCGCCGGCCTCTACCAGCGCCTGGCGGTCATCAACCTGCAGCGCGACCTGTCGGAGGCGCAGCGCTGGCTGCGCCTGGCGCGCGACGCCGACCCCAACGACCCCGACACCCTCTACCTGCTCGGCGAGGTGTCGTGGGCGGTCAACGACCTCGCCACCGCGCACGACGCCTACACCGACTTCCTGGCCGCCGCCGACACGGCGGAGCCGATGATCGCGCAGCGCGTGGCGCTGCTCGACGAGGTGGTGCCGCTCACCGAGGCCATCGCGGCCGAGGCCAGCCAGGCCGACCTGATGGCGCTCGGCGACCTGTTCTGGCAGGCGGGCGAGCCGCAGCGCGCCGTGGAGAGCTACTTCCGCGTGCTGACCGAGTTCGACGCCATGGAGCCCGTGGCGCTGGCGCGCACCGGCGAGCTCCTCTACCTGGCGGGCCGCGCCGACGACGCCGTGCTGACGCTGGAGCGCGCGGCGGTGGCCGCCGGCAGCCTCGGCGCGCTGGAGCCGTCGGGCCTGCGCACCCTCGCCGACGCCTACCTGCAGCTCGGCGCCTGGGAGCAGGCCGAGGGCGCCTACCGTGCCTACATCGGCCAGGTCGGCGAGGCCGACGCCGGCAACGCCCCCGAGCTGCTGGCCGCCGCCGCGGCGCGCGCCAGCGGCGAGGCGGCGCCCGAGGCGGCCGACGCCATCGACCAGCTGGTGGGCCAGCAGGTGTTCGTGGCCAACTGCGCCCAGTGCCACGGGCTGCGCGGCGAGGGGGGCGTGGGCCCGCAGCTGGCCGGCAGCAGCCGCGCCGCCAACCGCGCCAACGTCGACGACGCCGTGCGCTTCGGGCGCGGCGTGATGCCGGCGTTCCAGGCCCAGCTGAGCCCCGAGCAGCTCGACGCCGTGGTGGGCTACGTCACGGGCGCGCTCGCCGCCCAGCAGTGAGCGAGGGACGCGGCGTGGACGACGAGCGTCTGCACGAGGGGCCCGCGGGCGGCGCGCGCGGGGGCGCCGAGGCCGTCGACGAGAAGCGCCGCAAGGTCGTGCAGTGGCTGTGGCGCCTGCCGGTGATCGCGGTGGCGGCCGGCGGCGGCTACGGGCTCTACGAGGCCATCCGCGTGCACTTCCGCAAGCTCGAGGCAGAGGCCGAGCCCGAGTTCGAGGCGCGTCCGGCCACGCCGGTGGCGAGCCTCGCCACCTTCGCGGCGGTGTGGGACTCGGCCGAGTTCGAGCTGCCCAGCGCCGCGGCGGGCGAGCCGCCCACCCCGGCCCTGGCGGTGCGCCTGCCGGGGCCGGTGCCGGGCGGCATCGCGCTCGACACCGGCCTCAACGTCGCCAGCGCCTACCTGGCCGCCTTCAGCCGCGTGTGCACCCACCAGCAGTGCATCGTGAGCCTCAACCGCGACGTCACCGCCATCAACATCGGCTTCAACCACCAGACCGACAGCCCCGCCCTCACCTGCGCCTGCCACCTGAGCGTCTTCGACCCGCGCCAGGGCGGCAAGGCCGTGAGCGGGCCGGCGGTGCGGCCGCTGCCGCGCGTGCGCCTCGAGGTGCGCGGCGACCAGCTCTACGCCACCGGCATCGAGCGCGCCTAGCGCGGGCTCCGGGCACCGCGACCCGCGAGCGCCCGGTCGCCGCGAGCGGGCCGTATCATCGGGTGCGTGCGTACCCGCGCTAGGAGGCGAACCATGAACCCACTCAAGGAGCTGCAGCGCTACGGGCAGTCGATCTACCTCGACGAGATCCGCCGCTCCTGGATCCACGACGGCACCCTCGAGCGGTTGATCGAGGAGGACGGCCTGCGTGGCGTGACCTCGAACCCCGCCATCTTCCAGAAGGCCATCGCCGAGAGCAACGACTACGACGCGGCCATCGCGCGCCACGCCGCGGCCGGCGACGACGCCGCCACCACCTACGAGGCGCTGGTGGTCGAGGACATCCAGGGCGCCGCCGACCTCTTCCGGCCCATGTTCGACGCCAGCGACGGCGAGCACGGCTTCGTGTCGCTGGAGGTGTCGCCCGAGCTGGCCCACGACGAGGAGGGCACCGTCGCCGAGGGCCTCCACCTGTGGCGGCGCCTGGCGCGCCCCAACGTGTTCATCAAGGTGCCGGCCACCGACGCCGGCGTGCCCGCCATCCGGCGCCTGATCGCCGCCGGGGTGAACGTGAACGTCACGCTGCTGTTCGGGCTCGAGCGCTACCGCCAGGTGGTGGACGCCTACCTGAGCGGCCTCGAGGAGCGTCGCCAGCGCGGCGAGGCCGTCGACCACGTGGCGTCGGTGGCGAGCTTCTTCCTGAGCCGCATCGACGTCGAGGTCGACCCTAGGCTCGACGCCGTGGTGAACAACGGCGGCCCGCAGGCGAGCGCGGCGCAGCAGCTGCGCGGCACCGCGGCGGTCTCCAGCGCCAAGCAGGCGTACCAGGTCTACCTGGCGGAGTTCGAGGGGGGCGAGCGCTTCCTGGAGCTCGCCGAGGCCGGCGCCAAGCCGCAGCGCCTGCTGTGGGCCTCCACCAGCACCAAGGACCCGAGCTACCCCGACGTCAAGTACGTCGAGCCGCTGATCGGGCAGGACACCATCAACACCCTGCCGCTCGAGACGCTCGAGGCCTACCGCGACCACGGCGCGCCCGGCGCCGACCGCGTCCTGGAGGGCGCCAACGACGCCGCCGCGCTGCTCGAGGCGCTCAGCGGCGTGGGCGTCGACCTGCACGGGGTGGTGCGCCAGCTCGAGCAGGAGGGCGTCGAGAAGTTCGTCAAGCCGTTCCGCAGCCTGCTCGGCACGCTCTCGGAGGCGCTGGCCAAGGCGCCGGCCTGAGCGGTGGCGACAGGAGCGTCCCGCGTAGCCCCGCGCCCGCCGGCGCGGGGCTACTCCGTGCGGGGCTCGCCCTCGCCCGGCGCCTCGCGGCGCGCGGCGGCTCCGGCGGCGGGCTGCCTGAGCACCGAGCGCAGCAGGAAGAAGTAGCCCACCACGCCCACCACCGCGAAGGCGAACCACTGGATGGCGTAGCCGAGGTGCGGCCCCTCGTCGAACACCGGCTCCGGCAGCGGCCGCGGCAGCGCGCCCGCGGTGGGGGGCGTCTGGCTCCGCAGCGTCAGGTAGGCGGGCAGCAGCTCGTGGGCTATCTGCGGCTGCAGGCGCTCGACGTCGACGTAGAACGTCTGCGTGAGCTCGCCCTCGGCCGGGTCGCGCGCCGCCAGGCCCGCCAGCGCGCCCGTGGGGGGCGTCTGCGGGGCGTGCAGCTCGCCGCGCACCGTCACGCTGCAAGCGGGCGGCAGCGCCGCCTCCACCGGCACGCGGTCCATGTCGTAGGGCACCCAGCCGCGCTCGACCAGCAGCGCGCGGCCGGCGAGGGCGCCCGCGGTGGCGTCGAGCACCAGCGGGGTGAGCACGTGGTAGCCCGGCTGCCCGTCGAGGCTGCGCCCGCGCAGCAGCACCTCGTCCTGCGGGTCGTAGGTGCCGGTGGCCACCACCGGCAGGAAGTCGAGGTCGTCGCCCCTGGCGAGCGCCGCGCCCGGCGACAGCGGCTCCATGGCGCTGCGGGCGGTGACGACCGCGTTGCGCTCGCGCGCCTGCTCGAGGCGCCGCAGCTGCCAGAAGCCGAAGTTCACGAACGCCACCACCAGCGCCAGCGCCAGCAGGTGGCCGAACACCCACTTCGGGCTCAGCAGCACGCGCCACGTCATGGGCGGGCGCGCCTCAGAAGATGATCCGGTCGAGCGACATGACCAGGAACAGCAGGGCCAGGTAGCTCATCGAGTACTTGTAGAGCGGCAGCGCGGCCACGCGGTCGATGGGGTCGCCGGCGCGCGCCAGCTGGTAGATGCGGTACATGCGCACCGCCAGCACCACGTTCAGCACCAGCACCGCCAGGAAGTAGGCGAGCGAGAACTCGTGCAGGAAGAACGGCAGCACGGTGAGGAAGATGGTCAGGAAGGTGTACATGACCATCTGCATCACGGTGGCCTTCTCGCCGATCACCGAGGGCGCCATGGGCACTCCGACCTCGGCGTACTGCTTCTGCACCATCAGCGCCAGCGCCCAGAAGTGCACCGGCGTCCACATGAAGATCACCCCGAAGAGGATCCAGGCCAGCAGGCTGAGGTCGCCGGTGACGGCCGCCCAGCCCACCAGCGGCGGGATCGAGCCCGCGGCGCCGCCGATGACGATGTTCTGCCAGGTGCTGCGCTTGAGCCACATGGTGTAGATCAGCACGTAGAAGGCGATGCCGGCCCACGACAGCAGCGCCGCCAGCAGGTTGCTGGTGGCCCAGATGACCACGAACGACAGGACGGTGAGCGCCACCGCGAAGATCACCGCGTTGCGCGTCGAGACCACCTGCGTGACCATCGGGCGCTGGGCGGTGCGCTTCATGAACACGTCGATGTCGCGGTCGTAGATCATGTTGTAGACGCCCGCGGCGCCCGCCGACATGAAGCCGCCCACGACGGTGCCGACGAGCACCAGCCAGCCGGGGAAGCCGCCGGCGGCGATGAACATGGCGCCCACCGTGGTGACGAGCAGCAACGAGATGACCTTGGGCTTCATCAGCACCCAGTAGTCGTGCCAGGTGGCGCGGCGCGGGGCGGTGGTTGCGGCGTTGGCGGGGGTAGCGGCTTCGGACACGGTCACAGGTTCTCCAGCGCGGCGCCGGCGGGGGCGCCTTCGCTCGCGGCCAGGGGGCGGCCGCCCAGCAGGGTCAGGCTCAGGGACGACAGGAGGGCGAAGGCCGCCACGGCCACGCCCAGGTGCAGCAGCTGCAGGACGATGGGGGCGAGCGACACGAGGTTGACGACGCCGATGAGGAGCTGCAGGACGTAGACGCCCAGCAGCGCCTGCGCCAGGCGCTTGCCCTCGGCCACCGGCTTCATGAACCAGGCGAACGCCAGCGCCACGAACAGGTAGACGCCCACGCTGATGGCGATGAGCGGGTGCAGCACGCGCAGGCGGATGAGCGGGTGGGAGCCGGCGTCGAAGTCGGCGCGCAGGCCCTCGGCCAGGCTCTCGGCCGGGAAGATGGTGTTGCCCATGGCGGCGATGCCGCCGGTGAACATCAGCAGCTGCATGCCCAGCAGGCCCACGATCAACAGCGCGGCGAGCGGCCCCTGGCGCCCGAGCCGGAGCGGCCAGGCCGGGGCGCGGCGGCGGGCGTAGACGACCGTGCCGGCCAGCGCGCCGATCAGGAACAGCGAGTTGACCAGGTGCGAGGCCACCCAGATCCCGCGCGCCACGGTGGTGTTGTCGCCGGTCATGCCGAGCAGCACGGTGGCGCCGCCGATGAGCGCCTCGAACACCAGGAAGCCGAAGGAGATCGCGCCGAAGGCCGCCAGGCCGGGGCGCTCGTGGCGCGCCTTGCGGGTGCGCACGAGCAGCCACACGCCCAGGAGCAGGACCGCGAGCGACAGCAGGCGGTGGCTGAACTCGATGCCGGTCTCGAGGGTGGGGTTCAGGGGCACGACCGTGCCGTTGCAGGTGGGCCAGTGGCTGCCGCAGCCGGCACCCGAGCCGGTGGCGCGCACCACGGCGCCCTGCAGGATGACGACGGTGTTGGCGATCAGCGCTGTGAGGGCCAGCGCGAAGGTGGAGGGTCGTTTCACGTGCGGCTCTTCTCTCGTCTCTCTGCGCCTGAACCGGCGCCGCCCAGGGCGGGGCGGGGGCCGGTCGGGGTTGCGGGGATGGGCGCGCCGCCCCTGCGGCCGGGGCGGCCCGTTCGAATCGCCACATGGTATCAAAGAGCGCTGGCCAGGCGGGGGTCGGCCGGAGCGGGCCCTCCGGGGCCCGGAACTCCCGTCGGGCGCCGGAAAACCCCTTGGCGCAGGGCACACGGCCCTCTCACACTGCCTGGCCATGATGTGCCTGTCGCAGCTCTCGGCGCGTACGCGCTCCCGGCGCTGAACGTGACCGACGGAGCGGGTGTTAGACTCGCCACATAATCGGTCTTCGGAGGATACGTTGATCAGGTCCAGCCTCAAGAGCATCTCTCGCGCGGGGTACGTAGCCGCCGCGCTGCTCGTTCTCACCACCGCCTCGACGGTCATGGCCCAGCAGGGCGAGGAGGCCCCGGCGCCCCTCGACGCGGCGCGCCTAATCGAGGACGGCGCCTTCTACCTCGCCAACGGCGACTGCGCCTTCGCCCAGTACTTCTTCCAGGAAGCGCTGCGCGAGGAGCCGCAGAACGCTACGGCGCTGGTGGGCAAGGGGCGCGCGCTGGCGTGCCAGGGCGCGTACGCCGGCGCCATCGAGGCCTTCCAGGCCGCGCTGGCCGTCGACGCCAACCACTTCGAGGCGCTCATCCACCTGGCCATCACGTACCAGAACCAGTACCAGAGCGACCCGCGCACCTACTCGGGCCGCCTCGCCGACGCCCTCGACACCATCCAGCGCGCCGAGCGCGTCAAGGCCGACGACGCCCGCGTGCAGAACACCAAGGGCATCGTGCTCTACCAGCTCGGCGACCTGGCGCAGGCGCGGACCACCCTCGAGAACGCCGTGGCGCTCGCCGCCGGCGACTCCGGTCTCGCCAACCCCGAGAAGAGCACCCTGCACGTGAACCTCGGCCGCGTCTACCGCGACCTCGAGGAGCTCGAGCTCGCCCAGCAGGCGTTCCGCCGCGCCGTGGTGCTCGACCCCTCCAGCGCCACCGCCCACAACAACCTCGGCAACGTGGCCTTCCGCCTCGGCGACTGCGCCACCGCCGAGTACGAGCTGGCGCAGGCCGTGAACCTCGACCCGAACTCGCTGTCGGCCGCCTCGCAGCTGGGCATCTCGCTCTTCGAGTGCGGCGACGTCGAGGCCGCCGTGCCGCGCCTCGAGGCCGCCACCAAGATGCCGGGCGCCGCGTTCGTGCCGCCGCTGTTCACCTACCTGGCGCGCGCCTACCTCCAGGTCGGCCGCGTCGACGACGCGGTGTTCGTCGCCCAGCAGGGCGCGCTGCTGCCGCCCGAGAGCGCCGACGCCTACTACTGGCTCGGCCAGGCCTACAGCCAGCGCGGCGGCGCCTCCGACGCGCAGAACGCCCGCCAGGCGTACGAGCGCGCGCTCGAGCTCGACCCCGACTACGCCGCCGCCCGCGAGGCGCTGGGGCGCTGAGCCGCTAGCGCCACCCCCGCGGTGACCGAGCCCGCGGCCCTCGACGGGCCGCGGGCTTCCTCGTGTGGCTCGCCCGCCAGGCGCTTTACTAGCCCGCGGGTTCCGGCTATACTCGGTAGGTTTGCCGGGCGGCAGCGGGATGTCCGCACACGGCGACGTCATTCGGGTGACCCAACAGGCGGGCGACGGGGCCGCGTTCCCACGCGGTCCAGCCGTACGGCCGGGCACCGAGTTCAACCTCAACATCCCGCCACGGAGGATCACATGTCGTACCTCGGAATGAAGCAGCTCCTCGAAGCCGGCGTGCACTTCGGTCACGAGACCAAGCGCTGCAACCCGAAGATGAAGCGTTACGTCTTCGCGGAGCGCAACGGCATCTTCATCATCGACCTGCAGAAGACGCTGGTGGAGAGCGAGAAGGCCTTCGACTTCCTGAAGGGCGTCGCCGCGCGCGGCGGCACCATCCTGTTCGTCGGCGCCAAGAAGCAGGCCCAGGAGATCCTGGCGGCCGAAGCGCGCCGCTCGGGCATGCCGTACATCAACGAGCGCTGGCTCGGCGGCCTGCTCACGAACTTCAAGACCATCCGCACGCGCGTCGAGCGCCTGCGCCAGCTCGAGGCCATGTTCGAGGACGAGTCCATCCTGCGCTTCAGCAAGAAGGAGCAGATCGACCTCGGCAAGGAGCTGCAGCGCCTGCAGCGCTACCTGGGCGGCATCCGCGACCTGAACCGCCTGCCCGACGCCCTCTTCATCATCGACCCCGCCAAGGAGTCGATCGCGGTGAAGGAGGCCAACAAGCTGGGCATCCCGGTGGTGGCGCTCGCCGACACCGACTCCGACCCCGACGTGCTCGACTACATCATCCCCGGCAACGACGACGCCATCCGCTCCATCCAGCTGGTCACCGCCCGCCTGGCGGACGTGATCATCGAGGTGCGCGGCGGCGTCGACGGCGCCCCGGCCGAGGAGGCTGCCCCGCAGCCCGCCGCCGCCACCGAGACCCTGGCCATGCCGGTCTCCGGCCCCGAGCGCGCCATCCAGGAAGCCGCCGCCGCGGCCCAGGAGGCCGAAGGGTCCGACGCCGCCGCTGCCGCCACCGCGGGCGGCCCCGCCAGCGTGGCGCAGCCCGAGGCCGAGGTCGCGGCCGAGGTCGCGGAGGTGGCGAGCACCGCCGCCGACGCCGACGAGCCCCAGGGCGAAGAAGACGAGCAGTAAGCCCCGCGGCAACGGCAGCAGCCGCCGCGGACACGCACGGAAGGGAACCTGAATGGCAGTCACCACCGAACTGATCAAGAAGCTGCGCGCCATGACGGGCGCCGGCATGATGGACGTGAAGCGCGCGCTCGAGGACGCCAACGGCGACCTCGACAAGGCCGCCGACCTGCTGCGCGAGCGCGGCATCGCCAAGGCCGACAAGAAGGCCGACCGCGAGGCCAAGGAAGGCTTCATCGGCTCCTACCTCCACCACAACGGCAAGATCGCCGTGATCGTGGAGCTCAACTGCGAGACCGACTTCGTGGCGCGCGGCGACAGCTTCCAGGAGCTCGCCCGCAACCTCGCCATGCACATCGCCATGGCGGCGCCGGCCTACACCCGCGCCTCCGAGGTGCCCGAGGAGATGATCGCCGCCGAGAAGGCCGCGCTCATGCGCCAGGTGCAGGAGGAGGGCAAGCCCGAGAACGTGGCCGAGAAGATCGTCGAGGGCCGCCTCAAGAAGTGGCTCTCCGAGATCGTGCTCCTCGAGCAGGCGTACATCAAGGACGACAAGAAGACCGTCGACGAGCTCGTCAAGGAGGTCGCCGCCACCATCGGCGAGAACGTCCAGGTCGGCCGCTTCGCCCGTATCTCCATCGGGGAGTGATGTGCAGCGCGTCCTGCTGAAGCTCTCGGGTGAGTTCCTGGCCGGGCCAGGAGGCTTCGGGGTGTCGCCGGACGCGACCGCATCGTTGGCAGAAGAGATCGCCGCGGCTCATCGCCGCGGCGCTCAACTAGCGATCGTGGTCGGCGGCGGGAACTTCTGGCGGGGGAACCAGCACGGCAAGCACATGGACCCGGCCACCGCCGACTACGTCGGCATGCTCGGCACGGTCATGAACGCCATCGCACTGCAGGACGCCCTCGAGCGCAAGGACGTCGACACGCGCGTCCAGACCGCCATCACCATGCAGGAGGTCGCCGAGCCGTACATCCGCCGGCGCGCCCTGCGCCACCTCGAGAAGGGGCGCGTGGTGATCTTCGGGGGCGGCATCGGCAACCCGTTCTTCACCACCGACACCACCGCCGCGCTGCGCGCGCTCGAGATCGACGCCGACATGGTGGCGATGGCCAAGAACAAGGTCGACGGCGTCTACGACGACGACCCCAACCGCAACGCCGAGGCGCGCCGCTTCCGCACCCTCTCCTACCTGGACGTGCTCAACAAGGGCCTGGCCGTCATGGACGCCACCGCCGTGTCGCTGTGCATGCAGCGCGACCTGCCCGTGACGGTCTTCGACATGTTCGCCGAGGGCAACCTCGAGCGCCTGTTCGCCGGCGAGCAGGTCGGCACCCTCATCGGGCCCGGCCTCGAGACGACCTACGCCGACTGAGCGAGCCCGCCGCCCCAGCGGGTTCCGCCCTCTCCCACGCGGCGCGCCGCGCTCGCGGCCGCTGCCAAGCGCCTGCGGCGCGGTAGACTGGGCCGCAGCCGCCATGCACTCGGAGGTACCGGCATGAAACTCGTGATCGACGACGCACGCGAGCGCATGCAGAAGACGCTCGACGCCCTGGAGAACAACCTCGCCACCGTGCGTACGGGCCGCGCCAACCCGGCCATCCTGGGGCGCGTGATGGTCGAGTACTACGGCTCCACGACGCCGCTGCCGCAGCTCGCCAACGTCTCCACGCCCGACCCGCGCACGCTGCTCATCACCCCCTTCGACAAGAGCGCCGCCGCCAACATCGAGAAGGCGATCCGCGAGGCCGACCTGGGCTTCAACCCCAACAACCAGGGCGACAGCATCTTCGTGGTCGTGCCGGCGCTCAACGACGAGCGCCGCCGCGAGCTGGTGCGCGCCGCCCACAACATGGCCGAGGAGGCCAAGGTGGGGGTGCGCAACATCCGCCGCGACGCCCTGTCGGACCTCAAGGAGATGCAGAAGGAAGGCGAGCTCAGCGAGGACGACCTGCGCCGCGCCGAGGCCGAGGTGCAGAAGGTCACCGACGAGTTCGTGCAGAAGATCGACCAGCGCGTCAAGGCCAAAGAGACGGACATCCTGGCGGTGTGAGCCACGGCGCGCCTGACGGGCGCGCGCCGG
>Ga0123333_10002364_pt1 | contig 19255 bp, 23 predicted proteins | sample BioC12SIPDNA_3_FD_89957 | JGI IMG/M metagenome (GOLD analysis project Ga0123333, IMG submission 89957) | Anaerobic biogas reactor microbial communites from Washington, USA - Biogas_R2_B C12 SIP DNA | ecosystem: Engineered > Bioreactor > Anaerobic > Unclassified | place: Washington, USA... | reverse complement strand
CATGTTGCAGCCGCCGCACTGCCCATCCTGCAGCCTGGCCATGGGCGGCACGCTGTGCTGCTTGATGGTGTTGTATTTTTCCAGATATTCTGCCTCGATGCCGTCTAACTTTTCCCGCGCCTTGCCACGCAGCTGCTCCACCGCCGCCTGCATGTCCTTGTATTCGGCGTCGTACTCGTCCCGCAGGGGGATAAACTCGTCCTTGGCCGCAATCAGGCGGATCTTGACATCCCTCTGCATGCGGTCACGGTCGGCAGCGTTCTTGCGGATGCGGCGCGTCTCCTGCTCAAAATCGTTCAGCGAGGTGGACAGCCGCTGCGCCTCCTCAATAAAGGTACGGATGCCTTCGCTGCTGTCCGCGGGCTGATCCTGAATACGGGTTTGCAGCTGCTTTAGCTGGTCTTCCGCCAGGCCAATGGCATCCTTCAGGGCGTCCATGCGGTCTACCATCGCCAGGATCTCATCCTCAATCTGCTTGAGGCTTTTTTGCAGATCCTGATATGAGTCACGGAGTTTGACAAGCTTCTGTCGTTTGGGCGACCTGCGGATCGATGCCTCCAGGTTGTCCACCTCAACGTCAGCCTGCTGATACTCCCACAATCGTTCTAATTGGTTCATGCTTCCTCCTCACAGGGTATAGCCCTTTGCGCCCGAATCGGCCGCAGATGCATACACCCCCACCCGATATTGTAGTGTATTCAAGGTGGTTTGTAAATACCGCGCCAGTTCGCGCATCATGCCGATCTCGGTGTGAAAGTGGCCGCCGTCAAAAAGAACGAAACCGCTTTCCGCAGCCGCCACTGCATTGTGATGCCGTACCTCCCCGGTCAACAGGGCCTGGGCGCCGGCTTCACGCGCTGCGATGAAGCCCTCATCGTAGGCACCGCCCGCGATAGCCAGCGTGGTAATTTCCAGTTCGGCATGGCCATAGCACCGCAGGCGCTGCCCCAGCAGGTCGCCCACCTGAACCCCCAAAGTACGGGCGTTCAGCGGCTGCGGCAAATCCCCCAGAAAAATATAGGGATCTGCCTTTCTCAGGTAAGTGAGCCCCAACTGCCTGCCGATGACGGCAGCGCCGCTCAGCTCGGTTTGATCCAGGTTGGTGTGTACGCTGATGACCGATAGCCCCTGGTGGATGATCTGGCTCAGCAGCGCCCCCTCATAGCTGTCCTGCCGCAGTGTTTTCACGGCATGAAACATCAGCGGATGGTGGATTATCAACAACTGGGCCTTCTTCTCCGCGGCTTCCTGCACCACCTTTGGCGTCGCGTCCAGCGCTACCAGTATGTTCTCTACCTCAGCGCCCTGCGTACCGATTAAAAAGCCCGCGTTGTCAAAGTCCGCCTGGGTATCAAAGGGGGCAATTTCGTCAATCAGGTCATAAATCAGTTGGTTGGTTGCTTTTCGCACGTTCTATTTCCTCCGATAGCCAGATAAGCTCTTGCTCGCTCTGCCTGTCGCGCCTGGCGGACAGCACCCCTTTGCGCCACAGCAGATAATCCTCCACACGGGCGCTATCGGTGCTGCGCAGCGTTGGGCCGATCGCCAGCTGTCTGGACGTATAGTCCGCATGCGCTCGATGCGCAGTGATGACCGTATAATACCGCCCGGAGGCCAGCACCACGTCTTCCCGCTCCAGGGTGTAGCCATGGCCGGCTAATGCCCGGCGCACTTTGACGGTTTCAGTCTGGGCTGATATGACCAGCCTGGCTTGGCCCGCCCGCACATGATCGGCCAGCATCTCCGCGATGGTGGCGCCGCCAAGGCCGGCAATCACCACCACATCCACCGCCGCGTTCAACGCGGCCAGCCCGTCCGCAACCACGAAATCGGCACGGTCCTGCAAACCGTGCCGCCGAATCAGCCTTTGGGCCTTGTTGAGCGAGTCTGCGCTGATATCGCTGACGATCATCCGGTCACAGACACCCTGTCCCAGCAGCCAGCAGGCCAGCCGCCCATGGTCTGCCCCAATGTCAGCCGCCAGCGCGCAGCGGGGCACCCGGTTTGCCAGCGCCTGCAGCCGCGCATCAAGCTGCGGCGGCCGCAGCTTTGGCCGATGTGTCAATCCAAGAAATCCTTCAGCTTCTTGCTGCGGCTGGGGTGGCGCAGCTTGCGCAGCGCCTTCGCCTCGATCTGGCGGATACGCTCGCGGGTGACGTGAAACTCCTTGCCTACCTCTTCCAGCGTGCGCGGGTTGCCGTCATCCAGCCCAAAGCGCAGCCGCAGCACCTTGGCCTCCCGCGGCGTCAGGGTATCCAGCACCTCCCACAGCAGCTCCTTCATCAGGGCGTTGGAGGCAGCCTCCGCCGGGGCAGGGGCATCCTCATCCTGAATAAAGTCCCCCAGGTGGCTGTCCTCCTCCTCGCCGATGGGCGTCTCCAGCGATACCGGCTCCTGGGCGATCTTGATGATCTCCCGCACCTTGTTTTCGCTGATGCCCATGGACTTGGCAATCTCCTCCGGCGTAGGCTCCCGCCCATATTCCTGCAATAGCTGGCGGGAGATGCGGATCAGCTTGTTGATGGTCTCCACCATGTGCACAGGGATGCGGATGGTGCGCGCCTGGTCGGCAATGGCCCGGGTGATGGCCTGCCTGATCCACCAGGTGGCATAGGTAGAGAACTTGTAACCCTTGGTGTAGTCAAACTTTTCCACCGCCTTGATCAGGCCCAGGTTGCCCTCTTGAATCAGGTCCAGGAAAAGCATGCCGCGCCCCACATACCGCTTGGCGATGGACACCACCAGCCGCAGGTTGGCCTCGGCCAGCTCGCGCTTAGCGCCTTCATCGCCGGCCTCCATGCGCTTGGCGATCTCCACCTCTTCCTCGGCAGTCAGCAGGGGCACCTTGCCGATCTCTTTGAGGTACATGCGCACCGGGTCGTCAATGTTGATGGCCTCGGGCACGGACAGGTCGATCTCTTCCTCCTCGGCCGATTCCTCCGAATTGCCATCCTTCTCAGTGGCTTCCTTTTCATCATCCTTAATCACCTGAATGCCCATGCTGTCCAGCGTCTCCAGCACGAGCTCAAACTGTTCAGGCTCCACCTCGTCGGTGGCCAGGATGGTCAATATTTCGGTATAGCTGATGCTGCCCTTGGCCTTCGCGGCCTCGTACAGTTCCTGCAGCTTCTGATCCAGCTTCTGCTGTGCCTTCATACTCATCCAGAAATTTCCTTTCCTTCCCTTTGGGAGAGCATCAAGCTGTTCAACGTTGTTCGCAGCCGCATGATCTCTTCCAGCGCATTCCGCTTGTCGTCGCCGGACAGTCGATCCACATCCCGGCTGATTTCCTCAATTCGTTTACGTACCTTCTTGCCGCGCAGGGTGCGCAGGCATTCCTCCGCGGCCGGCAATATCAGTTCGATCCCCGTATCGCCAAGCCTGCTGAACACCTCGCTGGCCAATGAGCGTACCTGCTCATCCTCAGCTTCAGAGAGAATCTGTGCGGGATTTTTCCCTGCCAGCAGGGCCTGGCCCAGCGCCTGTGTCAATGGGCCGTCAAAGTCATCCGGTCTGACCATATCCTGCGGCAGGCGGCCCGTCGCCAGCAAGGAAAGCAGCGTCTTTTCGGCCTCGTCGGCTTCCTCCGGCGGGCCACCGGCAGCTGCCCGCTTTCGAGGGGAGGGGAGGCGCTTGCCCTGTGCAGAGGCGTCTCCCTTCTTGTCGGCGGTCAGGCGAACCTGTTCAGCCAGTACGTCCCTGGGGTAGCCGGTTTCCCCTTCCAGCCAGCGGAGCAGGTCCTCCCGCTCCACCGGGCTGGGCACGCCGGCAATCAGGTCACAGGCGGCCCGGGAAAAGGCGCTGTTGCCATCCTCTGAACCAGTATCATACCCATTTATCAGGCGGAGCAGGCGAAATCCGTTTGCGCCCATGGGTTTGATTGCTTCGAATGCATCCCGGCCGCCGCTGCGCAGCAAATCATCCGGGTCCATCCCCGGGGGAAAGCGCAGCACACGGGCGGGGATCATCTCCCGCTGCAAAATATCCAGCGCACGCTCGGTGGCCATCTGGCCGGCCTCATCCCCATCGTAGGCCACCCACACCTCGGGTGCCAGGCGCTTGAGCAGCCGAGCCTGCTCCGCCGTCAGCGAGGTGCCCAGCGTAGCCACTGCGCCCACAACGCCACTTTGGGCCAGGGCCATCACATCCATGTAGCCCTCCACCAGCAATACGCGGTTCAGGTCACGCTGCTTTCTGAGGAAGTTGGCCCCATACACCCCCAGCCGCTTGTTGAATACTTTGGTTTCCTGCGTGTTGAGGTACTTGGGCTGGATATCGCCCATCGCCCTGCCGCCAAAGCCAATCGTCCGGCCGTAGAGATCAATGATGGGAAAAATCGCCCGGTTGCGGAACACATCGTAGCTGTGCCCTTCCTTGATGTGGACCAGGCCGGCTGCGGCCATCTCTTCCTGCGTAAATCCCTTGCCCTGCAGGTAATCGCGCAGCGTGCTCCATTCATCGCTGGATGCCCCGAGGCCAAAGCGCTTGATCAGGCTATCGTCAATCCCCCGGCGGTGCAGATACGCAAGGATGTTTTGCCCGGCAGGCGTATACAGGTTGTTGTGGAAAAACAGCGCCGACTCGCGGTTGATATCGTACATCCGCTCCTTGAGCGAGCGCTCCTGCTCCTCCCTCGGGTCAAAGGATTGCACCGGCTCTGGGATGTTCAGCTGCTTGGCGATGTGGCGCAGGGCTTCAGGGAAGGTCAGCTTTTCCATCTCCATGACAAACTGGGCAACATTTCCCCCGGCCTTGCACCCAAAGCAATGATAGACATTGCTCTCCCTGTTGACCGAAAAGGAAGGGGTCTTTTCGTTGTGAAAGGGGCACAGCCCGATGTAGTTGCGGCCCTGTCGCTTCAGCTGCACATGGGGGGACACAATGTCCATGATGTCGGCACGGGCCAGCACCTCATCCACCCATGCGTCCGGATACCTGCCGGCCATGCTCTGTTCACCCCCCTGTTCTCTTTTCGCCGCTATGCTGCTAAATCCTGCCTACAGCACATTGAAGCTGTCCGGGATGAAGAGCTGATTGAACGTGCGCATGGCAAACCGGTCGGTCATAGAGGCCACATAATCGGTTACCGCCCGATCGGGGCCCTCGCGGTATACGATAGTCACATACTCCATCGGCATCTCCGCCGGGTGCTTCATAAAATAGTCAAACAGGGCTGCCAGCACAAAGTCACATTTCTTTTCCTCGTCCGAGCGCCAGCTGTCCTGGTAGACCCGCTCAAACAGGAAGCTGCGCATGGCGTTGGATGCCTCCTGCACCCGCTCCCCGGTGAGGATGTCGGGCTGGCCCTCGCTGTGAGCCACCAGGTCGGCGATCATGGTGTTGATGCGCTCGCCGTGGGTAGCGCCCAATACCTTCAGGTAGCTGGCCGGCAGCTCATGCGGCTTGATGATGCCGGCGCGCAGGGCATCGTCAATGTCATGGTTGATGTAGGCGATGCGGTCGGCCTTGCCGACAATGCGCCCCTCCAGGGTAGCCGCGCGGCCCTTGCCGGAATGGTTGAGGATGCCGTCGCGCACCTCCCAGGTAAGGTTGAGGCCGCCATTTCCTTCCAGCACCTCTACCATCCGCAGGCTTTGTTCGTTGTGCCGGAATCCCTCCGGATTGAGCCGGTTGAGCGTGCGCTCACCGATATGGCCAAAGGGCGTATGCCCCAGGTCGTGGGCCAGGGCGATGGCTTCGGTCAGCTCCTCGTTGAGGCGCAGGGCCTTGGCGACGGTGCGTGCAACCTGCGCCACCTCCAGCGTGTGGGTGAGCCGGCTGCGGTAGTGATCCCCTTCGGGGGACACGAACACCTGGGTTTTGAACTGCAGGCGGCGAAAGCTCTTTGAATGGATGATGCGATCGCGGTCGCGTTGATAGGCGGTGCGCATTTCGCAGGGCGCCATCGGGCGCTCCCGCCCCCGGCTCTGCGCGCTCTTTGCCGCAAAGGGCGACAGCTCCCGCTCCTCCCGCTGTTCCAGCCGCTCCCTGATGTTCATCTCGCACCTCCTCTGCCTTGCTAATCCTGTGCATATAGAATACTGCGTCCGGGGGTATTTCTCCTGCCCCGCTGCAAAAAAGAAGCGGCCGCACTGCGGCCGATAGAGCGTGAGCATCCTACGATTAATCTGGCAGAGCGCCCTGATCCCGCAGCCAGGCCATCTCCTTGGGGGCGATGTCTGCCCGGGCCAGCAGGTCGGGCCTGCGCAGCGCTGTCAACAGCAAAGATTGCTCGCGGCGCCAGGCCCGAATGCGGGCGTGATCCCCGCTGAGCAGCACCTCAGGCACCTCAAGCCCCTCAAACACCCGCGGCCTGGTGTACTGCGGATACTCAAGCAGGCCATCGGACGAAAAGCTCTCATCCGCCGCGCTGTCCTCCGAGCCGAGCACGCCGCCAATCAGGCGGGCCACACAATCGATCAACACCATAGCAGGCAGTTCGCCGCCGGTGAGCACATAGTCGCCCACAGACAGCTCCATATCGATCTGGCGCTCAATGACCCGTTCATCTACCCCTTCATAATGGCCGCAGACCAGCAGCAGCCGAGGCTCGCGGCTTAGCTGCTGCGCCAGCGCCTGGGTCAGCACCTGCCCCCTGGGGCTGAGCAGAATGCGCTTGCCTGCAAATGGCTCGGGTGCAATGTCCTCAATGGCGTCGCTGATGGGCTGGGCCATCATCAGCATGCCTGCACCACCGCCAAAGGGATAGTCATCCGTATTCTTGTGTTTGCGTTTGGAGTACGGGCGGATATCGCGCACCTGCAGGTCAATCAGACCCGCCTGGCGGGCACGGCCGATGACACTCGCATCAAGCGCTGTAAACATCTCGGGAAAGATGGTCAGTACGTCAATCCTCAATCACGGCCACCTCATCCAGCAGGCGCTCGTCCACAACGATGATCCTCTGCTCCACATCCACGGTGGGTATCACCTTTTTGAGCGCAGGGATCAGCATGCGGCCCGGCTGTCTGTCCACCACATAGACATCGTTGGCGCCGGGCTGCAGCACCTCGGTCAGCACGCCAAGGGCCTTGCCCTGCGTGTCCACCGCCTGGCAGCCCACCAGATCGGCAATGAAGTGATGATCCGGCGGCAGGGCTATCGCCTGGTCGCGCGGAACGGACAGCAGCCATCCGCGCTGGCTTTCCGCCTCGTTGCGCGAGGCGCTGCCGTCCAGCGTCGCATAGACAAAGCCATCCCGCACCGCAACCTGCTCAATGGAAACGCTGATAGCCGGCTGTCCCTGCGCCTTTTGCACCTCAATGGTATCAAGCAGCAAAAAACGATCCGGGTCATCGGTTTCCGGCTTGATTTTTACCTGTCCCGCAATCCCCTGGGGTTTGACGACGATGCCCACAAGCAGTCGCTCTGACAGCATGCTGTGCTCCTTTTGATGAGTATCAAAACGCCGCTTTGCAGCGGCGTTTCATGGTTACTGAATCTCTACAAACACCGGCTTGCCGCCTTTTTCGGTGGCCGCCTTGACCACGCTGCGGATTGCCTTGGCAATGCGGCCCTGTTTGCCGATGATCTTGCCCATGTCATCCTGGGCCACATTGAGCTCCAGAATGATCGCCTCAGGACCCTCTGTCTCGGTTACCATGACTTCATCGGGGTTTTCCACCAGCGATTTAGCCAGGAAAAGGACCAATTCCTTCATCTGGTTCTCCTTCTTTGGTTCAGCCCTGGATGGCGCCAACCTTCTTGAGCAGCACGCGCACGGTATCCGTGGGCTGAGCGCCGTTCTTGATCCAGTTGGCGGCCTTTTCTGCATCGATCTTGATCTGGGCGGGGTTGGTCATCGGGTCATAGGTGCCGATCTCCTCGATGAAGCGGCCATCCCGGGGGTTGCGCTCGTCGGCGACGACCACGCGGTAGAAGGGCTTCTTCTTCATGCCCATCCTCTTGAGACGAATCTTGACTGCCATTGGGGGTTCCTCCTTAAGATTGCGAAATATCTATGGTAATCATACTTGATGATTGCCTGCGTTTCATGCCGGCCAGGCCGGTTTAAAAGGGTCTTTGCATCTTGCGCATCATGCCGCGCTTGTTGCCCATCATTTGCTTCATCATCTTGCGCATCTGCTCAAACTGGCGCATCAGCTGGTTGACATCCTGCACCGTTACACCAGCACCTGCGGCAATGCGCTTCCTGCGGCTGGCATTGAGGATATCAGGCCTGCGGCGCTCCCTGAGCGTCATGCTGCGGATGATGGCCTCGGGTTTTTTCATGGCATCGTCGGCAATTTCGACGTCTTTGAGCTTGTTGCCCACGCCGGGCAGCATGCCCAACACGTTTTGCAGCGGGCCCATTTTCTTGAGCTGCTGCATCTGCTCAAGGAAGTCGTCCAGCGTCATGTCTTCCGGGCCCTTGCTCTTGGCCTGCTTGGCCGCCTCCTGAGCATCCATGGCCTCGGTCGCCTTCTCGATGAGGGTCAGCACGTCGCCCATGCCCAGTATGCGAGAGGCCATGCGGTCCGGGTGGAAGGGTTCGATGGCATCCATCTTTTCGCCGGTGCCGGCAAACTTGATGGGCTTGCCGGTGACGGCGCGCACGCTGAGCGCGGCGCCGCCGCGGGTGTCGCCGTCCAGCTTGGTGATGATCACGCCGTCAATTGTCAGCTTTTCGTTGAAACTGGTGGCCACGTTTACCGCGTCCTGGCCTGTCATAGCGTCCACCACCAGCAGGATTTCCTGCGGCTTCACCGCGGCCTTGATGCGGTCCAGCTCGCCCATCAGGTTTTCATCCACATGCAGGCGGCCGGCGGTATCCAGTATCAGCACATCGTTGCCGTAGTAGCGGGCATGCTCAACCGCTTCTTTGGAGGTGATCACCGGGTCCTGTGTGCCTTTTTCGAACACGGGCACCTTGACTCGCTCGCCCACTACCTGCAGCTGCTTGATGGCAGCGGGGCGGTAAATATCACAGGCTGCCAGCAGGGGCTTTTTGCCCTGCTTTTGCAGGTAACCGGCCAGCTTACCCGCCATGGTGGTCTTGCCCGAGCCCTGCAGGCCGCACAGCATGTAGATGGTGGGCACCGAGGACGACCAGGTGAGGCGCGCATTGGCGCCGCCCATCAGGGCCGTCAGCTCCTCGTTGACGATTTTGATGACCTGCTGGCCCGCGTTGAGGGAGGAGAGGATCTCCGTGCCAACGCAGCGCTCGGTGACTTTCTTGATAAAATCCTTGACAACGACGTAGTTGACGTCGGCCTCCAGCAACGCCATGCGCACCTCACGCATCGCGTCCTTGACGTTCTGCTCGTTCAGCTTGCCCTTGCCGGTCAGCTTTTTAAATGCGCGTTGCAGTTTATCGGTTAAGCCTTCAAAGGCCATGCTTCAGTCTCCTCCTCATGCAGGTAGTCGGTCAGCAGGCGGGACGCCTCAAGCAGGCTGGCCTGCGCCCTGTCCCCTCGTATCGCGCGGTCGACCAGATCTCGGCAGGCCATAATGGCCTTCTGCTGGTCGGCAAAGCGTTTCACCAGGCCCAACGCCGTCTCCAGCTGATCCAGGCGGTCAAAGGTGCGGTTCAGCGTGTCGTTGACGCACTGGCGGGTAACGCCTAACTGCTTGGCGATTTCGGCTAGCCCAAGGTCCTCGTCACAGTACAGGCTGATCATGCTCTGCTGGCGCCGGGTAAGCAGCGCACCATAGAACGAAGACAGGACACCATAGTCCACCCTTCGCTCCAACCCGCTGCCCCGCTCCGACATAAACCCTCCTGTCAAGCTGTTTTACCTGACAGGAGGATTATACAGGTTCCGCGCCTATTGTCAAGTGTTTTATCTTGACGGGCTACAGGTCTATGACCTCCGCGTTTTCGACGGCCGCCTCCATCAGCGCCTCTACATCACCCATTTTCTGCTCGGCCTGCTCGGTCTTGTCCGGCTTGGGCTGCGTTACAGGATGGCGCGGCGTAAATACGGTGCAGCAGTCCTCATACGGCAGGCAGGAGGTTTCATAGGTGCCAATCCGCTCCGCGTAGGCAATGATTTCGCTCTTGTCAAAGCCAATGAGCGGCCGGAAAACCGGCCCCGCCACCACTTGATCGGTGCAGGCCAGGGCGCTCATGGTCTGGCTGGCTACTTGACCGATGGATTCACCGGTAATCAGCGCCTGGGCACGCTCCTTCTGGGCAATGCGCTGCGCGATGCGCATCATGTAGCGCCGCATGATCAGCGTGGTGTAGTCCTCCGGGCACTGCTCGTGGATGCGCATCTGCAATTCGGTAAAGGGCACCACATACACCCGCATGCCGCCGCAGTAGCCGGACAAGATGCGCGCCAAATCGAGCACCTTCTGCTTGGAGCGCTCACCCGTATAGGGAAAGGAGTGAAAGTGCACCGCGCACAGGCTGACGCCGCGCTTGGCAATCATATAGCCTGCCACCGGGCTGTCGATGCCGCCGGACAGCAGCAGCGCCGCGCGGCCATTGCTGCCCACGGGCATGCCGCCGGGGCCGGGGTAGACCCGCACATACAGGTAGGCGTAGTCGCGGATCTCCACGTTAAGCGCATGATCCGGCGTGCGGATATCCACGCGCAGATCAGGCCGGCGGGACAGGATATAGCCGCCCAGCTGGGCATTGATCATGGGCGAATCCATCGGGTAGCGCTTGTCAGCGCGCCGGGCATACACCTTGAACGTTCCCTCCAGCCCCTCCATCAGGTGAAGCGCCTGCTGACAGATGGCCTCAAAGTCGTCCTTGCCCATCTCGATGGCGGGGCAGACGGAGTGCACGCCAAACACACGGGTCAGCGCCTGGATACAGGCCTCTACATCTGTCATCCCGCGCACATAGATGCGGCTGTCGTGCAGCACGGTCTGCCCGCCAAAGGGCTTGACCGCGTTTTTTACCCGCGACAGCAGCAGGTTCTGGAAGTAGGGCCTGTTGAGCCCTTTGAGATAAATTTCGCCGTAGCGGACCATGATCAATTCACGCATCGTATTTCCTTATCTATCTTCTGGTATAGGCCTTAAGCAGGCCATAGCTGCGGATAACCGCCTGCGCGGCATAGTCTATCTGCTCCATGTGCAGGTCCGGCGCCAGGCTGAAGCGAATGGCGCTCTCGATGCGGGCTGCCGGCAGCCCCATGGCCGTCAATACATGGCTGTGCCGCCCTTTTCGAGACGAGCAGGCCGATCCGTTGCCCACGTAGACACCCTCGGCCTCCAGCGCGTGCAGCATGGTTTCCGCGCGCACCGGCGCAAACGACAGGTTGAGGATGTGGTCGGCCGCATCCGCTCCCTCAGGTGCCGGGCCGTTGATCGATACCCCCGGAATGCCCGCCCTGATCCGTTCATACAGGCGCAGCTTCAGCGCGCGCATGTCATGGTGCGCGGGGTAGGCCGCGATCGCAGCCGACAGCCCCGCGATGCCGGGCGTGTTCTCTGTGCCCGAGCGGATGCCCTGCTCCTGCCCGCCGCCATGCAAAATAGGCGTCAGGCGCACGCGGCTACCTGTCCACAGCGCGCCCACCCCCTTGGGGCCATGAATCTTGTGGGCGCTCAGCGCATAGCTGTCGATGCCCCACAGCTGTACCGGACAATGATGGCGCAAAAAGCCCTGCACGCCATCCACGTGCAGCAGCGCCTGCGGGCAGCGACGGTCCCTCAGCTTGGCCACCGCTTCCAAGGGTTGGATGGCGCCTGTCTCATTGTTCACCTGCATCACGCAGATTAGCCGCGTGTCCTTGCTCAGCAGGCTGTCCAACTGCTGCAGGTCAAGCAAGCCATCCGGCCCCAGCGGGATCGGTACCGCTTCAAACCCCTGATCCGCCATCGCCTTGCAGCTTTCCAGCACGGCCGGGTGCTCCCCCGCGGTGTACAGCACTTTGCCCCCCGGCCTGCGCCCCAACAGGCTGCCTGCAATGGCCAGGTTGTCTGCCTCGGTGCCGCCGGAGGTAAAGGTCACCTGCCCCTGCGCAGCATGCAGCACAGCCCGGATCTGCTCTCGGCACCGGTCCATGTCCTTTTCCGCCGCCAGGGCAGGCGCATACAAGGCAGAGGGATTGAAATAGCCATCCGTCATTGCTGAACGCATGGCCTCTATCGCCTGATCGCCTGGGCGCGTGGTTGCGCTGTTGTCCAGATATACCTTCAATGCTTCCTCAGTTCTGCTGCATTTTGCCGGGGCCGGCCGCACGGATAATCAGCTTGCGCATTTCCTCGCTGGGCTCAATCACCATCAGCGATTTCTGGCCGTCCTTTTGAAAGAACATGTAGAACAAGTCGGCCTCCCTGTTGAGAAACCAGTTGATGCGCTTGATGCCGGGCATGTTCAGATACCTGCGAAAGGAGCCGGTGCTCACCATGCCCACGGCCTCCACATTGCGCACATTCATGGTGCCCAGCGCCTTGCGCTTGCGGTTGTTGAACACCTTGGCAAAATCCAGCACGCCGTTGGTGAAGGTGTACTCGTATTCGGTTTTGATGCGATCCTTGTACAAAAAGAGGAACACGCAGGAGGCAATCATCAGCAGCGTAATGACGATATCAAACAGCATCCGCGTGCTGAACCCCTGTGTGCTGATGGCCATCGTAATCACATTAAACATAAACACCGCGAGCAAACCGGACAGAATCATCATCACCCAGGCCAGGGCCATCATGACGTTTTCTGCACCACGGTTGCGTTTGGTGACAACCTCTTCCATGAATTGATCCATGCTCATGCTCTCTCTCCTATCGGTAAAATATGGGCACAATCAGCCCAATCACCGCACCGAAAAATACCTCGGTGGGTGTATGGCCAACCAGCTCCTGAAGCTCGGCATCCCCCAGGGGTTTTCCCTCCACCAGCATGCGGTGGAGCATGCGGTTGAGCACCTGGCTTTGCTTGCCGGTCTGCCGGCGCACGCCCATGGCGTCATAGATGACCACCATCGTGATCGCAATGGCGATGGCAAAGGACGTGGAGCCCAGGCCCTCGCGCGAGGCGATCATGGAGGTGAGCGCCACCAGAAAGGCGGTGTGGGAGCTGGGCATGCCGCCCATGCCAATCATGCGCCGCAGGTTCAGCCCGCGGTTGATGCGCCAGTCGATCAGCACTTTGATCACCTGGGCTACAAACCAGGCAACCAGCGCACAGATCAGGATATCGTTTCTCAGCAGGTCAGCCACTTCATTCCTCCACACACCATAGCGGTCGCATCATTGTACCCGCTGGAGGCTGTCCAGCGCAAGTTGCGCAAGGAAGCGCCCGGCATCGCCAAAGGCATTGGCCGCCGCAACGGCGGCATCAACATGGCGGGCTGCATCGCGGCGGGCGGCCAGAGCGCCATAGACAGCAGGCCAGGTCAACTTGCCGTGCCCGGCGTCCTGCCCTACCTGTTTGCCCAGCAGCTGCTCCTCGCCCTCCAGGTCCAGCAGATCGTCCACGATCTGAAAGGCCAGCCCCAAATGCAGGCCATACTGCCCGCCCAATGCCATCTGCTTTTCATCCGCACCGGCCAGCGCCAGCCCGCCCAGCACACCCGCCAAAATGAGATCAGCCGTCTTATGCTCGTGGATATATCGCAGCATGCGCTTGTCCGCAGGCTGTCCCTCCATGGCGATGTCCGCCGTCTGTCCGGCGATCATCCCCCGGCTGCCGGCACGCGTGGCAATTTGCGCCATGCCCGCCACCGCCCTGGGGTGCCCGCTGCGCGCCATCACCTCATAGGCCAGGTTCAGCAATGCATCCCCTGCCAAAATGGCCATGGCCTCACCAAATGCTTTGTGGCTGGTGGGCCGGCCGCGGCGCAGGTCATCATCATCCATGGCGGGCAGGTCATCGTGTATGAGGGAGTAGGTGTGTATCATCTCCACCGCTGCCGCAAAGGGCACCGCGGGCATGACATCCTCTTCCAACAGGTTATAGGCCGCCAGCAGCAGCACAGGGCGCAGGCGCTTGCCGCCTGACAGCAGGCTGTAGCGCATGGCCTCTGCCAGATCCGCCGGTATGCCGGCCTGCGGCCAGGCTGTATCCGGCCGGGCAATGGCCGCGTCCAGCGCCTGCTCCGTCATGCGCTGATAGGCGGCGTAGCGCTCCTTATGCTCCATCCTCATCCTCCGCGGGTTTGAGGGAACCATCCTTGAGGATCATCAGCTTGCCCTGCGCAGCGTCCAGATCACGGGTGAGGTCCTGGGATATCTTGATGCCCTGCTCATAGGCCTGCAACAGCTTTTCCAGCGGCAGGCCGCCCTCCTCCATCTGGTTGACCAATGCTTCCAGGGCCTCCAACTTGGCCTCAAAGCCAAGGTCTGTCTTTTTCTGCGTCACTTAAATTCCTCCAATTGGGCGGACAGCTTGCGCACCTCCGCCCTACCATCATGAAATACAAGGGTAAACTGTTCGGGCAGATGGCTGACATCGGTCAGCGGCCTGCCCTCATGAAGGGCCAACGCGTACCCACGCCGCAGCGTCTCGCCCGGGCCCATGGCCTGCAGCTTGCCCATCAGCGCATCCAGTTGGGCACGGTGCTCCCGCAGCCGGCCGGCATAGATGCTCAGCAGCGCCTGGTTGACCACAGCCAGGCGGTGCGCATAGCCCTGCAGCCGCATGGCCGGGTTAAACCGCTCCAGCCGCCGGGCCAAATCCTGCATGCGCGCTGACAGCATCAGCAGGCTGTTCATCGCCTTCTGATGCAGTTCGCCCCGCAGGGCGCGGACGCGCTGGTTCAACTCCCGCTTATCGGGCACCGCCAGTTCAGCGGCGGCAGACGGCGTTGGCGCCCTCATGTCGGCGGCAAAGTCCGCCAGCGTGGTGTCGGTCTCGTGCCCCACGGCCGATATCACAGGCTTGGGACAGGCGGCAATGGCCCGCACCAATTTCTCTTCGTTGAAGGCCCACAGGTCCTCTATGGAGCCGCCGCCGCGGCCGATGATGATCACGTCTACCGTGTCAAGCTGCGCCACCTCGTGCAGCGCCTGCACCAGATCCTCCGCTGCACCTTCGCCCTGCACCTGGGCGGGGCGGAGAATCAGCGGCATGTTGGCAAAGCGGCGGTGCGCCACGGTTAAGATGTCGTGCAGCACCGCGCCGGAGCCCGAGGTAACGATGCCCATTGCCCGGGGCAGCAGCGGCAGGGGCCTTTTTCGTGCGGCATCAAACAGCCCTTCCTTGAGTAGCTTATCCTTGAGGGCGTTGTAGCGCTGAAACAGCTCCCCCACGCCATCCTGCAGCATGGCCTCCGCGTAGAATTGGTAGCTGCCGCTGACGGTATACAGCCCGGCAGAGCCGATGAGCACCACCTTCATGCCGTCCTGGGGCTTAAAGCGCAGGCCCATATTGTGCTGGCGGAACATCACGCAGGCGATGCGGCTGTTCTCATCCTTGAGCGAAAAGTACCAGTGCCCTGAGGCATAGGGGCGAAAGTTGCTCACCTCGCCGCGCACCGCAATGCCCTGCAGCATCGGATCACCTGCGAGGGAGCGGCGCACATACTCGTTCAGGTCGCTGACGCTCAGCGCGCTTGCCTGCATGCCGCCTCCAGGGTGTTCTCCATCAGCATGCTGATGGTCATCTTGCCCACGCCGCCCGGCACCGGGGTGATGTATCCGGCTATGTCCTTGACGGCTTCATAGTCCACATCACCCACCACCTTGCCGTCTACACGGTTGATACCCACATCCACCACAGCAGCACCCGGCTTGACCATATCGGCGGTCACAAAATGCGGCTTGCCGATGGCGGCCACCAAAATGTCGGCCCGGCGGCAGTGGTCCTTCAGGTTCTGCGTGCGGGAATGGCAGATGGTCACCGTGCAGTGCTCCCCCAGCAGCAGCATGGCCACCGGCTTGCCCACAATGTTGGACCGCCCGATCACCACCGCTTCCTTGCCCGCCAGCGGCACGCCCGCCTGCTTGAGCATGTACATGATGCCCTTGGGCGTGCAGGCCACAACGCCCTCCTGCCCGGTGAACAGCCTGCCCGCGTTATCGATATGAAAGCCGTCCACATCCTTTTCCGGCAGGATGCTGGCCAGCACAACCTCCTCATCCAGGTGTTTGGGCAGCGGCAGCTGCACCAGGATGCCGTGGATGAGGGGATCCTCGTTCAATGCTTGGATGGCTTTGATCAACTCCGCCTGGGGGATATCCTTATCCAGCTTAACGGTTCTTGAGTACAGCCCAATGGTTTCACAGGCAATGCCCTTGTTGCGCACATAGATCTGGCTGGCCGGGTCTTCCCCCACCAGCACAACCGCCAGGCCGGGGTGAATGCCCTGTTCCTTCATTTCCGCCACGCGCCTTGCCTGGTCGCGGGTCAGTTCCTCCGACATGAGCTTGCCGCTGAGTATCTCTGCCATGGTGTACCTCCCTGATGATGTTATGATGTCAAAAAGTGTCTGCGTGCGCCGATCATGGCTACGCCGGCCGCGTTGTCGCCTGACAGCTCGGGCCGGCCATAGCACAGGCGCATGCCCGTGCGCCGGTCGGTATTTCTGCGCTCCAGCATCTGCCGCAGCAAGGCCGAGGATGCCACGCCGCCAAAGATGACCGCGTCATCAAGCCCGGTGGCTTCCCTTCCCAACGTCAGCATCCGGATGACGGTGCGCGCCACCAGATCAAACACTTCTGCCGCGATATCCTGCGGGGCGAGCTCGCCCTGCTCCGCGTCACGCATGGCCTGGGCCTCCGCGCCCGAAAAATGGCAGCCCTCCCGGGATACACTTGCGCCGTATCTGCCCTTGGCACGGCCTGTCAAAGCCAGCTTTTCAAGCGCCGGCCCGGCCGGAAACGGCAGCCCCAGCCGGACGCCCACACGGTCAATCAACTGGCCTGCATGCAGGTCCAGCGAGCCCATCACCGCCATCAGCCTATCCCCCTCGCTGGCCAGCAGCTCGGTGGTTCCACCGGATAGATGCAGGGCCAGAAAACGCTGGGGCGGTTTCGGCTGCCCTATCAAAGCCGCGGCCAGGTGTCCGCGCTGGTGGGTGGTGGTGTAGCATGGCACGCGCAGCGCGGCCGCCATGCTCTGCGCCAGGGACAGCCCGGCTCTGAACACCGGCATGTAGGAGTCCTCCCCGTCCACCGGCCTGTCGGATACGCATATCGCGTCGATCTGCGCGTCAACGCCGTCCAATGCCTCCACAACTACCTGGGGCAGTTGCCTGACATGCGCAAAAACGGCCTCGCTTTGTCGAAGGCCGCGCGCACCCGGTTCCACCGGGAGGAGCATTCTGCTGGAGGAGATAAGGTTGAAGCCTTGATCAACAACGGCACAGGAGGTGGTGTAGCAGCTGGTGTCCAAGCCGAGTACGGCCTTCATGCCCCGGGGTTCTCCCGCACATAGCTGCCCAGCACGCCGTTGATGAAGCGGCTGTCGCTCTCCTCGCCATAGCGCTTGGCCAGCTCCACCGCTTCATTGATCACCGCGCTGTGCGGTGAATCCTTCAGGTAGGCCAGCTCGTACATGGCAAGCCGTAAAATAGCCCGAACCAGCACGGGGATGCGATCCAGCTCGCGCGTTGTGCTGCGGGCCGCGATCTCCTGGTCAATGGCATCGCTGTGCTCCTGCAGGCCATCAAGCACCGCCCGGATGTAGGCGTCGTCCGCCGCCTCATCGGGCTCAAAGGCAATCAGCCCCTGCAAGGTGTCCGGTCCGCCCTCGCCGCCGAGCATCTTCTCGTAAATCAGTTGCATTGTCGCCCGGCGGGCGGCCAATCTTGACATGCCGGCCTTACTCCTTCGGCTCAGCGGAGGCAGCCTGGGCCGGCTCCTGCTTTGCTTCGTTTTTCTTTTCGTCCAGGGCCTTCTTCACCTTTTCCATGTCCTCCGGCCCATAGGTAACCTTTTTGCTGGACGGCGGGAACAGCTTGTTGATGAGCTTGCGCGCCGAATCCTCCAAGTTGTCGGAAGCGCCGATAAAGTAACCCGCCGCAGTCAGCGCGGCGACCAGCAGCGTCTTCCAGAAGCCCAGGTAGATCAGCATCAGGCCAAATACAAAGAATGCGCCTGCATAGATCAGCTTGCGTACCGGGTTGCCGGGCTTGTTCCACTCGTGCATATGCTTGTCAATTCCCTTCAAGATGCTGTTCTTCAACCTGGGCGATATCCTCGTCATCAGGGGCGTCAGGCATGGCCTCGGCCTGTTCATCCACCTTTCTGCCAAAGCCAAACCACGTGTGTTTTTCCGCTGCCTGGGGCGGTGCGGCCGTTTCGGGCTCCACCTTGGGCGGCTCCTGCATGAGGAAAGGGGATTCCTTCACCTCATTATCTGCGGTATCCACCGATACGCGCACCTCTTTGACGTCCACGCCGGAGGCGTTGAGCAGGTGCTGGCGCACCTCCTTTTGCAGCGCAGCAACAGCCAGGGGGATGCTGATATTGCCGGCCATGGCCACCTTCAGGTCGATGACCACGCCATCCCTGCGGTTTTCGATGGTCAGGCCCTTGAGGGCCATCTCATCATGGGCATCCATCACCTTGTGCACCAGGCTTTCCATGGCCTTTACCGAGATGCGCAGCTCGCCGCCGGCGGTCTGCTGTACCACAAAATCCTCTCTGGATGCTCGGCCGGACTTGGGCAAGGTGAGCAGATACACACCAAACAGAAACAGGACGGCGCCGCTTACCAGAATGAGCCAGCGGTTAATCACCAGCCCCTCTGCTCCGAATACGGAAACGGCAATCCGATCCACGCCCAGGCCGACCAGAAAAGTCCCCACGCCTGCCAGGGCCGTCAAAAATGCGCCCACAAACAGAAGGATACGATCCAGAAACTTAACCTTCACGGAATCTTCCCCCCTTCAGGGACAGCCTCAGGCTTTGCGGCTCTTCCTGGCCGGCTTTGCAGCCTTGGGCTCTTCGGGCGCCTCAGCCACTTCTGCCGGCGGGGTTTCCACAGCCTCGGCTACCGGCTTTTCCGCCTCAACCTCCTGCGGCACAGCAGGTGCTTCTTCAGACACAGGCGTGGCATCGGACGCCTCAACATCTTCCGGGGCAGGCACTGCATCTGCTTTGGCGTCTACAGCCTCTTCCTTCTTCTGCTTGGCCTTCTTTTTGCTGCTGCCCGGCAGGCTGGGCACGTTGGCCGCCTCCAAGTTGGATTGTACCTCACGCTTTTCCTTTTCAAAGCTGACGCCCTGAATGTGCACGTCCACGCGCACCACCTTCAGGCCGGTCATGGCTTCGATGGATTTTCGAACATTTTCCTGCACCTCGGTGGCCACCTTTTGAATGGGCTGCCCGTACTCCACAATGGTGTACAGGTCGATGGATACCTCTTCCGTGCCCACCTCCACCTTGACGCCGCGGGTAATGTTGCGGT
>Ga0123333_10002355_pt1 | contig 19298 bp, 21 predicted proteins | sample BioC12SIPDNA_3_FD_89957 | JGI IMG/M metagenome (GOLD analysis project Ga0123333, IMG submission 89957) | Anaerobic biogas reactor microbial communites from Washington, USA - Biogas_R2_B C12 SIP DNA | ecosystem: Engineered > Bioreactor > Anaerobic > Unclassified | place: Washington, USA... | reverse complement strand
TGCGTTGAGCCATTGGGGTTCTCCTCCTTGTGAATGTTCAGCAACACTCATTGTAGCGGAGTCCCAGTGGCTTGCCCATTGTCTTGGGCTTTTTACAAGTTGCGAACGTTAGTGTACTCTATCGGGCTCAATCTGCTGTTCGATGTCCTTCTTTTTGCCGGGCAGCGTCATGCTCCTCACCTTCTTGTCCAGCAGGTGCGTCTGCAGGTAGTGCACGGTGGTGTAGCGCTGGCGCACATGCTGCACAAACATCCAGCCCGCGTTGCGCAGGTCGGCCGTCACCAGATTGCCCTGCTCGGAAATCAGCAGCGGCTCGTAGATGCGCAGGTTCAGCTCCGAGATGCTCAGCTGCGCGCCGGCATCCAGCACCGAGTAATCCTGCATCTCGGGGAACACGGCGGCAATGGCCTCCCGGCTGCGCTTGACCGAGCGCTTGGCCAACTGGGCGGCCAACAGCATCAGCAGGCCGGCCGCGCCCACAAACACCAGGATGTAGGGCCACCAGGGCGTGGGCGCGGTTTTGCCCTCGGATACCATGAAGCGGATGCGCGGGTCTGTGCTGCTCAGCATCGGGTTCTTGCTGTCCTCATAGGCCAACCAGCGGTCGCTAATATAGGGGCGCAGCTCGCTATCCATCGCGTGGACATAGCCCGTATACTGCATCGGCTCCTGCCGCAGCTTCTCCTGCTGGGGGTCCGCCGTCATGATCTCGTTGATTTTGTCATGTGTGCCCCGGCCGTTATCCAGCACCAGGTCCTGCCCATCGGGGGTCTGGGCAAAGTGGTACCAGCGGTTGTTTTTTGTATCCTCCGCCAGGCTGGTGTCCACCCAGTGGAGGTTCATGTTCACCACCTTGCCTGGCTTTCCTCCAGGCTGACAAAGGGGTGCACGTCGCCTGCCGCCTGCCGGTGCTGCATGATTGCCAGGATGACGCCCACCAGGCCGATGATGATCAGCACCAAAGCGATGGTTGTATTGCGCCTGGCCTTTCCGCCCATGCGTTCAAACAGATCTTGCTGCATGTGTTCCTCCTGCCCGGGGCCTGCGCCCCTAACTTGACTTAAAAAAATATACCCGGCGTCGCTGTCTGCACACCGGGTATGCTGTGTTTTTGTTGCATGTTGATGCTGCATGAGGGGCCCCGGATGTTCCACGTGAAACATCGCAAAGTGTCAACAAACCCAAAGGAAGTGTCGGAGGACCAAAGGCCTACTCATCAAAACCGCAACTTCTTGATGGCGCCGGATGTTTCACGTGAAACATCCCAGCGGCATCATTGCCCCGATTCCTGCGCGCGGACGGTCTCCTGCTTGGTTTTTTTGTCCACCACATGGCGGCCGGCCAGCTCGCGCATTACTTCCTCCACCGGGATGTCCATCTGCGCCATCAGCACCAGCACATGGTAGCACAGGTCGGCAATCTCGTAGATGGTCTCGGCCCGGTCGCCGCCCTTGCCGGCCACGATCACCTCTGTGCTTTCCTCGCCCACCTTTTTGAGGATCTTGTCCAGCCCCTTGTCAAACAGGTAGGTGGTGTAGCTGCCCTCCTTCTTGTCCCGCTTGCGGCCCTGTATCAAAGTGTACAGCGCATGCAGGGTAAAGGGTTCCGGGCCCGCCAGCAGGGGGTCGAAAAAGCAACTCTGCTCGCCCGTATGGCAGGTGGGGCCCTGGGGGTGCGCGCGCACTAACAGCGCGTCGCCGTCACAGTCGGCATCCACGCTGACCACGTTGAGGTAGTGCCCGCTGGTCTCGCCCTTCAGCCACAGGCGCCCCCGCGAGCGGCTGAAAAACCAGCACTGCCCGCTGTCCATCGTTTTGCCCAGGCTTTCCCTGTTCATGTAGCCCAGCATCAGCACCCGGCCGCTGTCCGCGTCCTGCACCACCGCGGGGATCAGCCCCCGCTCGTCAAACTTCAGGTTGTCCGGATTCATACGCCATCCTCACATTGATCCCCGCCTCGGCCAGCATGCGCTTGAGCCCGGGGATGCTCAGCTCGCCATAGTGAAACACAGAGGCCGCCAGCCCGGCATCCACGCCGGGAATCTGGCGAAACAAATCAATAAAGTGCTGCGCGCTGCCAGCACCACCCGAGGCGATCACCGGGATATCTACCGCGCCGGTCACCAGCTTGAGCAGCGGCAGGTCAAAGCCCTGCTTCACGCCGTCGGTGTCGATGGAGTTGACCACCAGCTCCCCCGCGCCCAGGCCCTCGCCCCTGCGCATCCACTCGATGGCATCCATGCCCGTATCCACCCGGCCGCCCTTGGAGAATATGTGATAGCCCTCGCCCACGCGCTTCACATCGCAGCTTAGCACCACGCACTGGCTGCCGTAGCGCCGGGCGGCCTGGCTGATGAGCTCCGGGTTTTTGATCGCGCCGCTGTTGACGCTCACCTTGTCGGCCCCGCAGGCCAGCACGCGCTCAAAGTCGTCCACCGTCTCGATGCCGCCGCCCACCGTCAGCGGGATGAACACCTGCTCCGCCGTGCGGCGCAGCACATCGGTAAACAGCTTGCGCCCCTCAAAGGACGCCGTGATGTCGTAAAACACCAGCTCGTCCGCGCCCTCCTCGCTGTAGCGGCGCGCCAGGTCCACCGGGGAAGCAACCTCGCGGATATCCTCAAACTGTCGGCCCTTGACCACCTGCCCGTCCCGCACGTCCAGGCAGGGGATGATGCGCTTGGTAATCACAGCACCGCCTCCAACGCTTCTTTTAAGTCAATCGCGCCGGTGTACAGCGCGCGGCCCACGATGGCGCCGTGCAGATCCAGGTCGCGCAGCGCCAGCACCTCCTTGAGGGTGGTCACCCCGCCCGACGCGATGACCTGAAAGTCCCACTGCCGGGCGATATGCGCGTACAGCGACAGGTTGGTGCCCCGCATCGCGCCGTCCCGGCTGATGTCGGTGGCAATCAGCGTCCGCACGCCCATGTCGCTCAACGCGTCCAGCATATCCTCCATGCCCATGTCGGACAGCTCTGTCCAGCCCTTGGTGGCCACGCGGCCGTCCAATATGTCTACGCCCACAGCCACATGCCCGCCCCAGGTGCGCACGGCCTCCTGCAGGAAGGGCTGGTTGTCCACCGCCGCCGTGCCCAGAATGATGCGGCGCACGCCGCTGTCCAGGTAGCCCTCGGCGGTCTGCATATCGCGGATGCCGCCGCCCAGCTGAACAAACAGGCCTGTGCCACGCACGATGCGCCGCACCACCTCATAGTTGTGCACGCGGCCTTCGCGCGCGCCATCCAGGTCCACCAGGTGCACGTGGGTGGCGCCAGCCGCCTCAAACTGCTTGGCCACGCGCAGCGGGTCTTCATCGTATACGGTCTTTTGCTCATAATCGCCCTGGTACAGGCGCACGGCCTGGCCCTGCAGGATATCGATGGCCGGGTAGAGTATCATAGGTCCTCCTCACAGAAGGCGCGCAGCACCATCAGGCCCGCAGCGCCGCTTTTTTCCGGGTGAAACTGGCAGCCCCACACATTGCCCCGCGCCACGGCCGCCGCGATGGGGCGGCCATACTCGCAGTCGGCAATTACATCCGGGCACTCGGCCGCGTGGTAGCTGTGCACAAAGTACATGTGCGCTCCATCCCGTAGGTGGCGAAACATGGGATGCGGCTGTGCGCCGAAGCGCAGGGCATTCCAGCCGATCTGGGGGATTTTGAGCCCGGCGGGCACGTATCCCTGCATGGGCAGCACCCGCCCGGGGATCAGCCCCAGGCCGGGATGGGCGCCAAACTCCAGCCCCTCGTCCAGCAGCAGCTGCATGCCCAGGCAGATGCCCAGCAGCGGCTTGCCGGCCTGGGCCTGGCACACCACCACCTCATCCAGGCCGGTGCGGCGCAGCTTGTCCCGCGCGTCACCAAAGGCGCCCACGCCGGGCAGTATCACCCGCTGCGCCGCCTCAATCTGCGCGGCATCGCCGGTGACCACCGCCTGCGCGCCCAGCGCCCGCAGGCTGCACAGCAGCGAAAACAGGTTGCCCACCCCATAGTCCACAATGGCGATCATAGGGCGCCTTTCGTGCTGTTGATGCGGCCCGCCAGGGCCGGGTCCTGCGCGATGGCCTGGCGCAGCGCGCGGGCGCAGCCCTTGAAGGCGGCCTCGATGATGTGGTGGCTGTTTTGCCCGGACAGCTGCCGCAGGTGCAGCGTGATGCCGCCCTCCCTGGTCAGCGCCAGAAAGAACTCGCGCACCAGCTCGGTATCAAAGGTGCCCACCTTCTGCGTGGGGATGCAAAGGTCGTACTGCAGGTACGCGCGGCCGGACAGGTCCACCGCCGCCAGCACCAGCGCCTCGTCCATGGGCAGCAGGCAGTCGCCGTAGCGGGCGATACCCCGCTTGTCGCCCAGCGCCTGGCGCAGCGCCATGCCCAGCACGATGCCCACATCCTCCACCGTGTGGTGATCGTCCACATGGGTGTCGCCCCGGCAGGTCACGCGCAGGTCCACCAGCGCGTGGCGGCCGAGTGCGTCCAGCATATGGTCCAGAAACCCGCAGCCCGTGTCAACCTCGCAGGCCCCCGATCCATCTAGGTTGAGCGTCAGCTCGATGTCCGTTTCCTTGGTCTGCCGCGTGATCGTCGCCTGTCTCATGCCCTGATGCCTCCCATGATGGCCCGCACCCCGTCCAGCAGGGCGGCCATCTGCTCCTGGCTGCCCACCGTGATGCGGACATAGTCTTTGGTGCGCTCCGCGCCGAAGTGGCGCACCAGCACGCCCCGCTTTTTAAGCGCCATGTACAGCGCCGCCCCGCCGATGCCCGGATGACGGGCAAACAGGAAGTTGGTGCGCGAGGGCAGCACCTCAAAGCCCATCGCGGTCAGGCTGCGCGCCGTATTCTCCCGCGTCTGCATGATGGCCCGGGTGTTGAGCAAAAAGTAGTCCGCATCCTCCAGCGACGCGATGCCCCCCCGCTGCGTCAGCCGGCTTACATTGTAGGGGTTGATGGCGTTCTTGATCTTTTTGAGATCGCGCATCAGCTCCGCCGGGCCGGCCGCAAAGCCCAGACGCGCCCCGGCCAGCGAGCGGGATTTGGAGAAAGTCTGCACCACGCACAGGTTGTCGTAGCGGCCCACCAACGGCAGGCAGCTCTCTGCTCCAAAGTCCACATACGCCTCGTCCACCAACACCACGCCATCCGGGTTTTGCTCGGCGATGAGGGCCAACTGCCGGGGCTTTAATGCCAGGCCGGTGGGGGCGTTGGGGTTGGCGATGACGATCAGGCGGTTCAGGCCCAGGTAGTCCCTGTCATCCAGCACAAAGCCCTCGCGCAGCGGCACGATGTGCGCCTTCACCTGGTGCAGGTCGGCCAGCACCCGGTACAGGCCATAGCTGACATCGGCAAAGGCCGCGCCCCGGCTGCCCCAGGCCACGAAGGCAAAGCTGAGCAGCTCGTCCGACCCGTTGCCGCACAGCAGCTGATCGGGCTGCAGGTCATACACCTGCGCCAGCTTGGCCCGCAGCGCCGTGCACTCCGGGTCCGGGTACAGGCGCTGGTCTTCGATCTCGCCGGCATCCAGCGCCTGGCGCACCTTGGGCGAGGGCGGGTAGGGCGATTCGTTGGTGTTGAGCTTGATGTACTGCCTGTCCTGCGGCTGCTCGCCCGGCGTGTAGGCGTCAAACAGGCTGTAGCGGGCGCCCATGAAACGGCTCATGGCTGTTCCTCCTCAAAGCGGCTCAGCGCGCTGCGGGCGTGGGCCTCCAGCCCCTCCCTCCGGGCAAACAGGGCCACCTGGTCCTTCTCCCGGCGCAACGCCTCGCGGGTATAGTAGCTGAACTGTATTTTCTTTATAAAATCATCCACCGACAGCGCGCTGGAAAACCGCGCCGTGCCGCTGGTGGGCAGCGTGTGGTTGGGGCCGGCAAAATAGTCGCCCATGGCCTCCGGGCACCAGCGGCCCAGAAACACGCTGCCCGCGTTGACGATGCGGGGCAGCAGGTCAAAGGGCGCGTCCACGCACAGCTCCAGGTGCTCGGGGGCGATGCGGTTGGCGATGTCCACAGCTTCCTCAATATTCTTGGCCACGATGATCTTGCCGCGGCTGTCGATGGACGCGCGGGCGATCTCCTGCCGGGGCAGTGTATCAAGCTGGCGCTCCACCTCCTGCTGCACGGCTTGGGCAAGGGCCTCGCTGTCGGTCACCAGCACGGCGGCGGCCAGCCGGTCGTGCTCGGCCTGGCTGAGCAGGTCGGCCGCCACATGGCGCGGGTCGCTGGCGGCATCGGCGATAATCAGGATCTCGCTGGGCCCGGCGATCATGTCGATGCCCACCTGGCCGTATACCTGGCGCTTGGCCTCGGCCACCCACGCGTTGCCCGGGCCGACGATCTTGTCCACCTGCGGCACGCTGCGCGTGCCATAGGCCAGGGCCGCCACCGCCTGGGCGCCGCCCATCTTGTACACCTCGGTCACCCCGGCCACCTGTGCCGCGGCCAGAATGCCCGCGTTGATGCGGCCGTCCGGCCCCGGGGGCGTGGCCATCACGATAAGCGGGCAGCCGGCGATTTGGGCCGGGATGGCGTTCATCAGCACCGAGCTGGGGTAGGCCGCCGTGCCGCCGGGCACATACAGCCCCACCCGCTCAATGGGCACGATGCGCTGGCCGCAGGTCACGCCCGGGCGGTCATCCAGCAGAAAGCCGTGGCGCACCTGCCGCTCGTGGTAGGCGCGGATGTTGCGGGCGGCGGCCTGCATCACGGCCACAAATTCGGGGGGCACCGCGGCCAGCGCCTCCTCCATCTCCCGGGGGCTGACGGCCAGCGCGTCGAGGCGGCAGCCGTCGTAGCGGTGCGTCAGGTCCAGCACCGCGGCGTCCCCCTCGTCCCGCACGCGGGCGAGGATAGCTGCCACCGCTTCCCGCGAGGCGGCGGCCTGCTCCCCGATGCCGAAGATGCTCTCCCGGGTCTCCCGGTCTGCGTACAATATCCTGATCACAGCGCCTCCCGCATCCTGTTCATCAATGTTTCGATCTCCTGCTGCTTAAACTGGTAGGCCGCCCGGCCGGCGATCAGCCGGGCGCTGATGTCAAACAGCGTCTCCCGGCTTTCCAGCCCATTTTCGCGCAGGGTGGCCCCGGTCTCTACAATGTCCACAATTACGTCCGACAGCTTGAGCAGCGGCGCCAGCTCGATGGAGCCCGACAGCTGGATGATGTCAATCGTGCGGCCCAGCGCATCATACCACCACCTGGCCACGCGTGGAAACTTGGTAGCCACCCGCAGGGTACGGGCCGGGTCGTCGGCAAAGTCCTTCATGGCGGCCACGTCCATGCGGCAGCGGCCGATGCCCAGGTCCATCAGCTCGTACACATCGGGGCTTTGCTCCATCAGAATATCCTTGCCGCACACGCCCAGGTCGGCCACGCCGCGGGCCACGTAGATGGCCGCGTCCGCCGGCTTCACCCAGAAGTAGCACACGCCCTGCTGCGGGTTTTCAAACAGCAGCTTGCGGCTGTCGCTCAGCAGCTCCGGGCAGGGGTAGCCCGCTCGGGCAAACAGATCATAGGCCTTTTCGCCCAGTCGCCCCTTGGGCAGCGCAATGTTCAGCATGAGGCCCCTCCATTCGCCAGCCGCTCCAGCTGGTCCAGATACACGGCAAAGCCCACCGCGCCTGAGGATTTGCCAAACCGGCGCAGCAGCGGGTCGTACCGCCCGCCCGACAGCACGCTGCGGGGCAGCCCGGCCAGGTAGCCGCGAAACACGATGCCGCCGTAGTAGGCCGCGTCGGTGCCGATGGAGAAGTCCAGCCGCACATTGCCGCCAAAGCCGGCCTGTTGCAGCGCCGCGCAGCTGTCCTCCAGCGCCGACAAATCCTCCCCGGCAAAGCCGGCGCCGCGCAGCTCAGGCAGCACGCTGTCCGGCCCGCCCGACAGGCTGACCAGCAGCATCAGCCGCTCCTGCGCGTCCTCTGGTATGCCCCGCGCCGCGCACAGCGCCGCCAGGCCGCCCGCATTCTTGCTGCCAATCAGGGCCACTAACTCCTGGCGCAGGCCGGCATCCGCCGTGGCGCGGGCCAGCGCGCCGCGCAGCAAGCCCATGTGGGACAGCGTCAGCATGTACCCCTCGCCCAGCGCCTGCAGGCTGCGGGCGGCCAGCACCAGCACCTCGCACACCTCCTGCGTGCCTACCCGGCCCAGCAGCTCCACGCCGGACTGCATGATCTCGCGGAACTCGCCGTCCGGCGAATCCGGCCGGTAGATGGTCTCGTTGTATTGCAGGCGCTCGGTCTGCCCGTCCCGATAGGCCTTCACGATGGACAGCGTGACATCCGGCCGCAGGGCCTTCAGGCCGCCGCCCGCATCGGTAAAGGTGAGCACCCGGTCGGATACCAGCACATCCCGGTTTTGGGCATACAGGTCGTAGTGCTCAAACTTGCTCATGCGAAAGCGCCTGTAGCCGCTGTCAGAGTATAGCTGCCGCAGGCGCAGCATGGCCCGTTCGTCGGCCCCCAGCAATCCCTCAGCGATCTGCATCAGCGCCTCCCTGCTCAGCCAGGCGGCCCAGCACCAGCCGATAGCCCTCCGCCCCGTAGCGCAGGCTGCGGTTCACCCGGCTGATGGTGGCCGTGCTCATGCCGGTCTGCTGGCCGATCTCCTGATAGTTGACGCCGCCGTCTAGCAGGCGCGCCACCTCCAGGCGCTTGCGCATGTCCTCCACCTCCTGGATGGTGCACAGGTCCTCCAGAAAAGCCCGGCACTCCTCCTCGCTGCGCAGGCACAGCACCGCCCGGTACAGCTGGTCCAGCTGCTGGTTTCGCTGCATCGACACGCCATCCCCTCCCCTCTATCGTTGTAGCATAGTATCACTTTATCATGATGAAGTGCAAGGAAAATGAAAGGGCATCTTGTTCTTCTGTTGTATTGCTCTGATTGACACCCCTTTATCCATGCGCTACCATGGCCCCAGCAACAGAAAAGGGAGGGGTCAATATGAAATTGAACAGCATGAGGTACCCATCCAACCCAGGGAGGACGCCCACCGCCTGAGGCCGGCGGCGTCCTCCGCCATCAACAAACGGAGGACTTATGCCATACAATTGGATCAACCCCCTGGACTATACCATGGACACTCTGCTGTACTTCGACCGCTGGGTGCTGCGCTACCTGTTCAGCGACCAGTCCGCCGATCAAAACCCTGATGCCTACCAACTGCTGGCGGGCAGCGCGCTCAGCCGTTTTCCCCATGTCGCGGATTTCTGCCGCCACAAGGCGCCGGAGTCTGCCGCATATATGGATGCTGCGCTGGCGCTCGTGCCGCCCGGTCTGGATGATCAGGCGGCCCGGCAGGCCGAAGCGGACTTTTTGCAGCATCACGAAACCTTTGTCGTCTACGCCTGGCCCGAGGTGATGGAACGCGTGAACTACATCGCCGACTGGGACCGCAAATGGCTGGACGAGCTGATCGACCTCACCGGCATGGTGGTGCTGGATGTGGGCGCGGGCACCGGCCGCCTGGCCTTTGCCGCCGCCCGGGACGCCCTGCGCGTCTACGCCAGCGAACCCTGCGACCGCCTGCGCGAATACATGCGCGACCAGATTGCCGCCCGCGGCATTCAAAACATGAAGGTGTTGGACGGTATGGCCGACTGCCTGCCGTATGAAAAGGCCACCTTTGACGCCGTGCTGTCCGGCCATGTGGTGGGCGACGACTATGAGGGCGAGCTGGCCGAGATGCGCCGCGTGCTCAAGCCCGGCGGCTGGCTGATCATCTGCAACGGCGATGATGAGTTTATGCGCAAAGGCCCCGACCCCGAGCTGACCAACCGCGGCTTTGAAGCCTTCCGCCACGAGAGCCCCTCCGGGGGCATCATCTACAACTACCGCCTGCGCGTATAGCGCGACAATAAACAACCGGCCGTGGCCGCTTTCATAGCGGCCACGGTTTTCTTTCCTAATCTAGAATGAGTGCCTGTTATTGACTCATTAATCCGCCCTGGGCAAACCCAACGCCCATCATGGCGCCCACCACGCCGCTGAGCGCTTTGAGGTACCAGCGGTCGTTCAGGCGGACAGCCTGCGCGAGAAAAAGCCAGCTTTGCCCATCTGCCTCAAACGTGAGGCCGATCTCGGCCAGGTCGTCCGGCAGGAGGCCAAAGTCGGCCAACTGACCCGTGATCCCCCGCTGGTATCCCTCCATTTTATCCTCGCCCAATATCTCAAGCGGCTGCTTGGCGCCCGTCACCTGGAGGTCGGCAAACACATGGTGCTGCGCCGCTGCCTCAAAGGCAGCCAGAAAGGCCGCCTGCTCCTCGGGCGTTGGCAGGTTGGAGGGCTGAAATTCGTTCAAGGCGGCCGGCGTGTTGTAGTACATAAACTGGCCGATGATGGCGTTGGTCAGGGCCGCCCTGCGCGACTCGGCGTTGAGGCGGCGGGCAAAATCGCCGGTACTGGGCAGCCGCATATCAAAAGAATGGGTGTAAGCCCTCACTTTGCCCACCAGAGAAGCCAGCTGATATCAATCCGCCAGGCTTTCCACTGCAAAGGCGGACAGCATACGGTCAAAATCCTGATCGCGCAGCCCCTCCAGGTAGGCGGTGGCCGCCTCCTCGGGCGATGTAAAGCCCGGCCTCTCCGTTGCCGCGGCGGCACCTGGCATGGCGGCCAGGCCAAGGGTGATGCTCAGCATCAGCATCAAGGCAACAATCTTCCTGATCATGGCGTCCCTCCTGCTTACTATCAGTCTGCGGGCCTGCGGCCCTCGCTGGTACTATTCGGTATCAATATACCATACAAGGCAGGTAACCAGACGCCGGCAGGCTTGCGGTTTGCGTCTTGTCGGTACCAGTTTTCTTTGTATCAACAAACCCAAGGGAGGTGTCGGAGGGCCTTGCCCTCTGACTGTAATCCGCGCCAGCGACATGCGCGGTGGCGCGGAAGGCCTTGTGTTAGCAAGGGTTTCCTTGCCCTCCGCCGCCCGGGAACGAAGTGAGAGGCGGAGGGCCAAAGACTTGACCATCAAAAAAACCGCAGTTTTTTGATGGTGTAAATCCCTCTGCCCGGCCGCATATACAGCCGGGCAGAGGGATTAGTTATCAGGGAACCGCGTTGCAGACAGGCCACTTGCCGCTGCAAACCGGTCAAGGTTGGTGTTTGGCTTACTGCTCCTTCACCATCTCCTGGCCGGCGATGCGGCCAAAGGTGATGACGTCGGTGATGGCGTTGCCGCCCAGCCGGTTGGAGCCGTGGATGCCGCCGGTCACCTCGCCCGCCGCGTACAGGCCGGGGATGACCTGACCCTGAGCGTCCAGCACCTGGGTTTTCTCGTTAATCTCCAGGCCGCCCATGGTGTGGTGCACCTTCACCTCGCCCAGGATGGCGTAGTAGGGGCCGCGGTCAATCTTCTGGTCAAACAGCTGACGGCCCAGCGGGTCGCTCTTCTCTTCCACAGCCTTGTTGTACTGCTCGATGGACGCGGTCAGCTTGGCCAGGTCCATGCCGGAATCCTGGGCCAGCTCTTCGAGCGTTTCGCCATAGGCCACATAGTCTTCCTTCACACGGTCTTCAATGGCAACGCCCTTGTAGGTGAAGCCGCCCAGCTCATCCACCGTGGTGTGGGTGTCCACAATCTTGAAGAAGCGCTGGCCGGGCTGCTGCAAAATCGCGGCAGACAGCTCGTCCCTGCGCCCATCCTCGCGTATGAAGCGGTCGCCCTCCAGGTTGGTGAAGATGGCATTGTTGATGCCGGCGGTGAAGGAGTCGTTGCTGGTGGGGATCATCTGGATCCACTCCATGCCGATCAGGTTGGCGCCGGCTGCCTCACCCATCACAATGCCGTCGCCCGTGGCGGTGAATACGTTGGTGGTGCCCACATTTTCGCCCAGGTCGGCCCAGTGCTTGTTGTACTTCTGGCGCATCTCCACGTTGGCGCCAAAGCCGCCGGTGGCGATCATGACGGCCTTGGTCGCGGTGTATTCAAAGGCGGTGCCGTCGGGCATGGTGCCCTTGACGCCCACCACGCGCCCGGCGTCGTTCTTTACCAGCTCCTCGGCCTTGTGGTCAAAGAGCACCTCGCCGCCCAGCTCCTTGTAGTGGTTGCTCTGGGGCAGCACAAAGGCAGAGCCGGCTGTGCCCAGGTCCATCGTGGGGTTGTGGCTGCGCATCCAGGTGGCGCCCACCGCGGTGGTGACACCGGGCTTCCAGGTGGCGCCGTTGTCTGCCAGCCACTTGACGCTGTCCAGCGCCGAGTTGCCAAAGATCTCCAGCAGCTCAGCCTTGCCCACATAGTCGCCGCCCACATAGGTCTGCAGCTTGTGCAGCGCGGGCGAGTCGTACAGATAGGTGGCCTTGTCGGCCATGTACTTTTCCATATCCTGGCGCACGGTGTCCTGCCAGGCCTTCATCAGGTCGTTCTGGGGCTCCAGGTTCACCATGTCCATGATCTTGTCAATCTCGGACTGCCCCATGGTATTGGCCTGCTGCAGCTCGGCGTCGGCCGCGTTCATGGCGGAGCCGGCCATCAGCGTGTTGCCGCCCACATTGCCCGTCTTTTCCAGCACGATTACGTTGGCCCCTGCCTTTTTGGCCTCGTAGGCCGCGCTCATGCCCGCGCCGCCCGCGCCAATGATGATGATGTCATAGGTGCCAGTCTTCTTTTCACCGGCCTGCACGGCTTCCTTTTCTGCGGGCTTGGTGATGATTTCCTCGCTGGCGCCCGCCTCAAGCAGCGCTGCCTTGGCGGCGTCGATGATGGCCTGGGCGGTGATGGTGGCGTTGGTCACCGTGTCCACCCCCACCGTCTGGTATTTGATGATGTCTGCCGGCACCTGCTCGATGGCCGGGTCAGAGATCTGCGGCGTCTCCTGGTGTTTGGTCACCTTGACGGACAGGATGGCCTGCTCGTCGACCTCCACCTCCACCACAACGTCTCCATTGAGGCCCTTGCCCGTGCCGGTGTACACGCCGGGCTTCATGGCCGGTGCTTCGGCCAGGCCAACCAGGCCCACCATCAGGGACAGGATCAGTAACAGCGCAAGAATCGTCCTTTTCATTCGTTTGCTTCGCTCCTTCTTTTTTAGGGCATGCCCTTGAACGGCATAATTATATCAAATATGCATGCTTATTTGCAATCGAAAAAGGCCGTTTTTTATCATTTCCTGTTTTTTCTATCTCGTTATCCGTTTATATTTTGTCTATCTCGCGCTCAAAGGGAAGCCTTTCTGCCGCCGTCTGATTGCCGTTTTGATCATAGCATAGTTAGGGTTGCTGCGGTGATGGATCCGATGGGAAGAGAATGCAAACATATCCCCATGCCCCTGCAAGCCTGAAGGAGGCGGGTTGCAGGGCGCTACGAAACGAGCGTGTTTCTGGAGTCACGCTTGCTTGATTATTGTATAAAATTCAGAATGATATGTGTTCTCCAACCTAAAAACCGGCAGCGCCCCATGGAGCGCTGCCGGCCATGTTGTAAAACTGGCTTCCTGTATTATTACGGCGCGATGCGGGTCAGCCCCTCGATGGTGTAGGTGCCTTGCAGCACAAACTCGGCCGTATCGGTGATGTAGGGCTTGTACTCGGGGGCGGTGTACTGGGCCATGCCGCCCACGTTGTAGATCTTGCTCATATCCCAGCCGCGGGCCTTGAGGATGTTCATCAGCATGCCCACGCGGCCGCCGGACTGGCACATGATAAACAGGGTCTTATCCTTGGGGAAGAGCACCTCCAGCAGCTGGTCGGACTCCTCATACACCGGCACAGGCTCGGTGGGGGTGCCGCCGTACAACTGGGGCAGCTCGGGGTTGGTGTGGGCCTCGGCGTTGAACACCAGCGCGAAGAAGGGCACCACCTCAAAGTTGCGGAAGTGCTTCTTGAGGTAGTCCTCAAAGTCGCGCGTGTCGATGTACAGGATGTCCGGGCGGCCCAGATACTCAATCAGGTTTTCATTGGTGATGGCTGAGCAGGTGGGGCCAAAGCTGCCCTCGGTGCAGGGCACCTCGGCTTCGTCCTTGCTGGGCTTGTAGGTCTTGGTGGTGTCCACAGGGGCCGGCAGGGGCAGCAGGTCCTGGCTGGCCGCGGGGGCGGCCGCTTCCTCGGCCTTGGGCGCCTGGGCTGCGGTCTCCACAACGGCTTCTGCCTTCAGGCTATCATCGTTGGCAAAGAAGGGATCGGTGCCGTGGTGGCGCATCAGGGCCTGCAGCATGCGCAGGATGTTGTTGGTGGATACCGTAGCGCCCGTCCAGGTGTCGATCTGATAGTCCGCGCGGCCCTCGCCGGCCTGGTAATCATTGAGGTCGATATCGGCGATGGTGCTCAGGCCCTTGATCTGCCCATAGGTCTTGCCCACAAAGTACGGCACATACTGGGTATCGATCATCTCAAAGGTCTGGCCGGAGGGGATGGGGTTGCTGTCGCCCCAGAAGCCGGCGGCGTACTTGCCGGTGCCGTCCGGGCCGAAGGACAGGGTGCGGATAGATGCGTCATCCAGCAGGCCGCTCTCGGGCAGCGTCAGGTCCACGTAGGCGGTGGTCCAGTAGTTCACGTCGGCCGAGCGGCAAGTGCAGCTGATGAAGCTGATCTGGTACTTGATGTAGTTGCGGGCCACATACTTGAAGGTGACAAAGCCGTAGAACAGGTCTTCCTCCTGAGGCCCGTCGATGTGGTTGATGGGGATCACGGCCACCGGGTTGGCCTTGCTGCCCTCGCCCAGCTTGGCGCTCTCGTTGAGGAAGCGGTTCACGTCGTCCAGGGTGATGGCGGTCTCCGCCTGGGCCATGGGGGCCAGGCCGATGCCCAGCGCAATGACCAGCGCCAGCAGCAGGGGAATGATTCTCTTGGTCATATATTCCTCCTTCGGTTGTGTTCAGCCCCGGATTGTTCCGGCAGGCCATTTTATATGATTATAATATCATTCTTTTGCGCCTTGTTCAAGAAATATAACAAGCATCAATTTTTCAGTTGACGCTTGCCATGCCCTTTGATGTGTCGTATGAAATTAATGGCGCCCTGGGGCAAAGGGAGAATGCCTGTCACGCGCGGCCCCGCCTACCCCTTATAATCCACCCGCCGCAGCGCAAGCCAGCTCAGCAGCAGCGCCACCGCCAGCCAGCCCAGGCTGAGGGGCAGCAGGCGGGCAGCGGTCACGGGCTCGCCCTCGCTGAGGAAGCTCATCAGGCTGCCCGGCAGGCTCAGCTGCCCGGCCAGGTTCATCATGCCGTAGTCGCGCAGTCGGAAGGGCAGAAAGCCGATCTGATCCAGCAGCAGGTACAGCAGCCCCTGCATGTTGAAGCTGAGCATCAGCGCGCTGATTACCGCCGCGGTCTTGGTCTGGATGACCGTCACCACCAGCATGATCAGGGCAAACAGCGCCATATCCACCGACAACTGCATGCCCATGAAGGGGCCCACCTGGCCCCAGGCGATCTCCACCGCGTTGCCAAACAGCAGCACCGTGATCATACACGCCAGCAAAAACACCGCGTAAAACAGCAGCGAGGCCAGCAGCAGCGTGACCATCTTGCTCACCAGCCATTTTTCGCGCATGCGGGGGATGCTGAGCATGTTTTTGAGGTAGCCGGTGTGGTGTTCCTTGCTGAGGAACCCGGCCGCAAACAGCGCCAGCAGCATGTGCAGCAGCCGCAGCCCGGGCAGCGTGAAGAAGAAGCCCAGGAAGTAGTTGATATTCATCATTTTGCGGGCCTGCACCAGCATCTCGCTGGGGGGCAGCGGCCCATGCCCGCCGGGCATCATGTCCGACGCGATGCCGGTGACAAAGTAGCTGGCGATCGAGAAAAAGGCCAGGAAGATCAGCGACACCAGCATGCTGATGTACAGGCTGCGGGTGCGCAGCATGCGTCGGATGTCCATCGACAGATACCGTCCCATCATTGCACCGTCCCTCCCGTCAGGCCCATGAAGTAGTCCTCCAGCGACTCATGGCGCACGTAGAACTGCGACACGTACAGCCCCTTATCAAACAGCAGGCGGCTCACCTGCTCGTGGCGCTCCACGCCCTCCTGCACCAGCAAAGTGTTGTCGCCCTGGCGCTGCATGCGGGTGAAGGCCATGCCCTCGCGCAGGGCGGCCTCTATCTGCTCAATCTGGGGGGATTCAATGCGGATGTCTGAGCGGTTTTCCTGCTCCAGCTGCTCGCGGGTAAACTCCCGCAGCACCTTGCCATCCTTGATGATGCCGTAGCGGGTGGCAAACTTGGCCAGCTCATCCAGGATGTGGCTGGATATCAGAATGGTGGCACCCATCTCGCGGTTGATTTTGACCAGCATCTCGCGGATGTCCTTGATGCCCTGGGGGTCCATGCCGTTGATGGGCTCGTCCAGGATCAGCAGCTCGGGATCATCCACCAGCGCCAGGGCGATGGACAGGCGCTGCTTCATGCCCAGAGAGAACTGCTTGGCTTTCTTCTTGCCGGTGTCGGACAATTCCACAATGCTGAGCAGCCGGTCGATATAGCCCGGCTTGTTGTGCCCCAGGGCGATGGCCTTGTAGACCAGGTTTTCCCGGGCGCTGCAATCCGGGTACAGGCCGGGGCTTTCCACCAGCGCGCCGATGCGGATGGTGGGCACGCCAAAGCGCATTTTCTGGCCCTTGAGGTGGATTTCCCCCGAGGTGGCGGTGATCTGGCTATTGATCAGCTTGAGCAGCGTGGTCTTGCCCGCGCCGTTGCGGCCGATCAGGCCGTAGATCTCCCCCTGGGGGATGTGGATATCTGCATCATGCAGGGCAAACTTCTTGCCGTAGCGCTTGGACAGCTTGGACGTACTTAACAGTTCACTCAATTGTGTCACCCTCCCGGGGCATCATACCCATGTTTTTGTCCGCAGGCAAGGGATGTTGGCGGTGGCAATCATTTTTTACACCATTTTTACAATCCCACACCCGCGCAAAACCGTCGTCCGCACACCGCCTTGACACCCCTGTACCCCGGCGATATACTGGCATTGCCATAGAGAGTGTGCGAGGGACAGCCCCTGTGACCACACAGCAACCTGCGGATAAGCAAGGTGCTAAAGGCTGAACGATGGGCAGTGCACGGCCCATCTGTGATGGGTTGTTTTTTGTTGCTCCTGTGGCGGGCCGGCGGATGCTGATGAATCAGCCGCCGAGCAACCATGCGGGAGGAAATATCATGAACACCATCTCCACCTTCGACCGGTTCCGGGATCAGGTCGTCGGGCACAGGCCATGCGTTTACTTTGAAGTGAATGCCCAAGATGAGCGGCACTTCCTCACCTTTGCAGCGGATATGGGCTGCATGTGGGCCAATGGCACAGCCATTGACCCGGATCTGGACACCTGCCGGCTTCACATGGCCATCAGCCGGGACCGCACCATCGCCTATGTCAGCATGATGCCCTGGCTGTACCAGCCGCGGGATCATGCCCTGCGGCTGGATTACGCTGCCTTCCGGCGGGGGGAACTGAGGCCTGCCGATGCCCATCTCGTCTTTTATGATATTCGCAAGAACACGCATTAAACACCAACAGCAAAGCGGCATGGCCTGTGCCATGCCGCTGATTTGATGCCGTATATTGATTGTTACTCCGACACCCGCACCGGCAGCACCAGGTAGGTATACTGGTTGCCGCTCACCGGGCACACCACGCAGGGGCTGACGTTGGTGTTAAAACGCATGGACATGTCCGGCGTGTCGATGTTCTTGATGACGTCCATCAGGTAGCGGGCGTTGAAGGCAATGTCCAGCGGCGAGCCCTCAAAGTCGATGGGCAGCTTTTCCACCACGGCGCCGCGCTCGGCGTTGGCCATGATGGTCAGGTTTTCCTCGTCCACCTTCAGCTTGAGCAGGTTGTTGTTGCCCTCGCGGGCCATCAGGGCCGCGCGCTCGATGGCGCTGGAGATGGCGGCCTTATCCACGCGGATGGCGGTCATCCAGGTGGTGGGCAAAATCTGCTTGTAGTTGATGTATTCGCCCGGGATCAGCGGGCTGTACACCTTGGTGTGGTTGAAGGCCGCCATCATGTGGGTGGCGCTGCAGTGGATGGCAATCTCGTCCTCATTGTCGCCCACCATGCCGGCGATTTCGCCGATCACCTTGCCGGGCAAAATGGCCGATACCACTTCCTTGCCCGCGGGCAGCTCATGATCCACATAGACACGCTGCATCGCCAGGCGGAAGCCGTCCAGGCACACAAAGCGCACCTCCTGCGGATACATCTCCATCAGGCAACCGGTCAGTATGCGCCGCGTCTCGTCGGCCGATACGGCAAAGGTGATGCGGCTCACCGCGTCGCCTAACTTCTTCTGCGGTAAATGGGCCACATAGTCGCTCTGCACATCCTGTATGTCGGGGAACTCGGCCGCGTCCATGCACACCATGCTGGTGCGGCTTTCCCGGGCGGTGATGGTGGCCTTTTGCGCGTCCTCTACCTGGATGTCGATCTCGCCGTCCAGCTTGCGCATCAGCTCAAACAGCAGCTTGGCCGGCAGCAGCGCGCAGCCATCCTCGCTCACCGCGGCGTTGGCCACCGTCTTGATGGTCATCTCGCCGTTGGTGCAGGTAAACTGTACGCCTTCCTCCAGCGTTTCGATGAACACGCCTTCATATACCTGTTTGGCCGCCCTGGGCAGCAGCGCCCGGGTAACCAGCCCCAGGCTGTGGTTGATATCGGATGAGTTGATGGTAAAGCGCACGGTGACACGTCCTTTCGATGATGCAGTAGGGGGAACCTTTAGGTAGCAGTAGTAGTAGGGCCTGTGGATACCGGGGATAAGCCGCACACTGTCAGGCCGGGCCTTATAAATCGCGCCGGGATAAGCTGTTGAAAAGCGCCCTTTGCTGCGGCATGGTTTGTGGAAGACCGGCTGGGGATCAAGTTCAGGCGATCACCCGTTCTCCTGCCGGTGCTTCACGCTGCTTCGGTCAATCTTTTCCTATCCAAAGGCGTGCAGCCGGAAAACGTAACTTTGAGGCCGGGCCTGCCTTTCCATTACATGAACAGCTGTGCAGAAACCGGGCGTCCACATCCTCCACAGCCTGCCCGTCCACAGCCTGTGGGCGGCCAAGCCCCTGCGCCGCCTGCGAAAGCAGCATCGGGCGCTGCCTTTTCCCCAGGGCGTCCACAGGGTCATCCACGGCTTACAGCAGGCTGGCTGCCTCCTGGTCGAGCAAGATGACGGCGTTGGGGTGCAGCTTGAGGATGGAGGCCTGCACCTGCGGGTCTACATCGCCCTTGATCATCTTTTTGACCGCCTGGGCCTTGCCGTGTCCAAAGGCTACAAGGACGATTTCCCTGGCGTTCATGATGCCGCCGGTGCCCAGCGAGATGGCCTGGCGCGGCACCTGATCCTCGGATTCGAAGAAGCGGCGGTTGGCCTCGATGGTGCTGCG
>Ga0123333_10002353_pt1 | contig 19310 bp, 21 predicted proteins | sample BioC12SIPDNA_3_FD_89957 | JGI IMG/M metagenome (GOLD analysis project Ga0123333, IMG submission 89957) | Anaerobic biogas reactor microbial communites from Washington, USA - Biogas_R2_B C12 SIP DNA | ecosystem: Engineered > Bioreactor > Anaerobic > Unclassified | place: Washington, USA... | reverse complement strand
TGGGGCAGAAGGAAAGGCCCAATAGATAAGGTACAGCGGGCGGGTACAAAGCCGGGTATATTTCTGCCTGCCCCGGCCTTCCCAAAGAACGTTCATTCACCTTTTGCCCACCGCTTTGTTATACTCGCACCCATGGACAGAGATAGAATCCGCAATTTTTGCATCATCGCCCATATCGACCACGGCAAATCGACCCTGGCCGACCGGCTGCTGCAGGTCACGGGCACGATTTCCGAGCGGGAGATGCAGGACCAGGTTCTCGACGATATGGACCTGGAGCGCGAAAAGGGCGTCACCATCAAGGCCTCGGCCGTGCGCATGAGCTACACCGCGCGCGACGGGCAGGAGTACGAAATTAACCTTATCGACACGCCCGGTCACGTGGACTTCTCCTACGAGGTCAGCCGGGCGCTGCTGAGCTGTGAGGGCGCGTTGCTCGTCGTCGATGCCACCCAGGGCATCGAGGCGCAGACGCTGGCGAACCTCTATCTGGCGCTGGAGGCCGACCTGGAGCTGGTCGCCGTGGTGAACAAGATTGACCTGCCCGCCGCCCAGCCTGTGGACGTGGCCGAGGAAATCGAGAACCTGATCGGCATCCCCGGTGAAGACGTCATCGCCATCAGCGCCAAGACGGGCGAGAACGTGGAACAGGTGCTGGAAGCGGTCGTGCGGGCCGTGCCGCCCCCATCCGGCGACCCCGACGCGCCCCTGCGGGCTCTCATCTTCGACAGCCACTACGACGCCTACAAAGGCGTGATTGCCTACGTGCGCGTTTTCGACGGCGCCATCCGCGAGCACGACTGGATCAAGCTGATGTCCAACGGCGTCACCGTCGAGCCGCTGGAGGTGGGCATCTTCAGCCCACGCATGAAAGCGGTGCCCACGCTCACGGCCGGCGAGGTCGGTTACATTGCCACCGGCCTCAAGACGGTGCGCGACGCCCGCGTGGGCGACACGATCACCCTGCGTGACCGGCCCGCCGCCGAGCCGTTGCCCGGCTTCCAGACGGTCAAGCCGATGGTCTATGCCGGCCTCTACCCGACCGAGGGCGAGGATTACGAGCTGCTCAAAGAGGCGCTGGAGAAGCTGCAGCTCAACGACGCCGCGCTCGTCTACCAGCCGGAGACCTCCAACGCGCTCGGCTTTGGCTTCCGCGCCGGATTCCTGGGCCTCTTCCACATGGAAATCGTCCAGGAGCGGCTGGAGCGGGAGTATAACCTGGACATCGTCTTCACGGCGCCCAGCGTGGAATACCAGGTCATTCGCCGCAACACGGGCGAGGTGGAGCTGATCGACAGCCCCGCCGAGCTGCCCGACCCGGCGGAAATTGAGGCGATCCTCGAGCCGTGGATGAAGCTGCAGATCTTCACGCCCGAGGAGCATTACGGCGTGGTCATGGACCTGGTGATGAAGCGGCGCGGCTCCCTCACCGGGCAGGACCATCCGGCGCCCGGCCGTGTCGTGCTCTCCTTCGACATTCCCCTGGCCGAGATGATCGTCGATTTCTACGACAAGCTGAAGAGCAGCACCCGTGGTTATGCCTCGATGGATTACGAGTTCGACGGCTACCGGGCGTCCGACCTCGTCAAGCTGGAGGTGCTGGTCAACAAGGTGCCGGTAGATGCGCTGGCGATGATCGTTCACGAGGAGGACGCCTACCATCGCGGGCAGCGGCTCGTCACCCAGCTCAAGAAGGAGATTCCCCGCCAGCTCTTCGAGGTGCCGATCCAGGCTGCCGTGGGCAAGCGTGTGATCAGCCGGGCCACGGTGAAGGCGCTGCGTAAGGATGTGCTCGCCAAATGTTACGGCGGCGACATCACCCGCAAGCGCAAGCTCCTGGAGAAGCAGAAGAAGGGCAAGAAGCGCATGAAGATGATCGGCAACGTGGAAGTGCCGCAGGAAGCGTTTATGGCGGTGCTCAAGATCGGAGAAGAGTGAGTACTGGCCCGGTTCTTGCTGCCGTCGTTCCCCCATGCCCCTCTACCAGCAGCTCGTCTTCCCCCTTCTACGCCGTTTCGACCCGGAGACGGTCCACGACCTGACCGTCGCAGCGCTGGCGCTGGCCCAGCGGAACGCGGCGGGTCGCCGGCTGCTGCAGCAGATTCGCGGCCCGGTCCCCCGGCAGCCTGTCGTCGTCTCTGGCCTGCGCTTCCCCAACGTGCTCGGCATCGCCGCCGGCTTCGACAAGGAGGCGGAGGTCGCCCCCGGCCTGGCGGCGCTCGGCTTCGGCCACGTCGAGGTCGGCACGCTGACGCCTTATCCCCAGCCCGGCAACCCGCGCCCGCGCATCTTCCGCCTGCCCGCCGACCGGGCGCTGATCAACCGTATGGGCTTTCCCAACCGGGGCGTCGCCGCCGCGCTGCACCACCTGCGCCGCCTGCCGCGCCCGCGCGACTTCGTCGTCGGCGTGAGTATCGGCAAGCAGAAAGAGACGCCGCTGGAGGACGCCGCGCGCGACTATCTGGCCCTGATGGACGCCGTCTACCCGTTCGCCGACTATCTGGCCCTGAACGTCAGCTCGCCCAACACGCCGGGCCTGCGCGCCCTCCAGGGAGAGCGCTACCTGACTGCCCTGCTGCAGACGCTCGTGCAGCGCCGGGCCGAGCTGGCCGAGCAACATGGCGCCGTCCGCCCGCTCTGGCTGAAGGTCGCGCCCGACCTGACGCCCGGCGAGCTGGCGCAAATCGTCGCCGCGGCCCTCGCCGCCGGGGTCGAGGCGATTATCGCCACGAACACCACCATCAGCCGCCCGCCGCTGCGCAGCCCGCACCGCGACGAGAGTGGCGGGCTGAGCGGCGCGCCGCTTGCCCCGCTCAGCCTGGAGCTGCTGGCCCGGCTGCGCGAGCTGGCCGGCCCGGACCTGCCGCTGGTCAGCGTGGGCGGCATCTTTACCGCCGCCGACGTCGCCGAACGGCTGGCAGCCGGCGCTGCGCTGGTGCAGCTCTACACCGGCCTCGTCTACGAAGGGCCGCAGGTGGCAGGGCGCATCCTGCGGGCGCTGGCAGCCGCGCCGCAGTAGGGAATTAAGAGGGATAGAGAAGGGCGCCCGGCAAGCTTTCGTGCCGGCGCCACCTTACAGTATAATCGGCCAGAGAATAGGGCCGGACATCGACGATGAAACGACTGGAAGCAAGCGTCTACGGACAGGTGCAGGGAGTCTCTTTCCGCGTGGCTATCCGGCGTATCGCCCAATCGCTGGGGCTGCGGGGCTGGGTACGCAACGAGATGGATGGCAGCGTGCGCGTCGTCGCCGAGGGCGATGAAACGGCCCTGCGCAAATTGCTGGCCTATCTTCACGATGGGCCGCCCCTGGCGCGCGTCGTCCGGGTCGATACGGAGTGGCGAGAGGCGACCCGCGCCTTCTCCAGCTTTCAGGTGAGAATGTAGCATGGACAGTACAGCGCGCGCACAGGGCGTAGAAGGGCGAGAGCGGCTGGCCTGGGCCATCCTCATCGGCAGCTTCATCATCTGGGTGGCCCTGTTCATCTCTGTCCCCGTCCTGCTCAACCGCTACGTGCAGACGGCCCGCCGGCCGATGGTGCTTGCCGTGCTCGCCGACGAAGGCACGGTGGGCCTCAGCGATGCGCGCGGGCGCCGCCCGGCTATCCGGCCCGGCGAGCCGCCGCAGATGGTCGAGGGACAGGCGACTATCCTCACCAATACGACCGACAGCGCGCTTGTCCAGGTTTTCACGCCCGACGAGAGCGAGCTGCTGGCCCGTATGGTCGTCTATGGCGCGACAAACCTGGACGTCATCGAGGCCGATGCCCCGCGCTTCCGCGCCAGCGGCGAGCAATACGAGCTGCAGTTGGACCTGCACGGGGGCCGCATGCGGGTGACTGTGCCGCCGCGTGAGGGCCGGCCCCTGCACCTGCTCATCCGCACGCCCCAGGGCGGCGAGGTGCTCCTGGAGCAGGCGGGCCAGTACAACGTAGACGTTTCTAACCTGGAGACATGGGTCGTCGTCCAGCAGGGCACCGCCCTGACGACGTCGTCCGGGCAGCAGCTCGCCGTAGGGGAAGGCCAGGGCGCCGTCCTGCGCGAGAATGCGGCGCCGGACGGCCCGACGGACACGGCGCGCAACCTGATCCGCAACGGCGACTTCAACGACGGGATTGCCGGCTGGGATGCCGCCGCCTGGTTTATCCAGCGCGGTGACCAGAATACCGGGGAGACGACGATCAGCGACCTGGGCGGCGAAAAAGTCCTGCGTTTCCATCGCGTCGGCGAAGGCGCCGCCAGAACGGAAATCTGGCAGGCGGTCAATCAGGATCTCGCCGACATGGAATCGCTGCAGTTCCTGGTCACGCTGCAGATTACCGCGCAGAGCCTGGGTGTCTGCGGTCAGGTCGGCAGCGAGTGCCCGCTCTTCGCGGTGATGGAGTACGAGGATATTTATGGCTCCAGGCGCACGTGGCAGCAGGGCTTCTATGCTTTTGGCACGCCGATCCCGAACTTCACCCCGGCGTTCTGCACCTCCTGCGAGCCGCCCGTCAACGACCACGTGCACGTGCCCATGCACGAGCTATCCACCTGGGAGTCGGGCAATCTGCTGACCCAGCTCGCCCAGCAGAACATCCAGCCCCGGCGCCTGCTGAGAGTTGGCCTCAAGGCGCAGGGGCACACTTTTGAGACGCGGGTGTATGACGTGTCGCTCGTCGCCCGCTGACGGATCGCCTTTTCTGAGCTGTGATTTGAATGATCTGCATGATTGACGATGATTTTCCGCCTGAGAGCGGCGAAATCATCGTCACTCATGACAATCAGATAAATCATAGTTCAGAGGCGGGCAGGGATGCCGGCTGCGCACGCGATCCGAGCCTGACCTACTCCTCCCCCGTCCAGTTGCGCAGCCAGGCCTCCAGGTCTTCCGGGCTGTTGGCGACGACCGGCGTAAACTTGACGCCCGGATAGTTCTGCCGGAACCAGGACGCCGTGAGCACGCCGGGCCAGTGGTGCGGGTTGACGGCTATCACGTGCCGGTGCTCCAGGTCGCCGATGCCGGCGTCGTCGGCGGAGAAGCCGATGGTGTGGCGCCCGGCGTAGCTCCCCCGCGCGGCGGCGACAATCCACTTTTCCGTTGCCGTGGGCGGCATGAGCACGTAGACGCGCCGGTAGCTCAGGCGCGGGTCGCCGCTGGGCACGAGCTGCATCTGCCGCGAGACGCGAACCAGCCGCTGGGCCAGCAGCCGCGCCCCCCGGTCGGCGACGAAGCGGATGTCGTACAGGCCCTCCATGTCGGCGCTGAAGGTGTAGCGCCAGATGGCCCGCCCGTCCTTCTGCCGGGCGCCGCCAAAGACGGCGACGGCCCGCTGCCGGTCCGGGCGGCGCACCGCCAGCTCCACGTAGGGGTGGTTGCGCACAGCCGACACCTCGACCTCGACTACCTCTTCCGGCTCCGGCTCTTCGGGTAGCAGGTTGATGTAGGTATCGCCCGGCCCGACGATAGCCAGATTGCGCTTGTAGTGCCCTTCAGGCAGCAGCACGACGTTGTGCCAGAAGACCGACTGCTGCCGCTTGGGCAGCGAGGGCGCCGAGCGCAGGTAGATGGTGATCGTATTGGCCTGGGCTTCCGCCACCAATCGCAGCGTCCCCCAGTAGCTCAGCGGCTGGGCCGGGTCCGACCAGACGATGAGCGGGCTGGACGGGTCCAGGCCGCCCGTCGGGTCGATGCCGATCTGAACGTTCACGTCGCTGGCCTCGCGCTTGCTGCCGGGCTTCTCGTCCTCGCTGGACCAGGCCTGGGCGAGCGCGGTCAGCTCGTAGCGGTTGCCCGGCGCCGCCGGAACCTGCTGCCACAACCCCGCCGTGTGCGTGGCAAACGGGCTGCTCACCCGCTGCACGGTCAGGTTATCCAGCTCGTAGGCGTCAAAGACCGGCTGGCAGTTCTTCCACGACGGCTCGCCGGGGGCGGCAGGCAGCCACCACGGCGCCCAGCCCGCCGCGGTCTGCAGCGTCTCGTCGTTGCGGTAGGGGCCGAAATCTTCTCCCAGCCCCGGGTTTTGTAGCAGGTTCTCCTGATCCATTGCCTACTCCCTGAAAATCCGGACTCTCTCGCCGTATGTACGGGCGGGTTTCAAACCCGCCCCTACGGCTCCGGAATCGTATAGCTGCTGATGGTGTACTCCAGCGTTTCCAGGTACACGTCCCCGAACTCGTTGTCGTACATCGCCGTGAACAGCAGGAACGTCGTGCCGCGCGCCTCCAGGAAGCTGATGCCCGACATGTCGCTGGCTGCGGAGGTCCACGTCAGCCGCTCGCTGCCGTCTGGCTGCACGCGGTCGTCGAGGAAGCGCATGTCCTGGGCATACGCGTCCTTCAGCCACTCGCGGCCTAACTGGGCGGCCTGCGTGCGGCTGAGTTCCGTGCCCTCGTCAAAGGTGATGTTCTGAATGACGGCGTGCCCGTCTGGCGCGTAGAAGGTGTCGATAATCGTCGTGCCGTCTTCGGTGCGCTCGTACTGCCACGCGGTCGGGACATCAATCTCAAACAGGTCATTGGGGCCGGTGAAGTTATACACCCACAAATACTCGGCCTGCCCCTCGGCGGCGGCCTGCGGGTTCACCTCCGCAGTGCCCAGCACCTCGCCGTAGAGGGCGTCGTAGGCGTCGAAAAACTCCTCGTCGGCCCAGAAGTCGTAGCTGTAGATGATCGGCCCGTACTGGTCGTAGAAGGTGACGACGGTCTGCGGCACGCCGTCGAAGGTCAAATACTTGGTCACGGTCGCCTGGCCATTGCTCTGGTCGATTTCCTGGCTGATCAGCTCGTAGTCGGCGAAATCGTCAAAGAAGTTGAGGTCGCGATGGGTGACGAAGTTCGCAAACGCCTGGCCGTCGAGCTCGTAGCCGGTATTGGTGATCTGCACGTAGATGAAGCCGGTGCCATCGGGCGCGTCGAAGCTCGCCGCGCCGCTGCTCTCCTCGCTCCGCCAGCGCGACGGCGGGACGAGCGAGAAGCCGCCCGACGAATGGGTAAACGTGCTCGCCGCCAGCGCCAGCTCCGGCGCCTGGGCTACAGTCGGCGCGGCTGTCGGCGGCTCCTTCTGCGTCGGGCGCGGCGCGGGCGTGTCGGTTGCCTGGGTCTCCCGCGTATCCGTCGCTTGCGGCTCGGCGGTGTTCTCCGGCTCGGCGGTGTCGGTCGGCTCGGCCGGCGGTGGGGCCGCCGTTTCGGAGGCCGCCTCTGTCGCCGCCAGGGTGGGGACGTCCGGCGTGTCGCCGCCGCAGGCCGCCAGCAGGAGGAGCATCGTCAGGAACAAGAGCAGATTACCAGCCAATCGTCTCATAACGGTTTTATTCACTCCGTCTCACTTTTCGTCAAAACCAAGGCCCCGCTCTTTGAGCGAGACGTACCGCTGCCGCCCGATAATGATATGGTCCAGCAGCTCGATGTCCAACAGCCTGCCGGCGCTGGCGAGCTGCCGCGTGACCTGGATGTCTTCCGGCGACGGCGACGGGTCGCCCGACGGGTGGTTGTGGACGACGATGATCGCCGCCGCGTTCTCGCGGATGGCGGCCCGGAACAGCTCGCCCACGCGGACGACGGAGGCGTTCAGGCTGCCGACGTAGATCACGGGCATCTGCAGCACGCGGTTGCGCGTGTCCAGCAGGATGAGGCGCAATTGCTCCTGCTCCAGCAGCATCATCTCGGCCATGAGCAGGTTGGCGGCGTCGGCCGGGCTGGTAATGCGGCGCCGTTCCTCCGGCGCCGCCGCCAGTAGCCGCCGGCCGATTTCGAACGCCGCTTTGATGTCAATGGCCTTTGCCGGGCCGATGCCGTGTACTGCGCATAGCTCGTTAATCGAGGCGCGGGCGAGGCCGGTCAGGCCGTTGAACTGCACCAGCAGCCGCTCGGCCAGCCGGACGACGTTTTCGCCGCCGACGCCGGTACGCAGCGTAATCGCCAGCAGCTCGGTTGTCGATAGCGCTTCTGGCCCACTGTGCATGAGCCGCTCGCGCGGGCGTTCGTCGCGCGGCATGTCGCGGATCAGGAGCGCGTATTCCACGTTGCTATCCATCGAGCGTACTCCAGATTGTCAGGTTGGGCGGGTTGGTGGGAGATTGACATAATGCTGAGCGGTCTTCTCAAGACGCTCCGCGCTCCGCAACCAGGAGCGATTCTGGAAAATCGCTCTACGGGCAACCCGCCGTCAGGGCGATGTTAACATAAGGCGAGGCAGCGGCCCGGCGGGCCGTTGCCTCGCCTGCGCAACCCTCGATGTTAGGGAACGGCTTTCATCAGCTCGACCAGCTCGTTCCACTCTTCCGACGTCATATGCAGCGTAACGCCGCCCAGCTCCAGATGATAGACGAATTCGCCTTCCTCTTCACTGCGCCAGACAAAATAAGCATCGGTCTCGGCCAAAATATCTTCTTCGTCGTTGTTATTCATCACGATACCTCTTTCTCCTGTTGGTCAATCAGACAGTCTCGGTCAGGCGCGCCGGCCGGGGGAGGGGGCGCGCGTAAACCCGCATCACATGATCCGGCTCCACCTCCCAGCCCGCAGCAGTCAGCGCCTCGGCCACACGCGCGGTATTGGCGGGTCGGGCGCGCAGGCTGCTCGCGCCACGGGCCTCGGCCAGTTCGCATAGCTCGCGCCACAACTGCGGCAGCCGCTCGTCCTCGGCGGCGGCGAGGTTGACCCAGAAGCGCTCCTGCTCGCCGTTGCTTTCGTCCCCTTCGCTGTAGGCCACAAGGCCGGCGTGCAGGTCATGCCCATTATCCCACCAGAGCAGCCGCCTCTCCTGCACGAACCGCGGCAGCTCTGGCAGCAGCGCCTGCCACGACCACCACTCCTCGACCAGCCCGCCGGCCGCTATATAGGCGGCGGCGCGCTGCAGCCAGGCGCGCACCGCCGGCAGCGCCGTGGCACTCACCGGGCGGAAGCGCTCCGCACCTGAGCCGGCCTGCGCCTCCGCGCGCGCCATCACAAAGCTGGCGATCTGCTCGAAGCCGCTCTGTTCGGCCAGCCGGTGGACGGCGACGTTGTGGTCGGAGGTGGCAAAGCGCAGCACGCCGCTGCCGACGCGGTCGGCGAGGGCCACGGCATGGTTGTGGGCCAGCCGGGCAATACCGCGCCCCCGGTGCGCCGGGTCGACGCGCAGCCCTTCCAGCCACCATTCGCCCTCGCGCAGCTCCGTCAGCTTGCCGAAGGCGACAAGCTGCTCGCCGTCGAAGACGAGGCTGAACTCGCCGCGCGGGTCGGCCACCCAGTCGTCGAACACCTCCGGAACGTAATCCTCGCCGTCCCAGATCTGCGCGGAAATGGCGGCGACGGCGTCCCGGTCCTCCGGCCGCGCCGGGCGGATGGTCAGACTCACGGCCGGCTATCTCCTTCCAGCTCGGTCAGCGGCGCCGGCGCCTGCGGGGCGAGAGCCGATTCTTCCTCCACCATGTCGGGGAAGGGCGGCAGGTCGTTGAGCTTGCGGTAGATGTAGACGAAGATGAGGCGCATGCTCGCCAGGAACGGCGCCGCGACGAGAATCCCGAGCACGCCGGCGACGCTGGCCCCGGCAAGCGCGGCGATAAAGACGACCATCGGGTGCATGTTCAGCCGGTGGCCGATGATGCGCGGCACGAGGTAGTTGTTCTCGACCTGCTGGATCAGGACGTAGACGCCGAGCACGATGAGCGCGAACCAGGCGGGCCCGGTCGCCCGGCCAATCCAGCTCGACTCGAACTGCAGGAAGGCGACGAGCATCGCCGGCAGGCTCGCCAGGGTCGGCCCGATGTTGGGGATGAACTCGCCGATGCCGGCGATGAGCGCCAGCACCAGCGCGTTGGGCAGCTCCATAATCATCGCCAGCACGAAGGTGACGGCGCCGACGATGAGGCACAGGACGAGCCGCCCGCGGAAAAAGTCGTTCCAGAGCCAGCGCAGCTCTTCGATCAGCCGCCGCATGTCCGGCCGGTGCCCCGCCGGGGCAAGCTGCACGATGGAGGCCAGCATCTGCCGGTAATCCTTTACCAGATAGAAGGAGACAAAGAGGATCACCAGCAGCCAGCCGACCGTGGAGAGGGTGAAGGTCGCCAGGTTGCCGAAGAGGATGACCGACGAGCTGCCCAGAGAGCCGACGATGTTGATGATGTTATTGCTGAGGCTGCTGTAAAGCTGTTCCAGCCGTAGCTCGTCCAGGGGGATGACAAAATCGCCGACGACGAGCGGCCTGCTCAGGAACTCGCCAAAGGCGATCAGGTAGCCGGGCAGGTTCTCGAAGAATGCGCTGATCTGGCTGAGCAGGCGGGGGATGGTGCCCACCGGCACGGCGATGAGGGCGGCGATGATGGCGACGTAGATGAGGGCCAGCGCCAGGTTGCGCGACATCTTGGCCTCGCGAACCAGCGCCTCGACGATGGGGTTGAGCAGGTAGGCCACGATAAAGGCGACGCCCAGAGGCCAGAGCAGGATGCGCACCTGGTACAGCAGCACGAGAATCAGCACCAGCAGCACCGTCTGTACCAGGCGCTTCGTAGACGGCGCCCAGGGCGGCGACACGGGGTACGGCTCGTTCGGCCTCTGCTCTTCAGACATGGTTTGCAGATTATAGCGAATTACAGAGCGCCTGGTTAACGGCCGTTCATGCCATCAGGTGAATCACAGTTCAGCGTTTACCGGCGCACGAGATTCGCCAGGAAGAACCAGAGGTTGGCGGGCCGTTCTGCCAGGCGGCGCATGAAATAGGGGTACCAGGCCGTCCCGTAGGGCACGTAGATGCGCACGCGGTAGCCCTGGCGCACCAGCGCCTCCTGCGCCTCGCGGCGGATGCCGTAGAGCATCTGGAACTCGAACTTTTCCGGCGTAATCCTATTCTGCCGGGCGAAGTCGATGGTGGCGTTAATCATCTTGTCGTCGTGCGTGGCGATGCCCGCGTACAGCTCATGGCTGCGCGCCTCGTCGCTGAGCAGAAGCTGCATCAGGCGCACGAAGTTGGCATCCACGTCGTCCTTGGCCGGGAAAGCGACGTCGGGCGGCTCCATGTAGGCCCCCTTGCAGAGCCGCACCGAGGCGCCTTCGTCGATCAGGCGGCGCACGTCGGCCTCGCTGCGGTAGAGATAGGCCTGGATGACCACGCCCGTGTTGTCGTAGCCTGCCTCGCGCAGCCGGTAGAAGAGGGCCAGCGTCTGGTCTACCGTGGGGCTGTCTTCCATGTCGATGCGCACGAAGTTGCCGAGCTGGCGCGCCCGCTCGACAATCGCGCACAGATTCTCGTAACAAAGCTCGGGGTCGAGCTTGAGCCCGAGCTGGGTCAGCTTCACCGAGAAGTTGGAGGAGACGCCGCTCTCGTGTATGGTGTCGAGCACGCCGAGGATCTCGTCGCGGGCGGCGCGGGCCTCCTCCGCCGTGCTCACGCTCTCGCCCAGGTAATCCAGCGTGACCTGCATCCCCTTTTCGTTCAACGCGCGCGCCGCCGCGATGGCGTCTTCGCGCGTGTTGCCGGAGACGAAGCGGCTGGCGACGTACCAGGCGGGCGGGAAGCTGGTGACGAGCTGGCGGGCCCAGCCGGCGCCGGCGAGGTAGAGCAGCGCCGCGCGCAGCCATTTTTCGCCGTAGAGAAAGAGCAGGACGGCCGTCGAAAGGAGGGCCAGAAGAAGGGGAAGGCGCATCACGCGCCGGGGTGTTTTTTGGGGAAGGTGGGACATAGAAATTGCCTTTGTTAGTGTCATGTTTGCTCGTATGCAGTTCAGGCGAATTGTATATCTGTGGGGCCGGGCCGCCAAAATGGGGTTGAACTGTGATTCGTGTGATTTCTTGATTGACTATGATTTTTCGGGTGCGGGGGCCAAATCATAGGCCATCATGCCCATCATGAAAATCATGGTTCAGCGCGCCAGCAGCGAGTAGCCGCCATCGACGATGATCGTCTGGCCGCAGATCATGGTGGCCTCGTCGCTGCAGAGGTAGGCGACGACGTCGGCCACGTCGGCGGGGGTGCAGAGGCGGCCGGCGGGCGTGCGCGCCTCCACTTCGCTGACCACGTCCGGCCCTTCGTCGCGGAAGGTCTGGAAATGCTCCAGCGCCTCGGTGCGCACGACGCCGGGCGACACGGCGTTAACGCGGATGCCCTGCGGCGCCAGCTCCACCCCCAGGTAGCGCACCAGCGCCTCAATGGCCGCCTTCGACGTGCCGACGACGACGTATTCCTCCAGCACGCGGATCGAACCGAGGCTGGAGAGGGCGACAATCGCGCCGCCGCCCCGCCGGGCCATCAGCGGGGCGGCGTGCTGCGCCCCGAAGAGCAGGGAGCGGGCGTTGATGTTCATCGTCCACTCCCAGCCGCGCGGCTTCTGGCCCATCGCCGGTCGGTTGTAGCCGGAGGCGGCGTTGTGGATGAGCACGTCCAGCGCGCCGAACGTCTCCTCTACCTGCCGGTACATCCCGGCCAGCTCGTCCAGGTCGCCCACGTTGGCCCGGACGACGAGCGCCTGCCGCCCCAGCGCGCGTACCTCTGCCGCCGTCTCTTCGGCCGGCTCGCGGTTGCGGAAGAAGTTGATCACGACGTGCGCCCCTTCGCGGGCGAAGCGCAGGGCCATCTCTCGCCCGATCCCCCGTCCCGAACCGGTCACCAGCACGATTTTGTCGGCGAAACGCTGCATCGGTTGTCCTCCTGGCCGTAACGATGCGTCCATTGTAACCGATATTGTGCCACGACCCTCAGATACCGGCGTTTTCGCCTGGGATGCCCTCGTCTTTCAGCGGAAATCTCATGGTGCCCCGCTCCACCATGATGACGGCGCCAAGCGCCAGGCTGACGAAGCAGGTGAGGCCCACAGCACAGAAAACCAGCGAAGCCACGGCATCACCAGTCCGTATGGGCGACGTTCCGGCGCCCGACCAGTAGTAGAGGGCCAGGTACGCCGCGACGCCGAGCAATCCTTCCATCGACTTGTACTCCCTGGGCGAACTTCCTTCATTCTCCTGGTCGCTGCTACCTGACAATTGTAGCCGAGCGGCGCGGAAGCCCAAAACGAGAGCTGTGGGCTGTAGAGCGATTTTTCCAAATCGCGCTACAGCGGTGCCATGCGAGCTGGCAGGCGCGATCCGGAGGTATACTGTTTGGCGTATAGCCTCCCATCGGCTATCTTTAGCACCCATGCCCGAACTCGCCCCATTGCCCCAATCGTTCTACGCTCGCTCGGCCTGCGAGGTCGCCCAGGCGCTGCTGGGCAAGCGGTTAGTGCGCCTGCTGGACGGCGAGCGCATTGCCGGGATGATCGTCGAGACGGAGGCCTATTGCGACGGCGGCGCGCCTGACCTGGCCTGCCACGCGACGGCCAACCAATACCGGCCCACGGCGCGCACCGCCGTCATGTTCGGCCCGCCCGGCCACGCCTACGTCTACTTCACCTACGGCATGCACTGGATGTTCAACGTCGTCACGGGGCGCGAGGGGGAGGCGGGCGCCGTGCTCGTGCGCGCCCTGGAGCCGCTGGAAGGCGAGTTCGTCATGGCGCGCCACCGCAACCGCCCGCGCCGCGACTGGACCAGCGGCCCGGCGAAGCTGACGAAGGCGCTGGCTATCGACCGCGCCCTGCACGGCGCGAATCTTTTTGACCCCACCGGGGTTCTAGCTATCGAGGACGGCCCGCCCATTGACCCGGCGCGCATCTGCACCGGCCCGCGCATCGGCCTGGGCAAGACGCCGGAGCCGTGGCTCTCGATGCCCTGGCGCTACTGGCTGGACGGCAATCCCTTTGTAAGCAGATAAGGACCGGGCGCTCGCCGGTCCCCACCAGGAGGCTCATGAAACTGCTCGACGGCAAGAACGCACTCATCTTCGGCATCGCCAACAAGAACTCGATCGCCTGGGGGATCGCCCAGGCGCTGGCGGCCCACGGCGCGAACCTCGGCTTCAGCTACGGGCTGGAACAGCTAGAACGGCGCGTGCAGCCGCTCGCCGACTCCCTCGGCGTCACCTTTGTGGAGAAGTGCGACGTGACCGACGAGGCCGAGGTGGAGAGGGTCTTTGCCCGCGCAGGCGAGCAGTTCGGCCATCTCGACATCCTCGTGCACGCCGTCGCCTACGCGCCGCAGGCCGCCCTCACCGGCCGGTACGTGGACACGGCGCGCGACGACTTCCGCGTGGCGCTGGACGTGAGCGCCTACAGCCTCGTCGCCCTGACACGCGGCGCCGTGCCGCTGATGACCAACGGCGGCAGCGTGGTTACCCTCACCTATTACGGCTCGGAGAAGGCGATGCCCCACTACAACGTGATGGGCGTCGCCAAGGCCGCGCTGGAGGCCAGCGTGCGCTACCTCGCCGCCGACCTCGGCCCGCAGAATATCCGCGTCAACGCCATCTCTGCCGGCCCCATCAAGACGCTTTCGGCGTCGGGCATCGCCGGCTTCCGCAAGATGCTGCACTACGTGGAGGAGCGCGCCCCGCTGCGCCGCAACGTCGATCAGGACGAAGTGGGCAACGCCGCGCTCTGGCTGTGCAGCGATCTGGCAAGCGGCGTCACCGGCGAGGTCGTCTACGTGGACGCCGGCTACAACATCCTGGGCATGCCGGAACCGCCGGAACGGTGGGAGTGATGCGGTTGACAGCCGCCGAGAAGCGGCTATACTCGACCTTATACCTAAGCGTTAACATAGCCTGATTCTTATCCAGAGCAGCGGAGGGACCGGCCCGATGAAGCTGCAGCAACCCCCCGCGGAGGGAAGGGTGCTAACTCCGGCAGCAGGAAGCTGGAAGATAAGTGGTTGATCTGCCATCCATTTGCCCCCAAAGCCTCTTGCCAGCCAGGAGGCTTTTTCGTTGACCGGCGTCCCGCGGCAGCTGGGCGAGGCGATATTTCTGGAGGTTTTGATGAGTACTAATTTTATGAAGGCGCCGAAGCTGCTGTTCACGTCGGAGTCGGTGACCGAAGGGCATCCCGACAAGATGTGTGACCAGATCAGCGACGCCGTCCTCGACGCCATGCTGGAGCAGGACCCGATGGCCCGCGTCGCCTGCGAGACCGCCGTGAAGACCGGCTTTGTCATGGTTCTCGGCGAGGTGACGACGACGGCCTTCGTCAACATCGACGAGCTGGTGCGCCGCGTCGTGACCGAGATCGGCTACGACGACAGCCGGAAGGGGTTCGACGGCAGCACCTGTGGCGTGCAGGTCGCCATCGCCTCGCAAAGCCCGGATATTGCCCAGGGTGTCGATAACGCGCTGGAGTATCGCAAGAACGGCGACGGCGAGGTGGCGCTCAACGCCATCGGCGCCGGCGACCAGGGCATGATGTTCGGCTTTGCCTGCACCGAGACCGAGGAGCTGATGCCGCTGCCGATCAGCCTGGCCCACCGGCTGACGCGCCGGCTGGCCGAAGCGCGCCGGCAGAACGTGCTCTCCTGGCTGCGCCCCGACGGCAAATCGCAGGTGACCGTCGAATACCACTATGGCCAGCCTGCCCGCATCCACACGGTGCTCATCAGCACCCAGCACGACCCCGACGTGGACTACGAAACGCTGCGCCAGGGCGTCATCGACGAGATAATTATGCCCGTCCTGCCCGCCGAGCTGGTGGACGACGAGCTGAAGATCTACGTCAACCCGACCGGCCGCTTCGTCATCGGCGGCCCGATGGGCGACGCGGGCGTCACGGGGCGCAAGATCATCGTCGATACGTACGGCGGGATGGGCCGCCACGGCGGCGGCGCCTTCAGCGGCAAGGATCCGACGAAAGTAGACCGCAGCGCCGCCTACGCCGCCCGCTGGGTGGCCAAGAACATCGTCGCCGCCGGCCTCGCCGAGCGCTGCGAGGTGCAGCTGGCCTACGCCATCGGCATCGCCCAGCCGCTGAGCATCAGCGTGGAGACGTTCGGCACGGGCAAGCTGCCCGCCGACGCGCTGGTCCAGCTCATCGAAGACAACTTCGACCTGCGCCCCGGCGCCATTATCCGCGACCTGGACCTGCGCCGGCCGATCTACCGCCAGACGGCAGCCTACGGTCACTTCGGGCGCACCGACCTCGACCTGCCCTGGGAGCGGACGGACCGCGCCGACCTGTTGCGGGAGAAGGCAGCGGCGCTCGTCCGCGAGACGAGCGGTTAAATGGACGGAGCGCGGGGCGGGCTAGAAGCCCGCGCTCCGGTGAAAGCCACGTTACCATATTTGACGCACCGGCCGGGCCGCGCTAGAATTAGATGTCTTGTGGCCCGGCCACTATTTTTTGTTGTCTACCTTACGAAATCGGATGTCCAACTGGCATCCGATTTCTGACGGGGCAGGTTAGAGGGTGAACCCCTGTGTTTGAATCGTTAGGCAATCGCCTGCAAACAGTTTTCGACGGTCTGCAGCGACGCGGCAAGCTCACGGAAGCCGACGTCGATACGGCCATGCGTGAGGTGCGCCTGGCGCTGCTGGAGGCCGATGTCAACTTCAAGGTCGTGAAGCAGTTCGTCGGCCGCGTGCGCGAGCGCGCCATCGGCGAAGAAGTGATGCGCAGCCTCACGCCGGGCCAGCAGGTCGTCAAGATCGTGCACGAGGAGCTGATCCGCACCCTCGGCGAGCCGGGACGCCTCAACCTGGGCATGCAGTCGCCGGCGGTCATCATGCTCGTCGGGCTGAACGGCGTCGGCAAGACGACGACCGCCGCCAAGCTCGCCCTGCTGCTGCGCCGGGAGGGGCGCCGCCCGCTGCTCGTCGCCGCCGACGTTTACCGCCCCGCCGCCATCGACCAGCTCAAGACGCTGGGCAAGCAGCTCGACATCCCCGTCTATGACGAGGGCGTCGGCGGCAGCCCGCCCGACATCGCCGCCCACGCCGTGCGCCACGCCAGCCGCGAGGGGCTGACCACGGTCATCATCGACACGGCCGGCCGCCTGAACATCGACGAGATGATGATGGACGAGATTCGCGCCATCAAAGAGCGCGTGCGGCCCATCGAGACGCTGCTCGTCGCCGACGCCATGACGGGCCAGGAAGCAGTGCGCGTCGCTACCGACTTCGACAACGCCGTGGACATCACCGGCCTGATCATGACCAAGATTGACGGCGACGCGCGCGGCGGCGCGGCGATCTCCATGCGCGAAGTCACCGACGTGCCCATCAAGTTCCTGGGCACGAGCGAAAAGCTGGACGGGCTGGAGCTGTTCTACCCCGACCGTATGGCCAGCCGCATCCTGGGCATGGGCGACGTGCTCACGCTCATCGAGCGCGCCCAGCAGGAGATGGACCAGGAAGAGGCGATGCGGGCGGGCGAAAAGCTCATGGCCGGCGACTTCAACCTGGAAGATTTCCTGCAGCAGATGCAGCAGGTCCGCCGCCTCGGCCCCATCGGCCAGCTCATGGAGATGATCCCGGGCATGAACAAGATGGCCGCCGACGTGGACCTGAGCAACGCCGAATCGGAACTGAAGCGCATCGAGGCGATTATTCGCTCGATGACGCCGGCCGAGCGGCGCAATCCGAAAGTAATCAAAGCCAGCCGCAAGCGGCGTATCGCCGCCGGCTCGGGCACTACCGTCCAGGACGTGAACGCGCTGCTGCGCCAGTTCCGCGAGATGCAACAGATGATGAAGCAGCTCCAGAGCGGGCGCGGGCGGCGCGGCCTCGGCAGCCTTTTTGGCGGCCTGGACGGTTTCCGCTAAGACCCAACCCGGTCTGCACTTTACAACTTTTCCGTTGGAGATAGAGAGAGAATGCTGCGTATTCGTTTATCCCGCGTAGGGAAGAAGGGACAACCATATTACCGCGTCGTCGTCGCCGACTCCGAGTCGAAGCGTGATGGCCGCATCGTCGAGAATATCGGCCATTACAATACGCTGGTCAAGCCGAGCGCCTTCGTGGTCAAAGAAGACCGGGTGCTCTACTGGCTGAGCGTCGGCGCGCAGCCGAGCGACACCGTGCGCAACTTCCTGGAGAAGCGCGGTACGATGAAGCGGCTGGCCCGCCTCAAGGCCGGCGAGCCGCTGGAAGCGCTGGTTGCCGAAGTGGAAGGTCCGAAGGAGACGCCCAGGGCCGAGCCGAAGAAGGCTGCGCCCGCCCCCGAGCCGGAGCCGGAAGCGGTCGTGGAGATGGAAGCTGTGGAGCAGCCCGTCGCCGAGGCTGAGCCCGCCGTCGAAGAGCCGGTCGTGGAAGAGCCGGCCGGCGAGGCCGAGTCGGTCGTGGAGATGGAAGCTGTCGAGACGACCGAAGCCGTCGAGGCCGAGGAAGAAGGCGAAGGTCTCCTGGATCGCGCCAAAGACGCCGTCGAGGATGCGGCTGAGGCCGTTGGCGGGGCCGCCGCCGGCGCTGTGGACGCCGTCCGCGATGTCGTCGAGGAGATCTTCGAGGACGAAGAAGAATAAGCTCGCCGCCGCACACTCTCGCCAGAGGGCAGAACACCATGAAAGAGCTGGTCGAGTACATCGCCAAATCGCTGGTTGACCATCCTGAGGACGTCGTCGTGCGCGAGGTGCCAGGCCAGTCGGGCAGCACCATCATCGAGCTGCATGTCGCCGGGCCGGACATGGGCCGGGTCATCGGCAAGCGGGGCAGCGTGATCAACGCCATTCGCTCCCTCGTCGAGGTCGTCGCCGCGCGCGACGGCAAGCGCGTCACGCTCGAAGTCGTCGAATAGACAGCCTGAATGCGGGCTAGAAGCCCGCGATCCGGCCAAAAGGACCTGATTCATTGAACACTGAACAGGAATCCGACCGTCGCCCATCCGCAGAAGGCTCAGAGGCCAATACCCCTGAGCCTCGTTTTTTGGTAATAGGCCGCATCCTTCGCGCCCACGGGGTGCGCGGGGAGCTGCGCGTCGAGGTGCTGACCGAGCTACCGGAGCGGCTGACCTGGTTGGAGCGGGTCTACCTCTCGCGCGATCCCGACGACGAAACGCCGGTAGCGACGGAAGTGACCAACGTGCGTTTCCACAAGGGGCAGGCGCTGGTCACGCTGGCCGGCACGGCGTCGCGCGAGGCCGCCGAAGCGCTGCGCAGCACCTACCTGCTCGTGCCCATCGCCGAGGCGATCCCGCTGGAAGACGACGAGTATTATTACTACCAGCTCGAAGGGCTGGAAGTCGTCAGCGACGAGGGCGAGCGGCTGGGCATCATCCGCGAAGTGCTGGAGACGGGCGCCAACCAGGTCTTCATCGTCGATGGCGCGGCGGGCGAGCTGCTGCTGCCAAATACCGAAGAGGTCGTGCTGGCGGTTGACCTGGAGGCGGGGCGGATGACCGTTCATCTGCTGGCGGGGCTGCGCTGAGCCGCATCTGGCGCGCCATTTGACATCCGTCTGAGCGCCAATTATCGTTGACAGGCATGGACGAACTGCACTACTGGCTCGGCTTCAACCTCGTCAAGGGCATCGGCCCGGTGAAGTTCCAGGCCCTGCTCGA
>Ga0123333_10002352_pt1 | contig 19317 bp, 15 predicted proteins | sample BioC12SIPDNA_3_FD_89957 | JGI IMG/M metagenome (GOLD analysis project Ga0123333, IMG submission 89957) | Anaerobic biogas reactor microbial communites from Washington, USA - Biogas_R2_B C12 SIP DNA | ecosystem: Engineered > Bioreactor > Anaerobic > Unclassified | place: Washington, USA... | reverse complement strand
CCTCCGCATGGGCGCGTGCTGGAATCCGGCTACGCCGCGTCATGCAGGCAGGCGCCTCGCTGCGCCCGGCGCCATGCCTGCGCTCCTGCGCTTCCCGCTTCGCCCTCGCCCCGTCGCTCCGCATCAAGGGCACCCACCTCCTGGAGCGCGGGCTTCAGCCCGCTTTCACCTGCACCACGAAGGCACCTTGACCACCGCTTTCTGACGGCCTAGACTGGGGAGTGTCTCTTCCTCTGGAAGAGGACCGGCCAGTGGCATCGCATGAGCAAGCCCATTAGATCCGGAGGCTGTGGATCGTGAGCAGTGGTAGCGACAAGGCAAACCTTGAGGAACAGTGCAGGATAAGGATGGGTGACGATCTGGGCCAGGTGTTCTTTGCCCTCTGGAACGAGGTCTTGAGGCTCAACCTGCAGTGGAAAGACTACCAGCACCTCTATGGCAGCCAGGAAGGGGTGGACGTCCTTATCAGTACGGCTCCAGCGTTGTTTCGTCGGATTCGGGATCTGTACCGGTCGTACTTCATCCTTTCCCTGTCGCGCTTCATTGATCCTGCAGAGACCAGGAAGCGAGGGAGGAGTCATCCAAACTTGTCCCTGCAGCAACTGAACCGAGCCGTGCAAGAACACCCGGACTGCAGCGCCATTGCCGCCCAGGTGACCGAGCTGATCAAGGCCGCCCAGCAAGCGTGCAGAGCCTACAAGGACTGGCGTGACAAGACGGTTGCCCATCGGGACCTTGCATTGTCGCTCGATCCGACCAGGCTTGAACAGCTTCCCCCGGTCACTCCCGAGAATATGGATCGCGCCATCGAGAGCCTGGGCGCCGTGCTCACACCCATCTATCAGCGGTTTATCGACAACGCCGACATCTGCTATTCACCGGTTAGCCTGCACGGCGATGGCAGTGCCCTGCTGAAGCACCTAAGGCGATCCGCCAATTTCGAGTCCAGGAAGAAGGACTGTCGCCTGCGCGGAGAGTCGCCTCCGGAGGATCCGCTGCGGTGGAGCCCGCCCGATCTTCAGGCCACGCATTAGGAACACGTCCTTGCCTGGGTTTGCCCCAGCGACAGGATGAGGCCTCCGTCGAGTTGCCCGCGCAGCGTGCGTTCCTGTCGGCTCAGGAGCCGCAGGACCGCTGGCGGCCTTGTGGCCGAAGGCGGGCTGACTGCATCGATCGCGCCGTGCCCTGGGAGCGCACAGGGTCGTGAGCATCGTGAGGCGACCCGTCTGCCACGCCTAGAGATAGATTGGCCTCAAGTTCATGCAGACAGGCCCAGGACGCCTGCAGGCGCAGACACCGCAGGCGTCCTAAACCATGTCTGCGCTCCAAGCCTACTCGGCCAGCGAGCCCAGGTGAATCACAGGGCCCGACTGCGTAACGGTTAGCCGCCTACCGCGCCCACCGCCCCACGTATACCTGCGCCGCCACCGCGTCATACCCCACGTTGGGGTGCAGCGAAAGCCGCAGTTCGTCGCCCTCGTAGCGAAAGCGCGCCGTGGGGTGGAAGGGCGTCTCCGCAAAGCAGAGCGTGCAGGCAAAGGTGCGCTCGTCCTCCCAGGCGCCCGCGCAGGCCACGGGCCGCTCCTCCCGCTCGCGCACCGAGCGGGCCGGGGCAAAGGCCATCCCCGTGCGGTTCTCCCGCCAGGTGCCGTCCGTGGCGACCTCCAGCCGGTGGACGCCCAGCGGGTCCTCGAGTTCCACCGTCGCGCCGCCGGGCGCAAAGGCCAGCGCCACGCTGGCGATCCCTCCCGCTCCGTCGCAGCGGTAGCGCCGCCCGGAGAGCGCCTCCTCCAGCGGCGAGTGTGCTGCCCCCGCGGGCGGGGAGATCCGGAGCCCCGCCAGGCGAGCCGCCAGCGCCCCCCGAGCGGCGCGATCCTCCGGCAACGTCGCCGGGCCCATGGCCGGCAGCAACTCCTCCCACACGGCGTCCAGCACGGCCTGGAGATCCCGCACGCCGCTGGTGAGCGCCAGCACGGCGTCCTGCGCGGGCAGCACCAGGCAGAACTGGCCGTGGGCGCCATCGCCGCGGTAGGCGCCGTGCCGGCAGAGCCAGAACTGGTAGCCGTACCCCTGGCGCCAATCGGGCGTCTCGCGCATGGAGTTGTCCGAGTGGAAGGACGTCGCCTCCGCCACCCAGGCCTCGGGGACGATCTGCGCGCCGCCCCAGCGCCCGCGCTGCAGGTACAGCTGGCCAAAGCGGGCGATGTCCTCCGTGCGCAGGTAGAGACCCCAGCCGCCGGCGTCGATCCCCTGGGGACAGGTATCCCAGCGCGGCGCGGGGATCCCCAAGGGCTCAAAGAGCCGCGGCCCCAGATAATCCACCACCCGCTGGCCCGCGAGGCGCTGCACGATGGCGGAGAGCATATAGCTCGCGCCCGAGTTGTAACAAAAGAGCGAACCCGGGGCATGGGTGACGGGGCAGGAGAGGAACGCCCGCCGCCAGTCCCCATCGGCGCGGGCCAGGAGCGCGTCGATCGTATCGGCGCTGTGGCCGGTGTTCATGCTCAGCAGATGCCGCACGCGCATGGCGGCGAGGTGCTCGCCCGGCTCCGGCGGGGCCACCTCGGGAAAGAACGACAGTATCGGGTCGTCCACGCTCAGCCGCCCCTCGTGCACCGCGAGGCCTACCGCCGTGGACGTAAAGGACTTGCTCAGCGAAAAGAGCATGTGCGCGCGCTGCGCGCCATAGGGTGCCCACCACCCTTCGGCTGCCACGCGGCCGTGGCGCAGGAGCATCAGGCTGTGCGCGCCGCCCTCCCGCGCCTCCAGCCGCGCCACAAGCGCCTCGATGGCCCCCGACGGGATCCCCACCGCCTCGGGCGATGTCCGAACCAGTTCCTGCGCCATACGGCACCTCCCACACTTCCCGGATATGTGCGCCGATGCTAGAGGAGGGGCGCGGCGGTGTCAAGGAATCTGCCGCGCCCACCCTAGCAGGCAGGGGCCTCGCTTTGCTCGGCCCCACGTCTGCGATCCAGGCCTCCCCGTCCGGTGCGACCGCACTAGGGAGCGCCGAAGGTCCCGTCGGCTCTGTGGTCGCGCTGCGGAGGGTGCCAGCGAGAATGCCATCGGTCTGTTGCCCGGACGCAGCCTGAGGCCATCGCGGACCTGCCGGCCCGCCATGCAGACAGGTCCAGGACGCCTGCGCCGTCCCGGACCATGTCTGCGCTCCATGCGCGCTCGCACTACGGAGCGCCCGCTTCCGAGCGTCGGCTTCCGAGCGCCCCTACTCGCCAGAGAGCGCCACCGGCCCGAAACCTCCGAAATCGGCCGCCATCTGCGCGTATGCAGGGGCGCCCAGGAGCGCCGTATAGATCTCGTCCGCCCGGGCCGCCGGGTCGATATCGCTGAACGCCTCAGGGGAAAGCAACGTGCCCAGATAGTAGGCATCAGCGATGGCGGTATCGATGTTTGTGCTGTAATAGTTGTAAGGCAGTTGGCCGTACACGCGCCCAGCGCGCACGGCGCTGAGCGCCTCGTAAAAACGGGGGTTCTGGGCGTAATCCTCCCGCACGGCCGTCAGCCCGCCCTGATCCAGGATGATCACCTCGGGGTCCCACTCGAGCAGCGCCTCCCGATCCACCATCAGCGAGCCGGACATGCCGGTATCGTCCACCACATTGCGGGCGTGGATCGCCTCCAGCAGGGCATAGCGCCCCTGGGTGCTCTCTATCCCGTGGGTGCCCCGGGCGCCCAGCGCCCCGACGTAGACCGTGGGGCGCTCGCTCTCCGGGGTCTCGCCGCCGCGCCGGTCCAGATCGGCCTGCGCCGCGCTGAGGAAGGCCACCGCCGCCGCGGCTCGCTCCTCCTCACCCGTGATGCGCCCGATGAGGTCCAGCGAGGTCAGCACCGGCTCTCCAAAGATCGAGGTCGTGCCGAAACCCGCCGTGCCGTAGCTGATCGCCACCACGGGGATCCCCGTCTTGCTCTGCAGTTCGTCAGCCGCGGAAACCTCAGTGGCGTAGGTGCTCAGGATCACGTCGGGAGCGGCCTCCAGCAGACGCTCCGCGTCCGGGGAGTTGTTCGGCCCCCCCTGCCCGATCACCGGGAGGTCCGCCAGCCCCGGGTTCGCCAGCCAGTAGGGGCGCCCGACGGCCGAATCCAACTCGAACTGCTCGATCCCCGCCAGGTACGTCAGGTTGCCGGCGTAGACGTACAGGCGCAGCGCCCCCGGACCGATGGCGACCACGCGCTCCACGCGAGCGGGCACTGTGACGGTGCGCCCCAGGAGATCGGTGACGCTCAGCCCCTCTTCCGGTCCCGGCCGGGCGCCGCAGCCCGCCAGCGCCAGCAGGGCGAACGCTCCCGCGATCCGGGCAATCCTTTGTCGTAGCTCCATGTCCTGCCTCCTGCCGATCAGAGTGGAATGATAACCCGCGTGCCGTTGTGCACCGCGATCGTCACAGGCACCGCGTACACGCTCTCGATGTTCTCCGGCGTCATCACCTCGGGCCCTCCCGCGGCATAGATCGTCCGGTCCCTGAGAAGAATAAAGCGGTCCGCAAAGCGGAGCGCCAGGTTAAGATCATGCATCGCCACCACCGCAGCGATCCCCCGCTCGCTGGAGATCTGGCGGATCAGGTTCGCCACCTCCAACTGATTCTTGAGATCCAGGCTGCTGGTGGGCTCGTCCATCAGCAGCACCTCGGGCTCCTGCGCCAGGGCGCGGGCGATGAGCACCTTTTGCAGTTCGCCGCCGCTCAGCTCATCCAGATAACGCAGGGCATGGTCCGCCAGCCCCAGGGAGGCCAGCGCCTGCCCGGCGATCTCGATGTCCTCCCGGGTGACGTCCCAGCGAATGTAGGGCTTGCGCCCCAGGAGCACAGCATTGAACACCGTGGCCCGGGAGCCGGCCCGCTGCTGCTCCACATAGCCCATGCGCCGCGCCAGCGCCTGGCTGCTCAGGGACGTCGCCGACTGGCCGCCGATCAACACCGTGCCCCCCGCCGGCTTGAGGATCCGGTTGATGCACTTGAGCAGGGTGGTCTTGCCCGTTCCATTGGTTCCGAGGACCGCCAGCACCTGGCCCCGCTCCACGGTAAAGCTCGCCCCGTCCAGCACGGGCCGGCCCGGGTACTCGAACCGGATACCTTGCACGCTGAGAATCATCGCCGGGAGTAGCCTTTCGCGAGGATGTAGATAAAGAGCGGCGCGCCAAAGAACGAGGTGATGGCGCCCACCGGCAGCACCACCGGGGAGATCAGCGTGCGCGCCAGAGTGTCCGCCAGGAGCAGCAGGGCCGCCCCGGCGAGGGCCGAGGCGGGGATCAGAAACCGGTGGTCCACCCCCAGGATCCGGCGCATCATCTGCGGCGCGATGAGCCCGATAAAGCCGATGATCCCCATAAAGGCCACGGCCACCGCCGTGATCAGCGAAGCGGCCAGCATGCTGTACAGGCGCACCCGCTCCACCGGCACGCCCAGCCCTCGCGCCGAGTCCTCGCCGCTCTCCAGGGTGTTATAGTTCCAGCGGTTCAGCATAAAGTAGACCAGCCCCGCCGCCGTCACGGCCGCCAGAATCGCCGCCTCCTGCCAGGAGACCCGCCCGAGATCGCCAAAGGTCCAGAACACCATGGCGGCCACCTGGACGTCCTCGGCAAAGTACTGCACCAGGGTGGAACCCGCAGAGAACAGGGAACTGAAGGCCACCCCCGCCAGGATCACCGATTCGGGAGAAAAACCGCGCAGGCGCGCCAGAAGCAGGATCACCGCCATGGCCAGCATGGAGAACGCCAGAGCCAGGAGGCTCACACTGTAGGGGTTCGTGATGGAGACCGCGTCGCTGGTGGAACTGCGGATCGCCCCGGCGCCGAGGTACACGATCGCCAGGTTGGCGCCAAAGGCCGCCGCGTTCGAGATCCCCAGGGTAAAGGGGGAGGCCAGCGGGTTCCGCAGGCAGGTCTGCATCACGCATCCGGCCACCGCCAGCCCGGCGCCAGCCACCAGCGCGGCCACCACCCGCGGCAGGCGGATGTTCCAGATCGCCACGCTCTCCTCCAACCCCAGGAGGGCTCGCAGCACCGCCATCGGCTCCATGGACGCGGCACCGGAGTTGACGGCGATGGCGGCAAGCAGGAGCGTCAGCCCGGCCAGCGCCAGGATCCAGCGGCGCCTGGAGGCCGCCTGCCGCCAGTAGGCCGCCGCGGGATCACTGCTGCGGGCAAGCCCACCCGTCACAGGGCCTCGCCCCCGCCGATCCCCTCCAGCGTCCCGGGGATGTGCGCCGCCCGCGCGCCCGGAATGGCATCGATCGCCGCAGAGTAGACCTTGATATCCAGGAGCGGGCTGCCATCCAGGGCATCCACGCCCCGCACCAGCAACCGGTTCCCCTCCCGCCGCACCAGATCCGCCACGCAAAAGGCGATGGGGTTCGGGCGGTTGGGCGAGCGGCTGGCGAACACGCCCACCGGCGTCGTGCCGAAAGGCGTGCGCGACCGCAGGATGGTGCGCTCCGCCCGGTCGCCCCAGTAGAGGACGATCAGATGCGAGCAGCGCTCCACCCCCTCCAAAGCGTCCGCATAGGGCGGAAAGACCTCCAGCGTGGCCAGCGCGTCGGAAAGGCGCCCCTGCCGGGGGGCCTGGCCGCGCTCGCTGTACGCGCTGTGAACGACGCCGATCGGTACCAACTCCATGCCACACTCCTCTGTTGTTGCGAATGATTGCAACAACAGTCTAGCACAGGAGCGGGCTCGCGCCAAACCTGCCGAGCGACCGTATAGTCGGAGCGCCGCTGGCCCGCCTCAGCCCCTCGCCCGAGTGTGGGATGGAGCGCGCGCGCCACGCGCCCCAGGCACGCAAGACCCCGGGGGCTCGCGCCCCCGGGGCACACGTACGTCACCAGGTGGGTGCGCGCGACGGTCAGCGCGCCACGGTCGGGTACCCCGCGGCCTCCCAGGCCTCCAGGCCCCCTTCGAGCACATAGACGCCGCTGTAGCCAAAGCTGACCAGCTTGCGCGCCGCCTTTTCCGCCAGATCGCCCGTCTCGCAATAGAGCGCGATGGCCGCCTCGCGCTCGGGGATGAGCGCCAGGTTCTGCGGCACCGCGAGGTAATCCACCGTGTGGTCGGTCCCTTCGATCTCCCGCGTGGGGTTCGTCTGCACGTTGAGCAGCACCGGCGTGACCTCGCTCAGCAACCGGTCGTAGGCTTCGGGCGCCAGGCGCTGGTGGCTCCCGCCGGGGGCCTCGACGACCTCGCCGAGCACCGGGAGCGCCCCTCCGGCTGCGGAGCCCGCGCCCGTGGCCACCTCAGCGCCGCCGGCACCGGCGGCCGGCGTGATGGCACCCTCCGGGGTTGCCGGCCCGCAGGCGGCCAGCGCCAGCACGAGGAGCAGGAGCATCAGGACGAACGCGGTCCGATGGTGCTTCATGGGAGCCTCCCGGATGGTGGGTGCGGGGCGAGCCCGCTCGGCGCCGGCCGGCGCCTCGTTTTTACCTGCTCTACAGTATAACGCCGCGGGAGCGCCCTGTCCACCGCCCGGCGGCCCGCCGCGCTAGGCGAGCCCGATCCGCCGGAGCCAGCTCGAGATCTCGGCGCCGGGCGCCCCGCCGGACATCGGCCCGCCGCGCATGGCGAGCAGCGGCAGCGTGGCCCCCGCGCACAATTGGGCCGCGTCTGACGCCAGGCTCCCCGCGCCGCCGCCCCTGTGGGTGCAAAAGAGCGCCACCCGTCGCTCCGCCAAGTCCGCGCGCTCCAGAAAGGTCGCCACGGGCGGCGCGCAGGTGCCCCACCAGATGGGCGTGCCCACCAGGATGGTGCCGAACCCCTCCAGGCTCTCCAGCGGCAGACGAATCTCCGGCCGGTGCGCCGCGCGGATCTCCTGCTGAGCCTGCTGCAGCGTGGCGTGGTAACTGCCGGGGTAGGCCACGGCAGGCTCGATCTCGCACAACGTGCCCCCGGTGGCGCTCTGGATGGCCTCGGCCAGCCGGCGCGTGTTTCCGGTCTTTGAGTAATAGGCGATGAGGACGGAATCGGGCATCGGCGCACCTCCCCACGGCCGCGCGGGCCCGGAGCCCGCCGGCCACTCGCAGATCCTAGTGTGTGGCCAGTTCCTGCTCCCGCGGGAGCAGCACGGAATCATACCGCTCGATCTTGAACACCAGCCGCTCCAGCGTGAGCCGCATGTCCTCCATGCGCGCCTCCAGCAGACGCCGCTGCTCGCTCAGGAGCGCCAGCCGCGCGGGGATCGTCTCATCCCCCCGCTGAAAGAGCGCCACGTACTCGATCAGCGCCTCGATGGGCAACCCGGCCCGCCGCATGCAGCGCACGAACTCGACCCAGCGGCAGTCCTCCTCGGTATAGTCCCGGATGCCGCTCGCGGTGCGATGCACCGTCGGGATCAGCCCCACGCGCTCATAGTACCGCAGCGTATCCGGCGTCAGGCCGTAGCGAGCGCTCACCTCGGAGATCGTCATGCTGCCTCCCTAGCGGACAAAGTTGGTCGCCACGCCCCGCTCGCGCTCCGGCAGCGGGATCCCCGCCCGGGCGGCGGCCTCTTTGCACTTGAGGAACCAGGCCATGTTGCGCCCCAGCGTCCGCATGATCTGCATCCCCTCGAGATCCTGGCGCACCTCCGCCGGCGTGTTCCCATGGACCATGGCCCAGTACTGGGAGCTGATCACCGGCATCTCGGAGATGGTGAGGTATTTGAGCAGTTGGTCCAGGGCGGCGGTGGTGCCGGCCCGGCGCGCCGAGACCACGCAGGCGGCCGGCTTGAGCCGGAAGGCGCCGCGGTGGGAGCCTCCGCTGGAGTAAAAGGCCCGATCCATAAAGGATGTGATGGCCCCCGTGGCCGAGGCATAGTGCACCGGCGAGCCAAAAACGAACCCGTCCGCCCCGGCGGCCAGCGCCACGAACTCGTTCACACAATCGTCAAACACGCACGCCCCCGCCGTGGCGCAGTGCCCGCAGGCGATGCACCCGGAGATCGGCTCCGTCCCCAACTGAAAGAACTCGGCGGCGATCCCTTCCGCCTCCAGCGTGCGCGCCACCTCGGCCAGCGCGGTGTAGGTGCAGCCCTCCCGGTGGGGGCTCCCGTTCACCAACAACACCTTCATATCCACCTCCTCGATGCGGTTCGAGCGACGGCGCCAACGCCGTCGCTCGTGGAAACCGGTCACAGCGGGTCAGCGCCGGCCAAAGGGACCCTCGGCCTTGATCTGCTCGATCCTGCCAGCCAGGCGCTCCATCACGTCGGGGATATCGATCCCCTGCGGGCAGGCCCGCGCGCAGGCGCCACAGGCGATGCAGTTGGAGGGCATCTGCTCCTCGGCGAGCGCCGCGATGGCAAAGTGCACCGTGGGCGAGATCTCGAACTGCATCTCGTTGTACAGGCTGATCAGCCGGGGGATATCCAGCCCCTGGGGGCACTCCTCCAGGCAGTAGCCGCAGCCGGTGCAAGGCACCTGGTCCACCAGAGTGGCCGCCACGCGCTCCAGCAGGGCGCGCTCCTCGTCGCTCATGGGGGCCGGCTCGGCAAAGGTCCTCACGTTCTCCCGGGCGTGCTCCATGGTCGTCATGCCGCTCAACGTCACCAGCACGTTGGGCAGCGAGCGCACCCAGCGAAAGGCCCAGGAGGCGACGCTATCCTGCGGGCGGGCATTGGCGAGCCAGGAGGTGGCCTCTGCCCCCAGCGTCGCCAGGCGCCCGCCGCGGATCGGCTCCATCACCACCACGGGGATACCCCGCTCGGTGAGGATCTCGTACTGGGCGCGGGCGTTCTGCAGCGTCCAATCCAGATAGTTCAGCTGGATCTGGACGAAATCAAAGGGGCCCTGTTCGTCCAGGAACCGCCGCAGCGTCTCGGGACGGCCGTGGCTGGAAAAGCCCAGGTAGCGAATCCGCCCCGCCCGCTGCTCCTCGCGGAGGTAGGGCACGATCCCCAGGTCCGCGTTGGCGTACAGGTCAAAAGAGGTCTCGCTCACGTTGTGCAGCAGGTAGAAATCGAAATACTCGACGCGGCAGCGGGCCAGCTGGTCCTCAAAGATCTCTCGGGGCGTCATCGGCGTGGCGTTCTCGCCAAAGTAGCCCGTGAACTCGAGTTTGCCGTCCACCAGGCGCATCTGGTGGCCCGGCATCTTGGTGGCCAGGTGCCACGTCTCCCGCGGATACTGGCTCAGCACCTGCCCCACCAGCGGCTCGGACTCGCCGTTGTGATAGCGATAGGCGGTGTCGAAATAGTTCACGCCCTGGCTGTAGACGTACTCGATGATCTCCCGCGCCCTGGCCTCGTCGATCGGCCCGCGCTCCGCCAGCGTGGGCAGGCGCATGTTGCCCATGCCCAGCTGTGACAGCTTGAGATCGTGGAAATGGTTGTACTGCATGATGAATCCCTTCTTTCGATACGATCTTGAGGCGCTAGAGCGGCTTGCCCGCCAGCACCTCCAGGTAATCCTGATAGTTGCGTTGTAAGAGTGCGGGCACATCCAGCCCGTAGGGGCAGCGCTCGACGCACTGCCGGCACTCGACGCAATCCTCCACCTTGGCCATCAGCGCGCGCCCGCTCTCGGAGAGCAGGTTCTGCGCGGGGGAACGCCGCAGCAGCAGCGAGGCTCGCGCCGCCGTGTTGATGGTGATCCCCTGGGGGCACGGGAGGCAGTAGCCGCATCCCCGGCAGAAGGCCCCCTGCAGCTCGCGGCGATCGGCCTCGATGGTCGCCTCCATGGCCGCGTCCAGCGCCGGCGGCCGCCCGATGCATCCCAGGAACTCGTCCAGCTCACGCTCCCGCTGGATGCCCCAGATCGGCACCACATGGGGGAAGGCGGTGATCCAGGCGCAGGCCGCGGTGCCGTTGGTAATCAGCCCGCCCGAGAGGGCCTTCATGGCGATGAACCCCATCCCCGCTGCCGCACAGGCCTCGGCCAGGGCGATGTCCTCCGCGCCGCTCAGGTAGCTGAAGGGGAACTGGAGCGTCTCGTACAGGCCGGACGACACGATCTCGCGGGCCAGGTCCAGGCGGTGGTTGGTGATGCCGATGTGCCGGATCTTGCCCTGGGCCCTTGCCTCCAGCATCGCCTCGTACAGGCCGCTCTCGTGCCCGGGCACCGGCACAAAGCTGGGGTTGTGGAATTGGTACAGGTCGATATAGTCGGTGCGGAGGCGCTCCAGCGAGGCCTGCAGGTCCGCCCAAAAGCCCGCCACATCATGGGCGTGGGTCTTGGTGGCGATGACCACCCGCTCGCGCATCCCGGAGAAGGCCTCGCCCAGTTTCTCCTCGCTATCGGTGTACCCGCGCGCCGTGTCGAAAAAGGTCATCCCGCCGGCGTAAGCCTTGCGCAGCAGGCGCACCGCCTCATCCTTGGGCACCCGCTGGAGCGGCAGCGCCCCAAAGCCGTTCTGCTCCACCACCAGCCCGGTGCCACCGAGGGTGATACGTCCCATCCTTGGCCCTCCTTCCAAACAATGGCCGCCCAAGCCCACCACTTGTAGTGGGCTCCGCGTCAGGAACTACTGGCTATAGTGTAATACCTGGAGTTGGCTCCAAGTCAAGTGCGCCCGGCGGATGCCGCCGGCCGGGGGCTGGCGCCGCGCGGCGGCACGGGGTACAATCGGGGTACCGTCAGGCAGCCGTAATCCACGGCGCCCCGCCCCCCGTCCCGCTCAGGAGCCCACCATGGCCATCCGCATCCGAGGCGCCCGCGAGCACAACCTCAAGAACATCGACGTCACCCTGCCCGATCGTCCTGCCGGCGGCGCCCTCACGGTGATCACGGGCATCAGCGGCTCCGGCAAGACCTCGCTCGCCTTTGACACGCTCTACCACGAAGCCCGCCGGCGTCTGCTGGACGTGTACACCCTCAGCAGCTCGCATCTGCGGCTGAGCCCGGCGGACGTGGATGAGATCGCGGGCCTCGGCCCGGCGGTGGCCGTGGGCCAGAACCTGCTGAACCGCAACCCGCGCTCCACCCTGGCCACTGCCTCCGGGCTGCACCCCTATCTGCGGCTGGCCTATGCCCGCTACGGAGAGCGGCGCTGCGCCCGCTGCGGCAGCATCCTGCGGCTCTGGAGCGAGGACGAGTTGGTGGAGCAGATCCTCGCGGCGCCGACCGGGGCCGCCATCGAGGCGCTCCTGGTCCAGGGGGTGTCCGGGAGCCACCGCACGCTGCTGGCGCTGCTCGCGGCGGCCTGCGGACCGCAGGCGCTCGCCGTGGACGGCGCCCCCTGGGCGGGGGAGCCGCTGGATCCCGAACTCCCGCACGAGATCGCCCTGCGGCTGAGCCCAGCCGAGCCGGCACGCGCTGCTGTCTCGGCGTCCGCTGCGCCCGCGGCTGCCGAGGCCCGCGCCATGGTCCAGCGGGCGGCGGCGCTGGGCGCCCCGGCGCTGCGCATCCCCCCGGGCGGCATCCTCTCCCGCGTGCCCGCCTGCCCCGGCTGCGGCGAATGGTTCTCGCCCCTGGAGCCGGCCCACTTTCACCAGCCCTGCCCCCACTGCGAGGGCGCCGGCTGCGCGCGCTGCGAGGGCACCGGCCTGCACCCGGAGGCCGCCGCCGTCCGCTGGCAGGGGCTGCGCCTGGGGGAGTGGCTCGCCCGCCCGGTGGCGGAGGCGCTTGCCGCCCAGCGTGCCGCTCTGCCGGCCTCGGGCCAGCGGCTCCAGAGCGAGATCCTCCGCCGGCTGGAGGCGCTCGATGAGGTCTGCCTCGGCTACGTCGGGCTGGACCGCACCGCCCCGACCCTCTCCCGCGGCGAGGCCCAGCGGGTGCGCCTGGCCGTAGCCCTGATCTCCCGCCTGGAGGACATGCTCCACGTGCTGGACGAGCCCACCGTGGGCCAGCACCCCGCCGATGTCGCCCGGCTGCTGCCCGCCTTCCGCCGCCTGCCAGGGCCGGTGGTGTACGTGGAGCACGATCGCCTGGCGGCCGCCGGCGCCGATTACGCCATCGATATCGGCCCCGGCGCCGGCCCGCAGGGCGGCGCGGTCACCTACGCCGGGGCCCCCGCGGGCCTGTGGGCCAGCGACACGGCCACCGGACGCTACTTTTCGGGCCGCGGACGCGTGGCGACCCCGCCCCACCGCCCGCCCCCCGGTGAGTTCCTCACCATCCGCGGCGCGCGGCTGCGCACCCTGCGCCAGATCGACGTCCCCATCCCCCTGGGGCGCCTCACGGTGGTCACGGGCGTCTCCGGCTCGGGGAAATCCACGCTGGTGGAGGACGTTCTGCTGGCCTCCCTGCAGGCCGGCGAGCCCTGCGGCTGCGAAGGGATCGAGGGGCCGGCGCTGCGCGTCACCGCGGTGAGCCAGGACCCGCTGGGGCCCAACTCACGCTCGAACCCCGCCACCTACACCAAACTCAGCGATATCATCCGCGATCTCTACGCTCGCGAGACGGGCCTCTCCCCGGCGCACTTTTCCTTCAACCGCCCCGAGGGGGCCTGCTCCACCTGCAAGGGGCTGGGCGCGCTGGAGGTGCAGATGTCCCACCTGCCCTCCACCTGGATCCCGTGCCCGGATTGCGAGGGCGCCCGATTTTCCGACGAGGTGCTGGCGGCGACGGTGGTGCTGGGCGGCCGCCCGTGCTCCATCGCGGACCTGTACCGGCAGACCATCGACGAGGCGGCGGAGAGCCTGCTGGCCCACGCGGCGCTGGAGCCGCCCGCGCGCCGCCGCGCCGGCGCGATCCTCCGGGCGCTGCAGGCCGTTGGTCTGGGCTACCTCACGCTGGGGCAGCCCTCGCCCACCCTGTCCGGCGGCGAGGCCCAACGCGTCAAGCTGGCCCGCCACCTGGGGCGCCCGCGCCTGACGAACCAGCTCCTGGTGCTGGACGAACCCTCCACCGGGCTGCACCCCCACGATATCTCCGGCCTCCTGCGGGTGCTCGATCGCCTGGTGCGGCAGGGGGCCACCGTGCTGGTGGTGGAGCACAACACGGACATCATGCGGGCCGCGGACTGGATCGTGGATATGGGGCCGGGCGCCGGGCCGGCCGGGGGCGCGCTGCTCTACGCCGGTCCGGTGGCGGGGCTGCTGGGCGCCGCTGAGACCGCCCCCTCGGGCGCCGGGCCCGGCGCCGGGAGCCCGGACATCGCCTGCTCCCCCACGGCCCGCGCCCTGCGGGAGGAGGACCGCCTGGGCGCAGCCCCGGCGCCCCCTGCCCCCGCCGGTGCCTCGGCAGACGCCCCCGGCGCCATCGTGATCGAGGGAGCGCGGGCCCACAACCTGGCCAACGTGAACGTGGAGATCCCCCGCGGGCGGATCACCGTGGTCACGGGGGTCTCGGGATCGGGCAAGTCCAGCCTGGTGCATGACGTGCTGGAGGCCGAGGCGCGCCGCCGCTACCTGGAATCGCTCTCCATGTACGAGCGCCAGGGCACCCGCGAGGGGCCGGAGGCGGCCGTGGACGACATCCGCGGGCTGGGCGTGGCCATCGCCGTCGAGCCGGAACAGCAGCGCTGGGCGAACCCCCGCGCCACCGTGGGCTCGGCCACCGAGATCTGGCATCACCTCTCCGTCCTGCTCGCGCTAAAGGGGGAGCGTCCCTGCCCCGCCTGCGGGCACCCCGTGGCGGCGGCGAGCGCCGGGGGCGCGGCCAGCGTGGGCACCCGCTGCGACGCCTGCGGGCAGCGCCTGCCACCGCTGCAGCCGCGGCACTTTAGCCCCCGCGTGTACGCCTCGGCCTGCCGGATCTGCCACGGGCTGGGCACGCGGCAGGCGCCCCGCCCGGACAAGCTCATCCGCCACCCGGAGCTTCCGCTCATCGCCGGGGCGATGTACTCCCCCGGGTTCTTCCCCGGCGGCTACCTGGGCAAGCCCTACAACGGCGGGTATGACATGCTCCAGGCCCTGGCCGGGCGCTACGGCTTTGACCCCGCCGCCACGCCCTGGAATGAGATGGCCCCCGAGGCGCAGCAGGCCTTTCTCTATGGCGATCCGGAGCCGCTCACCGTGTCCTACGTCAGCCGCACCGGCCGGCGCCGCACGAGCCAGGAGGCCTTCCCCGGTTTTTACGGCTGGATCCGGGATTGGGACCCCGGGGGCACCTACACCGAGACGGTCCCCTGCTCCGCGTGCGGGGGCGGCGGGCTACGGCCGGAATACGCCGGCGTGCGCCTGGCCGGCCTCACCCCTCAGGAACTGGGCGAACGCCCGCTCCAGGCGCTGGCCGGGTGGTTGGAGGGCCTCCTGCCGGAGGCCGGCGGCGGGGAGGCGGCTCTGGAGGGGCGCGTCGCCACCGCCTGGGCCACCGCCCGGCTCCGCCTGCGCTTTCTCTGCCAGGTGGGCCTGGGCTACCTGCACCTCGGGCGCCTCTCCCGCACCCTCTCCGCCGGCGAGGCCCAGCGCATCCAACTGGCGGGCCTGCTCGGCTCCGGCCTGGGGGCCCTCACCGTCCTGCTGGACGAGCCCACCCGCGGCCTGCACCCCGCCGAAGTACAGGCGTTGATCGCGGCCCTGCGCGACCTGCGCGATCAGGGGAACACCGTCATCGTGGTCGAGCACGACCCGCTGGTCTGGCAGGCGGCCGACCACCTCCTGGACATGGGCCCCGGGGCCGGCGCCGCCGGGGGGCATCTGGTGGCCAGCGGCTCGCTCGAGGCGGTGGCGGCCGCGCCCACCCCCACGGGCGCCTGGCTGCGGGGGGAGCGCGTCCCGGCGATCCCCGCCTCCCGCCGCCCCCCGGCCGGGTGGATGACCATCCGCAACGCCCGCGGGAACAATCTCCGGGGGATCGACGTGCGCATCCCGCTGGGCACGCTCACGGGGGTCTGCGGCGTCTCGGGGTCGGGCAAGAGCACGCTGGTGGTGGATACCCTGGCCCGCGTGGTGGCGCCGGTCAAGCACACCACCTCCATGGCGCAGGAGACGCTGGCCCCCGGCGCCCATGACGGGATCGATGGCGTCCCTCCCCGGGCGCTCGTGGTGGACCAATCCCGCGCCGGCGTGACGAGCCCCGCCCGCTTCCTGCGGCTGGAGGAGCCCCTGCGGGCGCTCTACGCCGCCGGGGAGGACGCCCGCGCCCTCGGCCTCTCCGAGGAGGATCTGGGCGCCCCCTGCACGGCCTGCGGCGGCCGGGGGACCATCACCCTGGATATGGGCTTTCTGCCGGACGTCCACGAGCCCTGCGAGCTGTGCGCGGGCACCGGCTACCGCCCCGAGATCTGGGAGGTGCGGCTGCGGGGCGTGCCCCTGCCCGCCGTCAACGGGATGACGCTTGAAGAGGTGCTGGCGCTGCTGAGCGCGGACCCTCCCCTGGCGCCCCCCGCCCTGCAGGCGCCCCTGGAGCTGGCCTGCGCGGTGGGGCTGGGGTACCTGGCCTGGCGGCAGCCCGGGTACGCCCTCTCCGGCGGCGAGGCCCAGCGGCTCAGAATCGCCCGGGAGTTGGGCCGGCGCGCCGGGCCGCGCACGCTCTACATCCTGGACGAGCCGACCCTGGGGCAGCATCCCGAGGATGTGGCGCGGCTGGCGGCGGTGCTGGGCCGCCTGGTGGATGCCGGGCACACGGTGCTCGCGGTGGAGCACAACCCGCACCTGCTGGCTGCCTGTGACTGGCTTATCGAGCTGGGCCCCGGCGGGGGGCCCGCCGGCGGGCAACTGCTCTACGGCGGCACGCCCGAGGGCCTGGCCCGCGCGGGGACGCCCACATCCCCCGCTTTGGCCGAGGCCCTGGATAGCGGCGGCAACCCGAGAACCCTGAACGCACCAAGCGGCCCGCGTGGTACGCCGCCGGAGGAGGCCCGATGACCTGGCTCCCGCTCCTGCTCGCCGACCGCTCACCCTGTCTGCGCCGGCTCGTCCTGCGCGACCTGATGGGTCGCCCGCCGGAGGACCCCGAGCTGCGCGAACTGGAGGGCCATGTGGAGGGGGATCCCCTGGCGGCGGAGTTGGTGGCCGCCCAGAACCCCGACGGCAGCTGGTCCCTGCCGGCCCTGGGCAACGCCGGGGGCGAGATCCAGCGCACCGCCACGGCGCTGGCGCGCCTGGGGTTGCTGGGGCTGCCCGCCGCGCACCCCGCCATCCGGCGCGGCGCCGACTACCTCTTTTCCCAGCAGCGCGAGGATGGCGCCTGGCCTCTGCCGGAGGCCCGCCGGGAAGGTGAAGAGCGCGAGGGCTACAGCCTGATCCCGCTGCAGACGGCGATCCCCCTGCGAGGGCTGGCCGCGGCCGGCTATGCGGAGGACCCCCGGTCGGAACGGGCCTATGACTGGCTCTGCGCCCAGCGGCTGGAGGACGGCGCCTGGCCCACGGGGATCGCCTCTGGCGTGTACGGCGGGGTGGCCGGCTACCGGCGCCTGGCGCACTCGCGCTGGGGCTGCCGCTCCAACACCACCGGCGCGCTCCTCTGCCTGGCGCTGCACCCCACCCGCCGCCACGGCCCGGAGGCCCGCCGCGCGCTGGACCTGCTCCTGGGCCGCGAGACGCGCGAGGCCTACGCCCTGGGTTATGAGGTCGCCCGGCTGCTGGGCGCCGAGCCGGTGCGGGGCCTGCTCACCACCTTCGCCCGCTTCGACCTGGCGCTCCTCGCCTGGCTCTGCGCCCGCACCGGCGCCGGCACCGGCGATCCCCGCGTGGCCGCCCTGGTGGCGGACCTCCGCGCCATGCAGGGGCCCTACGGCCTCTGGGAGTACGCCGCGCGGCCCCAGGCCTCCCGCTGGGTCACGCTGGACCTGCTGCGCTCGCTCAACACCATCGATGCCGAGGGGGAGTGGATCGGCACAGAGCCGCGCACGCCCTTTGCGCCCTACCGCCACGAGCGGCCGCGCTACTGACGGCGCGCCAGGCATCGCTCAGGGAAAGTCCTCCGAGTCCACCCCTTCGCTGCCCACCGTGCCCTCCGCGACGCCGTAAAGCGTCACCTCCCAGATCGTGTACTGGGTGGCCGTGGTCTCAAAGGGGATCTCGGTATCCATCTTTTGGTACGTCGCGCCCCGAGTGAACCGGTAGGTCTCCTCGCTAAAGGCCTCGCCCTTGGAGTAGAACAGCAGATAGGTCCCATCGTGGATGCCGGCCATACGGAAGGACTCACCGGCGCGAATGTACCCGGTCTTGACAGCCACCTCGTCCATCCCCGTCAGGATCACCAGGGCGTCCGCATCGGTTCCATTCAGCAGCACGAGTTCGCCGGCGCCCCCGGGCGCGCGGTCCACCAGCATGCCGGTGGGCGGCCGGAAGGGCGGCTGAGGCGGGTCCGTGGGAAGCGGGGTCTCCGTAGGCGGCGGCGTCTCTGTCCGCGTCGGCGCCTCGGTGGGGGACGGCGTGAGGGTGAGCGTGGCCGTGCGCGTGGGTGTGGCGGTGCGCGTGGGTGAAGGCGTGCGCGTGGGTGAAGGCGTGCACGTGGCCGGTGCGCGTGCCACCGGGCCGGCGGCCGCCGGCGTGGCAGGGGCGGCTGCCGCCTCGCCCCCCTGCGTCAGCACGATGTCGCGGAACGTCACCGCCGCGCTGCCCCCGTATTTGACGAGGCCGATGTGCCCCTCGCGCCCGAGCCCGGGGCCCAGCGCGGCCGAAGCCGCCAGCTCCCCGTCCACATACAGCAGCGCCTGATCCCCCTCCGCTCGGATCATCAACCGGTGCCGGCGCTGCGCCCGATCCAGATCCTGCGTCCGTCGGGCGAGCCACTCGGCATCCGGGTCGTAGATCGAGTGCGCCCGGATGGCCTGCCAGTAACCCGTCACGTTAAAGATCAGGCAGCCCGGCGTCCAGCCCTCGCCGTCCGCATAGGCCACCACCATCGCCTCGCCATAGTTGTCCCAGTCGCTCTCCACCTCCGCGCTGAGCTGAAAGGCCCCGCTCACGGGGTGGTCGAACCAGAGGAAGGCGTCTTCCTCCGCGGCGGTGGAGTAGGCGCCCCCCTCCTCCCGCCAGCCGCTGCCGGACGTCCGGAGCGCCGGGGGAGCAAAGGCGGCCACCAGGGGCTGCGGCCCGGAGTCGGCGCCGGCCGCAGCGAGCTCCGCGGCCGAAGGCGTCAGCTCCGGGCCAGCGGGAGCGAGCTGCCCGGCCCGGGCACAGCCGGCCAGGAGCAGGGCGCACAGCACCAGAAGCAGGGCGGCCGCCGCGCCAACAACCGCGTGATTCCAGCCCGCTCTCGCCATCTTGCGCTCCTTGTGCTACAGGCTCGGCGTCGCCATTGGAACGAGCGGGCGCTGCTGCGCCATGCCAGGGCCGCAGGGTCGCGGCCGCAGGGTCGCGGCCGCAGGGTTGCGCGCCGCACGGTCGCGCGCCGCAGGGTCGCGGCCCCGGCATGGCTCGGCCGCCTGGCCCTACAGGCGCGCCGCGGCGTACGCCAGAAACTGGTCCCAATCCCACTCGTTCACGCCATGGCCACCGCTCCGCACGTGATAGGCGAGCGTCCCGTGCAGCGGGGCGTGCACCGCCGGCATGGCGACGACGGGCT